>Ga0325401_1000007_pt1 | contig 207771 bp, 184 predicted proteins | sample PopdelMetagenome_FD_205666 | JGI IMG/M metagenome (GOLD analysis project Ga0325401, IMG submission 205666) | Populus deltoides microbial communities from Bellville, Georgia, United States - Xylem-PdKOR-R2 | ecosystem: Host-associated > Plants > Phyllosphere > Stem > Wood/Secondary xylem...
AACCACTTCCCCTCGAACGCCACCTCGTTGATCGCCAGACCTACCGGGAGCGACGCTCCGCCGCCCTGGTGGAGTAGCAGGCGCTCGCCAGCTAGGCGGCTGCCCTCAAAGACTGACATGCATCGTGTGGAGACGGGTTCGCGTTAGTCTGACAGCACCCAGGGCCGCTTTGCGCGGCCCTGTCGTCGGGCGGCGCGCTTGACGTGACGCTTGCGGCATGATGCCATGGAGCGCCAGCTGCACCAATGCGGCGGCGAGGAGGAGGATGGCATGGCAGACCCAGACCAGAACGGCGGCGTTGGTCGTCGTGATGTGCTGACCCTGGGTGCGCTGGGCGCCGTCGCGGCGGTAGCCTCGCCGGCGTTGGCGCAAGGCGGCGGGGGACGGCCACGGCCGGGCGATACGGGACCGGGCGTACCGCGGGTTACCGCCGTGGTTTCCTGCCCGGCGGGACGGTTCCAGGGACTCGCTATCGACGACGTCAGCCATTTCCGCGGCATCCGCTATGGCGAGGCACCGGTCGGCGCCCTGCGCTGGATGCCGCCGCAGGCGGCGAAGTTGGTCCCTGGTATTGTCGACTGTTCCGAGTTCGGCCCGCCCGCGATGCAGATGGCGAGCGGCACCACCGTTGCGCATGTCAACGATTTCGGCATGCAGATGCACCGGGTGTTTTCCACGCCCAGCTTGGTCAAGGTCCAGAACGAGGACTGCCTGTTCCTCAACGTCTGGACGCCGGCGCCCGACACCAGGGGCCGGCCGGTAATGGTGTGGATCCACGGTGGCGGCTACGCCTATGGCTCGGGTGCGGACCCGGTCTATCAGGCGGATGGCCTGGCCAAGGCGGGCGACGTGGTGGCAGTCAGCCTCAACCACCGGCTCAACGTGTTCGGCTACCTTCAGCTCGACGGCGCGATGGGTGACGGCTACGCCGCCTCGGGCACGGTTGGCATGCAGGACCTGGTGCTCGCGCTGCGCTGGGTTCGCGACAACATCGCGGCGTTCGGCGGTGATCCCGGCAACGTCACGATCATGGGCCAATCAGGCGGCGGCGCAAAGGTGTCGACACTCATGGCGATGCCGTCCGCCAAGGGATTGTTCCACAAGGCCTGCATCCAGAGCGGACCCGGGCTGACGGTCGGACGCAGGGAACCCGCGCAGGCGGCGACGCGCCGCCTGCTTCAGGCGCTCGACATCCGGGACGGTAATATCGAAAAGCTGCGTGGGCTGCCGGCGCAGACGATCCTGGCAGCCGCTGCAAGCCTGGGCGGTGGTCCCGGTGGAGCGGGGCCGGGCGCGGGGCCGGTGCTCGATGGCACGGTGATCCCCCGCGATCCGTTCCTGACCGACGCACCGGCGGTGTCCGCCGACGTGCCGATCATTGTTGGCTGGACAAAGGACGAGTGGACGATCTTCACCGCGTCCGAGCCCTGGTTCGGGACAATGACGGAAGCGGACCTGCAGGACAGGATCCGGCCGCTCGGCGCAGGCGGGCAGGCGCTGCTTGCGGCCTATCGTCGCGCCTACCCGAGCTACTCGCCCACCTATCTGTACGAGCAGATGTTGTCGGCCCGGATCATGGCCGGAAGCGAACTTCTGGCCGCGCACAAGGCGGCGCAGGGTGCGGCGCCCGCCTATGTCTACATGCTCGATTGGGAGTCGCCGGCGGGCGGCGGCATCTTCAAGTCGCCGCACACGATGGAGATCCCGTTCATGCTCTACAGCTATGACAAGGTGCGCGCCTTTGTAGGACAGGGGCCCGCGCCGGCGCGCATGGCCGCGCAGATCGGCGGCGCCTGGGTCGCCTTCGCGCGGACGGGCAACCCGAACCATCGCGGCATTCCCAACTGGCCCAGGTTCGATGCGCAGCGGCGCCCGGTGATGGTCTTCGACACGCGGAGCAAGGTGGTCGACGATCCGCTGCCGGAGGTGCGCCAAGTACTGCAGGCCAACCCGGCACTGGCGACGTTCCGAGGATGACGGTCTCCACCGACCGCCTGTTCCGCTACGAGGGCGAGGATGGCACGCCGCTGGCCGGCTATGTGTGGCAGGGCAGGGCGACGCCTAGGGCAGTCGTGCAGCTGGCCCATGGCGCGGGAGAGCATGCTGGGCGTTATCGCGCGCGCCTCCAGCCGCTGCTGGACGAGGGGTATCTGATCTACGCCGCTGACCATCGTGGTCACGGGCTTACCTCGGGCATGGGCGGGCTGGGCGATTTCGGGCCGGGTGGCGCGGCGGCGGCAGTGGCCGACATGGCGGTGCTCAGCCGCCGCATACGTGAAGAGCGACCCGATCTACCGCTGGTGCTGTTTGGGCATTCGATGGGTGCGATGTTCGCGCAGGCCTATCTGCCAGATCACGCCGCATTGATCGACGCGCTGGTGCTGTCGGGCACTGCCGCACCGGGCGAACGCATCACCGGCGACCTGAACGCGCGCTTCCCGGAGAAGCGGACTGCCTATGACTGGCTGTCGCGCGACCCGGATCAGGTTGACGCCTACATCGCTGACCCGCTGTGCGGCATCCGCTTCACCGATAACTCCGCCCGGTCGTTCGCCGAGCTGCGGACGCGGCCCGTGACGGCGAATTTACCTACAGCGGTGCGCGGCATGCCGGCCTATGTGTTCGTCGGCGACCAAGACCCGATCAACGACGATCTGCGGCGCATCCACCCGCTGGTCGAAGCGTATCGCGCGGCCGGACTAGCGGTCACGACGAAGGTCTACGAGGGCGGGCGGCATGAAATGCTGAACGAGACCAACCGCGATGCGGTCGTCGCCGACCTGCTCGGCTGGCTGGATACGGAGGGGCCCACACGAGCCGGCCGGTAAAGACGATCAGGCGACCGCTGTGGTGGCGCGCGCCTTGATCGACCGTGCCGCGAGCAGGTGCACGCCAATGGTCAACACAATCATCGGCAACAGCGCGGCGTAGCCGACCACAAGCGACTGCTCGATGTCATGCTTCTGGGCGGCATTGTCAGACCAACGCGGCAGGCTATGCTGAGGGCGCTGTCAGTGCTCGCGAACTCGTCCGGCTCGTTCCTGGACGCGCTCTTGCCTTACCTCCGAAGTAGAGGCCAGGGAGCTGGAACTCGGCTCAAAGCGGCTCTGTCCCGTTGCTCTGACAACACCATTTCAGCCGATCAGTACTGAAATAGCTGCGCAGGTTGCCAAGCCCACAATCACGTTCATCGGCAGTCCAATCTTGATGAAGTCCGAGAAGCGGTAATCGGCAGCGGCATAGACCATGGTGTTCGTCTGATAGCCGATCGGCGTCGCGAAGCTGGCGGAGGCGGCGAACATGACGGCGACGATCAGCGCTCGAGGGTCGTTCTCGGTCGCCTGTGCGAGGCCGATCGCGACCGGCGTCATGATGACGGCCACGGCGTTGTTGGTGACCATCTCGGTCAGAGTCGACGTGAGGCCGTAGAGCACGAGGATCAGCACGAACGGGGACAGCGTGCCGAGCCAGGGCGCGACCCAGTCGACCACAAGCCTGACCGTACCGATCGCTTCCAGGCCGCTGCCGATCCCGAGCATGGCGAAGATGAGCACGAGGACGCTGCCGTCGACCGAGCGCCATGCTTCTTCCGGATCGATGCATTCCGTCAACAGCACCACACCGACACCGATCAGCGCTAGCATGACGATCGGCAGCACGCCCAAGGCCGCCAGGACGATGACGCCGGCAAGGGTGGCGACGGCGATGGGGGCACGGTGCCGCCGGAAGCGCCGGACTTGGCTGGTATCCTCCGCAATCAGGTTGGTGTTTCGGCGCAGCTCGCCGATCGCGGACGCGTCCGCCGCAACCAGCAGGCTGTCGGCCGCCCGGATACGAACGCTGCCCAGGTCGGGACCGGGCAGATGGCGCGCCCGGCCAATGCCGAGAAGCCGGGCTGGAAGGTTCGAGAGGAAGGGTATGTCCCGCAGCTCGCGGCCGAGCGCGGGGTGGGTTGGCGCGACGGTAAGCCCGATCAGCCGAACGTCCTCGGACCGTTCGTCCTCGGCCAGCCGAATGGGAGAGCCGATGTTCTGAAGGCCGACGACGACCTCGTGGCTGCGGGCGAGTCCGTCCAGCTCATCGGCCGAACTTGCGACAACCAGATGATCGCCTCGGCCCAGCTGCGTGTTCGCATCCGGGTTCCGGATTATGGCATCGCCGCGCTTGATACCGATCAGGCGGACGGCATCGCGCTTGAGAAAGCCGAGATCGCCGATGGTCGGGCTGCGGGCGGCCAGCGTCTCGGACAGGGTCAGCTCGGTCAGATAGGTGAGCTGATGCCGGTCGGCGATGTCGTTGTCCGGCCTGGCGGGTAGCAGCTTCGGCCCGAGGACCAGCATCGTCAGCGCACCTGCGGCCATGGTGACGATTCCAACGCCGGTAATATCGAAGATACCGAAGCCGGGCTGCCCGTTGGCACGCGCCACGCCGTCCACGAGGAGGTTGGTCGAGGTGCCGACCAGTGTCAGCGTGCCGCCGAGGATCGAAAGGTAGGAGATTGGGATGAGCAGCCTGGTCGCCGGGATGCCGACCGTCTTCGCCAATCGCCGGACCAGCGGAATGAGGACGATCACCACCGGCGTGTTGTTCACGAAGGCTGGCACGATCCCGGCGCCGGTTAGAAGCTCGGCGATGGTGCGTTTGGGCGCGCGAGCGGCCCGCCGGACGACCATGCTCGCCACCGCCTCGATGGCTCCCGTCCGGACGAGTGCACCGGACAGAACGAAGAAGCCCGCGATCGTGATGGGGGCGGCGTTGGCGAAGGATGCCGACACCATCGCCGGCGTCAGCCAGCCGAGCGCCATCATCACGCCCGCGCCCACGACCGCGATCGTCACCGGCGGCAGGCGCTCGACCGCAAAGGCGACGAACAGCGCCGCCACGAACAGAAGCCCGAACAATGGGCGATGATCGGCGAGAGCCGCCAGCAGGTCGTGCATCCTGTGGGTCTCCTCGCCCGGAAGGAACGTCAACCTCTATGCAACGCTTGATCGGGCGCTACACCTCCGGCCGTGCGTCGTCGTGATCGCCAATCTGCCAGTAGCTCGCCAGTTTTGCGGCAGCGTGGTCGAATGCCGGTGTGGGCGGCGCTGGCATGGCGGATCGGGCTTGCGCTCGCGCTGATCTCGATCGCGCTGGCGGGACACTGGATCGACCGGGCCGGTCTTCGCGACAACATCGACGGCGATGTCAGTCTGGTCGACGTCGTCTATTTCACGATGATCACGGTCACAACGGTGGGCTATGGTGACATCGTTCCGGTCACCGACCGCGCGCGACTGTTCGACACGTTCGTCGTCACACCGGTCCGGCTGTTCGTGTGGCTGATCTTCCTGGGCACGGCCTACGACTTCCTGTTCAAGCGCGTTTGGGAGAGATGGCGCATGCGCGTCCTGCAACGTGACCTCCGCAACCACGTCATCGTTGCGGGTTACGGGACCAGCGGCACCGAGGCGGTGGTCGAACTGATCCGCCGCGGGCGCAGACTGGACGAGATCGTCGCCATTGATGCCAGTCCCGTAGCGATCGAGGCGGCGGAAACCCGCGGCATCATGGTTTTGGAAGGCGATGCTACGCGCAACGCCACGCTGGAGGCGGCTAGGCTCGCCCGGGCAAGCGCCCTGATCGTCGCGGCCGGTCGGGACGACACCTCCATCCTGATCGTGCTGACCGCGCGCCGGCTGGCGGAGGACCTGCCGATCAGCGTCGTCATCCGATCGGAGGACAATGAGGCGCTGGCGACGCAGGCGGGTGCGAGCACGGTCATCAATCCGGCGAGCTTTGCCGGGCTGCTGTTGGCGGGCTCCACCACGGGACCGCATCTGGCGGAATACATGATGGACCTGGCGGGCCTGCACGGCTCGGTGTCGCTCCACGAGCGGCCGGTAGCACCCCAAGAGGTAGGCCGGCCTCTCTCGGCGATCACGACGGGCATGGGGCTGCGCATCTATCGCGAGGGCGTGCGACACGGTTTCTGGCAGGAGGAGTCCCGGTCGCTGCAACCCGGCGACCTCATCATCGAAGTGGTGCAGGTTCCCGAGTAGGAGCGGCAAGGCGAAGGACCGCATAGCCCGCGACGGCCGACAGCACCGAGCCCGCCAGCACGCCGATCTTCACCTCGTCCACCAGCATGCCGTCCGAAAAGGCCAGGCTGCCGATGAACAGGCTCATGGTGAAGCCGATGCCGCAGAGCAGCGCGGTGCCATAGACCTGGACCCAGGTCGCACGCGAGGGCGGCTTGGCCAGACCCAGCCGGCTGGAAAGCCACACGGCGCCCAAAACGCCGATCTGCTTGCCGATGAACAGGCCGGCCGCGACGCCGAGTGGCAGCGGCCGCAGCAAGGTTTCCCAGCCGAAACCCGCCAGCGAAACGCCGGCATTGGCGAAGCCGAAGACGGGGACGATGCCGAAGGCTACCCAGGGTTGCAGCCCATGTTCCAGCCGATGCAGCGGCGACCCGGTGTCGTCGGGCGCACCGGGCGACCGGCGGATGGGGATCATGGCGGCGGCGAGCACGCCCGCGATGGTCGCGTGGATGCCCGACATCCAGACCGCTATCCAAAGCCCGAGCGCGAGCAGCAGATAGGGCCAGAGCCTGACTACTCCTGCCCGGTTGAGGACGAACATCGCAGCCATGATCGCGCCGGCAGCCAGCAGCGCGGACCAGCCGATCTCGCTGGTATAGGCGAACGCGATAACGGCGACGGCCCCCATGTCGTCGACGATCGCGACGGACGTCAGGAACAGCTTCAACGAGGCAGGCACGCGGTTGCCCAGCAGGGCCATGACCCCGATGGCGAAGGCGATGTCGGTTGCGGACGGGATCGCCCAGCCACGTGCCAACCCGGCCGTTCCGGAAACCACGACCAGATAGATCGCCGCCGGCACCGCCATCCCGCTGATCGCGGCGATGGTCGGCAGCGTCCGGTCCGCCCAGGTGGACAGGTGCCCGTCGATCAGCTCGCGCTTGATCTCCAGTCCCACCAGCAGGAAGAACAGCGCCATCAGCGCGTCGTCGATCCAGTGGAGGACGGACAGCGGACCGATGTACCGGTGCAGCAGCTCGAAATAGGCATCGGCCGCCGGACCGTTCGCGACGAGCATCGCGGCAACCGCCGCCAGCATCAGGATGATGCCGCCTGCGGCGCCGCTCCGGAGAAAGGCGCGCATCGCCGATCGAGGACGCGCGGTCACTTGTTTGGCAGCCGCCACGACGATCGCCGTAGGGTTCACAGGCTCGGGCACAGGCATATTCCAAGCGGCAGAAATGCCGCTGGCGGCCCGACCAGCGTGAGAAACCTGCTCGACCGACCGGCCCAGCACCCACCCGACTATCGCAGCGACGTCTCCTGACCGCAACCATGGACTGCTGGATGGACCACGGCGCTACCGTGTGCAGACAAAAGGGCCGCCACTCCCGAAGTCGTGACGGCCCACCTGGATCCTACGGATGAGTCCGATCAGGCGTAGGTCACGGTGCGACGGCGTGAGCGCAGGCCCGCGCCGACCATTCCGAACCCGGTCAGCATCAGGCCCCAGGTCGCAGGCTCGGGCACAGCGGCATTGGCGAGAGACGCCTCGAAGTTATAGGTCGTGGATCCGCTCTTCGTGGCGAAGGTCACGTTGTCGGCGAAGGCATGATAGCCGCTACCGGCGCCGCTGCCATGGCCGACGCTGATCCCGATCACGTCCCACGACGCCATCTCCGCAGCCCAGGTGGCGATGGTCTTGCCGTTGTTCTCGTTCCCGCGGCCCGAGTAGAAGAGACCGGACGTAGTCGTGGAATACCACGTGTCGGGCACCGTCTGGTCGCCGTAGACGCCGTTATAGGCTCCCTCCCAGATCAGCTCCCGCGTGGTGAAGCCCGACTTGATGTGCAGACGCAGAGCGGGCGTATAATCCACGTTCAGCGCGCCGGCGCTATCGCCAGCGAGGCGCCAGTCGAAGGTGAGACCGGTCATGTTACCCAGCTTGCCCAGGCTGGACGCCAGAAAACTCGTGCCGCCGAAAACGAAGCGGCTCGCGTCGCCGCGCAGTTCCAGCGAGCCATTGCCCGAACGGCCTTCGGTGCCGGTGATCGCGGCTGCTGTTGATCCGCCAGTCTGGCGCGACCATCCGCTCGAATCGGGCAAGACGACCACGGTCGCGGCGCTTGCGGCGGACGCGCCAAACAGGATTGCAGTCACAATGACTGTCGCAAGTGCGTGCTTCAATCGATTTCCCCTCTTTGCCGCCGTCATCGGCGGTCCCCGCCGGATGGGAGCACGATCCGTGCCAGCGGGAGATTTCCGCCGAAAGCAATGTCCTCGGCGGAAGATGTGTAAGCCAAGCTGACGCTTTGGGCTGTCTACACACGCATTTGGCGTAAGCCACATCGACCCTCTCGCACTGCAACTATTGAAGCGCGATCATGCCTGATATGACAGGTAAGCCGCCACGACGGGGTCGATCGTCGGATTGGAGAAGGGCCGCCGCTCCCGAAGGAACGACGGCCCACCCTGCCCTAGGGAGAAGCCTCGAGCGAAGGTAATCGCTGCGCCGGTACCATTTTTGGGACTCAAATGCTCCGGCGAATGCGATGCGCTTCCCAGATCAGCCATCCACTGAAGGGCAGGCATGCCAAGTAGAGCGGCTCAAGCACGAGGGCGGCCACATGCCACCATCCAGTGGTCACGCCACAGCGCCTGCAAAACGCACGCGACGCGAATGCAGGCCGGCGCCGACCATGCCGAAGCCGAGCAGCATCAGGCGCCAAGTGGCCGGCCCGGGAACGACGGCGACGTTGGCGGCGCTCTCCAGGCGGAAGGCGTGGTCGTAGCAGTAGGAGGTGAAGCTGTCCGACGCACCCCTGGTGCTGATCAGTTGTTGCCGGCCAGCGTGACCTTGATGGTGTACGTCCCGTGCATGTCGACTTGGTTGGGCTGCACGTTCAGCGCCAGGAAGTAGGAGCTGGCTGCCAGGTTCCAGCCCAGCAGCAGCACACTGTAGTCGCGCAGCGTATAGCTGTAGACAGTGCTGGTAGCGGGGTACTGTCAGGCCAACGCGGCAGCCACTCGCCGCACGCAATGAGAGCTAGACGCAGCGGTTCGTCCGGCTACGCTGACGGGGCTGTCAGTGCCGCAAACTTGCTCGGTGTTCTCCGAGGATGCTGGCTGTTTGCCTGCTTTGTGGCAGGCAAGCGGGGCAGGAACTCGCCTTCGGGTTGTTGTGCCTCGTTGCTTGAACAGCACCACAAAGGGAGCTGCTGGACTCAAATCCCTTGGCTGGTCTCTCGGATCACTCACTGAGAGCTTCCTGCAGTACCTCTTTCGACTGCCACCACCGTTAGGGTGTTGCCTTCCACGTCGACAATCAAGGCGCGGGAGCCGGCCGGCATGTCGGATCCGCGGGCGGCCCACTGGCCGTCGCCGACCAGCGCGCGACCTTCTCCGTCGACGATGGCTTCTACGATGGTGACGCGGCGCCCGATCAGCCTGGCGGCACCGTCGTTTAGCAGGGGGTCGGCCGGTATGGCGCTGCGGGGCTCTGTCAGACCTACGTGGTAACGGCGGGGCAGGGATGATACCAACCCAGTGTGCCCCGCAGATCCCGCGCTTTGCCGCTGTCTCCGTTCCGCCGGTTCAACTCGTCACCTGAGGTGATCCGGCCCTGAGGTGATCCGGCTGGTTGTGCTCATGTACGTGCGCTTTCCGCTGAGCTTGCGGAACGTGGAGGACCTGTTGTTCGAACGCGGCATCGACGTGTGCCACGAGACGGTGCGGTTCTGGTGGAACAGGTTCGGCCCGCTGTTTGCCGGTGACATCCGTCGGGCACGCGTCAGCCGCATGCGAGGTTTCCGCCACTGGCGCTGGCACGTGGACGAGATGTATGTGAAGCTGAACGGCGAGATGGTCTACCTCTGGCGAGCGGTTGGCCATGAGGGCGAGGTGCTGGAAAGCTCCGTCACCAGGACGCGCGACAAGGATGCGGCACTCACCTTCATGAAGAAGGCGCTCAAGCGCCACGGGTCACCCGAGGCGATCACCACCGACGGTCTGCGCAGCTACGGCACTGCCATGAACAAGCTTGGGAACAGGGACAAACAAGGGGTCGGCCGCTGGGCCAACAACCGGGTGGAGAACTCACACCTGCCGTTCCGACGAAGCGAGCGAGCCATGCAGCGCTTCCGGCAGATGAAGAGCCTGCAGAAGTTCGCATCGATCCATGCCAGCCTGTCGAACCACCTCCCCCTCGAACGCCACCTCGTTGATCGCCAGACCTACCGGGAACGACGCTCCGCCGCACTGGCGGAGTGGCAGGTGCTCGCCAGCTAGGCGACTGCCTTGAAGACAGACACGCATCGCTTGGAAACGGGTTCGCGTTAGACTGACAGCACCGGTCTGGGCGGTAGCTTGCTCGGCCCTAACTTCTGCCAAGGCCAGCGCTCTCCGATCTTCGCGAGGAGTGAGAAGCTGAGGGATGTGCGAAACAGCAGGATGTCCGCGAGAACGAGCAGGTTCTGAGTCGTCGTTTCGATCGCGGACGATGGACGCATGTCAGCTTCACCGGAACATGTCTCGCAGCAGTTCCGTCCCCGCCTCGCCCCCAAGCAGCGCCGCGTCGATCAACGCGATGTGGGCGTTGCACTGGCCGGCGGCTGGCCCCCGCCCGTCGAGCGCCCGGTCGTACGCCGACTTCGACAGACCGCTGCGCGCCTGCGCGTCGCGATCGATGGCGCTGGGGATGGAGAAGCCCTTGGCTGCCGACGCTGGTGCCGCCGCCGTTTTTGGAGCCAGCAGCGCCCGCGCGACCAGGCGACCACGATAGTCGGACAGGTCGGCGTTCTCCATCACGGGGCGGCCGGCTAGGACGTCGACGCACTCCTTCATGCTCGCGCGCGCCGCCCAGCGAAGGCGTGACTCGTAGAAGCGGGCATGGTCCAGCACCATTTTGGTGTCGGAACCGCGAGTCGCTTCCTGGAACCGCTTCATCGCGCGGTTCGCCACTTGGTCCTGCCACGCGGTGATCGGGCGCCCGCCGGCGGCCGCCGACTGCCAGCGCCGCTTAAGATCGGCGTAGAAAGCCGGGTTGGCAGCGGCGAGTTCGGCCGGACGCGAAAGGTTTCCTGCGGTGACCGAAGCGAGGATGGATGCGAGGTCGATGTCGAAGTCGCGATACGGCTCGGGTGGAGCCGGGGGGACGGGCGGCATCATGTCTATGGCCCGCTCCAGCGCCGCGCCCGGCGGCGGCGCGAGGGCGGGTGCCTCCACCCCCGCGCGCTCCGGCCGGCCGGCCACGGAGCCCAGCAGGGACAGCAGCAGCACAAAGGCGAGCCACCCGAACCCGATCACCCGCTCGGTGCGACTGAAGCCGCGCAGCAGCAGGAACCAGGCGAAGACGTAGGGGAGGACGAATATGGCCAGGTAGAGCGGGACGTTCCCCTTGCCGCCCCCATCGCCCAGGCCGCGCGCGAAGACGGAGCGCCGCCAAGACGCGTCACCCACGCGCAGGGGGGCGGGATAGTTGCGCCGCGCCTCGATGCGCTCGCCCCACCAGCGCACCGTGTCCCCGTTCAGCCCGGCGAGCGTGGTGGGGTGGCGTTCCTGAAGATAGGCCAGCAGGTACTCGACCCGGTGCCCCTGAAACCAGGCGCGCAGCCGCGGCCAGCGCTCGGGCGGGTCGCCGCGCAGGCCGTCGAGCAGCCGCTTCCACGCCGGATGGTGCGTCGCCAGCTCCACGTCGAACCAGCGGTCGTCACCCCGCTTGGCGATCCAGTCGAGCACGGGCGGACGGTCCAGAGCGCGCGCCCCCGCGTCCCAGCGGAAGAAGCGGGTCGCCGGATCGATGAGCGGGTCGCTGCGCGGCGTGCCGTGGACGATCAGGTCGGCGAGGAACTGCTCGATCGCGGCCGCGTGCGCCAGGTTGACCATGGCGGGGTCCGCCAGCACGCGCTCGGCCATCGCCCCCACCGCGTCCGGCGCTGCGTTCAAGGCCGGCTCCATGACCATGTCGCGCAAGCCGTTGATCGCCTCCATGTCCACCTCCAGCGGTGGCGCCTCGGGACTGGGTGGTGGTGCAGGTGGCGGCTCGGGCGGCGGGGACAGCACGTCCGCCTTGCCCGACAGTGCGGCGTCGCGGGCGTCGCGCAGCGCCTGAAACGCGTCCGGGTCCGCTTCCGGGTCCATGGCGCGCAACGCGTCCGCATAGGCGCGGCGGATCGCGCGCGTGTCCGCGCCCGGTGCTAGGTCCAGCAGGTCCCACGCGCTCGCGGGCGGTTCGCTCACAGGAAGCGCTCGCCTTCCAACTGGTCCAGCCGCTCGACCACCAGTCGGTTCGCGTCCGCAACGGTTCGCGGGTCCTGGGTGGCCAGCGCGCCTTCCAGGTGGACCAGCAGTTGCGCCACCAGTTCGCGGCGCTCGCCCGTGAAGTTCTCGAACGCGCGCTCGGCCCGCGCGATCAGGGCGCGGTTCGCCTCCTGGTCGCGGGGCGGCACCTTGAGCGCGGCCAGCGCTGCGCGGCGCTCCGCCAGGTCGTGCGCGTCCTCCTCGTCGTAGATCACGAGCTGCTGCGTCAACCCCGTGGCGGGCACGGTCACGTCCACCTCGAGTAGGCCCGACACGTCGTAGGTGAAGCGGCAGTCCACCACCACCTCGCCCGCCGGGCGCGGCGGTACGGGCAGCGTGACGGCGCCCAGCTCCACATTGGCGCTGACGTGGCGCGACTCGCCCTGGTAGATGCCGAAGCGCACCTCCTTCTGGTTGTGGCCCGCGGTCTGGAAACGGTGCTGGCGGCTGGCGGGCAGCACCGTGTTGCGCTCAATGATGGGCGCGAACATGCCCGATCGCGCGTTGCCGTTGCTGTCTTGGCCCATCACGTCCACGCCCAGCGTGAAGGGGCACACGTCGGTGAGGCGTATCTCCGCCAGGTCGGCGTTGCGCGCCTTCAGCGCGGCCTGCACCGCGGCGCCCAGCGCAATGGCGTGGTCGGGGTGGAGCGCCGTATTCGGGAACCGCCCGAACATGCGCGTCACCGTGCGGCGCACCAGCGGCATCCGCGTGGCGCCGCCCACCAGCACAACCTCGCTCATCGCGTCTGCGCGCACGTTGCCGTCGCGCATGGCGCGCAGCACGGGATCGCGCAGCCGGTCGATAAGCGGCGCGGCCGCCGCCTCGAACGCCGCGGCGGTCACCTCCGTGGCGTGCTCCTCGTCCTTCCATACCAACGAGAAGACGGCGGTGTCCGCCTCGGAGAGGGCGCGGCGCGCGCGCTCGGCGGCGGCGCGCATTACCTCGGCCAAGTGGGTGTCGGTGTTGGGATGAGGCAGGTCCAAACCGCCGCGCGCGACCGACAGGAGCGCGTCGTTGAAGTCCTCCCCGCCCAGCCGGTTGTCGCCGGCGGACGCGCGCACCTCCACGATGCCGTCGAACACCTCCACGATGGATACGTCGAACGTGCCGCCACCCAGGTCGAACACCAGGAACGGCTCGCGGTCCTCGCGGTCGGCGATGCCGTAGGCGAGCGCTGCGGCGGTGGGCTCGTTCACCAGCCGCTCGACCTTCAGGCCCGCCAGTTCGCCCGCGCGCCGGGTGGCCCGGCGCTGGCGGTCGTTGAAATAGGCCGGCACGGTTATCACGGCCCCCATCACCTCCTGGCCGCAATGCGCTTCCGCGTCGCGCTTGAGGTTGCGCAGCACCAGCGATGACAGGTCCTCCGGCGTGAAGCGCGTGTCGCCCAGCATGATCGGGCGGGTGGATCCCATCAGCCGCTTGAACGCGGTGGCGGTGGCGCGCGGGTGGGTGGGCTGGCGGTCGCGCGCCGCCGCGCCCACCAGCACCGTTCCGTCGTCCGCGATGCTGACGGCCGACGGCGTCAATAGGCTACCCAGCGCGTTGGGGATCAGCTGCGGCCAGCCTTCATGCCAACGCGCCACCGCACTGTTGGTAGTGCCAAGATCGATGCCGACAATCACGATGCGGCGGCACCGGCCGCCGCTACAGGCGTCGAGGTCGCTGCGATGCCGGGCAGATCCCACCGATCCATGGTAATGGCCGAGCAGGCGTAGGTGGCGCCGTTCCGCAGGGTCGCCGGGCGCATGGCGGCTGCGATCCCCGGTTGCTTCAGGGCCAGCACGCGGCGCGCGTCCTCGGGATGGCTGGTCCAGGCAAGCGTGTTGACCTTATCGCCCTTGCTGTTCCTGGCCTCCATGAGCGGCACGAAGTCGCCCACGTACGCGACCTCGCCTGCCTTCACGCCGAAGGTCGGCGCGCCGAAGCAGTTGGTGGTGGTGACCAGCAGCGGCCCTACTGCCGTTCCCGTCAGCACGTAGTCGCCGGGCGTCACCTTCAGGACGTGCACCTCCATGGGGCTCAAACGGTCCTTGCTGGCGGTGGACAGGTAGTAGGTGGTGGTGTCGCCCTTTTTCTTGGCGTCCTTGGGCTTGTAGACCAAGTCGCCATGCTCGGCATCGTAGCGTGCCATGTCCAGGCGTCCTGAACGCCCGGCGCTGTCGATGTCGGGACGCCGGAACGCCAGCACCACTGCCGCCTCGCCCGGCGCCAGCACCACCGGGACGGCGGGATCAACCTTCTTGCCCAGCCACAGGCTGCCCGGTCCCGGCACGGCGCCATCCAGGTTCAGCTCGGAGTCCGGCGCCAGCGCGAAGCTGGTCCGCTCCGTCACGGTGCCGGCGACGCTGGGCGCGCCCACGATCGTGTCGAAATAGGCGGAACGGTCCGTGTCGGTCATGGCGGTCACGCGCGCCGCCTCCGCCGCCGGCAGTTCCACCAGCCGCCAGCCGCGGATCATCAGGCAGCTTCGGCGATTTGCGCGCCGCTGCGCACCTTCTTGGATGGCGCCCGCGATTAGCCCGCCGATCGCGCCGCCCGCCGCCGCCGCCATCGGCGACACCAGGGCGGGGTTGTAGTTGTAGGGTACGACGCCAGCCGGCGTCCGCGACCCGCGCGCGATCAGGCGGCACGCCTGCCAGTCGGCGTTATACTGTGCGCGCGTGGCGCCAGGCCTGTTGTAGAAGCGCGTGTCCTTGAGGTCGCGCGCGGCGTCCTTGGCGATCTCCTCGGGCGATGCGTCGGGATCGACGGGCGACTGCGGCACGGGCTTGGTCACGCCACCGCCCACGGGGATGAAATCTGTCTGGCTAGTCTGCGCCGCCGCCGCCGGCGCGCCGACGACCGCGAGCGAGCCCGCCGCGAGCGCGGCCACAATGCTTTCCCTGTTCAAGGTACCCCTCCTTTGTCCGCGGCGTCCCCACACCGTTCCGGAACCAAGCTACTTCATACCGAGAGAACGTCTAGGGGTGCGGAAGCTTCGTTGTCGAGCGTAGCCGATGATGAACCAGCGTCGGCTTCCGGGCAGCAGCTGCCGGGCTTGGAATGTCTGCAACTGGTGGCCGTTCCTTCTCCTCCCTCGACAGGCACTTCCGCCGAGATATCCAAGCCGCCCCACGGTGCTTGCCGTCATAAACGGCGGTGTCGGCGCGGCGGAGGAGGACGTCGCTATAACGACATCGGCGAGAGATCGGGCGTGAACAACTTCGTGTGGCGTCGTGCTGTCACGTAGTTCGACATGGCCCTTCGAGCCGGCATAGCATGCCCAATGCCGGCCGGGGGACAGGCGTGTCCTCAATCCTCGAACAGCCAGTTCTCAGCCGCTTCGATTGTGGGAAAGACCTGGGCATGCCGACCCTCGATGGCGCGTTGCAGTTGCATGCGGGCGAGGGCAGACGAGACCACGAAAGCCAGCCGGCGGGAACGATGGCCGGGGTCCGAGAGGAAGTCGCCCCAGCGCTTGATCACGTCCTGACTCTGGACGGCCATGCCCCTGACGTCGTTCAAAGTGAGTGGCCCGCCCAGATGGGCACAACGCAGCTGCCGGTGGGCCGAGAGAAGCTCCGACTGGAAACGCGTGACGTCGGTGACGCTGAAGAAGCCCGTCATGCAGACACGAACGAGGTCTACCGTCGGATCCACGTCGATGGTGAAGCAAGCCTGGGTCACGCGTCGATGCCTCTTCGAGCGATAACCGAGCGGAGATGGCCGCGCATCTCTGCCATAAGGAGGCGGCTGCCCTCACGGTAGCGGCCCCAGTCCTTCCTTATGGCCGCCGCATCGAAGTCTGCGATGTGCCTCGAATAGACGTGGCGGAGGTCGATAACCTCGTCGTACGCTTCTTGCCACACCTGCCGCGCATGGCCTACTTCGAGGGCGGCGACCCGTTTGCCGAAGTGCGCGATATAGGCGTTAACGGCCTGCACCAGTGCGACCCTGGCTCTCGCCAGTGCCTCGAAACCGGGTGGCAGCACCTCAGGCAGAAGCTTCTCGAATGTATCTATGGCCGCGGCTACGGCTTCCGCCAGGTGTTGATGCTGACCCATAGGCGCAACATAGGCCCGCAGAACCGACAAAACGTTAAGACCGTGAGCGTGACACCTCCAGACCGTCCGGGCGCCAACACATCCTCTCTGCTTTTCCGTGGCAGCTAGGTAGGTGGCTTCGCTCAGGTAGCTTTGCCCAACCGCCGACATGATTTCCGGCCTCAATCCCGCTTACCTGCCTGATCGGCGGTAGATTGAACATGGCCGAGCGATACACCGCGTCCATGAACAAGCATTCGGTTCTTGGAACCCAAGCGGAGCTCCTGAACGTCTATCTCCGGGTCAGACTTGCGGCATCATTCCGGAACAAGCCCCTGATCGGTCAGGCGCAGCCTTCGCAGTTCCATACCGTTCTGCTCGAACAGGCGGGCGACGCCGTTGGCGTAACGCGGCAGACTGCCGTCCCTGCGGGCGGACTGCCATCCGGCGTGCAGTGTCACGAACGACAGTTGCAGTTCTTCTGCCATTCGGAGCCGGCTGGCAGGATCCGCCACTGCCCGGTTGGTCGCGGCTCGGGCCGCAACCTGCGTTCGAACAGCACGCACCTGCGCGGGCGTCGGATCGCCTGCACCGGTAGCGATGATGTGGCCCAGCAGGGTGTAAGCGGTGATGGTGTCCGCCGCATCGTCAGGACGCAGGCCGAAGGGCGCAACGAGGCTGGCGTAGATGCGCGCGTAGCCGTGCTTCGATAGCTCGGTTCGGGCGGCGTTGGCACCGATGGGATCATCTCGCTCGATGCGCGAGACGTAGGTTCGCATGGCGGCCTGCCGGGATGCCGGGGTCGATCGGAACGGAAAGGCCCGGGTGGCGGCTTGCCTGGCTGGCGCGGCTGTCGGACGGCCGTCCGGACGGGAGGGGCGGTACGTCCTTCCCTGGCGCAACTGCCTCTGGCCCTCCGCCGACCAGGTATCGATCCCGAGCGCGTCCTCCATCTGCTGGTGACGGAGGTTCGAGAGCGCCAGGTCGCCGGCGAGGTTGCCCCAGGCGCCGTCCTGCGCCGATGCTGTGCCAGACAGCGCGACCAGGGCGAGCATGAGAGCGCATCTACGCATGGTGTTCCTCCGGGAGCGGCACGCGGTTGACCCGCGATGCCTGGCACCCCGAATAGCCCGGCACATGCCGACTGGCGAGGCGCGGGCAAATGGCGGTCGTTCCGCCAGCGGGCGTCAGCCTTTGAAGGCGCTGGGCAGTGCGAGGAGAGGTACGAGCGCCAGTGGCGCCATCGGGATCGACCAATACTCCATCCTGATCCAGAACAGGCGGTGCGACCGGGTGAGGGTCACGCGCTCGCCTCTGGCTGGGTCGACCAGTTCGCGCCGGGGCGTGGCATTCATCCGCTTGCCGATGAGCCAGTTGGCGGCTGCGGCGGCGAAGAGCCCGATGCTCGACGCCGGGAAGGCGAGCTGCGGCAGCCCCAGCGCCGTAAGCGTCAGCTGAGCCGCCGCCCCGACGGCGATCGAGACGATCGCCACGATGAGCACGGCCAGCGCGCGCCAACGGCTCCAGATCAACAGCATCGATCAGTCACCCTCTGCTCGAACGCATGCTGGTCTGTCGGATCAGCACCGTTATCCGATATCCTCTCCGGGCGTGGTTCGCCCGTGCGGACGGTCACGGCTTCAGGTTGTTGGACTTGAGCGTCTTGCCGTCGATCGCGAACTCGGCGTAGCCGCTCTCCTTGATGTCGTTGGTGGCAAGCCGCCCGTCGATGTCGAGGCGCAGCACATGGACGTCGCTGAACGTGCCGGGCGACATCAGCCGCACGCCTGACCAGGCGTAGCGGCTGTAGATCTTGCTCATGGGCGCCTTCTGTGCCTCCATGAACGGTGCCAGAGCACCAGCATTCACCTGCGCCAGGGGCACGATGTAATCCGCCAGCTTGAACTCGGCCGCGTTGCCTCCGGTAACGGTGATGTCGACCGGGCTCGGCGGTGCGAACTCGCCCGTCCGCACGTTCAAGGACGTGCTGAGCAGCTTTCGCGGGTCGGCCGGGTCCTGATACTGGACCGAGCAGACGGTCAGCTGGCCTTGCGGTTCGTCATCGCTGCTGTCGATCTCCTTGCCCGAGCTGAAGAAGGAGTTGATCTCGGACACCTTGGCGTCCGGACCGAGATGCTTGGCGATCGCGCGGAAGCACACATCCGGCCCTTCGGAGATGTTGCGTGCTGCGACCTGCGGCGTATCCGATCCGCCGCCTGGGGCCTCCTGGGCAGCGCTAACGTTAGCCGTGCCAGTGGCACCGTTCTCCTTGCCGCACGCGGTCAGACCGAGCGTGGATGCGGCCAGCAGACATAGTGTGGCGGTTCTCGGCTTGAGCATTGCGACTGTTCCCCCAGGATCGTGATAGCCTCGCTTCTAAGGTGCCTGTTCCGTGCCTGTCGACCCGAAAGCGTCCGAAATCAGCCAGCGGACGAGACAAGCTATCGCTGATCGACATCCACTATGAACGAGTGACCGAAAGCGGAGAGCCGGAACGGCGTGGCCAATGGCCGGCTATGGGTAAGATTGGTTCGTCAGGCGTGCACGCACCTGCGGCGTGTCGCGGGTCACCTGCCTTCATTCCACGTCGTCGGGCCGTTCCGTCCACCGGAACGTTATCGAAGCCGGCCTAAAGTCAAACGTGCCGACATTTAGGCACCATCGGCGGAGTTTAAGCATGACCACCACACCCCAGACCCCGGACGAGGCTCGAGACGAACAGGCCGCCAAGCTCGCCGAGCTGATCGCGGACACGCAGGTCTGCATGTTCACGACGATCGCCGACGGGTGCCCGATCAGCCGGCCGATGGCGGTGCAGGAGGTCGAGTTCGACGGCGACCTCTGGTTCTTCACCAAGCAGGGTGGGCGCAAGGTCGACCAGATCAACCGTGAGCGCCGCGTCAACGTGTCCTTCTCGTCCCGGAGCTCCTGGGTATCGGTCACGGGCGAAGCCGAGGTAGTGCGCGACGTCGCCAAGGCCAAGGAGCTGTGGAATGCCGGTATCGAGGCCTGGTTTCCGGGCGGGCCGGAGGACCCCGACATCGTGCTCGTGAAGGTACACGCAGACGGGGCCGAGTATTGGGACACGCCCGGCGCGGGCGTCGTGTCGGTTCTGTCCTTCGTCAAGGCGAAGGTCACGGGCAAGCCCTACCATATAGAGGACCGGAAGGTTGAACTGTGAGGCGCGAGCAAAACCGGAACGCCGGTGCATCATGCGTGCTGTGACAGCATGACCGAAGCAGCAAATACCGATGTCAACAACGTTCAGCCTGCCGGATGGTCGCGCCCTGCAGCAGCCCTCGCGGTGGCGGCCGTCCTGGGCGCCTCTGCCGCGCTGGGCCGCCGCAACGCGCCCGACGACACGCACCCGCGGGTGAAACGTTGGTATCGGCGCCTGGACAAGCCCGGCTTTACTCCGCCCGACGCGGTGTTCGGCGCGGTGTGGCCCGTGCTGGAGACGGGGCTGGCGGCCGGCGGCTACCGCCTGCTTCGCCGTCCGCCCGGCCCTGCGCGCAACGCGGCGGTCGGGCTGTGGCTGGCGAACACGGCCATGGTGGGTGGATGGACGGAGCTGTTCTTCCGCAAGCGGGCGCTGGGCGCCAGCACGGCCGCAGCGGGCGCCATGACGCTGGGCGCGGGCGCCCTGGTCGCGGCGGCCGCGAAGGTGGACCGTCCGGCGGCGGCGCTGGCGGTGCCGTTCGCCGCCTGGCTCGGCTTCGCGACGCTGCTCGCCGAGCGTATCCGGGAGCGCAACCCGGCGTGACACGGGTGACCGTCTGGCACGATGGTGCGTGCCCGCTCTGCGCGCGCGAGGTGGCGCTAATCCGCCGGCTCGACCGGGCGGGGCGGGTCCGCTTCGTAGACGCGGCTGACGCGAGCACCGTCTGTCCTCTCGACCGGGGCGAGATGCTGGCCCGCTTCCACGCGCGGGAGGAGGGCGGGCCGGTCGTGTCGGGCGCTGCGGCCTTCGCGGCCATGTGGCGGGCCGTGCCGCTGCTCCGCCCGCTCGGGCTGCTGGCGCGCAACGGGCGCGTGCTGGCGCTCTTGGAACGGCTCTACCTGCGCTTCCTGCGTGTACGCCCGCGCCTCCAGCGGCTGGTACGCGCGTGAGGCCGCCTCCCGACCCGGTCGGCCCGGGGCAGGAGAGCGTCTGGGACTATCCCCGCCCCGCGGTGGCGGTGCCCAACACCGCGCACGTGCGAGTCGAGCATCTCGGCACGGTAATCGCCGACACGCACTCGCCCGTGCGCGTGCTGGAAACCAGCCATCCGCCCAACTGGTACGTGCCGCCTGGCGACGTCGACACGAACCTCCTGCTCCCGTCCGACCGGCGCTCCTTTTGCGAGTGGAAGGGGTATGCGAGCTACTGGCACCTCCAGGTAGGCCGCGACCTGATCCGCGACGTGGCCTGGAGCTACCCGGATCCGACTGTCCCGTTCGCGTGCCTCCGCGACCACCTCGCCTTCTATGCCGCACCGCTCGATCTTTGCGCTGTGGACGGCGAACGCGTTCGCCCGCAGCCGGGTGGCTTCTACGGTGGCTGGGTGACGTCCGAACTCGCCGGCCCGTTCAAGGGCGTACCTGGCAGCGCCGGCTGGTGACGGCGATCCTTTCGCAAGCGCTGGCCACATGGCGGGAAGGCCCGCGCGTCCGGCCGCTGAACGACCGCTCGCCCGAGCCGGGCGGCCGCTACGTGCTGTGCTGGCTACGGCAGGCACTGAGGGCCCGCGACAACCCGGTGATCGACGCCGCCATCCGCCTGAGCAACGCGTGTCATCTGCCGGTGCTGGTCTACCATGGCGTGCAGGGGGATTATCCCTACGCCTCCGACCGGCTGCACCATTTCATCGTGGGTGCCGGCGTCGACCTCGCCGCTGGCTGCTCGGTGCGCGGCCTCGCCTGCGTGCGATATGTGGACCGGGCGGGTGCTCGCGAGAAGGAACTGGTTCACCGCCTCGCCGCCGACGCCGTGGCCGTGGTGTTGGAGGACCAACCGAGCTTCGTCGCGAGCTGGCAGTCGGAGCGTGTGGCGGCGCGCGCGTGCCGGTGTACGCGGTCAACGCCGCTTGCCTGGTGCCGCCCGCCATACTGGGGGAGGGCGTTACCGGTCGCGGCCGCTTCCTGGGCGCACAGGAGCCCCAGCGGGTCGCCTGGAGCGAGTGGGACGAAGAGATGCCGCACCTTCCGCCCTATACCTGCCCGCTGCCCTTCGAGCCCGATCGGCCGGAGGAGGGCGACCTCGACCCGCTGATCGCCGGTCTCGCCATCGACCACTCGCTGCCCCGCCAGCGACACCCACCCCGCCGGGCGGGCCGCGGCGGAAGCGCGGCTGGCGTGCGCGGTGACCGACGTGCTGCCCGGCTACGCCTCCGCCCGCAACGATGCCACGCGGGCGGACGGCGCCAGCGGCCTGTTGCCCTACCTGCACTTCGGCGTGCTCGGCTCGCGCGTGATGCAATCGCCTTCCTGCGCGATCAAGCATCGTGCACGCGTGTCGACGGTCCAACTGGCTATGCTCGCTCGACAGTTGCACCGGTGCGTGCGGGCGAAAACTGGTGCAGGACGATACCGGGTACAACAACGGGGCAGGCACATGTTCATCATCTGGAGTGGCTGGGGCGCATTGACGATCCTGATCGTCGCTGTGGTATCGATCGTGGTGGGAGCGCTGCTGCAGTTGATCCTCAACGCGCTCGGCGTGCCCCAACTGGCCTTTCTGGCCTTCAGCGCCGGATTGTTCGCCGCAGCGGCGGCGAACTGGGTTGTGGGCAAGCGGCTGAACGGCACGCCTGGGCGAGAGCTGATCGATCCGGCGACGGGCGAACGCGTACTGCTGACGCGGCGGCACAAGCTGTTCTGGATCCGAATGGAATACTGGTCGGTTCCCGTCGCCGTGATGGCGTTCGTGCCGCTCCTCGCGATCGGCAGCGCCTTCGGCGGTAGATGACGGAGCTGCGGCTTCTCGGGCCGGACCACGCCGGTCGCCGTGTCACGTCGGTGCGCGAAGTAGAGCGTGATTGCGATGACTTTTGTGCCGGTCTGCCTGGTGTTCTAGGATCAGGACTCACTACCGAGGCAGCTAGAAGATGATGGTGGCGGCGAGCGCGATGGCGCTCATGAAGGTGTGAGCGCGGCGATCGTAGCGGATGGCGATGCGGCGCCAGTCTTAGCCGGCCGAACATGATCTCGATCTTGTGCCGGGCGCGGTAGAGCTGCCTGCCGTAACGGACGGGCATGGTGTGCCCCTTGCGACCTGATATGCAGGGGCGAGTGCCGCGGGCGCGCAACGCTGCACGGAACCAGTCGGCGTCGTAGACGCGGTCGGCGATGAGCACGGGTGCGTCCGGCATGACGGGCAGCATGGTGGCCGCGCCCTTGTAGCCGCTCACCTGCCCCTCCGTGAGCAGCAGCACGCGGGGACGCCCATGCTCGTCACCGACCGCGTGCAGCTTGGAGTTCAGGCCGCCCTTGGTGCGCCCGACCCGACGCGGAGCAGCCCCTTTTTGCGCAGGCTGGCGGCCGTTCGGTGCGCCTTGAGGTGCGTCGCGTCGACCATGAGCTGCTCGGACGGGCCGCCGTCCGCCGCCAGGCCGGCGAAGATGCGGTTGAACACGCCCAAGCGGCTCCAGCGCACGAACCGGTTGTACAGCGCCTTGTGCGGTCCGTAGCCGGGCGGTGCGTCCCGCCACATCAGCCCGTTGCGGATCACGTACACGATGCCGGACAGCATCCGCCGGTCGTCCACCCGCGCCCGCCCCAGCAACAACAGGAAGTAAGGCTCAATCTGGCGCATCTGTGCCTCACTCAGCAAGGGCAGGTCAGCCATTGGCAGCGCCTCCTCGACACCGCGCCGGAACCAACTCGCCGCCTCGCGCGCAAGCCGCTTAATGGGTCTCGAGCCTTGCCGCCGTTGCCGTTCCGCCGGTTCAACTCGTCACCCGAGATGATCCGGTTGGTGGTGCTCATGTACGTGCGATGTCCGCTCTCATTCCGGAACGTGGAAGACCTGCTGTTCGAGCGCGGGATCGACGTGTGTCACGAGACGGTGCGTTTATGCCCTATGGCGGTCACCGTCGTCATGGCGGCGGTAACTCTGCCGGTGGTGGTGGTGGATCGACGAGGAAGGGCGTGAGGCTCTGACAGCGGCGCGTACAACCTACGCGACGGCGGTTCGGCGGTTTCAGCAGACAGGCAGGAAGCGGCCGGCCTGCGACGTGTTCGTACACGCGGGAAACCGGGGGAGCGGTCACCAACGACAAGGGCCGCGGTACCCGAAGGTACCGCGGCCCGGCGATCCGCTCCAAAGGAAAGGGTTAGGCGGCCGAGAAAGTGACCGAACGGTGGCGCTTGCGGAGTCCGGTGCCAGCGAGGCCGAACCCGACCAACATCATAGCCCAGGTCGCCGGCTCGGGGACCGCCGCGGGGGTGGGCGCAATTGCGACGTTGTCGAGTTGCCAGCGCCCAGGACCGGCGGCCACCTGAAACAGCAGGCGCGAGGCGCCACTACCAGTGAAATTCAAAGCGTAGCTGGTGAAGTTACCACCATTATTGACAGGAACTTCCAACTCCTCTCCGTCGATCGTCACCAGCATCCGCACCTCGCCAGGCGCAGGTGGGGTCGCTAAGCGTGAGAACGGGAAATCGACAAAGGCATCAAAGGTCAAAATGTATTGCAAACCAGCTACCGTCAAGGCCGTCTGAGCAAGATTGGATACACCACTGCCTGCGAAGACTGCTCGAAAGTTGCCTTCCTCACCATCGAAAGGCACTTGGACCGACGCAGTGGAGTCTTCATCATCCGAAACCGTCCAGCCCGTGAAATCACCGGTTTGGAAGTTGCCATTAATTATGGCTGCCGAAGCAGGCGTTGCGCTTGCGCATAGCAGCGCTACGACTGGAACCAGGTACCTCATTAATTCTCTCCCTGCTGTTTCTGGTTTACGATGGGATCGGGATAAATCATTTGGCGCGCACGGTGCGCTTCCCAGACCAGCCAGCCGCTGAACGGCAGTGACAAGGCGTACACTACTCCCACTATGGCGATCACCGCTTGCCACCACAGACCCATCATAGCGCGGTGTATGCCAAGGATACCCGACGCGAGCCCTGGCTCGTTCCCACTACGCCGAAGCCGGCGAGCATCAGCGCCCCGGTCGTGCTAAGGTTTGAAGGCGGCATCGTGGTCAAGGTGGACCGGTCAAGGGCCACGGGGCGAGCGGCTGGCGCAACGGCGAAGGATGCATCGCGCGTTGCGACAGGAACTACACAAAACATTGTGATTACTTCACCCTCCTCCGCTGCCCCCCGGCGGTGTGCTGGCCTTTTAGAATGCAGCGTAAAGGTCGGCACCGGGCGAGCGTCTCAAAGTACGGGTCCAGCGTCTCAAATCGCGCGAGAGGACCTGCGCTGGCCGGCAGAGCCGCATAGTCGCGCAAGCATTCCGTATAGTATCAGGCGCGATACAGGTTGGACGAGGCGCGATGCTCCGCCGCGACGGCAGCGATCACCGTGTACGATCGGGAGCCGGTTGTCGGCCTGCCTGCCTTCTCGCTATGCTCCTGCCCCGACATGCCTGATATTGCCACGAAGGCGGAAGGCGCCGGCGAGCGCCGCCCCGTCTTTCTCGAATATTTCGACGTCGCTGGCCTGCCCGAGGAGGAGCGGTTCGCAGCACTAGTGGCCGCCAATCGAAGCTCCCACCTGACCCGGTTGTCAGGCGGGCCATTTGCGGCGAGCGCGCGGTTCTGGCGGCTCGGTCAGCAGATCTGGGTCGATCAGTGGCTCGATCCGCTCGTCTTTGAACGTGACATCCAGCTCGCACGCTCCATCCCGCTTACGCACTACTCGGTCATCGTGATTCTAGATGGAGCGTGCACGTTGACGCGCGGAGAAGCCGAGGTTCTCTGTTCAGCTGGCGACGTGATCGTCACGGATGTGAGTCGCCCCGAACGCTCGTGTTCCACCCGCTTTCACTCGCTGCACATACGCATTCCTCGGGCGTCGATGGACGCGATCATGCCGCCAGTGGCGCTCCACGGTCGCGTCCCACGCAGCCTGGCTCTCGATGTCTTCGTCAAGCACGTGACCGCCATTGCCGACTCTGTAGACGGGCTGGACGAGGTGCAGGCAGCGCTCCTGGCGAACAGCACCTGCTACCACCTCGCGGCGGCACTCGTCGGCGTGGTGGCGGACGAGGACCACGACGTGACGGCGCTCCCGCGCGAGCGCGCCAAGCACTTCATGGCCCAGCAGCCCAACGGGTCTCTGAACATTGGAGCGATGTGCCGTGCGTTGGGAATCACGCGCTCCACCCTTTTCCGCGCCTTCAAGCCCGACGGCGGGGTGCTTGCCTTCGACCGTAAGCGGCGACTGGTGGGGCTACATGAGGCTCTCACCAACCGACTTGACCGGCGCCCGCTAGCCCTTCTCGCCGTAGAGTACGGATTTTCCGATAAGGAGCATCTGCGCCGCACATTCCAGGACGCGTTTGGCTATTCCCCGTCTCAGCTACGCGCGCATACCAGGATGCAGCCGCATCATGCCGCTGAACCGGGCAGCGTGCAGGACAACTTCTTGAAGGCGATCCAGTCTTTAAAGGCCTGACGGCAGGTATTGATGGTGATTGTGCCGGTCCGATCACGCTGCAACAGCGCGTGGCGCTTCGCCCAAGTGGGTTGGAAAGGCAGCCGCTATGGTGAGGCAAAGGCGCTCATACTAGAGCATCCGCCTTGGGCCCTGCGTCCGTCGTAGCCAGCCCCTCCATCGTCCGGGCGAACACGCCTCGCTCGCTCCACCGCTTCCACCGGTTGTACAGCGTCTTGTGCGGACCATAGGCGCTGGGTGCGTCGCGCCAGCGCAGCCCGTTGCGCTTGACGAACACAATGCCACTCGGCACCCGCCGCTTGTCGATTCTAGGCTTGCCGTGGCTCTTGGGAAAGAACGGCCGCAGCCGCTCCACCCGCGCGTCCGTCAGCCAAAACAGGTTGCCTATCCAGGTTTCCTTATAGAGCCTGGATCGGATCGCCGCCCTCACATTAATGAGTTCTGACCCTAGTGAGTGTTGGTCGGATACGGCCTGATCCGTTTATCGTTTATTATCCTCGGCGGGCTAGCGGTGGCTGTTCTCGGGAGCCGCTGCCACCATGATGTACGAACAGATAGACAGGTCCGAGATGGCGGCGGCATCATCCGCACGCATTCTTGAGTCGTTGCAAAATCCCGTTCTGGTGATCGATGCGGGTAACGAGATCACCTATGCCAATGCTACGGCCGCAGTCAGTTTTGGCGGCTGGATCATCGGACTGAGCTTGTCCGAGATCTTCCCGGACTATGCTAGATCGAACGCGGCCTCTGACGGACCGACCTGCCTAAGACTGACCTCGCGAAAGGGTGAGTTGTACGAGGCGTTGCTCAACCCGATCGGTGATGGTGCGATTTGTCTAAGCCTGTGGGTAGCGCAGGAACCCGCCTCGCCCACAGCAGCAGCGCACCGTGATGACCTGACCGGACTAGTGCTCCGCAACACCTTCATGACCGAGTTGGAAGCCACGCTGCTTGATCCCAACCGGGTCAGCACTCCGACTGCCATCCTTTGTCTCGATCTGGATCGCTTCAAGCTTATCAACGACACGCTTGGCCACGGCATCGGCGATCTGCTGCTCAGAAAGGTATCGGAGCGGTTACAGAAGGCGTGTCGCAAGGAGGACGTGATCGCGCGGCTGGGCGGGGACGAGTTTGTGATCCTCCAGCGTGGCGCTTCCGGTTACGCGGACGCCGAGCGTCTCGCGGAGCGACTGATCGACTTAGTGGGCCGCACCTATGTCCTGAGCGGGCACACCGTGAACATCGGTGTCAGCATCGGCGTTGGGATGAGCGTTGGGCCCATGCAGCCGCGTGACCTTCTGCGTCGGGCAGACTTGGCCTTGTACGAGGCCAAACGTGCGGGACGCGGACGTTACCGCTTCTTTGAAGATGGCATGGACCTAATGCTCCACGAGCGTCGCGAGATGGAGATCGACCTACGCCGGGCGCTTGCGCTTAAACAGTTCGAGCTACACTACCAACCCTTCCTCGATCTCGCGACCGACCAAGTAATAGGTTTCGAGGCGCTGATGCGGTGGAAGCATCCGGTTCGCGGCGATGTGCCGCCGCTCGGTTTCATCCCAATCGCCGAGGAGAACGGCCTGATCGTCAAGATTGGCGAATGGGTGCTCAATACAGCCTGCACTGCTGCAGCGAGTTGGCCAGGCGAGCTGATCGTTGCAGTCAATGTATCGCCGCTTCAGTTCAAGGCTGACACGCTGCTGACGACCGTGTCGGCAGCACTGGCGAGGTCCGGACTCACGGCGGAACGACTTGAGCTGGAAATCACCGAAGGCGCGCTGTTGGCTGACACCGACAACGTATTGGCGACCCTCCACGCGCTGCGGGCCTTGGGCGTTAAGATCTCCATGGATGATTTCGGAACAGGCTACTCGTCTCTCAGCTACCTGCAGAAGTTTCCGTTCAACAAGATAAAGATCGACCGCTCTTTTGTGTCGGGAGCCGATCCCGACAGTGAAGCGATCCTGAAAGCGGTGTCAGGGCTCGGCACCAACCTGGGCATGGCGATCACGGCGGAGGGGGTAGAGACCGCCGAGCAGCTGCGCCGGATCCGCGGGCAGCAATGCACCCATGTTCAAGGCTATCTGACAGGGCGTCCGATGGCGCAAGATCAGGTCGCCTCGTTTCTTACCACCGCAATCAAGGATGACGCCAATGTCGATTTACCGCCTCGTCTACTATAGCCGAAACCATGTCGCGACTGATGCTGATACCTTTACAGCGGCGATCGACGAAATCTTGGCATCAAGCCGGACCAACAATGCTCGTGACGGAATAACGGGCGCGTTGATGTTCAACGCCGGCTGTTTTGCGCAGGTGCTCGAGGGTCCATTGGACAACGTGGAAGCGGCGTTCGAGCGCATCCAGCAGGATGAACGACACGGCGAAGTGTCGTTGCTCGGCTTGGTGCCGGTGCCGGAGCGCTCCTTCCCGAACTGGGCAATGGGCTTTGTCGGGCTGTCGGATGAAAATGCTGCCCGCTTCGCCGAGGTCGGTGCATCCAGTGGGTTCGATCTGTCTCGCCTAAGCGGCGACGAGCTCCACGTCGTCTTGCGTGACCTGACATTCGAGGAGGAGCGCGCAGCGGCCTAGGAAAGCTCCGTCAGCAATTCCACGCATAGAACAGCCGCCGACTATCCATGTCGTCTCGTCACCTGGGTCCCGGCTGTCCCTAGCCGTGTAGACCAAGATCAACGAACGGCTGAAATCGAGGAGCCAGAAAGGAGCCGCGCGCGTCGCTTTGTGGGTCGGCTTGGACGCAGCGAGGCAGACGACGCACTAACGCCAGGCCGCTTGATTCGTGGACGAGCTTGTTCACCAGCTGCTGTCGCTGCCCCCGCCGCCGAACGAGCCGCCGCCGCTGTCAAAGCCGCTGCTGCTGGACGAGCTGCTGCTACTCGGGGACGACGAGGACGACGAGCTTGAGGAGGTAGCCCAGCCACTGCCCGCGTCCGCAGGTGACGGCGCAACCGCAAGCGTCTTAGCAGGAGGCGTTGTGACAGCGGGCGTTCGGCCACCCAACGCGTGATACCTCGCTCGAACATGGCGCTGCGCTGTTTCCAGCGCGCGCTGAGCCTCCTGCCTGTCGCCTCGCATCTGACGGCGAAGCCAGAAAGCGATCACTCCGCCGGCAAGGAGGCTGAGAACGTACGGCAGCCACCACCAGGACGAAGAGCGATCGTCCCGGCCGGTCGGGTGCGGAACAACGGCACTGGCCGGCAGCGTCGCCATGATGGCGTCCGCACCTGCGGCAATAGCCGCAGGTACGTCACCGGCCGTTAGCTTTGGCACGATTTCGAAGCGGATGATCTGCCCCGTGCGGGCATCCGTCAGCGCCGGCTCCAACCCGTAGCCGACATCTATCCGCACCTTGCGCTCGCGCATGGCGAGCAGCAGCAGGACGCCATCGTTCCGCTTGGCGTCACCCAGCTTCCACGCGCGGCCGAGCTGGTAGCCGTATGTCTTGACGTCCTGCCCGCCCATGTCGGGGACGATCGCCACCGCCAACTGGTGGCCGGTGCTGCGGTTCCAGGAGACCACTCGGTCGTTCAGCGCGCGCTCCGCTTCTTCGGGTAATGCGTCGGCGACGTCGACCACTGCTGCCCGACCGCGATCCGGGATAGCCGCTGCCGCGGTTGTGGCGGAGCACCCCGACACTGCGATCATCAGCCCCATAACGATCCCGCGCATCAGCAATCCTCTTGGAAGTCCGCCGCAATGCGGTCGATGTACCTGCCACACTGCTCGGATGCGCTAGCAGCCGACCGCTTCCGATCACCAGCGTTACCGCCTCTACAGCGATGCCGGTGATCGCGCGTTCACGCTGCACGGTCGCCGCTGCTCCGAGCGAGCGACAATCGCGCCGGAGCGCGTGTAGCCCAAATATACTTTAGTTCTAGCTGCCGAAGCGACCGTAGTAGACGAACGTCCGGTTGTAAGAGGCGACGAACCCGAGCGAGCGCCCACATCTGGGTCCGGCCGGCTGAGAGCGGCCGGGCTGGTTTCGCCCAATAGCGGACGAGGGAGAACGTGCTACGCACCAATCATGACCATAGAAGCTAATCGTCAGACCGGCGGGCCGGGCAGCGACGGCGTGCCACCAGGCGCCGACAGCCGTGCGGTGCGCGAGTACCTGGCGGTTCTCGACGATGCCGCGTTCGGCGCGGCGACGCTGGTGGTGCGAAGTATCTGGCGCCGGCAAACCCGGCATCGCGGTGAACCAGCGCGCAGCGCGGGCCTGCCTTCTACGCCTACTCGACCAACTACCTCATCGACCTCGACCACGCCGTCATCATGGACGTGGAAGCGAGCACCGCGGTCCGCCAGGCCGAGGTGTCTGCGTGCAAGCGCATGATCGCGCGGGTGCAGAACCGCTTCGGCGTCTGACCCGAGCGGCTGGCGGCCGACACCGCTTACGGCTCGGCCGAGATGCTTGCCTGGCTGGTCCACGAGCGTGACATCCAGCCGCACATCCCTGTGTTCGACAAGTCAGCCCGCCGCGACGGCACCTTCGAACGCGATGCCTTTACCTACGACCATGACGACGACAGCTACGTCCGCCCCGGCGGCAAGCGCCTGCGCCCCAGGAACCGCAACTTCGCAGCCGCCCGGAGCGATGTCGGGCAGGACGGCTTCATCCGCTATCGAGCCCGCCAACAGGACTGCGGCGGCTGTGCCCTGCGGCAACGCTGCACGCCCAACATCGCCGCGCGCAAGGTCAACCGCTCGGCCCACGAAGGGGCTCGCGACCTCGCCACCACCGACGCCTACGTCACGTCCCGCCGCCAGCGAAAGAAGGTCGAGATGCTGTTCGCCCACCTCAAACGCATCCTGAAGCTCGACTGATTGCGCCTGCGCCGTCCAAACGGTGCCAGGGACGCGTTCCACATGGCAGCCACCGCCCAGAACCTCCGCAAGATGGCCAAGCTCATCCCGTTGCCCGCGCGGGCGCTCTCTTCGCACAAGCGGCTGAGCAGGTGTTGACTATTCGGCCAGGTTGACGATGCGCGGCGCTAGGTGCTGCTTAGCGTGCAGGCTGACCTCACCACGGCGGACCGGTTGGCGGCCCACAGACGTGCTCACCGGCTTTGTCGGACCGGACGTCGGGCGTATCAACGGCCGGTGGGCGTGACACTCGACCGCACCGGCGCGCTGCTGGTAGCGGGCGTGTGGCCAACCTCTGGGGCGTGAGGCCGCCCACTAGGAACCCGGCGTCCAGCCGCCGCCCAGCGCTTGGTAGAGGGCGACCAGCGCCGTGAGCCGATCCGCTCGGACCTGCACCAGCGCCAGTTGCGCCGACAGCAGGCCTCGCTGCGCATCGAGCTGGTCGAGATAGGACGAGTAGCCGGCGCTGTAGCGGTTGGTGGACACGCGCAGTGCTGCGGCGAGCGCGCCCACCTGCGCTTCCAGCGCCGCGGCCTGCTCGCCCGAGCGTTGAACGCCGGCCAGCGCGTCCTCCGCCTCCCGGAACGCGGTGAGCGCGGCGTCGCGGTAGGCGAAGGCGGCCGCGTCGCGGCGCGCGGCGGCGACGTCCGCCTGGGCGCGCGTCCGGCCGCCGTCCAGGATGGGGGCAAGCACGCTGGCCCCCAGCGAGAACAGGGCCACGGGATCGTCCAGCGCCGTCGACAGCGCCACGCCGGCAGAGCCGGTCAGCGCGATGCTGGGCAGAAATGCGGCGCGCGCGCTGTCCAGCGTGCGGTCGGCGGCGACCAGCACCTGCTCCGCCTGGAACAGGTCGGGTCGGCGGCGGAGCAGGTCGGCAGGCAGGCCCGCGGGAACCGGCGGGGGGACCAGCCGCTCCAGCGCCAGCCCGCGCGCGACCTGGCCGGGCACGTCGCCCGTCAGCAGGTTGAGTGCGTCCTCCTGGCGTCGGATCGCCAGTTCCGCCTGGGGGACCAGCTGCTCGGTAGCGCGATACTCCGCCTCTGCCTGGTAGAGTTCCAGCCTGGAGGTGTAGCCGGTCGCAGCCCGGCGGCGCGCGATGCGCAAGCCCTCGGCCCGGGCGGCCAGCGTCCGGCGGGCGATGTCCAGCCGGAGGTCGAGCGCGCGCAGCGTCACGTAGCCGGACGCCACGCCGCCTACCACCGCCAGCCGCACGGCGTCCCTTGCGCCCGTCTGGGCCAGCGCCTGCGCGCGCGCCGCACGGCTTGCCTGGCGGAGGCGACGGAACAGGTCGAGGTCGTACGATGCCTGGAACTGCGGCTGCGTGCCCAGCGCCGCCAGCGGCGAGCCCAGAGCGCCCACTGTCTGCGCCTCGCTGGTCGCGGCGGCACCGCCGATGTTGGGCTGCTGCTGGGCCTGTGCCAGCCGCGCGGCGGCGCGCGCCTCCTCCACGCGGACGGCCGCCACGGCCAGGTCCGCGTTGCGGGCCAGTGCGCGCTCCACCAGCGCCGTCAGCGCCGGATCACCGAAGGCTGTCCACCAATCCGCACGCACCGCCTCGCCCCGCCCCAGCGCGGTGCGCCAGGCCGGCGGCGGCACGACGCCGGCGGCGGGCGGCACGGCCGGGCGCGGACCGGCGCAGGCCGCCAGCGCGAGCGCCGGTACCACGACACCCAGCCTCACCGCATCGCCCTCATCGCACCGGCGGCCCGCCCGACGTGTCCACCCGAGCCTCAACCGACATGCCCGGCCGGAGGCGCCGCCCGAGCGGCTGGCCGGGGTCGACGCGGATGCGGACCGCGATGCGCTGGGGCACCTTGGTGAAATTGCCCGTCGCATTGTCGGGCCGGAGCACGGAAAACTCGGAACCCGCGGCTGGCGAGATGCGCTCCACCCGTCCTGTCAGCCTGGCGTGCGCCAGCGCGTCCACGGTGAAGCTGGCGGGCTGCCCTACGGCCATGCGCGCGGTCTGCGCTTCCTTGAAGTTGGCGACCACCCAGGTCTCGGCCGGGACCAGGAACATCAGCTGCGTGCCCGCCGTCACATACTGGCCCAACCGCACGCCCACTTCGCTGAGGCGCCCGGCCTCCGGAGCGCGAATTATCGTGTTGCCCAGGTCCACCTCCGCCAGCCGCCGCGCGGCCTCGGCGCCTGCCACGCCCGCTCGCTGACCGCCGCGACCGACCTCCACGGTGCGGACGTCCTCCCTCGCAATCTCGCGCTGGGCCGCCGCCTGGCGCACGCCCGCCTGCGCCTGTCGGAGCGCGGCCAGCGTCTGGTCGCGTTCGCGCAGCGACACGGAACCGTCCGTCACCAGGTCGTCCACCCGGCGCATGTCGGCCTCCGCGCGCTGGAGCTGCGCCCGCGCGTTGTCCACCGACGCGTCCTGTGCCTGGAGGCCGGCAGCGCGCGATCGGGCCGCCTGGGCGGCGTTGGCGAGCGTGGCCTGGGCGGCAGCGACCTGGGCGGCGGCTTGCTCCACGCGGGCGCGGTAGGTGCGGTCGTCGATCACCGCCAGCGGCTGCCCGGCGCGCACCTGCTCGAAATCGCGCACCAGTACCTGGGTGACGTAGCCGCTGACCTGCGACCCGATCACGGCGGTGCGGCCGCGGACATAGGCATCGTCCGTCTCTTGGTGCGCGGTGGCGAACGGCGGCAGGCGCCAGGCCGCCAGGATCGCGGCCACGCCCGCCACCGCCAGCAGCGCGACGACGAGCAGGCCCAGGCCGCCGGGGCGCCGCGGCTGCCAGCCGGACGCGACGGGCGGGGCAACGACCTCGGCCGCGCGCTCCTCCGTGACGGGGGCGGCAGTCACGCCCCCGTCGATCACCTTCCCCTCCGTCACGCCAGCGCCCGCCGCGCGCGCCACGTCCGCCGCACGATCAGGAACAGGAGGTAGAGCGTCGTGGCCGCCGCCAGCAGCGCGATCAGGCGGAACACGTCGTCGTACGCCAGCACGGCCGCCTCCCGCGACGTGGCCTGGGACAGCAGCGCGCCACCCTCCGCCCCGCGCAGCGCCGGATCGGGAAGCACGCGCCCGAGCGACTGGCCCCCCGCCGCCAGCCGCGCCGCCACCAGCGGGTCGGTGGGGTCGAGCGCCGCCGCCAGCCCTGCGCCGTTCACCCGCGCGCGGACAGCCTGGTAGCTGCCCAGCAGCGCGGGGCCGACCAGCCCGCCCAGGCCGTTGATCGCGTTGAACAGCACAAAGAAGCTGATGACGTGTCCGGTGCCCTGCTTCAACGCCCGAGTCATGCCGAACAGCAGCGACGGCCCGATGAAGAAGGTGGCGGCGAACGCGATCAGCGCCTGGCTCGCGTAGAGCTGCGGCGCGCGGGTCAGGCTGGTGGAGTGCGAGTCCCACCAGGCCGCGACCGCGACCAGTCCGATGGCCAGCATCACGGGATGGGTCAGCCGTTCCGGGTCCAGCGTGACGGCGCTCAGGGCGACGCCGGCAACGGACGCGGCAAAGACAATGGTGAACAGCGTGCCGAACTGGTCGTTGGTCTGGCCGAGCGCGGTCAGCAGCCCGACCGCGCCGTAGGTCTGCTCCGACAGCACCACGCGGGCCACCACCGTCACTACGGCGAAGCGCACGATGTCCGCGCTGCCCAGCCAGCGGGTGTTGATCAGCGGGTTGGCACGCCCGTGCTCCACCACGATGCCGGCCAGGAACAGCGGCACGGCCGCGGCCAGCGCCCAGCCGATCCACGCCGCGTTCGTCCACCAGACGATGCGCCCGAGCCCCAATACAGCTGCGACCAGCGCGCTCGCCGTTGCCAGCAGCGCGAAGGTGACGAAGTCCAGTGGCTCGAACGCAGGCCGCCGCTCGGACGGGGGCAGGCGCAGCAGACCAATCGCCGCCAGGCAGAGGAGCGTCAGCCCCAGCTCGAACAGGTACAGCGCTCGCCACTGGGACATGGCGAGCAGGTCGGGCGAGAACAGGCGCGCCAGCGGCGTGGCGCACTGCGGCACGCCGACGCCCAGCACGATGGCCTTCAGCCGCCAGCGCGCGGGCAGCGCCTGCATCATGTAGTAGAGCCCGACCGACGACACGGCCGCACCCGCCATGCCGCTGGCCGCGCGCACCAGCACTGCCGACCAGAAGCCGTGCGCCAGCAGGTGCAGCCCGGCCACCAGCGCGTAGGCGCCCAGAAAGATCAGGGTAAAGGGGCGAAGGCCGAACTGCTGCCGGAACTTGATTAGAAGCAGGTTCACCGGCGTGTTGGCCATGACGTAGGCGGTGGACAGCCACGCGACCTCGGCCGGATCCAGGCCCAGCGCGCCGCCGAGCACGGCGGTGTTGACCGATACCAGCGCCGTGCCCAGCCCGCCCGTCAGCCCCAACAGCACCGCCACCGCGCCGTAGGCGACACGCCGCGCGTTCGGGTGATCCGGCGAGGCGGGCGAGCCCGGCAGCACCGCGCGCTCGTGGGAGGCGAACGCCCACTCCTCCTCCGCCAGGAAGCGGCGCAGGCGCTGCGGCACGAAGCTGAACTCCGGCATCAGCCGATCAGGTCCTCCACGCGGATCGGCAGGTCGCGCACGCGCACGCCGGTGGCGTTGAACACGGCGTTGGCAATCGCCGCGGCCACGCCGATGATACCGAGCTCGCCCAGACCCTTTACGCCCTCACTGTTCACTTCCTTATCCTCGTCGGGTACCAGGATGACGGTCAAGTCGCCCATGTCGGCCGACGTAGGCACCATGTACTCCGCCAGGTCGCGGTTGATGTAGGTACCGGTGCGCGCGTCCACCTCCGTCGCCTCCAGAAGAGCGGAGCCGTGACCCCAGACCATGCCGCCCAGATACTGGCTGCGCGCAGCCAAGGGGTTCAGCACGCGCCCGGCCGCGAACGCGCCTACGTGACGCGCCACGCGCACCTCGCCCGTCAGCGCATGGACATGGGCCTCCACCATGTGCGCTCCGAACGCCCAGGCGAGGGAGTTCGCGGGCGCCGTGCCGATCGCGATGTGGCCCTGGCGCAGCTTGCCCAGCGCGCTGTCCTCCGCACCGGGCGGGGTGTAGTCCAGCCGCACCTCGCGCGCGCCGGCGGGCTGTTGCCGCAGCGCCTCGCACGCCCGGGCCAACGCGTTAGCCAGGCTGGTGGTGGAGGACGAGCCGCCGGACAGGCCACCGGGCGGCAGCGCGGTGTCACCCAGCGCCACCGTGACGTGGTCGAGCGGCACGCCCAGCCGCTCGGACGCCACCGTCGCCAGGATCGTGTACAGGCCGTTGCCGATCTCGTGCTGCGCCGTCTCCACGCGCACCCTGCCGTCCGCCCCCTGCGCCACGCGGATGGCCGCCGGACCGATCTTGACCGGCCGCGCTGCGGACGCACAGCCGCGGCCGACCCACCAGCCGTCACGACGCTCGGTCAGGGGCTCCGCGCGTCGCTCCGCCCATCCGAACGCGGCTGCCGCCGCGTCGAAGCAGCGCATCAGTGGACGTGTGGTGAAGCGCTTGCCGGTCACCGGGTCGGCGGCGGCGTCGTTGCGACGGCGAAGTTCGACGGGGTCCATGCCCAGCTCGTGCGCCAGCTCGTCCATCGCGCTCTCCAGCGCGAACAGGTAGGGCACCTCCGGCGGCGCGCGCATGGGACCCGGCGTGTTGCGGTCCACCCGACCCAGCCGCTCGTGCGCCGACACTGCGCGCGCCGCGTAGAGTGCGGTGGACACGTCCGCGCCCTCCATCGCGAAATTGTCGAAGCGCGAGCTGACCATGTCGGCGTCGTGGCCGACCGCCAGTAGCCGTCCTTGCCTGTCCGCGCCCAGCCGAACGCGGTGGCGCGTCTCCGTGCGGTGGTTGGCGACCGTAAACTGCTCCTGCCGCGTCACGGCCAGCCGAACTGGCCGCCCCAGCCGCCGGGCCGCGAGCGCACAAAGGGCGGTATGCTGCGACAGCGCCAGCTTGGACCCGAAATGCCCGCCGATGAAGGTGGATATCACGCGCACTTGGTCCGCCGCGAGGCCGAGCTGCGCCGCCAGCCCGTGCTGGGCGGCACCAACGTGGCGGGTCGGCTCCCACACAGTCAGCCGGTCGCCGTCCCACCGTGCCAGCGTGCCGGGCAACTCCAGGGGATTGTGGTGCTGGATGGGCGTGGAGTAGCGGGCGTCCACGCGCGCGACCGATGCTGCCAGCTGCGCGTCCAGGTCGCCGACGCTGCGGTCGTGATGCTCCCGCTGCACGTCCGCCAGCGGCACGGTGGTGCAGCGCGGGTCGTGCAGCGAGGCGACCGGCACCTCTCCGGCATAATCGACGCGCACGGCGTCGGCGGCGGCACGCGTCTCTTCGGGCGTCTCCGCCACTACGACTGCCACGACCTGCCCCGCGTAGCGGACATCCGACGACGCCAGCGGCCGCCAGCTGCTGTTGGCCCAGCCGCCTTCCATCAAGTGGCCCACCGGCCGGATCGCGTCGCCTACCTCCTCGTGCGTCAGGATCAGGAGCACGCCCGAACAGGCCAGCGCGGCATCCCGGTAGATGCGCGTGATCCGACCACGCGCGACCGCACTCAGCACCAGCGCCGCGTGCGCCGTCCCGGCGATCGCAACGTCACCTGGGAACTCCGCCGCCCCGCACACCTTGGCCAGGCCGTCGATGCGCGTGCGGGATGCGCCCAGCCTGGCCACCTCCGGCGCATCGTGCGCGCGGACACCCGTGGGCGCGGTGTCGGGACCCTTGTTCACCGTCCCGGCAGCAGCTCGCCGAGATACTGGCGCGCGGTGTCGGCAAGGACGCGGGCCGCACCGCGATCGCCGCGCGCCATGGCTGAAGTGAAGTTCGCCGCCTGCTCGGTCGAGATGTGCGGCGGCAGGGGCGCCACTTCGGGATCGCAGCGCACCTCCAGCAGCACGGGTCGGTCCGCCGACAGCGCGCGGGTCCAGGCGTCGGCAAGCTGCTCGGGATCGTCCACGGTGATCGCGTCCAGGCCCATCAGCTCGGCCATGCGCGCGTAAGGCAGGTCCGGCAGGTCCTGGCTGGCCGCGAACTTCGGATCGCCCTCCATGATCCGCTGTTCCCAGGTGACCTGGTTCAGGTCGCGGTTGTTGAACACGCACACCACCAGCCGCGGGTCGGACCAGAGGTGGCGGTACTTCATGGCCGTCACGAGTTCCATGAGGTTGTTCATCTGCATGGCCCCGTCGCCTACCAGCGCCACGGCCGGCCGGTCACTCCAGGCGAACTTGGCCGCGATGGCGAAGGGCACGGCCGCACCCATGGAGGCCAAGCCACCCGACAGCGTGCCGCGCTGTCCGCGCCGCACCTGCCAGTCGCGCGCGTACCAGTTGCAGCACGAGCCGGAGTCCGACAGCACCATCGCGTCGTCGGGCAGGAGCGGCGACATCTCATGCACCACGCGCTGCGGGTTGACCGGGTGGGCGGAAGCGTGCGCGCGACCGCGGATCGTCTCCCGCCACTTGGCCATGCCGCGAACGATCTTCTCCTGCCACGACCGATCGGCCTTGCGTTCCAGCAGCGGCAGCAGCGCCGCCAGCGTTTCGGCCGCGTCGCCGTGCAGGTTGACGTCCGCCGGGTAGCGCAGCCCCAGCTGCTCGGGCTTCAGGTCCACCTGCACACAGGCCGCCTGCCCGTCCGACGGCAGGAACTCCGCCCAGGGAAAGCCGGTGCCGACCATCAGCAGCGCGTCGCAGCCCTCCATCATGTCCGACGAGGGCTTGGTCCCGAGCAGCCCGATGCAGCCGGTGACGAAGGGCAGGTCGTCGGGCAGCACGTCCTTGCCCAGCAATGCCTTGGCCACGCCAGCGCCCAGTCGCTCAGCCACCTGCTCCACCTCGGCCGCCGCGCCGCGTGCGCCGGCGCCGACCAGGATCGCCACGCACGACGCGTCGTTCAGCACCCGGGCCGCGGCCGCCAGTTCCGCCTCGCGCGGCACTACGCGCGGGCTCGAATAGCCGATCCCCGAGCGAGTGAAGCCGTGCTTGCGCTCCGGCTCCTGGTAGGGCTGGTCCTGAACGTCCTTGGGCAGGATAATGACGCCCACGCCGCGCTTCGCCACCGCCGTGCGGATCGCGCGGTCGGTGACGTGGCGGACCTGCGCCGGGGCGCCGACCTCCTGCACATACTCGGCAACGTCGGCGAACACGCGGTCGAGGTTCAGCTCCTGCTGGTAGCTAGCGCCGCGCACCGTTACCTCCGCCTGGCCGCAGATCGCGAGCACCGGCGCGTGGTCCGCCTTGGCGTCGTACAATCCGGTGAGCAGGTGGGTCGCACCCGGACCGCCCGTGGATAGGCACACGCCCAGCTCGCCCGTCAGCTTGGCATGGGCGGACGCCATGAAGGCCGCCATCTCCTCGTGCCGGACCTGGACGAACTGGATGCCCTCGCCCCGCGCCTCGGCGCGTTGTAGTGCACCCAGCACGCCGTTGATGCCGTCGCCGGAATAGCCGTAGATGCGGGTGACGCCCCATTCGCGCAGGCGGCGGACAAAGAAGTCGCTGGTCTTCATGGCAGCTACTCTCTCAGGCTTCCGGCAGCGGCTCGGTGGCGGGGCCGCTCAGCACGGCGCCGTCGGGGGCGAACTGCGAGCCGTGGCAGGGACAGTCCCACACCCGCTCCAGCCCGTTCCAGTGGACGATGCAGCCCAGGTGCGTGCAGGTGGCCGAGCGCAGGTGCAGCTTTCCCTCCTCGTCCCGGTAGGCCGCGACCTTCTTCAGCCCGTTGCGCACCAATGCGGCCTCGCCCGGCTTCAGCTCGTCCACGCGGGTGCCGCCGCCGGGTGTCAGGTACTCGGCGAAGTTCGCGGCCGCGTGGCCCAGGTTGCTGGCCAACTCGCCCGCCGCGCGCAGCGTGACGCGGCTGGGTGCGTAGGTACCGGCGTCCGAAGGCTCGGCGCCCGCGATTAGCTTGCGGATGAGCATGGCGCCCAGCACGCCGTTGGTCAGACCCTCGCCGCTGTCGCCCGTGTGCAGGAAGATGCGGTCCTTGCCGTGCGCCCGGCCGGAAAAGGGCAGCAGGTCCACCGGTTCCAGCACCATGCCTGACCAGCCGTGCGTGCGCTCCTGCCACATGGGATAGTGCTCGCGCGCCCACGCCTCCAGCGCGTCCAGCCGCTCCGCACCGTCGTCGTGCTCGCCCAGCCGGTGATCCTCGCCGCCGACGATGAGCAGGTCGTGCTCGTCACCCGGCTGGATGCGCGCATAATGGTAGTTGTCCAGCGTGTCCCAGACCAGCGCATCGGGCACCGATCCCTTGGCCACCGGGCCGGCGACCGCGTAGGAGCGCCACGGCTCCATCTTGGTCTGGATCGGCAGGTCGCCCAGCGCGGCGTTTGCCGCCATGACGGCGTGCGCGGCACGGACCTGCGTGCCGTTCTCCATGGTCGTGATCGTGCCGTTTGCGTCCTCCGACACGCCGATCATGGCGGTGTTGCCGCACACCAACCCGCCTAACCGCTCGATCGCGGCGGCAATGCCGTCCAGGTACTTCAGCACGTGAAAGCGCGCCTGGTCCGGCCAGAGCAACGCTGGTCCCGTGTCGCGGCCGGGCACCGGCGCTTGGGCAACGAAGCGGACGCCGGGGATGCCCAGCTCGCGGCAGGCCCGCTCCTCCTCGCGCAGCTCGTCCGGCCCGTTCTCGGAAGCGGAGAAGAGGTAGCCGTCCACGCGCGCGAAGTCGCAGTCTATACCCTCCTCGCGCGCCACCTCCTCGATCCGGTCCACCGCCGCGGACACGCGGTCGTAGTAGCTTCGCGCGTCCGCGTCGCCCCGCTCTCGGCGGAGCAGGTGGTAATAGTCGTCCAGCTGCCAGGCCAGGTGGCCCGTGGTACGCGCCGACTGGCCGTGCCCCGGCCGACCCCGGTCCACCACGATCACCCGCTTCCCCGCGCGCGCCAACTCGTAGGCGATGGACAGACCCGCGATCCCGGCGCCCACCACGCAGACGTCCGCCGTCGCGTCCTCGCGCAGCGGCGGCCGCGCCGGAGGGCCGTCGTGATCCATCCAGATCGAGCGGGTGCGCTCGTCGCCTACGTTCATGCGGATATACCTTCCCTTTGCCCGGCCATCAGTTCGAACTCGACCGCGTCGTGGGCGCAAAACATCCGCACCTCGTCGCCGTGATCCAGCGACAGGCGGCGCAGCCGTTCCCCGTTGGCGAGCCGCGCACCGCGGTCCACCTCCATGAGCTTCTGATATCCCCGCAGCGCGGGCGTGCACTCGTACCGCTCGGCCCCGACCTCGCCCCGGTAGAAGTAGGCGTCGCCCGCGTGCAGCATCCACCCGCCCGCCTCGTGGATCGCAACACCCGCATGGCCCCAGGTGTGGCCGGGCAACGGCACCAACAGGATCTCGGGCGGCAGGCCGTGGAGATCGCGCACGGCGTCGAAGCCGAACCAGCGCTCACCGCCGCCGGCCGGGTAGAGGCGCCAGTCCTCCACCCCGTTCCACTGCTGCGGCCGGTAGCGGCGCGTACCGACAAAGGCGCCGCCGCGTCGCTGGTCGGCTACCTCCTTCTCGCGCGCGAGCACGTGTACGGCAGCGCGGGGAAAGTCCTCCAGCCCGCCCGCGTGATCGAAGTCGAGGTGCGTGACCAGGATATGTCGCACGTCCGCGGGGTCGAAGCCGAGGCGGCGCACCTGCGCGACCGCCGTCTCCTGTTCGCGCAACTGGATGTTGTTGAGCGTTAGGAAGAAGGGCGACAGCCGCCGTCGCGGATGGTCGACGTCCCGCGTGCCGAAACCGGTGTCGACCAGCACCAGCCCGGCGCCTGTCTCGATCAGCAGGCAGTGGCAGACCAGATGCCCGAGCGGCCCGTCACTTCGCCCGTCGAACAGCCGACCGCCGATAGGGCAGCAGGTGCCGCAGTTGAGATGGTGGACCCGCATCAGCGCGGCGCCACTGCGATGGCGGCTGCGCTGGGAGCCGGCCGCGCCGCCAGCCGCTCGCGCGTTCGTGCGGCCAGCGGCTCCTGGTCTCGGCGGAGGCGGAGCCAGGTCGCCGCGACGGCCAGAGAGAGGGCCGCCACCGACGCCACCGCGACCGGTCCGGCCACGCTGGCGGACGGGACGGGACGATCCGCCACCTTCGCGATGGGACCCCGGGCAAGCGGCTGCGGACGCATGGGGTCGAAGAAAGGTGGGTGCTCGGTCAAGAAGCGCTCCGGCGAAGAAGCACACTCAACGACGCCTACGAACCAAATGGTCCATCGAAAAACGCGTTTCTCACGTAAGTTAGGCAGTTCGGAGCCTCCGCCGCCACCGCGCATCGTGCCGCTGACCTGGATCAGCGACGACCACGGCTGACCGGCCCTAAGCTCCGGCTTTATACGGAGCGAGCGTCCGTGACCGTTGCCGCTTCCGCGGCGTCGCTGCTGCACGTCGCGACGCAAGACCAGAAGCCTGACAAGGCGGACAGGCCGGCCGTCTGCTCGGGATAGGCCGGGCCTCGCTCTAGGGTGAGAGGATCGTCTAGGCAGGCGTGAACGTCGTGAGTCCGCGCAACCCGTGGACGGCCGGCAGCCGAAAGTTCGCGCGGACCACATTGGGCGCGAACCCGTTGCCCCACCTGCGCGGAACAGCACCTTTTCCCGGCGAGGCTCAAGGCGGCGAGCGGCAAGCGGCGGGGCAGGAGAGCGCTGCCGCTCGACCCGAGTTCCCGCGCGGTGGAACGGAGCCTGCGGGGCGCGTGCAGCAGAGCGAAGTAGAGGGCGAAACCGTCAACGGCGGCAGCATCGCCAGGAGCAGCGCGACGCCCGCCACCTCCGCCGCGGCGACCACCAGGAGCCAAGCCTGTGTGCCCAGGCCGAATACCCCGCCGCCTTGCCGTGATCCCTACGGCCGGCGGCTGCCGCGCGCGGGCCTGAGCTCGTGCTCCGGCACCCCGCCGGGGTCAGCTCCGCCGCCACGCGGCGACGCGTGCCGGCTAGCGAGAAGATGCCCTCGGCAACCTTCGCGATCGCGACCGATGCCGCTGCCCCGCTGGGCAGGATCGCCTTCTTGCCGGACAGGCGGCCGTGGCCCCGACAGCTGTCCTCGCCTTGGTCCGGGCGCGGGTCCACCGTGGCCGGAGTGCCGGGTATCGGCGGCGGCTGCTCGGGGGAGGGGCGCCTTTGTTACTCCCGCACGATCTCCACGATATCGGGTGAACAACGTGCCCACGGCGCATCGTTTGCAGGCGAGCGGGCCAGTAGAACATGGATTAGTAATTAATAAATCGTCCTAACATTCATCATCTTCTGCCTCTGCTTGGTCGTCGCGAACGTTCTCCTCGCCTGATAATCGGGAGAATGTCGGGTGTACTATCATGACAGGCGCCTTCAATATCCCGTCCAGGTTTCCCAGCCCGATCCCCTCTTCGCCCGGATGCTCCAGCAGGCGATCGGTGGCGTGGAAGGCGAAATCCGTGTGTGCATGCAATATTTCTTCCAGGCCTGGGGCAATCGCGGCCCTGATACGCGCTATCGCGACATGCTGCTCCACACCGCGACGGAGGAGATCGGACATATCGAGATGCTGGCGACCGCGGTCGCGATGAACCTGGAAAAGGCGCCGGCCTCGCTACAGGAGGAGGGCGCGTCGGACGGCATCGTCGGTGCGGTGATGGGCGGCGGCAACCCGCGCCACACCATCGAGGGGATGCTGCACCGGCACCTTCTATCTACCGGACTGGCCGCTTATCCCGCCAACTCCGACGGCGTACCCTTCGACATGAGCCACATATACGCCAGCGGGAACCTGGCGGGCGACATGTACTGCAACGTCGCGGCCGAGAGCACGGGGCGCGTGCTGGCGACCCGGCTGTTCAACGCGGCGCACGACGACGGCATGAAGAAGATGCTTCACTTCATGATCGCGCGCGACACGATGCACCAGGAGCAGTGGCTGGCGGTGATCGAGGAGATCGGCGGCCACAAGGGTGCGCTTCCGGTGCCGAACTCCTTCCCGCAGGAAAAGGAGGACCGCGAGAACGACTACAACTTCTATGTAACTTCGGTGGACGGCAGCTACCCCAAGGGCCGCTGGACCGAGGGGCCGAGCCTGGACGGCAAGGGAACCTACTCGACGTTTCGCAACGAGCCCATGGGCGACGAGCCTGTGCTGGGCCCCGCTCGGCCAGACAGCGGCGCTCAGGTCGAGCAGATCGGTTGAACGCCGCACCTTCGCCGGCTCGGCGAGCGGGCCGGCTCCCTCTTTCCAAAGGTCATTGATGGATACCGACGTTTCCCCCGGCGAGCGGCCGCTGCTGCTCTGCTTCTCGCACCTGCGCTGGGACTTCGTGTTCCAGCGGCCCCAGCACCTGATGACGCGGTTCGCGAGAAACCACCGCGTCGTCATGTGGGAGGAGCCGGTGGTCGGCGGCTCGGCGCCGCCGCGCCTGTCGCTGAGCGGGCGGGCAGGCGGCGTCCGGGTGGCCGCGCCGCACCTGCCGGAGGGGCTGGACGCCGCCGCGGGCGAGCGCGCGCTGGCCGACCTGCTGGCGGGCCTGGTCGCGGCGGAGGGGCAGCCCTCGGTGCGCTGGTACTACACGCCCATGATGCTTGCGTTCTCGCGCGACCTGACGGCGGGCGTCACGGTGTACGACTGCATGGACGAATTGTCCGCGTTCCGCTTCGCACCACCGGAGTTGCTGGCGCTTGAGGCGGAGCTGCTGGCAGCCGCGGACCTGGTCTTCACGGGCGGCTACAGCCTGTACGAGGCGAAGCGCGGCCGGCACCCGGACGTGCGCCCCTTTCCGTCCAGCGTGGACGCCGAGCATTTCGGACGCGCCCGCGCGCGTCCGCCGGGCCACGGCGGCACGCCGCGCCTGGGCTTCTACGGCGTCATCGACGAGCGTATGGACCTGGACCTGCTGGCGCAGCTGGCGGACGCGCGGCCCGGTTGGTCGATCGAGATGGTGGGTCCGGTGGTGAAGCTGGACCCTGCCGATCTGCCGCGCCGACCCAACCTCCACTACCCCGGACCGCGCAGCTACGACGAGTTGCCCGGCGTCGTCGCCGGCTGGGACGTGGCGCTGATGCCTTTCGCCATCAACGAGGCGACGCGCTTCATCAGCCCCACCAAGACGCCCGAGTACCTGGCCGCCGGACGCCCGGTGGTGTCTACGCCCGTGGTGGACGTGGCGCGCCACTACGGTACCGTTGAGGGCGTACGCATCGCGCCGGCGGGCTCGCGCTTCGTACAGGCGTGCGAGGAGGCGCTGGCGCTGGCGCGCGGAACCGACACGCGCTGGCGCGACGAGGCGGACCGGCTGCTCGCCACATCCTCCTGGGACGCGATCGCCGACGAGATGGCGGCGGCGATCGACGACGCGGGCCGCGACAAGGCGCGGGTCGCGGCCGCCGCTGACCGGCCGCACTACGACTATCTGGTGGTGGGCGCCGGGTTCGCAGGGTCGGTCATGGCCGAGCGGCTGGCCGCGGACGGCGGCAAGCGCGTGCTGGTGATCGACCGGCGGCCGCACATCGCCGGCAACGCCTATGACGAGGAGGATGCGGCCGGCATCCTGGTCCACCGCTACGGCCCGCACATCTTCCACACCAACTCTGACGAGGTGTTCGCGTACCTGTCGCGCTTCACCGAATGGCGGCCGTACGAGCACCGCGTGCTGGCCGATGTGGGCGGACAGCTGGTGCCCATTCCGATCAACCGTACCACGCTGAATACGCTCTACGACGCGCACCTGGAGACAGACGGGGACGCGGCGAGCTTCCTGGCCGATCGCGCCGAGCCGGTGGCGGACGTGCGCACATCGGAGGACGTGGTGGTGTCCGCGGTCGGGCGCGAGCTCTACGAGACGTTTTTTCGCGGCTACACGCGCAAGCAGTGGGGGCTGGACCCGTCCGAGCTGGACAAGTCGGTAACCGCTCGCGTGCCGACGCGTACCGGCACGGACGACCGCTACTTCACCGACAGGCACCAGGCCATGCCGCTCCGCGGCTTCGCGGCCATGTTCGCGGCGATGCTGGATCATCCCAACATCACGGTCCTGACCGGCACCGACTTCGCGGACGCGCACGCGAGCGCGACCTGGGATCGGCTGGTCTTCACGGGGCCGATCGACGAGTATTTCGGCCACCGCTACGGGCCGCTGCCCTACCGTTCGCTCCGCTTCGAGCACCGCACGGTCGATCGGGAACGCTTCCAACCGGTAGCGGTGGTCAACTACCCGGACGAAGCCGTGCCGTACACGCGCGTGACCGAGTACCGGCACCTGACGGGGCAGGATGCGTCCGTCACCAGCGTCACGTTCGAGTATCCGGCCGACACGGGTGACCCCTATTATCCGGTGCCGCGGCCCGAGAACCAGGCGCTGTTCAAGCGCTACGAGGCGTTGGCGCTGGCGGAGCCGGATGTGGTCTTCGTGGGTCGGCTTGCCACCTACCGCTACTACAACATGGACCAGGTGGTCGGGCAGGCACTGGCGACCTATCGCCGACTGTCGAAGAGGGCGGACGCGGAGCCGTCCGCGGCGGTCGGCTGAGCGCGCCCCGCCACCCGATGGAGCTGTGGGGTGGGCCGGAGTGCACGGTGAACCGCGTCGGTGGCGTGTACCGGGACCAGTCGCACCTGTCCGGCCACCATCACCGTTCGGAGGACCTGGACCTGTTCGCCGCGCTGGGCGTGCGTCGCCTGCGCTACCCCGTGCTGTGGGAGCGCGTGGCGCCCGACGATCCGCGCCGCCCCGACTGGCGGTGGACCGACGAGCGGCTGGGCCGTCTGCGCGACCTGGACGTGGAGGTGATCGCCGGGCTGGTGCACCACGGCAGCGGGCCGGGCTACGCGACCCTTCCCGGCGACGGTTTCGCGCGCGGGCTGGCGGTTCACGCGGCGGCCGTGGCGGAGCGCTACCCCTGGATCGAGGACTGGACGCCCGTCAACGAGCCGCTCACCACCGCACGTTTCACCTGCCTCTACGGGCACTGGTACCCTCATGCCCGCGACGAGGGGGCATTCTGGCGCGCGGTGCTGGCCCAGGTGGACGCGACGCGCGCGGCCATGGCGGCGGTGCGGCGCGTCAACTCGCGCGCGCGACTGATCCAGACCGACGATCTCGGCCGCACCTACGCCACAGCCCCGCTCGCCGAGCAGGCGGCGTTCGACAACGAGCGCCGCTGGGCGGGCTGGGAACTGCTGTTCGGGCGGGTGACGACCGATCATCCCCTGTTCGAGCGACTGGCCGCCATGGGACTGGGCGACCGGCTGAGGCGGATCGCGGACGACCCCTGCCCGCCGGACGTTGTGGGCGTGAACCATTACCTGACCAGCGACCGCTTCCTGGACCATCGGATTGGCCGCTACCCGCCGGAGGCTTGCGGCGGCAACGGCACGGCCGCCTACGCCGACGTGGAGGCGGTGCGCGTGCTGGAACCCGGCCCGCAGGGGCTGCGCGGCGCACTGGCCGAGGCCTGGGCCCGCTATCGCACTCCGATGGCGGTGACGGAGGTGCACCTGGGCTGCACACGCGAGGAGCAGCTGCGCTGGGTGGCCGAGGCCTGGGACACGGCGCTTGCCCTGCGGGCGGATGGCATGGACGTGCTGGCGGTGACCGCGTGGTCGCTGCTCGGCAGCTTTGGCTGGGACACGCTGCTGACGGGCGGCGGCCAGTACGAGTCCGGTGTGTGGGACCTGTCGGAAGGTAACCCGCGACCGACCGCGCTGGCGGCACTGTGGCGCGGCCTGCCGACGGGTGCGTCGCGGCACCCGGCGGCGGCGGGCCCCGGCTGGTGGCGGCGACCGTCCCGCCTGCTCTACGAGCCCGTCGCTGGTCCGGCCCTGGCCGGGCTGCCCGTCCGTCCCAATTCACCGATTCTGGTCGCGGGCGATGGCGAACTGATACGGTTGTTTGAGGCCGCGTGCGCTGCCCGCGGACTAGCCGTCGCCGCGCAGCTCGCACACGGCACCCACCCTTGGATCAGCGTTCGTCCGACCATGCTGGCAGGAAAGCCGGTTCTGCGATGCCAGACAGGGGGCACAGCCATAGACCTTGATCGCACGGCGCTGTTGTCGCCCGCCGGCCTCAACCAGCTGGTGGACGCAGGCGAGCCTCACATGGTGGCGGCGGCGCTATCGTCCGCGGCGTAGAGGCCGACGTAGCGCCGGATTACGGTCGGCAGCGCCTCGGCGACGCCGCTGTCCTCGCCCAGAACCAAGAGCGACTTGTAGCTCGCGATCCCGGAAGGCTCGAAGGCGTGTTTGGCAAAGCAGTTCTTGACGATCTCGTCGCTCGCCACGCTGTGAGCCAGCGCTGCCATGCCGCCCGATAAGCCGAGTGCCGTGTCTTTCCGCATAGACGCGGACATATCCCGGCCAGCCAGTACGCGTCCCGACGATGTATTGGTGGGCGCGGTTTGCCACCTTCGGACAATGAACGAGACGCTCCGCCTGGGGCGTCAGGATAGAGAGCGCCTGTTTCTCCACGGCGTGAAGGTTGCGCGTGCCGGCTGTGGAGAGTTTTCGCACGGCATCCGTTCTGTCGGCTACCCTTGTCTCCTGATGTCAGTGCCGAAAGGAACGGCTGCCGGGCAGTGCCAGCGTCGGAATGGCCGCCGGGTGCACGCAGCCACGCCGCCGACCGAGCACAATCATCAAAGCCGTCGCGAGCCGGCCTGCTTCGAAGGGTTCGGGTAGGAAGTCGTAATCCTCGAAGAGCCGGGGGATGGTCCCCGCCGGGCCGATCAGAAGCGAGCGCGTGCCGCGATCGGCGGCGTAGCTCAACAGAGATGCCATCATCCGAGGCTCCAGCGCGCAGCTGAGGATCAGCGCACACGGGCGGACAGCGGCCAGCGCAAGCGCCGGTTTTATCGCGTCCGGTGCTACGGGCACTGCCGAGTAACCGCACCGGTTCAATGCCTGGGTGATCCGCAACCCCGCCTGCTCGTCTTCGTGAACGACCAGCACGTCGCGAGTAGAAGGTCCATGCGGTTCCACGCCATGACTTGTGCCCGCTCCAATGACCTTCTTCTCCCACTTGGGTAAGGAAGCCGGCACCTCGTCGCGCTTAGAAGGCGGTACGCAGCGCCAGGGTCGCCTGCGGCACCAGCGCCGCGTGCTCGGCGTCACCCTCGCCAAGCCGCCTCAAGCGATCGTCGCGCACCAGCGCCAGCAGCTCTGCGCGCAGCTGCCACATCGCCCCGCCCGACTGGAACGCCTGCACATAGGTGATGCCGGCGGCGCCGTAAGCCTGGTCGCCCGTTCCGGGCTCATAGAAGCCCGCCAAACTGATGCCGGCTCGCACGGGAAAGCGTAGTTCAGCTTCTCTCGCGTCGTCCGAAAGCGGCACCGCTGGCTCGATCCCAATCTGGGTGAAAAGCCCATCCCCGCCGCGTGGACGCCATGTGACTGCCGCGGATGGCGACAGGCGGCCCAGCCCGCCGTCGCCGTTGAGCGCGGCGGTGAGGCTCAACTCGTGCGTGGTCGCGGACACGCCGTTGGGGCTGGCCTTGATCGTGTAGGCGATGCCGGCCCTGAACCCGTTGGCCGGCGACAGGATCAGCGCCAGCGCGTTGTTGCTCTCGTACCAGGCTCGGGGATCCGCCAGTTCGGTCGCGGCGGGCGCGTGGAGGCCGTTGGAGCTGCTGAACACCAGGAACGTGCCGCGCTCCGGCGGACCGCCCAGTCGCCACGCAAAGCCGACCTGGACGTGAACCGGCAGGCGGTCAAGGTCGGCACCGTCGTCGTCATAGGCGCCGCGCGCAAAGTCGCCGTTACGCATGTCCAGCGTGCCCAGAAGGTGGAACGGCGCGTCCTGCGGCACATCGGCGGAGCCGAGCGATGCGTCCTCTGTGTCGATTGTCGGGACCTGCTGCGCCGCGGCCGGATCGGTGACCACCGCCAGCACTGCCAGGATCGTCGATGGAACGCGCATCCGGCTTTTCTCCGCTAGGGTCCGTCTAAGCGTCGGGAGGGCGGCTGCCACAACATCGATCACCTGCGCGGGCGTTCCCCCACACACTGATCCATGAGGGAGCATCCCGCACCGATCAGGCGCATAGGCGGGGCGGCCGGCTCGCCGGTGGCCGGCCCCCGGAGCATCGATCATGGCAACCACTCCACCCCGAAGAGGTCCCGTATGGCCGCCGATCCGGGCCATGCTGTTCGCGGTGCCGTTCACCTGCCTCGTGGGCGCGCTGGTGACCGACATCGCCTATGCCAACAGCGCGCAGGTGCAGTGGGCCAACTTCTCCGTCTGGCTGATCGCGGCTGGCGCGGCGGTGGGGTGGATCGCCCTGGTCGCCGATGCGGCGCTGGCGGCCCTTCGCCGGGGACGACCGGATCGCCGCGGGGCGTTCCGCCGCGTGGTGACCGTGTTCGCGCTCGTCTTCGCGGTGGTGAACGGCTTCGTCCATAGCCGCGATGCCTGGACCTCGGTGGTGCCGGACGGGCTGGTTCTATCGGCGATCACCGCCGCGCTGATCCTGGCGGCGGGATGGATGACCTATGCGACCGGCGACGCCGCGCCGGCGGGAGAAGCCTGATGCGGAACGTCGTGCTCTATCTGGCCGCCGCAGCGCTGGCGTCGTGCGCGAATGGCGGACAGCCGCCCGAAGGGCAGACGGGCGCGAACCCGGACCTGCCCGTCGCCAAACAGTATCTGATGCCGCCAATGCACGTGGCCGCCATCGGCACCTGGGGTGACGCCGTGCCTACCGCGGCGCGGGGCTTGCGGGTACAGCGCTTCGCGGGCGACTTCCGCAACGCTCGCTCCGTTTACCCGCTGCCGAACGGCGACGTGCTGGTGGTCGAGCCCAAGGGGCCGACCGAGCCGATCCTACGGCCCAAGTCGATCGTGGTGAACCTGATCCAGGGCTTCGGCCACTCCAAGACGGAGGGTGCGGACCGCATCACCCTGCTGCGCGACGCGGACGGCGACGGCCGGCCGGAGGGTCGCAGCGTGTTCCTGGCCGGGCTGAACGCGCCGTTCGGCGTGGCCCTGGTGGGCGGCGACCTCTACGTCGCCAACACGGACGCGATCGTGCGCTACCCGTACCGCACCGGGCAGACGCGCATCACGGCACCCGGCCGCATCCTGACGCCGCTGCCCGGCGGGCCCATCGACCATCACTGGACCAAGAGCCTGGTCGCCAGCTCCGACGGCCGTCGGCTTTACGTGGGCATCGGGTCGAACAGCAACATTACCGAGAACGGCATGGAGGCCGAGCGCGACCGTGCCCGCATCTGGGAGGTGGACCGCGCCACGGGCGCCCACCGCGACTACGCCACCGGCCTGCGCAACCCCAACGGGCTCAGCATCCAGCCCGGTACCGAGAGACTATGGACGGTGGTGAACGAGCGCGACGAGCTCGGGCCGGACCTCGTGCCCGATTACATGACCTCGGTGCGCGAAGGCGGCTTCTACGGTTGGCCGTACAGCTACTGGGGCGGGCACGTCGACCCGCGGGTCCGGCCGCAACGTCCGGACATGGTGGCGCGCGCCACCATGCCAGATTACTCGCTCAGCTCGCACGTGGCGCCGCTAGGCATGGCCTTCTCAAGCGGCACGGCGCTCCCCGCGCGCTTTCGCGCCGGTGCCTTTGTGGGCGAGCACGGCAGCTGGAACCGCGGAAAGCTCAACGGCTACAAGGTAGTGTACGTCCCTTTCGCCAACGGCCGGCCCGCCGGCCGGCCCGTGGACGTGCTCTCCGGCTTCATCGGCCCGGACGGAAAGGCGCGGGGACGGCCGGTGGGCGTCGCCCTGGACCGCACAGGCGCGCTGCTGGTGGCGGACGACGTGGCCAACGTCGTCTGGCGAGTGACGGCCGCCCGCTAGGAGCCTGGTGGCACGGGCTCCGCCATACCCGTTCAGGCAGATAAGCCTGTCGCCTACCGCCCCAGCCTCGCCGATCCGGCAAGGCGTCCTGTATTACCACAGAAGGTGTCGGGCTCATGGCCCTGTTCGGCACCGGCAGGAAGTCCCTCGACGACCTGTTCGTCCACGCGTTGCAGACGACCTACTATGCCTAGAACCGGATCGGGGAGGGGCTCGCCGATATGGCCGATAAGGCCAGTGCGTCCGGGCTCCGCGATGCTTGTTCTGCACCACCGTGTAGCCGCCACCCGAGCAATGCCAAGCGGTGCCGGGCGCTGTATCCACGACCACCGGCTTGGTATTGGCTGGTGGGCGTCCCGCTAGTACGCCGTCGACGCTCGGGGTGGGCCGGCCGCGGCGTAGCCGCGAAAGCCGTGTACGGTCGTGCCGGCGGTGTGCGAGAGGAGCTGGCGCAGCATAACGCGTGCTCCTGCGGGCATGGCAAGCTTTCAGCCCTTCGTCTGCGCGTTCACGCCGTTGTCGAGCGACAATCGGCCCCGTTGCACCAGCCGCAGCGCTGCCAGCGCCGTCACGGGCTAGCTGATCGATCCTGCCTGGAACAACGAGTCTGGCGTCACAGCCGCGCGCCCGACACGTGTCACGCCGTAGCCCCGCGCCCAGTCGATCCGGCCGCTGCGCAGTACGGCCACGCTGATGCCGGGCACGTGTAGCCGCGTCATCTCGGCTGTCAGCGTGCGGCCCGGCGCCCGCTGCCCGGCCAGTACCATGGGCGAGTGCCCGAGCACGCTCGACCTGTTCGGCGCGCGTCGCAGCCGAGCGTTCGCCTTCCTGCGCCCGCACTGGAGCTTGGACGATCAGGAGGAGCGCCGCGGCGTGGATCGCGTTCGTCCTTGCTCGTCCCCGGTTCCCCGACCTACGCCGCGGCTATGCCGGTGCCACCGTTGTGGCAAGGCACCCGGCCACGTGCCTCATACAAAGGGAGGTGAGTTGCGGGGAGCATCACATGCTCGCGCACAAGAGCTGCAGCGAACCAACCAAGGGAAGTGGGGAACAGGATGACTGACACAGTGCAGCGGTTCCTGCTGGAAACGGTGCTCTTCCTCGGCGGGCTCGTCGTGTTCCTGGCCCTGCCGTGGCTCGTGCTGCGGCGGCTGCGGTCCGGCCGGCCGCTGGCGGTGCCACTGCCGATCCTGGACGACGGAGCGGGCGGCAAGGTGGTGCCGCTGGTCGCGGCTTTCAGCGGATTGCGATGGCCGCCGTGGATCGCGCTGGCGACCAACAGCCTCAACCCGCTGCTGGTCGTGACACCCCGCGGTCTGACAAGTCGCGTCCTGGTCCGGCGGACCCGCGGCTGGCACGAGGTGGAGCGCGCCGACGTCAGGATCTTCGGAGCCACGGTGAACCTCGACTTCCTCTTCCTCGACAGCGCGGTTACCTTCACGGCGAACGTCGGCAGTGTCGTCCTCGCTGCACAGGTGCTGGCGCTGATACCGGATCACGTCCTGCTCACCGAGCGAGCGAGGTCAGTGCTTGCCAGTGGTCGTGCCTGATCTCTCGACGATGGGAGCGGCTGCGGCACGGGCGCTCATCGTCGACGACACCGCAGCTGATCCCAGCGGCAGATAGCCGCGGGGATCGAGATGAACCAACGGCAGAAGGTGGGAAGCGAACGGCGTCCTCTAGCCGATCGCTTGTGGGTCCTCGTTGGCAGGTGCGATGCGGTAATCGACTGAGGTGGTCGCCAACGACCTACACGTTTACGGGCGAAGTCTCCCGTCCTTTGGCGCCGAAGATGCGGAGGTACCGCGCGATCTCCTGCGGGTCGCCGGTTGCTTTGGCGGGATTGTCGGAAAGCTTGACGGCGGGGCGGCCGTTGGCGGTCGCGACCTTGGCAACTAGCGAGATCGGCTCTAGCCCTCGCGTGCCGTCCGGTGCGCAGCCGCGGAAATCGTTGGTAAGGTTGGTGCCCCAGCCGAAGCTCATCCGAACGCGGCCGTGGAAATGGCGGTACGTCGCCTCGATCGAGTCGACGTCCATGCCGTCGGAGAAGATCAGCAGCTTGGTGCGCGGATCGCGATCGTGCGCCTGCCACCAGGCGATGATCTGCTCGCCGCCCGCGATCGGAGGTGCGCTGTCGGGGCGGAAGCCGGTCCAGTCCGCCACCCAACCGGGCGCGTGGGCGAGGAAGGATGCGGTGCCGAACGCGTCGGGCAGGACGATCAGCAGGTTGCCCGCGTAATGCCGCCGCCAGTCGTCGAGCACGCGATAAGGCGCTGCAGCGACGCCCGCATCGTCGTCGGCCAGGGCGGCGAGCACCATCGGCAGCTCGTGCGCGTTGGTACCGATCGCCTCCAGGTCGTTGTCCATCGCCAACAGGACGTTGGAGGTGCCGATGAACCGGTCGCCCAGCCCCTCCTTGAGCGCCTCGACGCACCAGCGCTGCCACAGGAAGCCGTGCCGTCGTCGCGTGCCGAAGTCGGAGATGACGAGGTCGGGCAACGCGCGCAGCCGCTCCACCTTGTCCCACAGCTTCGCCTTGGCACGCGCGTAGAGGACGTCGAGCGCGAAGCGGTCCATGTTGCGGGTCGCGGCGCGCGAGCGCAGCTCGTTTATAATGGTCAGCGCCGGGATTTCCCACATGGTCGTTTCCGTCCACGGGCCGCCGAAGCGCAGCTCGAACTGCCCGTCGCGCCGGGTCAGCTCGTACTCGGGCAGCCGGAAGTCGGCGAGCCAGGCGAGGAAATCGGGTGCAAAGATGCGCTCCTGCCCGGCGAAGCTGTTGCCCGCGAGCCAGATCAGCTCCTTCTTGGTGAAGCGCACCGTCCGCGCGTAATCGAGCTGCGCGCGCAACTCGCCCTCGTCGATGTCGTCGGCGAGCCGCACCGTCGTCGTCCGGTTGATGAGCGCGAAGGTCGCCCGCACATCCGGGTACAGGTGTCGGATCATCTGCAACATCAGCAGCTTGTAGAAGTCGGTGTCGAGCAGGCTGCGGACGATGGGATCGAGGCGGAAGCCGTGATCCCAGGTGCGGGTCGCGATATCGGTGACGGCCATGATGTATTCACCCGGTAACGAGATGAAGGGTTTGGGCGGCGGGGCCGAGGGTAACACCGCGCCCCCAGTCGAAGGCGAGAAAGTCCTGCTCGATCCCGTCGGCGAAGATCACGCCGCCGTCGTTCATCCGCGAGGTGACCGCAAGCGGCGCAGCGGCGAGCTTGCCCACGCGCAGGCTGGTGCCGGTCGCGACGCTGGGGAACGGTTCGCGCACGAAGAAGGCGACCGCGTGTTCTTGTGGATCGAGCGGCATCGGCGTACGCGTCGCCTCTGTAATCGATCGCGCCCAGCCCGTGGCGCCGGTACCCGACGCGACGATCAGCCCGCTCGACGACTGGTCCTCGGCCGCATCGCCGCACGCGATGCGGTAGCGGGCCGACTGGTGGCTGTGGTGGCCGACGAACACCTCGTTGAGCGCCAGTAGCCGCTCGCCGTTGTCGAGCCGCGCCTCGACCATGGTCCGCCGCTCGGCCGGCGCCGCTCCGGCGACGCTGGCGGGCAGCAGCGAGGGAAAGCGGGCGAGGGGGATGCGGACCAGCACGCCGTCGTAGAGGTCGGGGGCAGGGTTGAGCCCCAGCACCGGTTGGCCGTCGAGATACTTGGCGACGTTGGCGACCAGCCCGTCCTGGCCGACGACCACGACCACGTCCTCGGGCGCGAATAGGAAGCGGTCTAGGTCGGCGCGCGCGACGCTCGCCTGCCGCCAGTCGCCGGGCACCGCCGCGCGGGCGGCGTGGAGCGCGGCGTGGAGTTGCCTATGACGCTCCTCCAGCACGTCGATGTCCTGCCCGCGGGTGCCGAGAAAGAACTTCGCCTGTCCTCGCGTCGCGTGACGCGCGAGCAGCAGCTCGTAGTCGGTCTCGCGGGTGACGAAGACCGCGCGCGGGCTGTTGGTCGCCATCAGCTTGGCCGCACGATCGCCGGCTCGCGCCGGAACTCGCCGAGGACGGTCGCGAGCAGGTCTGGCGTGACGTTGAGATGTTCGATGGTGTCGAGCTTGCCCGCCAGTTCGCGCGCGGCGAGGCCGAGCATTACGCCGCTTGGCAGATCGCGATAGATGGTCATGCGCGCCTGCTCGGCCTCCGCCTTCGCACTCTCGACCGTGCGAATGCGCTCGGCCTCCGCCACCGCCTCGACTTGGCTCGCCTCGGCGAGGCCGGTCGCGCGATTGCGCGCGTTCTCCGCCTCTTGGGTGATGAGCTGCATCTCGCGTCGTGCCAGCTCGGTGCGGTTGCCCAGTTCGTTCTCGGCGATCGCGCGCTCCTTCTCCACCGCCAGCGCACGGCGCTCGAAGGTGGCTTGATCGGCCTTCTGCTGGAGCGCCTCGAAGGTCGGGGTCTGGAGCGCGCGTTCCAGCTCACTCGACGGCGCAAGATTGGTGAGGCGCACCGCGGTCACCGCGATGCCGATCTCGTTCAGCGCCGGATCCGTCGCCAAGGCCGCCTCCAGCTGATGGCGCAGCGGCTCCGGCCCGGCATCGAGCAGCGCGCGCACCGGCCCTTGCGCCAGATATTGCAGCGCCGCCTGATTGACGAGGCCGGCGAGCCGCGTCTCGATCCGCTGGATTGGCTCGCTCTTGTACGCGCCGGTGACGAGTCCCAGGCTGAAGTCGACGCGCGAGGCGAGCAGTTCGGGATCGACGACGTGCCAGGTCAGCGTGCCCTGAACCGCTACGCTCTGGAAGTCCTGACTGCGACCCTTGACGAACACCGCCATCTCGCGGTCGTCCATCGGCAGCTCGGCGATGCTCGCGGTCTCCGGCCGGAACCAGAAGACCAGCCCGCGCCCGCTCTGTCGTACCTTGCCGCTGCGATAGCGGATGACGTGGTTGCTGGCGTCGCTGCGCAGCTGTGCCAGGAAACCGAGGTTCTTGATCGAGGCCATGGACGTCTACTCCTGTGTGGCGCGGTGGCGGAAGAGTTCGGCGGGGCGGAACGAGGCGCCGCTTTCGCGCTCGCCGGTCGCTTCCAGCTTGCCTGTGTCGAGCATGCGGCGGCGAAAGGCGGGCTTGTTGAGCGCGCGGCCCAAGACGGCTTCATGCACGTTCTGCAAGGCGCGCAGCGTGAAGCGCTCGGGCAGCAGCGCGAACGCCACGTCTGAATAGTCAAGCTTGCCGCGCAGCCGCAGCATCGCGAGCCCCAGCATGTCGGCATGGTCGAACGCCAGCGGCAGTGTGTCGCCGTCCGCCGATCGCGCCTCGACGGCACCGCCCGTCTCTCCCGCCCAGGGTACGAAGATTTCTGCGAGCATCAGCCCGGATGACGCCTTGAGCGAGGCGGCGAAGCTGGCTGGCGGAAGGAGCGCGAAATAGGCGACGCTGACGATGCGGGTTCGCGGATCTCGGTCGACCGCGCCGAAGGTGTAGAGCTGCTCAACATAGGCGTCGGCCATGCGCGCCTTGGTAGCGAGCACGCGGTGGGCGGCGGCATCCAGGCTCTCGTCCATCGCGACGAAGCCGCCTGGCAATGCCCAGCATCCCAGACCTGGATGCTCGTCGCGGCGGATCAACAGCGCGGCTGGCTTGCCTTGCACGATACTCATCAGGATCAGGTCGACGGCAAGCGACGGCCGCGCATAGTCTGTGGGATTGTAGCTTTTGAGAAACGCGGCTTCGTCCATGCAGCACCATATATGCGGGTTGCGCTTTACTAGTGTGCCAGACGCATATATGTCAAGTAGGACAGCAAGGAGATCGAAGGGTGCCCAGGTTCGTCATCGCGATTGATACTCAGCGGGACTTCATGATGCCCGACGGCGCCCTGTATGTCGGAGGAGCCGAAGTGCTGATCGCGCCGATGCAGGACTGGCTCGCGACGCTCAAAGCCCCGGACGTCGCCGGCGTGCTGCTGACGTTCGACACGCACGACCTCGAAACCTACCCGTTAAGTCCTGAGGCCGCGCAGTTTCCGATCCATTGCGTTCGGGACGAGCCCGGATGGCAGTCGGTGGTAGCACCGGAGCGGATCGATCCCGCGATCCCGGTCTATCGGCTGGAGAAGGGCGTGTTCGACATGTGGGCCGAACCCGGCCTGTCGTTGGAGCGGATCGGCAACGCCGAGAGGATTGATCGCGACGCGTTTTTCGCCGCGTTGCGTATGTCGGGGGTGGAACAGGTCGAGGTCGTCGGCGTCGCCGCCGATTACTGCGTCCGTTGGGCCGTGGAGGGGCTGGTCGCGCGTGGCTTTCGCGTGACTATACCCACCGCATTGACCCGCGGCATATCGCGGCAGATCGACGCCGTCCTCGCCGATGAATGGTCGGAGCGCGCGGTCACGCTTCGGGAGGCATGATGCCGGACGTGCGCCTGTCCAAGCGCCTGTCGCTATGGCTGCGGCACCAACCCGAAGCGGCCGGGCTGATGCTCGATGCTCAAGGCTGGACCGAGGTCGACGCCGTGCTTGCCGCTCTGGTCCGGGCGGGAATGCCGATCGACTGGCCGACGCTGCTCCGGCTCGTCGAGGAGAGCGACAAGCAGCGTTTCGAGCTGTCGGCCGACGCCTCGCGCATTCGGGCGCGGCAAGGCCACTCTGTCGCAGTCGATCTCGATTGGCCGCAGACCACGCCACCTGCGCTCCTGTACCATGGCACGGTCGAACGGGCGATGCCGGCGATCCTTGCGGAAGGGCTGAAGGCAATGAGGCGCCACCATGTCCACCTTTCTCCCGACATCGTCACCGCGACCCGCGTGGCTGCCCGGCGGGGGGCACCCGTCATCCTGGCGATCCGCGCCGCAGCCCTTGCCGAGACGGGGGCGGTCTTTCTCCTTACCGGCAACGGCGTATGGCTGACCGATCACGTGCCCTCATCGCACCTCCTTCGCGTTGAGCATTGAGTTGGTCGTCCGGCCGGAACCCTGAGCACCGTCGATCATCGACCTGAACGGATGGCCGACGTTAGGAAGCGACAATTCGTTCGGGAGTGGCCGGTCTCAGGTCACGTCGCACCGCGCGCGAAGTCGATAAACGCTCGGAGCGGCGGCGGCACGAGGCGGCGGCTGCTGTGATACAGGAACGGGCCGGAGAAGGATTGCCACCAGTCCTCCAGCACCGGCTCCAGCGCGCCGCTGGCGAGATGGGGGCGCAGCCAGTCCTCGAACAGGTGGACCACGCCCGTGCCCGCCACTGCGGCCTCTACCCCCAAATCCACCGCGCCGCCGATGCCCACCACCAGCCGCGGTTCCGGCTCAACCCGTACCACCTCGCCATCGCGCTCGAACTCCCAGGGCGATGTCAGCCGCCCGCTGGCGAACCGGCCCAGGATGCAGGAATGGGCCAGCAGGTCGCGCGGATGTTCCGGCCGACCATGCCGGTCCAAGTGGGCGGGCGCGGCGGCCGTGGCGAACCGCTGCACGCGAGGGCCGATGGGCAGCGCGATCATGTCCGCCTCCAGCCGCTCGTCGTAGCGGATGCCGGCGTCGCAGCCTGCCGCCAGCACATCCACGAAGCTCTCGTCGGCCATCACCTCGACGCGCACGCCGGGGTAGGCGGCCAGGAAGCCGGGCAGGATCCCGGGCAGCACGAGCCGGGCGGCACTCGCCGGTACGTTGAGACGCAGCGTGCCCGCCACGCCATCGCCGAGCGCGCCCACCTCGCCCAGCGCCGCCGCGACCTCTCCCAGCGCGGGTTCCAGCCGCTCCAGCAGCCGAGCACCCGTCTCGGTCGGTGTCACCGACCGCGTGGTGCGGTGGAGCAGGCGGACGCCCAGCCGCGTTTCCAGCCGCCGCACCGCCTCGCTGAGCGCCGACGCGCTGGCGCCCGCGGTACGCGATGCCTCTCGGAAGCCGCGGGCGCGGGCCACGGCCAGGAAAGCTTCCAGGTCGGACAGGTCCGGTGTCATTGTTCGCCTTTCCGCACGACCCGTGCGGGTCCTGCCGGATTATCGCGGCAGCCGGCAAGGCCTAGCTGCAGGGCGAAGGAGATCACCCGTGAACACCATCCGACAGGCAGGCAGCTATACCCTCGGCGACCGGGCGGTGACGCGGATGGGCTACGGCGCCATGCAGCTCGCCGGCCCGCACGTGTTCGGCCCTCCGCGCGACCGGGACGCGGCGCTGGCCGTGCTGCGGGCGGCAATGGAGGCGGGCGTCCGCCACGTCGACACCAGCGACTTCTACGGTCCCCATGTGGTCAACGAGCTGATCCGCGAGGCACTGTCGCCGTATCCGGACGACCTCGTGATCGTGACCAAGGTGGGCGCGGTGCGTGGGCAGGACGCGTCCTGGAACCTAGCGGCCTCGCCGGGCGCGTTGCGCCGCGCGGTGGAGGACAACCTGCGGAACTTGGGAGTCGACCGGCTGGAGGTGGTGAACTTCCGCTCCATGCTGGGCGGCGGCGCGGGCGGGCCGGCCGAAGGCTCGATCGCGGAGCCCTTCGAGGCGCTGGCAGCGATGCAGGTGGAAGGGCTGATCCGGCACCTGGGCGTCAGCAACGTGACGCCCGCCCAGGTCGCGGAGGCGCGCGCCGTGGCACCGGTGGCCTGCGTGCAGAACATGTACAACTTGGCGCACCGTGCGGACGACGCACTGATCGACGCGCTGGCGGCGGACGGCATCGCATACGTGCCGTTCTTCCCGCTGGGCGGCTTCAGTTCGCTCCAGTCGACGGCGCTGTCGCAGGTGGCGGAGCGGCTGAGCGCCACGCCGATGCAGGTGGCGCTGGCCTGGCTGCTGCGTCGCTCGCCCAACATCCTGCTGATCCCGGGGACCTCGTCGGTCGCGCATCTTGCCGAGAACCTGGCCGCCGTGGCGCTGGAGCTGCCCGACGACGCTATGGAGGCGCTGGACGGCATCGGCCGCTGAGCCGCCCGGCACCTGCCGAGGTCCGCTCGCGCCCGCAGATGGTCGGCGCCGGTCAGCCGCCCCGTCGCAGGGTGAAGCGGGTCATCTCGGGCGGGCGGCCGAGGCGCAGTGCGAAGCCCGGCCACAGGCCCGTGCCGTTGCTGACGTAGAGGGTCATGCCGCCCACCTGGTAGCGGCCGGACACGAACCCGTTGTTGGCCCTGGCGACCAGTCGGTCGACGCCGACCACCATGCCGCCATGGGTATGGCCGGACAGCTGCAGCGCCACGCCGCGCGCGGCGGCGCGCCGGGCGTCGCGCGGCTGGTGGTCGAGCAGGATCACAGGCGCGCCTGCGGGCGCGCCGGCCAGCGCTGCGTCCAGGTCGGGGCCGGGCCGGCCATGACCGCGCGCCGACAGGTCCGTGACCCCGGCCACGACCAGCCGGCCGTCGCCGCGCGACAGCACCGCGTGCGCGTTGGGCAGCATGCGCATCCCCAGACCGCCCAGGCGCCGCATCCAGGCGTCGTAGTCGAAGAAATACTCGTGGTTGCCGGGCACGGCATAGACGCCGTCGGCCGCCCGCAGGGCACTCAGCGGTTCAACGTCGGCGCGGCGCATCTCCACCGAACCGTCGATGAAGTCGCCCGTCACGACGATCAGGTCGGTGCCGGCCGCGTTGGCGCGCTCTACGACCGCACGCGCCCAGGGCACCTGGAACAGACGGCTGAGATGCAAATCCGTCAGCTGGAGCAGGCGGTAGCCGTCGAACTGCGGCGGCAGCTTTGGGATCGCGACCTCCACATCCCGGATGGATGGCACGCGGGTCGCGTTGAACACCGCGAGCGCGCTCACCGCCGCGGCCAGCGCGACCGCGGCGTAGCGCATCGTGTCCGGCAAGCCGACGCTCCGCCATTGAACGGCAGCGGTGACGAGCAGTCCCAGGTCGAGCAGGATCTGGAGAACCTCCAGCAGCAGCAGCGTGCCGAAGGCCCAGTTGAACAGGATCACGGCCGCGCGCGGGAACTCTGGCGCAAACACCGAGCCGGACGAGAGCCGGCTCCACAGGTGGTACTGCGACGCGGCGAGCAGCAGCAGCGCGGCGGAGACCCGGATCCATAGCGACAGCGACAGCGGCCAGATCGTGCGGGCGGAGACGTACAGGGCCGGTACGAGGAAGACGACGTTGAAGATGGTAGGGCTCCTTTCCCGCACACCGGCAGGACGACGGCCATTCGCCGCCTGCGATCTGGTTAACGCCGCAGGCGGCAAGGGGGAACTCACACTTGGCCTCCGCCCTGCGGGTTCTGCGGCGCGCGACAACCTGGACCGGCGGCCGCCCCGATCGGCTGAGCGAACTTTCGCATACAGGAAGGATGCGCTCTCGGCTGAGCGGCCGCTTCGGGACCACCATCATGCCTCTGCTGTCGGCAGGGCACGATCGCTTCGGCGCATCGTTGGGTCCGCATTCACCTCGACGGCGAAGGACTGCACATGTTCAACCAAACAAAGAAGGTGCGCTATGCCGTGGTCGGCGGCGGTCAGATTTCCCAACAGGCGTTCATGCCTGGCGTTGCCCGCACGAACAATTCCGAACTCGTCGCCCTGGTGACAGGCGATCCGGTCAAGGCCGACAAGCTCGCGAGCCAGTACGGCATCAAGGCATGGTCCTACGACCAGTATGAGGAGCTGCTGCGTTCGGGTGAGATTGACGCCGTCTACATCGCCACGCCCAACTTCCTGCACATGAAGCATGCCGTTCCTGCGCTGGAAGCGGGCATCCACGTGCTTCTGGAAAAGCCCATGGCGACCAGCGTCGCGGAAGCCGAGCAGATCCTGGCGGCGCAGAATACGCGCGGTGCCAAGCTGATGATCGCTTACCGCCTGCATCACGAGCCCGGCACGGTGGAGATGGTCACGCGTGCACGTGGCAACGCGTTCGGCGAGCTTCGCAGCTTTTCATCGATCTTTGCGCAGAACGTCGCTGAAGCAAACTCGCGTGGGCACAACGGATATTGGGGTGGCCCGGTGCCGGACATGGGAACGTATCCCCTGAACGCGGTGCGCAACCTGTTCGGTCAAGAGCCGGTCGCGGTGCACGCCGTCGGCACCAAGACATCGAACCGGGGCTTCAACTTCCACGACACGGTGGCGGTCACACTGCGCTTTCCCGGCGAGCGCGTGGCGCAGTTTACCGTCAGCTACGCCACCGCATCATCGGAGTTCTTCGAGCTCGTCGGGACCAAGGCAAGCATCCATGCAGCGCCCTGTTTCAACTTTGGGCCGAAGAACGATATTACCTATGTCGAAAAGACGAACGATGACAGCAAGACGCACAGCTTCGACGCGGTCGAGCAGTTCGGCAACGAGACCCAATACTTTTCCGACTGCATCTTGAATGATCGGCATCCGGAGGCCGATGGCGAGGAGGGTTGGCTCGACATGCGCGTGCTGGCAGCCATTGAGCGCTCGCTCGACACGGGCGAGACCGTGCAGCTGGAGCCGGTCACTCGGTCCCGCCACATCGACCCGGATCAGGCACTGACGCTGAAGCCCGCCAAGCAGCCGAGCGAGGACGAGATGATCAGTATCGTGCCCCAGGCGGCGTAGAACCCGAGGCATTGTCACCATGGCCACGGTGGGCGGGCTAGCCGCCCAACCGTGGTGAATGAGCGCCCGGTTCCAGTGAGCGTTCAAGGTGCCTGGAACGGCCGGAAATTGGGTTGTGGCATCAAACCTATTCGGTGCGTCGGAGCAGGTCGACCAGGTCCTGCTTCCAGAACCGCGCGGCGGTGTGCGTGCCGTGACCGCGCGTGTCGGCCGTCTCGGGGATGAGGCGGAACTTGGCATCTCTCATGCGCGCCACCGCGCGCTGCGGGTAGTCGAGGTTGTAGGGGTTGATGAAGTCGTCGGCCGAGTTCACCCAGGTCGTGGGTGCAGTGACCGCCTCCAGTCGCGGCCACGGGTCGTAGGTGCGCGATGCGTCGACCTGGTAGATCAGGTCGTTCGCGTCCGTGCCCTTGATCGACGCCGCCACCCGCTCGCGGGCAAACGCCTCGGCCGCTTCGCGCCGGGGATATTGCGCCTGAAAGTAGAGGGGCGCCGCGCCTGCGACGAACAGCAGGCTGGCGGCGGTGCGGAGCCCCTGCGTGGGCGGGGTGCAGTATTCTCCGCCTGCCCAAGCCGGGTCTGCCTCGATTCCGTCGATCGCGAGCTTTCGCCACATCCGGTTCAGGCCGGCGATCTCGACGGGCTCGCAGGCGAGCGGCATCAGCGCGCGGGCGAAGTCGGAGTGGGTCTCTCCCCAGACCAGACTGTGCATGCAGCCCATGGACGTGCCCATGATGAGGCGCATCCGGCGGATGCCGAGCCCGTCGTGCAGCAGGCGATATTGCGCCTCGACCATGTCATCATAGTCATAGTGCGGAAAGCGCATGCGCAGGCCGTCAGACGGTTTGGACGACTTGCCGTGGCCGATCCCGTCGGGAAGGATGATCCAATAGCGCTTGATGTCCAGCGGCTGGCCAGGGCCGTAGAGCTCGTCGGCGAACTGCGGGCTGAGGAACTGACGGCCGGTGCCGCCCGTGCCGTGCAGGACCATCACGGCGTTATCGATCTCACCCTTGGCGTTTCGATGCGGCGATCCAAGCGTCGTGTAGTTGATGCGCAACGCGGGCAGGGTCTCGCCCGAACGGAAGCGGAAGTCCGGGACCGTGAACTGCGCATCGCGTGCCGGCCACTTCGACACGGCCGGCGCAGGTTTGCTCGCTGGCGTGAGCGGAGGCGCCTGGGTGGCGGCGGCCTGGAGGAGCAGAAGCGGCAGGAGAGACAGCATGGCGCATCGTCGCGCCTCGTCGTTCAAGGTGCAAGCGGGCATTCTGGACCGCCCTGCGCGATCCCCTCACGCTCGGAGGCGGAGGGCCTTCCGGCCTGACCCAAGCCTTCAGCGCCTGTACTCTCGAGTCTGAACGGACGGCCGAACTTGGAAAGCGGCTTGGCCTGCGTCGATCACTGTCTTTAGGTCAGCGCTCGTGATCGAGGGCTATTGCTGCGAGGCCGAGCTGCTTCAAGGGGTTGCCGATCAGGCCGCTCACCATCGCCGCCTGGATCCGCGTGGCAGGCCACAGCTTCGACAAGGGGCCGACCAATCGGTCGCGAATGAAAGGCAGCAGGCGGCTGTCGGACTGGTAGACGGGGGTGAACAGGGCGGTGAGGGCCTGGTAGAGCCTCACGTGCTGCCGCCGCATCGTGATCGCGTGGACGAGGGCGGACGGTACGTCAGTCGCCGTCCGCAGTGCCGTCGCCAGCGCGTACGCGTCGAGCAGCGCCATGTTGCCGCCTTGGCCGAGTTGCGGGCTCGCGGAATGCCAGGCATCGCCAATGTGGATCATCCCCGTCTCAACAGGCCTCGGTAGCGTGCGGTGCGCGTAGCGCGCGAAGGTGAGCCGATCCGGCGAAACGATTTGTTCGAGCAGCGACCTTGTCGCCGGCCATAGCTCGACGACCTGCGCCTTCCAGGCATCCAGACCGGCGGCGCGCCAATCCGCGAAACGGTTGGCGCGGAGGGACCAGAAGAAAGCCGCCTGCTGCCGACTGCCGCCGGGAAAGCGGCCTACGGGAAGCACGCCGACCATCACGCTCGCCTGACGGTAGCGTTGTTCGAGCGCCGATCGGTCCAAGCCGGCATCGTCCGGCCAGTCCAGCGTGCCCCACAAGGCGCCGTAGGCCAGTTCTCGACCGCAGGAAGGCGCGAGCGGTGTGCGCGTGCCCAGCGCGTCGACGACGAGGTCGAAGGGACCGACGCCGCGCCCGCCGTCCAGCAGGAGCTGGCGGCGCCCGCCCGACGTGGGCTCGCTTCCGGTCACAGCGCATCCCGTCTCGACCGCGATCCCAGCGGCGACGACGGCATCGTGGAGGATCGCGAACAGCGTGGCGCGATGGACACCGACGCCGAAGCCGGCTTCCTTCCCGAGCGCCCGGTAGCGAACGTCCAGAACAATGCGTCCGCTACTCCCCGCCTCGCCGTGCAGCCGATCCACGCGTGCGCCATGGTCGAGCAGTGCATCTGCGAGCCCAAGCTGCCGCAGGACGGCGAAGCCGGTCGGCTGGATCATCAGGCCCGATCCCACCGGGCGAGGAGCATCGAAGCGTTCGAACAAGGTAACCCGGTGCCCGTCCCGGTGGAGCAGCAGCGCCGCAGCGAGACCGGCTGGGCCGCAGCCCGCCACGGCGATTTCACGACGTTCCATCAGAAGGATCTAGCGGCATTTCTGGGCGTATCCATCATCGTCAGCGCTGCGTGGCCGACCTCCTTTGGGTCTGCAAACCTGACTGCTGCAGGTGGCTAGCTTGCTGCTAGCATCACGACAGCCGTTCCCTAGCTAACGGCGACGCGCGGTTGTTTTGCTCTCGTGCTTTTGAAACCCTGGTCCCAAGGCTCGGAAGGCGCGGGGTGGAGAGAAAGGGACGTTAGATGTCCGGGTCTGGTTCGGTCCGGACACGCCCGGTCTTAACTTTATCTCCTCGAAGAGTCTTATGGCTCACGTCTCAGCAGCCGAGCGGCGAGCCAGCGTCGGACCGGTTCGTCGTACAGCTTCAGACTGGCATAGGCGATCGTCACGGCTGCCAGCAGCAACCCGGCACGGACGATCGCGTCCTGCGCGGGCGTGGGCCGTCCGTCCGTCCGTGGCCCAATCCGTGTAGATGTAGATGAGCGGGAAGTGCGTGATGTACAGCGGGAACGAGAGATCGCCGAAGAAGCAGGCGACGCGCACCGACGGACTGTCCGCCGGGTGCTGTCAGAGCAACAGGAAACGACAGCTTTGGGGCGGGTTCCAGCCCCATTCGGCTGCTCCAAGCAGGCAAGTGGCAGCCATTCTCAAGGCAACTCAAGCAAGTCCACGGCACTGACAGCGCGTGCATTGTAGCTTTACAGATCGAGTAATATGGCTGTTAGGTATGCGCCGTGATAAGACGAATGCAACCACTAGCCCGCATTTGCTTTAAAAAGTCATAAAACTACTAATAAAATTGAAGAGAAAATCAGGAAGGACGTCAAGCGACGTTCGTCGTCTTCTTCAAAAGTCCTCAGGCTGCCCGCATGTCGGCAGCCTCGCGCTCCAACAATGCCACAAAGGCCGGCTCCGGCATGGGCTTGGCCACGGCATAGCCCTGGGCGTAGTCGCAGCCGATCTCCGTCAGGAAACGGAGGCCCTGTTCCTCCTCCACGCCTTCGGCCACGACCTTCATTCCGAGCCGGTGCGCCAGGTCCACCGTGGAGCGCACCAGCACCGCATCCTCATCGCGCTGGTGGGCGAATTGCACGAAGCTCCGGTCGATCTTGAGTTCGCTCAGCGGCAGCCGCTGGAGATAGCTGAGCGTCGACTGGCCGGTGCCGTAATCGTCCATGGAGACGGCGAGACCCCGGTCCCGGTAGCGGCGCAGGGTCGCGGCCGCGCCGTCCGGATCGGCCATGGCGGCGGACTCGGTCACTTCGAAGATCAGCGCGCCGGGCGGCACGGGGTTGGTGTCCAGAAGCTGCTCCACCGCCGTGTTGAATGAGGGGGCGAGAAGCAGCTTGGCGGAAATGTTGACGGCCGCCGTGACCTCGAACCCGCGCGCACGCCACGTCGCCAAGTCATGCAGCACCGTCGCCAGCACGTGGAGCGTCACCGGCTCGATCCGGTCCGTCTCCTCGGCCATGGGAATGAAAAGGTCGGGCCGGATGGGTCCGCGTTCGGGATGGTGCCACCGGACCAGAGCCTCGGCGCTGCGTATGCGCTTGGACTTGAGGCAGAGCTTGGGCTGATAATGAACTCGCACGTCGCCGGCGGCGATGCCGGTGTCGAGTTCGCCCATCAACGACACGCTGCGCTCCAGGCTCTCGCGGCCCGTAGAGGCGGCGCGCCAGAAGATGCCGGCGCGCGCGGCCTCACCCGCCGCGATCGTTGCCGCGGCCAAGCGTTCGGGCGCGGTGCCCATCTCCGCCGTTCCGATCGTCAGCGCTACGTCCACGCGCCGCCCGCCCACCTCCACCGGCTGCAGCAGCATCGTGCGAAGCGCAGCCAGTGCCGCCCCGGTCGCCTGCTCCGGATCCAGGCCGAACGCCAGGCTGCTGGTGCCGACACGCCAGACCCGACCGTCGGCCGAGACGAGGCGAAGTCGTTCGGCCGTCCGCAGCACCGCCTGCGCGGCGCCGTCGGCGTCCAGTACGGCGGCCAGGGCGTCCAGGTTGCCGACCTGCGCCACGCCGATCGTCGTCCGGTCCGGCGGGTCTGCCAGGAAGGCACGGTGGTTGGGCAGGCCCGTGGCCTGGTCGGTGGCGCGTTCCGTCCGGAAACGCGTGGCCACGAGGCGAGCGCCGGCCAGCGCCGCCGTCGCGGCGACGAGCGTCAGGCCGGGCACCAGCGGGTAATAGACGAGCAACAGCTTCTGCGCCGCCAGCACCAGCCCGGCCACACCCGCACCGGCACAAAGCATCCCGCCAGCTAGTGTGCGTCCCCGCCGTGCGCGTAGCGTCAACGCTGCCAGAACCAGCGCTACTGAAAGTACCGTCGGCGCGCTGCCCCGCACCGGGACACCCTCGCGAAGCGTTTCGGTCGCCAGCGCCTGGATGACCACGCCGGGCAGCACGCCGTGGGTGCCCGTGGCGTAGCGGTCGCCGATCTCGATCGCGGTGGCGCCGATCAGCACGTCGCGGCCCCGGACGGCATCGGCCGCGAACCGTCCATGTTCCACCGCGGCGAAGCTCAGCCGCGGAATGGAGGCGGGGTCGATCGCGTAGTTGATCGGAAAGTCGCCGTCCGCCCGGCCGGCGCGCGCCGCAATATAGGCGGACAGCGAGGGACGCGGCACGCCCGCGGTGATGGTCGCCAGTGGCATGGCGCGCACCATCCCGTCCGCATCGGGCAGGACGCTGACCGAGGCGAGCGCCGCGCCGTCGCGGAAGGCCGGCAGCGGCAATGCCTCCACCTGACGCCGGTCGTCCGTCGCGGCGTCCTGGGCGAAGGTCGGCAGCGCTACCTTGCCCCCGGAACGGCCGAGCGCCGCGGCGAGCGCGGCATCGCCGGCCGGGTCGGAGGCGGCGGAGAAGTCGACGTCGAACACGATCGAGGCGGCACCGGCCCGGTGCAGCCGGTCGACCACGGCCGCGTGATGGCCGCGCGGCCAGGGCCAGCGGCCGATGGCCGCGATGCTGGCGGCGTCCATCTCGACGATCACCGTGCGGCCGGTCGCCGGGCGTGCCACGGCCCGGAAGCGTAACGGCTCGATCATGCGCTCCACCGACCCGCCCAACCGGTCGGTCGACGCCAGCAGGCCCAGCAGGGTCGCAGCTCCCAGGATCGCCAGCGATCCCAGGCGCGGCACGCGTTCCACGGTCAGAACACCCGCGACAGGCGAAGCGTGACGCGCGGGCTCCGGTCGCCCGTGTCGAACCGCGGCGCGTTGATCGGCTGCGCGACCTCCACCAGCCAGTCGAACGGTCCCGTGCCCAGCCGAACGCCGCCCCCGGCCGAGAACAGGCTCCCGCCGCCGATCCCGTCGCGCAGATTGCCCACGGTGCCGCCATCGGCGAAGCCGTAGAGCTGCGCGCGCGACACTAGGCTGCCCGGAATGGCGCCCAGGTCGAAACGCGCCTCCGCCGACCCCATGATACCCTTGTCGCCCGTCCGCTCGGCGAAATCATAGCCGCGGCCGAACGCCGGGCCGCCCGCCCCGATCTCCGCCGTCGCCAGCAGGGGGCGCGAGGCGAGCTGGCCGGCGCTCGCCAGCGCCACGCTGAACGGCCCGCCCAGCTTTCCCGTCCAGTCGAGCGCGTAGCTCAGCGTGACGAACCGGGCATCGCCGTCGAACCGCGACGCCATGTTCGACCCCTCGCGCGTCGTGCCCGCCAGCGGCAGTCCGGCCGACACCGCCAGCTGCCCGCGCATCAGGCCGCCCACCGATGCCGCGGTGCCGTCCAGCACGCCGTTCAGCACCGTCAGCCGGTCGCGCCGGATGGTCCGTCCCGCGATCATCTGGTCGGTGCCCAGCGCGCGGAACTCCGCCGTCGCGGTCAGCGAGACCGTGCGCCGCCGGACCAGCGGATAATGGAGCGACGCGGCGGCGTCCGCGCTCCGCCCGATCACGCCCAGCGCGCGCAGGCCGCCGCCCGGCTCTGACCGCGCCACCGACGCGCTGGCCGAGGCGGACAGGCCCGAGGCGGAGAGCGCCGCGCCGTAGCGTGCGCGCAGGAACGCGAACTCCTGCGGCTGGAACGGCGTGTTGGACGCGATCAGCGCCAGCTCGTCGCCCGCGCCCGCCAGGTGCCGCAGGCTGGCGATCAGCGTGGAGCGCGCTGGCCCCACCTCCTCGCTGCCGCGATTGTCGATCTGCGCATAGGCGAAGGCGCGATCCTCCTCCACCGTGACGAGCAGGATGCCGAACCCGTCCTGGCGCGCGAAGCGGCTGTCCTTGACGCGCACGCCCGGCAGGTCGCCCACCAGCATCAGCGCGCGTTCCAGGTCCTTGCGCCGGACCGGTCGCCCCGTCGCCAGATTCGCCGCCAGGATGCGGTCGGCAGCCTCGTTGCGTGCGCCGATCACGCGCGTCGCGTCGATCCGGCCCAGGTCAACGCCGACGCGCAGGATGCCGTTCTGAAGCGTCTGCGGCGCGATGGCGGCCGTGGCGAAGGGGTAGCCGGCGCTCCGCGCAGCCTCCGCGACGGCGCCCGCCAGCCGGCTCAGCGCGGCACGGTCCAGCGCGCGCCCGACATGGTCCGCGATCGCGGGCGCGAAGATCTCGGGCCGCAGCGGCTCGGCACCCGTCACCGTGATGGCGCGCACCACGCCCGTCACCGGCGCGGCGGCGGCCTGGACGGGCGCTTCGGCGGGCGGCGGCGCCTTGGTCGGGCTGGCGGCGGCCGGAGTTGCACGGTTGCCGGGCACGATCCGCTGGATCACCGTCGGGTCCGCCCGGTCGAGCGGCACCTGGGCGGCGACGCCCGACGAGACCGGCAGGACGACGCCGCCGAAGATGATCGCAACTGCCGGCTTCACCCGTAACCCCACCAATTTATAGTCGACGGGCGGCGTAGGCGGGCAGGGGTTTGGAAATCGTTATCCGCCGGGCGGTGTGGTGAACCGAAACCTTACCAAAAGGCGAAACCCGGCATCAACGCCGATCGCGACACGGCCTCCGGTCGGGGCGCTTGGGAAGGCGTCAGAAGGGGACCCCCGATGCGTAAGACCACCCTGGCCCTGCTGGCCGCCACCACCTCGTCCGCGGCGATCGCGGGCCCCGCCGGCTGGACGATCAGCGAGTCGTCCGGCTCGGTCATGGTCGGCCGGGGGGGCATGAGCCGGGTGGCGACCCGAGGCGCCGCGATCGCGCCGGGCGATACGGTGACCACGGGCAAGGGGGCGCGCGCCGTGCTGGTCCGCGGCACCGAGTTCATGATGGTCGGCCCGGCGTCCCGCCTCCACCTGCCCGCGGAGCAACAGGCCTCGGGCGTGACGCGCATCGTGGAGGAGTTCGGCAACGTCGTCTTCATGATAAAGAAGAAGATGACGCCGCATTTCGAGGTGCGGACCCCCTATCTCGCCGCGGTCGTGAAGGGTACGACCTTCGCCGTCGGCGTCTCGCCCCAGGGCACGGCGGTGCAAGTGCTGGAAGGCGCGGTGGACGTGGGCACGCTGGATGGTGGCGCGCACGACCTGGTGCGGCCGGGCGCGGTGGCCATGATCTCCGCGGCCAACGTCCATCGCATGACGCTGGAGGAGAATGGCCGCACCCGCGTGATCGAGTCTCCCGCGGCCCAGGATCCGGCCGTCGACGCGCCGGCGCCTTCCGACGCCTCCGAGACGGCGGCAACACCCGCGCCGGCCGTCACGCCCGCAACCCCTGCGGCCGAAACACCCGTCGCGACGCCCGCGGCATCGGTGACCCTGGTTCCGACGCCATCTCCGGCTCTCGCTGAAGCCGTGTTCGCGCCAAGCGCGTCGCTCGCCACCGTCACGGGTGGCTTGGTCAGCGGGTCGGTGGGTGGCGACGTCGCCAGTGCGTCCGGCGCCACCCGGCTCGCGGTCGAGGCCTCCACCTCGGCGACGATGGTGGCGGCGGCGGCGACCGAGGCAGCCGAGGCGAGCCGCACCGCCGAACTCGCGTCCGAGGCGTCGCGCAAGAGGGATGCGGAGGCTAAGCTTGCCGCCGAAGCGCGCGTATCGCAGGAAGAAGCCGCTACCGCCGCCGCTGCCGCGGCGCAGAAGGCCGCCGCCGACGCGGAAGCCGCCCGCCTTGCCCAGGAACAGAGCACTGCGTCGCGCGCCGCGGCTAATGCTGAGGCCGAACGATCCGCCCGCGCCGCCGCCGAGGCCGCTGCCAAGGCCGCTGCCGCCGAGACGGAGCAGCAGGCCCGTGCCGCCGCCAAGGCCGAGGCCGAAGCTGCCGCCACCAAGGCGGCCAAGATGGCCGAGGAAGCGGCGCAGGCAGCCCGCGCCGCGAGCGAGCGCGACGCCGCGCGGGCGGCGGCGGATGCCGCCGCCTCCGCCGCCGCCGATGCGCGTGCCCGCGACGCGGCCCGCGTCGCGGCGGATGCCGCCGCCGCCGCCGCGACCGCCCAGGCCCAGGCCGAGCAGCAGGCCCAGGCCGCCGCCAGGACCCAGGCCGAAGCCGCCGCGGCCGCCGCCACCAAGGCCGCCGAGGACGCCGCCCGTACCGCCCAGGCCGCCGTTCAGCGCGACGCCGCGCGAACGGCCGCCGATGCCGCTTCCGCCTCCACCGTCACCGCAGAAGCGCGACACCGGCAAGCGATCCAAGACGCCATTGAGGCCGTCGTCGATGAGGCCCGACGGATCGCCACGCGCATCGCCGCCGATCGGGCCGCCCAGGCCGCGGCGGAGGATGCCGCGCGTGCCGTCGAGCAGGCCCGTCAGTCCGGCGCCACCGACGCCGTCGCCGCTGCTGCCAAGGCGCAGCAGGACGCCGCCCATGCCGCCGAGGAAGCGGCTCGCGCCGTTCGCGACGCCGAGGGCGCGACCATCGCAAAGGCGGCCCGCGAGGCCGAACGCCAAGCGGCCGAGGAAGCGGCCAGGGCCTCGCGCGAGGCCGAGAAGGCGGCGCGCGATACGGCCGACCGGGCTGCGGCCGAAGCCGCCCGCGCGGCCGACAAGGAGGCACGCGAGGCCGAGAAGGCGGCCACCAAGGCGCGGCAGGACGCCGCCTATGCCGCCGAGGAAGCGCTCCGCGCCGCACGTGAGGTCGAGAAGGCATCCGCCGATAAGGCCGCGCGCGAGGCCGAGCGCCAAGCGGCTGAAGATGCCGCCAAGGCGTCCCGTGAGGCGGAGAAGGCCGCGCGCGAGGCTGCGGACCGTGCGGCTGCCGAGACTGCGCGTCAGGCCGAGAAGGTTGCCAAGGAAGCCGCCGACGCTGCCGAGCGGGCACAAAGGGCCACCGAGGAGGCGCTGCGTGGCGCCGCCGAGAAAGCCGCCCTCGAAGCGCAGAAGCTGAAGAACGACCAGGACGCTGCCCACGCTGCGCAGGAAGCGGCTCGCGCCGCCGATGAAGCACGCAAGGCGGAATCCGACAAGGACGTAAAGGAAGCCGAGAAGGCGACCAAAGAAGCGGCCCGCGAGGCGGCAAAAAGCGCCGAGGAAGCCGCGAGGGCACAGGAAAAGGAAGCGCGCGAGGCAGCAACCGAGGCCGAGAAGGCAGCCAAGCAAGCCGAAAAGGCCGCCGAGCAGAACAAGGCTGCCAGTAGCGGGCTACTGGGTGGAACCATCAATGCTGGTTTGGACTTGTTGAACAATATCATCAAAGGTCGCAAGTAGCGTGGCCATTTGCATTCAGTGTACCAGCGCCAGATTCGCTGCGAAAACGAACACGTAGAATGCAAGGGCGGCGGCGGCGCCTTGTCTTATAGCGAAGCTGTGGGTCAAACGCACGAACAAGTGTCAGGCGAGGAAACCTCTCAGCACGGCCGAAAATGTCGTCCGCTTGGCACCGAACAGGAACCACGTGAGAGCGCTGTCAGACCAACGCGGCAGTGGCTTACAGGCTGTTATGAACTGGCAGCAAGGGTGGTGAGTTGCTTCAACATGGGGCAGGGGAAGGCGACGACGTGTCGTCCTGAGGGTATTTCTGGCAGGCGTTCATGGTCTTTGACCAGCCTGCGGAAGCGGGTGGCTCAGGCCCGGGCAAAGGAAGCGTTCCACCACCCGGCGACCGGGCAGCAGCACGAAGCCTCGCTTGGCCTGGTGTAGCTTCACCACGTCCAGTTCGATGCCGTGCGGCCGGCCCCGCTTGCGGCGCGCTCGCCCGGGTACCCGCGGCAATCGCAAGAGCGGTTCTTCGGTTCATCGTATTTCTCCATGCGGCACGGAGAACAATGCTATTCCGCAACGCTCTCCCATCGCCCTTGTTCGGGCTTAGCCACCGTCACGACGCCGGGGAGGCGCTGAAGCGGCACGAAACTGCATCTGCCGCAAGCCTGACTTGGTGCACTGACGACGGACGCCGTGGGGACGTGTGACGTGACCCCCGTTTCTTCATCCACCTGGACCTAGAGACCGGCCCCTTGATGGGACGGACAGATGAAGCGGAAGCAGTTTTCGGAATAGCAGATCATCGGCATTCTGAAGGAAGCCGAGGCGGGCGCGGTGGTGACGGAGCTGTGCCGCAAGCACGGGGTGTCGAGCGCGACCTACTATGCCTGGAAGGTCAAGTATGGCGGCCTGGAGGTGTCCGAGGCAAAGCGGCTGCGGGTGCTGGAAGACGAGAACGGCAAGCTCAAGCGGCTGCTGGCGGACGCCATGCTGGACAATGCGGGGTTGAAAGACCTGCTGTCAAAAAAGTGGTAACCGCCGCGGCTCAGCGCGAAGCCGTCATGCATTTGCAGGCGGCGTTCGGGATAAACGAGCGGCGAGCGTGCCGGGTGATCTCGGCGGACCGGAAGAGCATGCGGTATCGGTCGTGCCGGGCAGATGATGGCGACCCGCGGTCGTGCGAGCTGGCGCAGCAGCGTCGGCGGTTCGGCTGTCGACGGCTGCATATCCTGCTCCGCCGTGACGGCGTCACGATCAACCGCAAGAAGACCCAGCGGCTCTATCGCGAGGAGGGCCTGACGGTCAGGCGCAGGAAGGGACGAAGGCGCGCCGTGGGCGCGCGGGCACCCGCGCCGGTACTGACGCTTCCCAACCAGCGCTGGAGCCTGGACTACGTCCACGACCAGCTCGTTACCGGGCGGCGGTTCCGGGTGCTCAACATCGTCGACGACGTAACGCGCGAGTGCATCCGGGCGGTGGTGGACACGTCGATCTCGGGCCAGCGGGTCGTGCGCGAACTGGCCGATCTGATCGCCGAGCGTGGCAGGCCGAAAATGATCGTCAGCGACAATGGCACCGAGCTGACCTCGAATGCGGTGCTCGCCTGGTCGGGAGATGCAGGCATCGAGTGGCACTACATCGCGCCCGGTAAGCCGACCCAGAACGGCTTTGTCGAGAGCTTCAATGGTCGCATGCGCGACGAACTGCTCAACGAGACGCTGTTCTTCACGATCGGTCAGGCTCGCTCGACTCTTGCCCGCTGGGTCGACGACTACAACGCCGAGCGGCCGCACTCCTCGCTCGGTTACGCCACCCCCGCAGCCTTCGCTGCCGACCTTGAACAGCAACGGGCGGGGTTAACCCCGCCCGTTGCTTCACCTGCGCTCATGCGCGACAACACCGGTCGGTCTCCGGCTGCCGCTGGATGAAAGGCGGGGGTCACGTCACGCCGTGCTTTCCCGCTACTCCGTGTCAGCCGCCCCGTTTCGGGAAAATGCAATCCGGAACAGGTTTCGAGAAAACGGCCTTCAGCAGCGACTATCGGCGTGACCTGCGTCAGCCGACTTCCAGCCACGGGTCGTTTGCGGGAAAGCTGATCGGTCAAAGTCAGAGGGCGTGCATGGCCCTGCGCCGTCGCAGCCAATAAAGGATGCCGGTTGCGAATAGTAGCGCGGGAACGAAGCCTAGTACCACCGCCAGGATGCGCGTGGCCAAACCTCCGACCGTTCCGTCGTGCAAGGTGCGAACCCAGCTCGCCACCGCCGTCCCGGTGCCGGCACGGCGGACATCATGCACCGCCAGCACCCGCCCCGAGAACTGGTCGATGAAAACGTAGCTGCCGGGGAAGCGCCGGTGTGGGTCGCCGGGCACCTGAAGCCGCACCCGGATCGGTGCATCGTGCGTGCCGGGCACATCGATGAAGACGATGCGCCCGTCTGGGAACATCCGATGCGCTATCGCGAACGCTTGAACGATGCTGGTGCGACCATCCCGGCCGCCGATGGATTTCGGCGCTGGAATGGCAGCGGGCCGCAACACGGCCTGCGATACGGAGGGTAATGCCAGCAGCACGCCGGTCGCGACCAGCACGAACAGCAACGCCAGGCTCCACAGGCCGGACAATTTGTGCAGGTCGCGCAGCCGACGGATCGGCACGGCGTCACGCTTGAAGGCGACCGCCTTGCGCCAGCTTCCGCGCGGCCACCATGCCGCGATGCCGCTGACGAGTAGCAGCAGCATCGCTACGCCCGACCAGCCCACCACCTGACCGCCGAGGTCGCCGGCGAGCAGCGCCATGTGAAGCTGGTAGAGCCAGCTCATCAGGTAGCCGCCCCACGGCTCGGCACGGACGATCCGTCTGCCATCGGGCGAGAACCAGACCATCATCCGATCGGCGTGGTGGCCGTGACCGGACGACGGATAGAAGCGCGCCGGGATAGCGCCGGCCCCGCCTGTCACTTCGATGGTCCATTTGCCGGCGGGATCGTGCCAACGGGCGTGCCCCGCCGCCAATGCCCGATCCCAGGCGGGCGACGTCAAGCCGGGCGCGTGATCGTTCCGCGCGGTCCTGATGGCTGGATGGAGCGCGGCGTCGATGCCGGTGTAGAAAACCAACGCCGAGCCGGTGAGGCCCAGGACCGCGAACAGCAGCCCCAAGCTCAACCCCAGCCAGAGATGGGCGCGACGCACGACGATGCGCGCGCGCGATGCTGCCGATCGGCGGTGCCCGGTCATCGGAACCGCGTCGCCAGCGCCACCTCGAACGATCGCGGCGCACCGACGTAGACGTTGGTGGTCGGGTAGCCGGAATATTCGCCGTAGAAGGTGTCGGTCAGGTTCCGGCCGCGCAGCGTCAGGGTCGCTTGCCGGGCTACCGGAAACGACAGGCTGGCATCCAGCACGGTATGCCCGGCGACCCGGATGGTATTGGCGGTGTCGGTGTAGAAGACGCTGGCATGCCGCAGGAAACCGCCCACCGTCACCTTGTCGGCCATGGTGTAAAGCGCCGAGGCGTTAACCGTGGTCGAGGGGATGTTGATCGGGCGGTTACCACTGCGATCAATCCGCACGGCCTCCACCAGTTCGGACAGATCGTCATATTGCGCGTCGGTATAGGATACGCCGCCCGAGAGACGCAGGGCCTTGACCGGAGAAACGGCCGCGGACAGCTCGACGCCTTGCGAGGACTGGCGACCGCCCTGCACCGCCAGCGCCGGGTTGTCCGGATCGCGGGTCAGGATATCGCGCTGTTCGATCCGGTAAGCGGCACCGGTCACGCTCGCCCGTCCGCCCAAGGCATTCGCCTTGAACCCGGCCTCGTATGCCTGGCCCTTGGTCAGCCGGAAGCGGCTGTTGGCGATCGAGGCCAGCAGGATCGAGGAAACCGGCGATACCGCCGTCGTATACTGCGCGTAGAGCGTCAGGTCCCCGCTCCCACCTTCGCCGATCACGTCCCAAGTCGTGCCCGCCCGCCACGAGACGGGATCAAAGGTCGGGCTGTTGCGATCGACTGCGCCGGTAACATTCTGGATCGTCGCGCGGTCTAGCTCCATGTGGTCCCAGCGCACCCCGCCGACCAGCAGCCACTTTGGCGTCAGGTTCAGCGCATCCTCCGCGAACACGGAGGTCTGCTTCAGCTTGGAGTCGAAGGTGACGTTGCCTGCGGTGAAGATTGCAGTCCCGGTGGGTAGGGGCATGACGGCCGGCTTGTGCACGTCCACCGCGGGGAGGGCTGAGGTGGGAGCCGCTTGCCGCAAGCTGACGAAATCGGTGTCGTTGTGTTCGACGCCGAGGCTGAAGCGGTTGCGCAGGCCCATGATCCGGCTGTCGTTGCTGATAGCGCCGCGCGCGTTCCAGAATTGATGATCGTGCCGGAAATCCTGATAGGTCTGGCGGAAACTGCCGTTCGGGAACGCCGCGGTAGGCGCGACGAAGGTCTGACTGTCGGCGAGCAGAAACGCGCGATCGGCGATGTAGCCGGTCAGGTCGAGCGCGAAGGTCCACCCGCTGCCGATCGTCCAGTCGAGCCGCGAGCGCATCGTTGTCTCGTCTGCACCGGAGTAGGCTCCTCGAGGATTGTAGTTGCGGCGACGAAGCGCGCGATCGGCGACCAGGCCGTTCGTGCTTGTCACGGCATCGGTCGGACGGAACGCGTACTGACCGGGGATCAGCGGCAGGCCCTGATAGGTGGCGTCGTACCGATCCTCGAAGTGATCGACCGCGACCAGCAGCGAGAGGCGGTCGCTCGGCTTCCATAGCGCGCTGGCGGTCAGTCCGGCCGAGAAGGTGTCGTTGTTGTCCACGTCGTACAGGCTGTCCGACCGCTGGTAGCTGGCGTCCGCCCGCACCGCGATCGTGGACGATACCGGCAGGTTGACCCCGCCGGCCGCGAATATCGTGTCGAAGCTCCCGACCGAAACCAGCGTGTCGAGGTGGCGTTCGCCCAACACCGGCTTGCGCGTCACCTTGTTGATGACACCCGCCAGCGCGCCTTCGCCATAGAGGACCGACGCCGGTCCCTTAAGTACCTCGACCCGGTCGTAGTGCCAGTTGTTGCTGTCGCGCTGCACGACGGTCGATGCCGATACCCGCACCCCGTCCTGAAGGATCGACACGGTGTTGCCGGCGAAGCCGCGCAGCGAAACGACGGCCGGGTTGCCCGGCACGTTGCCGGCGATCGCGCCCACCACGTCGTTGAACGTCTCGCGCGCGGTGCGAAGGCCACGAACCTGGAGATCGTCCTGCGTCAGAACCTCGACGCTCGCCGGCGTCTCGCGGATCGACAGGCCGAGCCGGCTGCTCGCCTGCGCCTGATTGTCCAGCTTCAGCGGATCGCGCTCGCCTGTGACGACGATCGTCTCACTGGTGATGTCGCGGGTCTGTGCCGTGGCCGAGGCGGCCAGCAGCAGGCAGGGCGCAGCCGCGCCCGCCCGAAGGTGTGTTCGAAGCATGGTGATACCTTTGACCGGCCCGACGCCGAAGGCGCAGGCCACAGTTCATGGTTGCGCCGGACGAGGTGGCGCGGAATGACAGGTCAGAGGTAGGCCGGTGGTCCTCGCAGCGGAGGACGCAGAAAGGCCGGGCATGATGGTGCCGGCGGGACGGTGGCGATCAGCCCAAGGGCCAGGACGAAAGCGATCAGCGCGGCGAACTGGACGGGATCGATCGCACCCAGCATCGCAGCCGACAGGCCCGAGAAGACGCAGGGCATCTCCGCCTTGGCGTGTTCCTTCGACTTGCCGTGGTCGGGCATGTCACCGTGCATGCCCGGCATTTCCATCGTCATCGTGCGCGGCGCGGTGCCCGAGCAGATGGTAATGGTGATCCGCCCATGATCGTTGTCGATCATGTAGCCGGTGGGGACCAGCAGCTTAAGCAGCAGAGTCGCCGCGCAGATCAGCACGGCAAGGTGGCGTTGCGCGAGAAGGTGCCGGACGGCCTGCACGGAGGGCGACCTACCTTTGCCAGCGGGCAGTGTCACTTGGACAATCCGCCTCGCTCCGGTTTTCTCACAAAGGCCTGTTGGCAGGGCTTGGGAAGCCTAGCGCTTTCTATTTTCTCGATCGTTTTGGAGAAGCGACCGGATATCCCAGTTTCTTGACAGCAGATGCTAATGATCGGAGTTAATACAAGTCGATCAGACAGTCACAGCTGTTTTATCATGAGCCGAAAACGCGAGTTAAATGTTATGCTGAATAGGATTTGTGTAATAGTTAGAAGCCTTAAGCACCTTCGTGCGCAGGAACGTGTCTACACCCCAACATCAAGGCAGCGGCTACTCTTGGAAAACGACTTCATAAAATTTTTGTCAGTTCGATACCGCTTATGCCGGACACCATAAAATTTGAGAAAATGAGATAAAAGCCGTTGTCATCAGTTCCAAGTTTTTCAAGGTCTCCTCCGCGTTGACTGCTAAATCGGCTTTATAGTCATTACGACAACGCTTTGGCCGAGACCATCAACGGCCTCTACAAAGCCGAGGTGATCCATCGATGCGGGCCGTGGCGCAGCTTCGAAGCCGTCAAGTACGCCACGCTCGAGTGGGTGACTGGTTCAACCATCGCCGGCTGTTAAAGCCCATCGGCAACATCCCGCCCGCAGAAGTCGAGGAGCTATATCATGCTGCCGCGGACAACATCGATATGGCAGCGTGACTCACAACCCAACGCCTCCGGCAAACCCGGGGCGGTTCAGACCTGCTGGGAACAACGCTCCGCCGCCCTGGCGGGGTGGCAGGTGCTCGCCAGCTAGGCGGCCAACCTCAAAGACACGGGTACATCAGGCGAAACTGGGTCCGCGTCAGATTGATGCACCTGTCGCCGTATCAAGCCCGACATGCACCGCCGCGGCACAGGCCGCCGCCCACAGTGCCCGCCCCGCACCGGATGCTGTCGCCGTCGGAGACGCCGCCAGGCGCACCTCCAGCGGCACCGTCCATCGGTCGCTCCCGGCCACCGCCAAAATGCCGTTCCCGACCGCCTCGCCGACCAGGCTGTCGGGCAGCCATGCGACGCCGCGTCCTTCCTGCGCCAAGCTTCGCAGGGTCGCCGCCAGCCGGCCGGAGAACACGTACCCGGCATCACCTATGTCCGGTAGCGCCGCCGCCAGAATACGTCCCAGCCCGGACTCCGGCGCGTAGGTGAGGAGCGGGATCTCGCCGGCCTGTGCGTCGTCCAGCCACCAGAGTGGCTGGCCGTCCCTGACGGCACAATAGGGTCGTATCAGGTCGCGACCGACGATCAGCGTATTCGGGTGCGACCCGTCAAGCTGCCCCTTGGCGGCGGGGTGAGCGTGGCCGAGGAGGAAGTCCGCATCCCCGGTCATCATCAATTCCTCGCATGCCGCCATGCTGTCTGACAGAAGATGGATCGGGCCCAGGAACCCGCCCTGTTCCAGCGACCACAGCCAGCCCGGCACGAAGGTGAAGGAGAGCGCATGCGTGGCGGCCAGCCGCAGCGGGCCCGTTGCGCCATCCGCTGCTCTACGGCTCTCGCGGCGCAACACCGCCACCGCTTGCGCCACCGCTGCACATTCCAGCCGAAAGCGCTCGCCCGCCGGTGTCAGTGCGATGCCGCGCGTTCGCCGGGCAAAAAGTGGCGTGCCGACCCAATCCTCCAGCGCGCGGATGCGGCGGCTGAAGGCTGGCTGCGTCACGTTGCGTTCCGTGGCCGCGCTCGTGAGGCTGCCGAGCCGTTCCACGGCCAGGAAATCATGCAACCATTCAAGGTTCAAGTCATGCCTCCCAAGCATGAGTGAAGAGGGTATTGGCATTAGTGTGCGGGTGATCGCAGGGCTAGACCCTGCTCGTGGATCGGCCGGGGGGCATGACGGATGCGCATTGTTGACGTTCGCGAGCAAACCGTCTCCATCGCCTCGCCGATCGCCAACGCGTATATCGATTTCAGCCGCATGACCTGCTCGGTGGTGGCGGTGGTGACAGATGCGGTGCGCGATGGCCGGCCGGTGATCGGCTACGGCTTCAACTCGAACGGACGGTACGGGCAGGGGGCGCTGATGCGCGACCGGTTCCTGCCGCGCCTGTTGGAAGCCGCGCCCGAGACCCTGCTCGACCGGGAGCACCGCAATCTGGACCCGCACGCCATCTGGGACGCTATGATGGCGAACGAGAAGCCCGGCGGGCACGGCGAGCGGTCGGTGGCCGTAGGCACAATCGACATGGCGGTGTGGGACGCGATGGCCAAGATCGAGGAACGTCCGCTGTTTCGGCTGCTGGCGGATCGGTACGGCGACGGCGTGCCCGACGATCGGGTCTGGGTTTATGCGGCGGGCGGATACTATTACCCCGGCAAAGATCACAAGCAGCTCAAGGCCGAGATGCAGGGTTATCGCGATCGGGGCTATCGCGTGGTCAAGATGAAGATCGGTGCCGACCTGGAAGAGGATCGGCGGCGGATCGAAGCCGTGCTGGAGGTGGTCGGCGACGGGTCCAATCTGGCGGTGGACGCGAACGGGCGTTTCGACCTGCCCACAGCGATCGCCTATGCCGAGATGCTGAAGCCGTACGGCCTGTTCTGGTACGAGGAGGCGGGCGACCCGCTGGACTATGCGCTGCAGGCAGAGCTTGGGCGCCATTACGACCGCCCAATGGCAACGGGCGAGAACCTGTTCTCGCACCAGGACGCGCGCAATCTGCTGCGGTTCGGCGGCATGAACCGCGACCACGACTGGCTGCAGTTCGACTGCGCGCTGTCCTATGGTCTGGTGGAATATCTGCGGACGCTGGATGTGCTTCGCGCGGAAGGCTGGTCGTCCCGCCGGGTGGTGCCGCACGGCGGGCACCAGATGTCACTCAACATCGCCGCGGGTCTCCACCTAGGCGGCAACGAGTCCTATCCGGACGTCTTTCAGCCCTTTGGCGGCTTCGCGGACGGCATCGCGGTGGAGGACGGTTATGTCTGCCTGCCGGAGGTGCCGGGCATCGGTTTCGAGGCCAAGGGGGCGCTATTCGCTGTGATGCGTCGCCTGACCGAGGATGTGTCGCCTGCGACCGTGTTCGCATGAGGCGCGCACTCGGCCACCTCTACGTTCAGGTGCTGCTCGGCATGGCGCTCGGCATTGTCGTTGGATTGCTGGCGCCCGACGCGGGCCGCGCGCTGAAGCCGGTGGCGGACGCATTCGTGCGACTGGTCAAGATGCTGCTGGCGCCCGTGATCTTCGCCACCGTGGCCGGCGGTATCGCGCACATGGGCGACCTGCGTAGCGTAGGCCGTATCGGTTTAAAGGCGCTGGTCTATTTCGAGCTGATGAGCGGCGGCGCGCTGATGTTGGGGCTGGCCGTCGGCAACCTGGTACAGCCGGGTCGCGGACTTCACATCGATGCCGCGGCGCTGGATGCGCGCGCGGTTCAGCCTTTCGCGACGGCGGCGGCCAGCCATCCGGGTGACAGTGGCGCCGCCTCCTTCATGATGGGGATCATCCCCGACAGCCTGGTGGGCACGCTGACGGGTGGTTCCATGCTCCAGGTCATCCTGGTGGCCGTGCTGGCGGGTATGGCGTTGGGGGGCATGGCGGAGCGTGGCGAACGGCTGGTGGAGGTGCTGGACGACGTCACAGCCATGCTGTTCCGGATCGTGGCCATCGTGATGCGCCTGGCGCCGCTGGGGGCCGGGGCCGGCATCGCCTATACGGTGGGCGCACACGGTGCGGGCACGCTGGCTGCCCTGGGCAAGCTGATCGCCGCGCTCTACGTCACGACGGCCCTATTCGTGTTCGTCGCACTGGCCGCGGTGATGCGGCTCGCGGGTCTGAGGCTCACGGCCTTGCTGCGGCTGATCCGGGAGGAGCTTCTGGTGGTGTTCGGCACCTGCTCCACCGAGGCAGTGTTGCCGCAGGTGATCCGCAAGATGGAAGCGGCTGGTGCCGATCCCAAGCTGGTGGGGCTGGTGCTGCCCGCCGGCTACGCCTTTAATACCGACGGCACCTGCATCTACTTGACCATGGCGGTGGTGTTCATCGCGCAGGCCACCGACACCGCGCTGTCGATGGGCGACCAGGCGACGATCCTGGGCGTGCTGCTGCTGACGTCCAAGGGATCGGCTGGGGTGGCCGGCGCAGGCTTCGTGGCGCTCGCCGCGACGCTGAGCGCCGTACCCGCGCTGCCGGTGGCGGGGCTGGTGCTGCTGCTAGGCGTGGACCGGTTCCTGAACGAGGCGCGGGCGGTGACCAACCTGGTGGGGAACTGCGTGGCGACGCTGGCGGTGGCCCGGTGGGAAGATGCGCTGGACATGGATGTCGCTCGCCGGACCGTGGGCAGCCCCGTCACCGCGGGTGCGGCGTGATCGCCGCTGTTCTCCTGCTGGCGACGGCGCTGCAAGGAGCGCCCGCCTGCGACCAGCTGTTCGTGTCCGCCAACGACGGCGCCCAGATCCTGCGCGACGGCGCGCAGGTCGTGCCGGAACGGCCCGTGCCAGGAAGCGTGTCGGTAGTCGCGCTGGAGGGCAACCGGCTGCGGATCGTGGCGGAGGTCGCGGCACCCGCCAGCATCATCGGCCCGCCGCGCAGCGTGGCAGTAACGCCCGACTGCGACCACGCGGTGGTGACCAGCGCCCGCCGCGTGGCGGTGGGCGGGCACGCCATCGAGCCCGACGACCGGGTCACGCTGATCGCACTGGGTCCGACGCCGCGCGTCGTGCAGACGGTTCGGGCGGGCGCGGGGGCATCGGGCGTGGCGATCGCCGCGGACGGGCGGCGCGTGCTGGTGGCCAACCGCTCGGCAGGCACGCTGTCGCTGTTCGTGCTGGAGGAGGGGCGCCTGCGTGCCGTCGCGACGATCGCGGTCGGCGCGCCGGACGCGTCGCCCGCCCAGCCGCTGTTCTTCGCCCACGACACGCGCGCAATGGTGACGCGCGACGGCGACAGCCGCGTGGCGGTCGTGGCGGTGGAAGGCGATCGGCTGCGCCTGCTGCCGCGGGCACTGGCAGCCGGTGTCCGCCCTTACGGCATCGACGCGGCCGGGCGGCGGCACGTGGCCGCGGTGGCCGCCATCGGCGGTGGCGGCACGGACGCGGACACCGTGTCGCTGGTGGCGCTCGACCGCGACGATCCGCGCGTGCTGGACACGGTGTCGGTTGGCGCAACGCCGGAGGGGATCGCCGTGTCGCCGGACGAACGGTACGTCGCTGTCAACCTCAACAACGGCTCCAACCTGCCCTCTGCGTCGCCGCACCATCGTGCGCAAGGGCGGCTTCAGGTCTGGCGCATCGCGAACGATCGCCTCTCGCGCGTGACGGACATACCGGTCGGTGCCTGGGGGCAGGGCGTTGCCTGGTCGCGCGACGGCCGGACGCTGCTGGTTCAGGACGCGGTTGAGCACCGCCTTGCCAGCTTCCGCTTCGACGGCCGGCGGCTGGCCCGCGGGCCGACGCTGTCCATGCCGTCCGAGCCGGCTGCCCTGGCGGCAGCGAACCGGTAGGAGCACTAGCCATGAACCCGATCCACTGGCCCATCCTACTGACTGCGCTGGTCGCAGTCCCCGCGGCCGCTGCGCCGTCCCCTGCCAACGCTCAGGCGTCCACAACGGCGCCCACCCGCGAGCAGCTGCTGGACACCATGAAGCGCGCCACTCGCTTCATGGTGGAAAGCGCCAGCACGCGCGGCGGCTATGTCTGGTCCTACCTGCCCGACCTGTCGCGCCGCTGGGGCGAGCTGGAGGCCACGCCGTCCATGATCTGGATCCAGCCGCCCGGCACGGCGGACATGGGCCAGGTCTTCCTGGACGCATTCCACGCCACCGGCGACGAATATTACTATGCCGCCGCGGCCAGGGCGGCCGACGCACTGATCGCGGGCGAACGACCGACGGGCGGCTGGAACTATTTCGCGGACTTCGCCGGTCCCGGTGCCACGCGCGCCTGGTACGACACGGTGGGTCGCAATGCATGGCGCATGGAGGAATTCCAGCACGACTGGGGGAACGCCACCTTTGACGACAACGGCACGGCCGGTGCGATGAAGTTCATCCTGCGCCTCTATGCTGAGCGGCTCGACCCCAGGTACAAGGCGGCGGTCGAGCGTCACGTGGCCTTTGTGCTGGAAAGCCAGTATTCGGCAGGCGGCTGGCCTCAGCGGTTCCCGCTGCAACACGAGTTCGTCCACCACGGGCGACCCGACTATACGTCGTTTGTCACCTTCAACGACGACGTGACGGCCGAGAACGTCGACTATCTGATCCAGGCGCAACGGGTGCTGGGCGACGGTCGCCTCGGCGCCGCGGTGAAGCGCGGCATGGACGTGTACCTGTTGACCCAGGGAGGCGACCCGCAGCCCGGATGGGCATTGCAGTACACGCCCGACGACCTCCAGCCCGCAGGCGCGCGCAGCTACGAGCCGCGCGCGCTGGCGACGCACGCCACGGGCTCCGCGATCGGCAAGCTGCTCGATTTCTACGAACTGACCGGCGACACGCGCTACCTGGCCCGCGTGCCGGCGGCGCTGGCCTGGCTGCGCTCGGTGAAGCTGCCAGCCGGCCAGGTGCGGAACGGCCGCGAATATCCGACCTTCGTGGAGTTGGGCACCAACCGGGCGCTCTACGTCCATCGTCGCGGGTCCAACGTCGTCAACGGCGAGTATTACGTGGACTATTCGCCGGGCAAGCCGCTGGAGCATTACAGCCCGACGCGCGCGGTGGACGCGAACGCGCTGCAAGGCCGCTACGAGCGGCTAAAGGCCATGGATCCCGCTGCGGTGCGCGCGCGATCCCCGCTGTTCGACGGTCGCCCGCATCCCATGCCGCGCTACGCGGTGGCGGAGCTCGGATCCACTTCCGACCGCAACGTCGGTCCCGCGGACCGGGACACGGCGCGCGTGGTCGCCGGGCTGAATGCGCAAGGCTGGTGGCCGAGCCAGCTGAAGGTCACCAGCCACCCCTATGGTGGGCCGGGTTCGCCCACGCCGACGCCGGGCGACTTTGCTTCCACGCGGGTGGGCGATGTCACCGACACATCGCCCTTCATCGACCCGCGCCCCGTAACCGGCATCTCCACGGGCCTGTACATCGAGAACATGGCAACGCTGATCGCGGCGCTGGACGCGGCGGGCGGGGTGGCGCAGTGATGCCGACCCGGCGCATGCTTCTGGGCGGGCTGGCAACTGGCGTGGCATCCAGGCTGGATGCGGGTCTCGTTCGCGCCGCAGACGATCCCTGGGCGCGGGCCGCCGCAATACGGGCGCGCGTGCGGCCGCCGCGCTTCCCTGGACGCGTGTTCGACGTGACGCGCTACGGTGCGCGGGGGAATGGGGCGACGCTGGCCACCACTGCTCTCGACGCCGCGATCCGGGCATGTACCGCGGCCGGCGGCGGACGCGTGCTGGTGCCCGAGGGACGTTACCTGACCGGGCCGGTGCGCCTGCGCTCCAACGTGGAGCTGCACCTGGCACGCGGTGCCGTGCTGCTCTTTTCCACCGACACCGCGCACTATCCGCTGGTTCCCACACGGTGGGAGGGCGTGGAACTGATGAACTACTCGCCGCTGGTCTATGCCTGGCGCGAGCGCAACGTTGCGATCACGGGGCCGGGTACGCTGGATGGACAGGCCGGGGAGGATGCTTGGTGGTCCTGGAAGGGACCGTGGACCGGCACCGTCTCCAATGGCTGGCGCCAGGGAATGCCCAACCAGCTGGCCGCGCGCGCACGCCTGTTCGACATGGCGGAACGCGGCGTCCCAGTGGCGGCCCGAACATTCGGCGACGGCGCCTATCTGCGACCGCCGTTCATCCAGGTCTATGGATGCCAGAACGTGCTAATCGAGGACGTGTCGATCCGCCGATCCCCCTTTTGGCAGATCCATCCCGTGCTGAGCCGCAACGTCCTGGTACGCGGCGTGGACCTGCAGGGACGCGGACCGAACACCGACGGCTGTGACCCGGAATCGTGCGTCGACGTGGTGATCGAGCGAACGCGCTTCGACTGCGGCGACGACTGCATCGCCATCAAGTCCGGCCGCAACGCGGACGGGCGCCGACTGGCAAGACCGACGGAGGACGTCGTGATCCGCGACTGCGACTTTCGCGAGGGCCATGCCGGCATCTGCGTGGGCAGCGAGATTTCCGGCGGCGTGCGCCGTGTGTTCGGCGAGCAGTGTCGCATGGACAGCCCGGATCTGTGGCACGCGCTGCGTTTCAAGAACAATGCGGTACGCGGCGGCGTGCTGGAGGATTTCCACTTCCGCGACATCGTGGTGGGCCGCGTCGGGCGCTCGGCGATCCAGTGCGACTTCAACTACGAGGAAGGAGCAAAGGGGCCTTACCGCCCGGTGCTGCGCCGTGTGGGCGTCGAGCGGTTGCACGTGCGCGACACGGGACGCGTACTGGATGCGCAGGGTCTGGCGGGCGCACCGATCCGCGACCTGTCGCTCGGCGACTGCCGCTTTGACGGCGTGTCCGGGGCCAGCATCGTGCGAAACGTCGATGGTTTGCGGCTGACGGACGTCCAAGTGAACGGGCGCGTGGTGGCGGCGCTGTGATTGCGGCGCTGCTCCTTTCGGCTGCGATGCCGCAGGGTGGCGGTGCCATCAGCTTGGGGCAGCAAGGCGTCCTCTACACGGGCGGGCAGGTTGAGGGCGATCACGTATCGGGCCAGATGCACGTCTTCTTCCAGCGGCCGCCTGGGCGACCGCGCCGCGATCGCCCACCGATCGTCTTCATTCACGGCAGCCGGCTGACGGGTGCGGGCTTTTTGGGGACACCGGACGGCCGGCCGGGTTGGGCGACGTGGTTCCTGGCACGCGGCTGGCCGGTCTATGTGGTGGACCAGCCCGGCAAGGGAAGGTCGGGCTACTTCCCGACCGTCTATGGGCCCCAGGAGCACGATCCCAGTCGCGCCCAGGTCGCGGATCGCTTCACGGCGCCTGCACAGGTTCGGCCTCAACCTTGGCCGACCGCGCACCTCCACACCCAATGGCCGGGATCGGGCCGGCCGGGCGATCCGGTGTTCGAGCAGTTCTTCGCGTCCGAAGTCGCCAACATGCCCGACGTGGAGCGCCAATATGCGCTCACCACGCGCGCGGTGGCGGAGCTGCTGGACCGGATCGGGCCCGCGGTGCTGGTGACTCACTCCCAGGCAGGGCCGCTCGGCTGGATGATCGCGGAAGTGCGACCAGGGCGCGTTCGGGCGATCATCGCGGTGGAGCCGACCGGCAACGCGGCGCGGGGCGGCACCGGCCCTGCCGTGGCATGCGGCATCACCATCGCCTGCCTGCGCTATTCTCCCATGCTCGCCAGCGCCGCCGCGCTTGACCTGCGGCGGCGGCGCGCCCCGGCCGGCGGCGGCCCCGCACGAGAGGTGGACTGCTGGCTCCAACCGGCGCCACGCTATCGTCTTCCGTGGCTGGCGCGCGTTCCAATCCTGATCGCCACCGGCGAAGCGTCCTACCATGCCGGTCAGGATTATTGCACCTCGGAGTATCTGACGCAGGCGGGCGTTCCAAACGACTATGTGTATCTTCCCGACGTCGGGCTGCACGGCAACGGTCACGTCCAGATGGCGGAAAAGAACAACCTCGCCATTGCAGCCTTTTACGAGAAGTGGCTGCGCGCGCGATTGACACCGGTTTCCCGCCAGCCGATCGATGGCGGGCAAGGTGCCGGGCAGACGCTGCACCGGAGGAAATCCGGCCCTGGCAGCCGTGGCCCGTGAGTGGTTGCCCCGCTCGCGTCCGGGACCTGCCCGGCGCGGCCGGGGAGGTCCGGCAGGCTCTGCCGGAACGATGCGAACACACGCTTCTACAACAATAAGAATCACACGTTCGGGAGGATGAGGATGAGCTTCTACACTTCGCCGTGTCGCTACGGCGCCTCGCTGGCGGCGCTTGCGATCGCCCTGTCGATGCCAATGGTCGCAGGCGCGCAGACCACGGACATTCCTGCACCCGGACAGCGTCCTGCCGACGTGCAGCCGGGTCAGGAAGAACCCACGGTCGACCAGCAGGCAGCAGCCGATGCTACCGCTCAGGACGCGGCGCTCACGGGCGAGGACATCGTGGTGACCGGCTTTCGCGGCAGCCTGGTCAAGGCGCTGGACCAGAAGCGCACGGAGGCTGCCGCGGTGGACTCCATCCTGGCGGAAGACATCGGCAAGTTTCCCGACCTCAACCTGTCGGAGTCCATCCAGCGCATTCCCGGTGTGGCGCTGGCGCGTGACGGCGGCGAGGGACGCCAGATCTCGGTTCGCGGGCTGGGACCACAGTTCACGCGCGTGCGCATCAACGGGTTGGAGGCGCTGAGCACGGCAGGCGGATCGGACGCCAGCGGGGGCACGAACCGCGGCCGCGGCTTCGACTTCAACGTGTTCGCGTCCGACCTGTTCAACGCCATCACTGTTCGAAAGACGGGCGAAGCTTCCGTGGAGGAGGGTTCGCTGGGCGCAACCGTTGACCTGCGGACGGCCCGGCCATTCGACTACAAGGGCTTCACGATCGCGGCCTCGACGCAAGGCGCTTACAATGACCTCAGCGAGAAGTTCTCGCCGCGTGGCGCGCTCATGATCGCCGACCAGACGGAGGACGGGCGCTTCGGCGCGCTGGTGTCGGTCGCCTACACCAAGCGCCAGATTCTGGAGGAAGGCTTCAGCACGGTGCGCTGGGCCCGTGGGTCGGCCTTTGCCCCCGGCTTTGAGAGTGTGGACGGCACGCGCTGCGTCGGTGCCGCTGCGAACGGCGCCAGTGGCGCGGTAGTCACGCCCGTACCAGCTGCCTGCGCGGCTGCGAACAACGCGCTGCACCCGCGTTTCCCGCGCTATGATCGCTTCAACACGACCCTGAACCGGCTGGGCGTAACGGGTTCGATCCAGTGGAATCCGGGCGACAACACCAAGATCGCGCTGGATGGCTTGTACGCCGACTTCAAGGCGCGGCGCGAAGAACAATATCTGGAAGCGCCGTCCTTCAGCGTTGCCGGCAACTGCTCGGCCGTGTCCAGGCCCACCAATTGCGGCATTGCGGACACGGACGTGCGCAACGCCACCATCACCGACGGCATACTGCGCGCAGGCACGTTCGACGACGTGGACCTGCGCGCGGAAAACCGGTTCGACCGGCTTCGCACCAAGTTCAAGCAGCTGACACTGGAGGTGCAGCAGAACTTCGGCGATCGGGTGCTGCTGAACGTGGTTGGCGGCATCTCACGATCCGCCCACACCAACCCGGTGCAGAACACCATCACGTTCGACCAGTTCAACGTCGACAACTACCGCTACGACTATACGGACGGCCGTAACCCGACCTTCGATTATGGCACCGCGCGGCTGACCGACTCTACGGCCTGGGTACCCAGTCAGTTCCGCCTGCGATCCGCAACGGCGACCAACGATTACAAGTCGATCGTGGGCAACCTGACCTGGAAAGTGAACAACGACTTCGATCTGCTGTTCGGCGGTCAGTACAAAAAGTATGATTTCGCCACCAGCGAGCTGCGCCGCACCAACGGCACCAGCTCTAACCAGGAAACCATTATCCCGGCCGGGGTGCTGGCGATCCCGCTGTCCCGGTATGGCCAAACGGTGAACCTCGGCGGCACGGACGTCTTCATTCCGGATTACTTCACGGGCGAGAAGCTTCTCGAACTGCGTAGCCCCACGGCCTTCGGCGGTGCGTGGCGCTTGGGCCCGGAACCCGCGCTCAACAACAACAAGAGTGTTACCGAGGAGGATTATTCCGCCTATTTCCAGACGAACTTCAAGCACGAGTTCGGTGGCATGACACTGCGCGGCAATGCCGGCCTGCGCTATGTGGAAACCAACCAGACGGCGAACGGCGCATCCTTCCTGGGTGGTGCGGTGCTGCCGGCGACCTCGCGTCGAAGCTACGAGGACTTCTTGCCATCGGCGAACCTCGTATTTGAGCCCGCACGCAACTTGGTGCTGCGCGTGGCAGCCGCCGAGGTTATGGCCCGTCCCGACCTCACGAGTCTGCCACCCGGGGGCACGGTGTCTGTTTCAGGTGCAACGCGCACCGTCAGCTTCGGCAATCCCAATCTCGACCCATATCGCGCCACCGCCTACGACGCAGCGGTCGAATGGTACTTCCAGGCGGGCGCGCTGCTGTCGATAGCCCTGTTCCAGAAGGACATTCGCAGTTTTGTTCAGACGGTAAACCAGTCGGGCGTCACCTTCACCGGCAACCCCTATGGCTTGGACGACAGCATTGCGATTGCGGCGTGCGGCAACCTCTTTCCCGCGACGTGCAATCCAGCCAGCAACAACTGGACCTTCAGCGTGCCGCAGAACTCCCCAGGTGGCCGTCTGCGCGGTTACGAAGTCAACTTCCAGCTACCATTCCGCTTCCTGCCAAGTTTCCTGGCAAACACGGGCACCTTGCTCAATTATACTCAGGTGAAATCTCGCATCCAGTATCTGGGCCCAACGGGCGCGGTGGCAGCAATAGATGATCTGACAGGTCTGTCGCGTCGGTCCGCCAACGCGACGCTCTACTACGAAGACAAGTTCCTGACGGCCCGTGTGTCTGGCGCTTACCGAGACGACTATCTCAGCCGTGTGCCCGGCATCGAGGTAGGCACGCTGGTCGAGGGCACGCGCTCGACGTTCAACCTGGACGCATCGCTCCAGCTATCGCTTACTGATCAAGTTAAGGTCACATTCGAGGCTATCAACCTCACGGATCAGTACCAGGATCAGTATATCGATCCAGGCAACCTCTTGTCGGTCTATCACCACACCGGCCGAGAGTTCCTGCTGGGCGTCCGCTTCAATCTATAGTGTGGAACAGGGCCTTGGCGCTCTCAGGCCAACATGGCATCTGACACGACCAGGATCAGGACTCGTTGATTATAGTGGCGGCAAGGACAATGGCAGGAAAAAGACGGTCGGAGAGCGGTCATGGCGGGTTGCTACGCATTGCCAGTCCTTGAGGCGTCCGAACATGATCTTGATGCGGCTGCGCTGCCGGTGGCGGCGCTTGTCGTACCTGACGGCCTCGTTGTGCGTGATGCTCCCTCGGTTCCGCATTCGGGCGGGATGCGGGTTTCCGGCCTGCGTCCGCCGAGATTAATTCGGCGGACGCAGCATATTTGGCTGGCGTCAGCCAGCCAAGCGCCGGGTGAGGACGGCTCTCGTATAGTCCCTCCGCCAAGCCTGGATCGTCGTCCATGCGTCCGCCAGCCACAAGATCAATGACTGTGCAGGCACTCGTCGTGCAGGTGGCCGTTGAAGCTTTCCACGAAGGCGTTGTGCGTCGGCTTGCCCGGCCGACTGAAGTCGAGCGTGACGCCGTTCTCGTAGGCTCAGCGGTCCAGCGCTTTCGAGATGAATTCCGGTCCGTTATCGACGCGGATGGTCCGGGGTGTGTCGCGGATCGCCGAGATCCGCGTCATCTCGTTCGGCGCCGACGCAGCGGGCTGGCATTCGCGGTTCGCCGCGCTGACATTGCGACGAGGACGCCTGAGCCGAAGGTTCAATCCATTCTCGCGGTAGAGCCGGTAGACATGCTTGTGGTTCACCAGCCAACCTTCTTGGCGCAGCAGGATGTAGATTCTGAAGTAACCGTGAGCCGCACCCGTGTCGCCGCCAGATTGTGGATGCGCAGCCGCAGCGGCACCTGGTCCGGCTTGTGCGACACGTAGCGCACCGATGAGCGATCGATGCCGAGCGCGAGGCAGCTGCGCCGCTCGCTGACGCCGTGGGGCGCCTGGACGTGCGCGACAATCCTGTGCTGCCACCCAGGCGTCAGAGCTTCTTCGACAAAACATCCTGCAGGATTTGCTTGTCCAGACTCAGGTCAGCGACGAGCTGTTTCAGCGTCTGGTTCTCGTCCTGGAGCTGCTTCACCCGCCGCAGCTCGCCAACGCGATCTGCTTTTCCGTGTAGCTCGACTTCTTCATCATCCAGCTCCATGCCCAAAGTCTTCAGAGGACGGAAAACTCTCAGTCAGACTGGATGAAAGAACAGGGAGGACGTTAAACCGGTAATTAGGCGATCAGGCGAGTATCTTAGCCGAGCGCGTAGTCAGAGTAACCGGATACGGTGGCTTTAAGGCAAATTATGGAACCGCTTTCCCGCCACCAAGCAGACAAACGGCAGCCATTCCCAATAGATCTAGAGAAAGTTCGCGCCAGTGACAGCATGATGGTTGTTGCCGTATCGGTCTGGCAACATTACGCCCTCTGAAGCTGCGACATGGCTGAACTGGTCAGATCCTGATCAGTCTAACAGTACGGCGGCGCCAACTAGGACTCTTATTCATTGTCCGCCGCCTGCGCGTACGGCAGCCTGACGGTCGCATGTGTGCCATGGCCAGGCTCGCTCTTGAGCGAGAAGGTGCCACCCGACGCGACGGCGAAGTTGTGGACCATGGCCAAGCCCAGTCCCGATCCCCGACCCGATGCCTTGGTAGAGTAGAAGGGCTCGGTCGCCCGCGCCAGCGTCTCGGCGTCCATGCCGCAACCGTCGTCCGACAGGGTCACGGACACGTGGGTGCCGTCCGCGCTGCCCGCCGTGAGCGTGAGCGTGCCGTTCTCGTCCGTGGCGTCGCGAGCGTTCAGGACCAAGTTCAGCACTGCCATGTCCAACTGGTTTGCGTCCACGCGCACGTCAGGTAGGTCCGGATCGACGCGAAGCAACAGCGTACGGCCGCCGGTCACCTGTTGAAGCAGCGGCGCGATATGCTCCAGTACCGGCCCGACCGCTTGCGGCTTCACCGCCAATCGACTAGGTTGAGACAGGGCGAGCAGACGCTTGATAAGCTGATCCGCGCGCTCAACACTCTCTTCTGCCACCTCGATCAGATCGCGCGTGCGACTGTCGTCGTCGTGACGGCGGCGGAGCAGGTGCAGCGTCATGCTGATGGGCGGAACAAGGTTGCCGAAATCGTGCGCCAAGCCGCCGGCCATCTGACCCACTACCTCCATCTTCTGACTCTGGCGGAGCTGCTCGGCGCAGTGCTGTTCCGCTGTATAGTCCCGGCCGATCAGGTAGGTGTCGTCCGCCGCCTCAACGAGGCTCCAAGCGATCCAGGCCGGGTCGCCCGCTGTTGTCAGTCGCGCGTCGAAGCCGAGGGCGCCGCTGGCCAGCGCCCGGTCGTACTCGGCCCGGTCATCGGAAAGGAGCAGGTCCCGGAACGAAGGGGCGGTCTCGATCCCGTTGTCGCTGCCCAGGAGCGAGAGCCGGCGCAGGGCGGGGTTGGCGTCGCGTACCCGGCCGTCTGGACGGACGATCGCCAGCAGTTCGCGGCTCCGCTGCCACAGCCGGTTGCGCTCGGCCGTACGCTGCTCCACCAGCCCTTCCAGGTCCAGGTTGAGGGTGCGAAGTTCGCGCACGGTTCGCCGCATCCCCGCCACCGACCAGATCAGCGCCGCGCCGACCAACACGTACATCAGCAGCCCGACGATGGCGGGGTAGCCCTCGAGCGCGAACGACCGGCGTGGCGGCAGCACGAAATACCAGAGTAGCGGAAAGCAGATGCAGCCAGTGACCGAGCCGGCCCGCGCCCCATAGATTATCGTGGCCGCTACGATCGCGGGGTAGGCGAAGATCGCCTGTTCACCGCCGAGGCGGATGGGCAATTGCAAGCGCAGGATCAGGGCGACCGTCGCAGAACTCACTCCCACGAGCAGCGCCAGGAGCCATTTGGCGCCTAGTCGCCCGAGCACGGTTTCGATCCAGCGCGGCGGATGCAGGAACGCCGGTCCGGCTCCAACCGGCAGGCGATCAATCCTGGCGCCAAGGTCATGCATTCAGGATGGACCTAACGCACGTCAGAAAGGCGCGTGCCGAGAAGGGTTTCTGAAGATACACGGCCGAGGCCGACAAACGGTCAGGACGGAGGTGCTCGCGTCCGGAGATCACGAGCAAGCTGATCGCCGGGAACTCGTCACGTACAAGTCCAGCAAGCTCAAGGCCGCTAATGCCGGGCATGTTGATGTCCGTGACGAGCAACTCGACGCCAGGCGAGGTCCTGAGCATCTCCAAAGCATCGGCTCCCCCCTCCACTCCCATCGCCGCGAGGCCGTCCTCCTGCAGCATCTCGACCATCATTCGCCGCATCAGACGATCGTCTTCCACGACCAAGACCCTGGTCAGGCAATGTCCCGGAACGGCGTCGGACATAAGCGTGAACCCATAGTTGCAGGAGTCAAGGTGCCGCTGAACGAACAAGAGGACAAGTCGTGTCCTAGTCAGAGCGCAACCCAGGCGACGCAGTGGCTTTTCGTCAAGGATGATCGCCCGCACTCCTCAGGAAACCCGGCGGCCGCCCGCCGTACGCCGACGCTCACGATCGACCGCCCCGACGGTCTGCCTCGAGAAGACTGAGCCAAGTGCGCCAGTCCATTCTCCCAGGTGCGACGAAGGTTCAGGTTTCCCGCAGGTCGGGGAAGCTGTACGGCGACGGTTCGTCCTCGAAACTGCCGCGGGCGAACACCGCCGTGTCGCCGGGCGCCACCTCCTGCTGCGCCCAGGTGTCCCAGCCGATGTGGACAAAGTCGGGCAGGCCGAAGATACGCAGCGCGCTCAGGTACTCGTCGCCGCGGAAGCCGACGAAGTGGAGGGCCGGTCGTCTCTCGCTCACCGGTCAGTCGACCTTGAAGATCCGCTCGTGCAGCGTCGCCACCGTGACGCCGAGCCGGCTCGCGCGGAGGACGTTGTCGGCGGAGCGCCCGTCCGGCGCCAGGGTGAGCCACTGCTGGACCTTGAAGCCGGATGGCGTGGTGAAGGCCAGGTGCAGCCGCGGGCCTTCCGCCTCCGCCGTCACGGGTCCGCGGGCGTCGGTCAACGTGCCCATGTAGTGGCCGGGCGATATCCTGCGAAGGTGCCACCGGCGGGTGCGCGTCGGCTTTGTTCCTTCCGCGACGGTCTGGTCGAGCACCAAGGAGCCGTCTGGCTGGACCGTGCCTCTCCCCGCGACGGACACCGCCACGCGGTGTCGGAGTATCACCTTCAGCTGGCCGTCCCCTCGTGTGAGGCCTGCGAAGAAGCGTAGCGGATCGAAGGCGGGCGCGGCGGCGGCGAGGAGGACGGCGGTCAGCACGGGCGATTAACGCTCGCCGACAACGTCTGACGCCAGCCATTCTGCCTTGAGCTGCCACTCATGAGCGATCGAACGCTGGAACCAAGCTTGCTCTGCCTTGATAGCTGGCAAGAACGCGGCGGCCAGCCGTCGGCCGTTGACCAGGCTGGTTCGAGGGCGCCCCGTTGATCTGACAGTGCCTGGCGGCGCAATGCAATGATCGCCCGAGCGCGATGCCAACGATCCTTGGGCGCGGCCGGGAAGGCAAGTCGCGCAGGGGTCATTCCCCAGCCCCCCTTGCTACGTCCGCGCCGAACCTCAGAACGCTGCTGTCGGGTGTGCACGTTCTACCGGTCTCGACCCGGTTCCAGCCAGGCAATATCCTGATCCGGCGCTTGCCATAGTAGCTTATGTCGATGGAAACTCGAACGGGCTGACCGGGCTTGGTGAAGACGGCTTGATCGCCCGCCTGCTCTGTACCGGTGTAGCAGTAGCGCCAGCCACCACGCGTCAGCGGCACCACGGTCTTGAAGGCCTTGTCCTGGTCGCCCTCGTGCCACAGCGTCAGCCGATCAAAGCCGGACTCACCATCGGCACCCGACAGGTCGACCGCTGCCTCGAACGGGCCTTGTCCGAGCAACCGGATGCCGTGTCGTCGGCAGCGGATGTGCACTGCATCAAGATGGATACAGTGCCGAAAGCCGGCCGTTCGGGCGAGCGACAGGTTGCCGCTTACGGGCAGGCCGTCGAACAAGAGCCGCTCGGGCGGTGGCGGCGACGGGGCGCAGGCGGCGCACAGCAGGACGGCCTGTGCGGCGGCCCAAGCCCGGGTGCAGGAAGCGCCCTTGCTACGCGCGACCTCAGCCGAATCCGACAAAGGTCGCGGCTTCGTTGACGGACCGTCGTTCAGACACGACGGCGTTGGCGGCGAACCCTTCTTCGGGCCAGCCAAGCGCGATGCTCTTCATGATGATCTGGTCGTCGGCGATACCGGCGTACTCGCGCACAACGAGTGACTGCATGATGCCCTGACTGTTGATGACCGTGCCCAGCCCCCTTGACCATGCCGCATTGACCAGCGCGTTGGTCACGGCCCCGCAATCGAACGGCGTGTCATCGCTATCCTGGAGTGCGCGGTCGTAGGTGACGATGACGCAGACCGGTGCGTCGAACTGGCGAAATCCTCGCATCACCCAGTCCTGCCTCGCATCCTTGTCGTCGCGTGCGATGCCCATCGCCGCGAACAACTGCTTGGCCACGCCCACTTGGCGCTCACGATGCCGATCAGCGAAGGGCTGTCCTGTACGGAACTCGCGCGATTGGGGCACACCCGCCAGCATGCGCTCGGTATTGCCCTGCCGTATCCGGCGAAGCGGCTCCCCGGAGACGACGTAGAAGTTCCAGGGCTGGCTGTTCATGGAGGAAGGCGCCCGCATGGCGACAGCCAGGATTTCTTCGATCAGTTCTCTGGAAACCGGGTCGGGCTTGTAGCCTCGGATGCTGCGGCGGCCGAGGACGACCTCATCGTAGTTCATGCCGATCCTCTCCGCTGCGGCAGCCGATCCCGTCCTCGGCAACGCTAGCGTTAGGTCACCGCAGCGTCGAGCGCGAACCGGAGCGAGGCCGGTTCATCTAAGGAGAGAGGTGCCGGTTCCTCTTGGAGCCTGGATCGGATCGCCTCTCTTGCGCTGGTTGGTCGTGGCCGCGGCTTCGCACGGATGGCTATTCGTTCAAACCAAGTGAGTGTCCGACGCTGAGGGATCGGCAGCGTGAACCGGAGTGACGTGGGCGGCGGAGGGTGAAAGGGGTTGGCATGCCGTCGTGCGTCGGTGAAGAGCGCGGGGCGATTGGAGAGGAGTGCGGACGGGATGCGGTGGATAGGGCTAGCCTTGGTCATCCTCTCCGCCGGCGTTTCGGCGCGATCCGGCACCGTTGCGGACGTGGATCCGTTCATCGGCACGGGTGGGGAGGGCCATACCTATCCAGGCGCTGTGGCACCGTTCGGGATGGTGCAGCTTTCGCCCGACACCGACACCCGCTGCGTGTTGCGCGAGTGCTACGGCCATGCCGCCGGTTACCGCCACGACGATCCGACGATCGAGGGGTTCAGCCACACGCATTTCTCGGGCGCTGGCCACTCGGATCTGGGCGACCTTCTTGTCATGCCTGTGGCAGGGGACGACGTGCCGATGGATGCCGGGACGCCGCAGAAGCCGGGCTACCGCTCGCCGTTCCGTCACGCGACGGAGGAGGCGCACCCCGGCTACTACGCCGTGACGCTAGACGGACCGGGCGTGCGGGCGGAACTGACCGCAGGTCTCCGGACCGGGGTGCACCGTTATCGCTTTCCTGTCGGAAAGCCGGCGCACCTCATCGTCGATCTCCGCTCGTCGCTCTACAACTATCCGGGCAAGATCATGTGGTCGGGCCTTCGGCTCCGCGCCGACGGCACGCTGACCGGGTTTCGTGAGACGCGCGGCTGGGCGCCGGGACGCAAATTCTACTTTGCCATGCGCTTCTCGGCGCCGCTCCGCACGCATGCGCTGGTGAACCGCGAAGCCGAGGTCCCGTACAAGGGATTCCAGGGGCCCGGACGCGGCAGCGACGCCGTTGCGCAGCGGCTGGGGCGCGCACTCATGGCGCGGCTCGACTTCGGCAAGCTCGACCGGCCGCTGGAGGTCAAGGTCGCGATCTCGGGCGTCGATGAAGAGGGCGCGATTGCCAATCTTGCGAGCGAGCCGGGCGATTTCGACGCGGTTCGGGCGCGTACCCGCGACACCTGGGCAAAGGCGCTGGCGGCAGTGGAGATCGATGCAGCGCCGCGCATGCGCCGGATCGTAGCAACCGCACTCTACCACTCGTTGCTGGCACCAAGCGTGTGGAGCGACAGCGACGGCCGCTATCGCGGACCGGACGATCAGGTCCGCCGTGCCGATGGCTTCACCTTCCGCTCCACCTTCTCGCTTTGGGATACCTTCCGGGCACAGCATCCGCTGCTGACGCTGATCCAGCCGGAAGCCGTCAGTTCCGACATCGTCCGCTCGTTGCTGGCCAGTCGTGCGGCAAGCCCGGACGGCATCCTGCCGGTGTGGCAGTTCCACGGTCGTGAAACCTGGACCATGATCGGCTACCACGCGGTGCCGGTCATCGCTGACGCGTACCTCAAGGGCGTTCGCGGCTTTGACGCGGACGCGGCGCTCGACGCCATGGTCGCGAGCGCCACCTACGCGCCCTACGGAGGCTTGGGCGAATATATGCGCCGAGGCTACGTTCCGATCGATCGCGAGCCGGAGGCGGCATCCAAGACCGTCGAGTACGCTTATGACGACTGGACCATCGCACGCATGGCATCGGCGATGGGGCGGAAAGACGTTGCCGACGTTTTCGGAACGCGGGCGGGTAACTGGCGCAACAGCTTTGATAGGGAAACCGGCTTTCTTCGCGCACGCAAGGCCGATGGTAGCTGGCGTACGCCGTTCGACCCCACCGCGATCAACTACGGTTCCGACTACACGGAGGGCAATGCTTGGCAGTATAGCTGGTTCGTGCCGCACGATCAGGCCGGCCTGTTCCGGCTCATGGGCGGCGATGCCATGGTGGTCAGCAAGCTCGACCAGATGTTCGACTATGACAATTCGAGGCTCGACTACAGCCATGCGGAGGACATCGCCGGCCTGATTGGCCAGTACATCCACGGCAACGAGCCGAGCCACCACGTCGCCTATCTCTACAGCTACGCCGGCCAGCCATGGCGGACCCAGGAGCGGCTGAAGCAGATCGTCGACAGCCAGTACAAGGCAACGCCAGATGGCCTGTCGGGCAACGACGATCTGGGTCAGATGTCGGCTTGGCTGACCTTTACCGCACTCGGTTTCTACCCGGTTGCGCCGGGGACGAACGAGTATGTCATAGGCCGCCCGTTCGTGACGCGTGCGGCGCTCAACCTCTCCAACGGCAAGCGCTTCATCGTGTCCGCGCCGCAGCTGAGCGAGGCAAACCGGTATGTCGGATCGGTGCGCCTCAACGGACGACCACTGACACGCGGATATATCCGGCATGACGAGATCATGGCTGGCGGCACGCTGGAGTTCCGCATGACGTCAAGACCCAACCGGACCTGGGCAACGGCACCCAACGAACGGCCCTACTCCCTGACGCGATGACTCGCCTCCGACGTCTCCGCCCGATCTCGTTCGCCATGATCGCGAGGGGTGGGCAGCTTTCCTGACGCTCACTTAGCGTCTACCCTGATGCTGCGCTGGCAGAGGGACGTGCCGGATGAAGCCCATCGGGTTTGCGATGATCCTGGCATCCGCGTGCGGATTGTCGGCGTGTGACCACGCACCGGAGCGTCTGGCCAACATGGACGAGGCCGCCGCAACCGCGTCTGACGCCGCCGGTACGTCGTCCGGCGTCGACACCTAATCTACGCCGCTTCGCCGCGGGCGATCCCAATTCTTGTTTCGGGGAGCCCGCGCTCGGCAGGGCGAGTTTTCGGAAGGGAGCGGAAGCGACGTCGGCGACCGCCCCGACACGCGTCCTTGTCGCAGTGGACGCATCCGGGTCGATGGCGGGGCGGGGTGGCCGGGCAGAGCAAGCTCGACCTCGCCCGTCTCGCCACCAGGACATTCGTCCAAGGTCTTCCAGCGGAGGCGGAGGCCGGCTTGCTCGTCTTCGGCCAGGCCGGTGACAACACGCCGCGCGGCAAGGCGCCGTCCTGTGTCTCGGTGAGTTTGACTGTGCCGTCCTCGCGTGATCGAGCCGCGCTGCTCCGGGGCGTCGCGGCGGTGCGGGCGGTCGGCTGGACTCCGCTCGCAGCCGCGCTGCGGCGGGCCGAGACGCTCCTCGTGCAGGGGGGGCAGGCCAGGCGAGCAGGTGATCTACGTCGTCTCCGACGGGCAGGAGACGTGTGGCGGGGATCCCGTCTCGGTTGCCCGTGCGATCAACGGTGGGTCGACTAGGGCGGTCGTCAACATCATCGGTTTCGCGGTGCCGAGCGGCGAGGCTGCGGCGCTGGCGGCCGTGGCCGCGGCCGGCGGCGGGCGCTTCGTCAATGTCGAGGCCGACAGCGAGGCCGATGCGGTCGCCAGCCGCATCCGCGAAAGCGGGCGGCGGGCCGCCAACACGCTTGCGGAAAGCGGCGCAACAGCGCGCAATACCCTTTCTGCGTCGGGCGCCGAGGCCAAGGCCCGCCTGTGCACCGGCGACATCATGGCGCGCGAGCGCGTCGCCGTCGGCGCGGATATCAGCAGAAAGCGGATCGCAAGCAAGGACGTGGGGTTGGAGGAACGCGCGGAAAAGGTCCTGGCGGAGCGGCATGCGGCGTTGGAACGACGCGTGGAGGCGTTCAGACAGCAGCTGGACGCGCGGCTGAACACCGCCAATCGCGCCGTGGCAGAGGATGCAGCGCACGCCAGGTGACCGCCATCGAACGGCTATCGTTCGTGAGGCCGACCGACACCCGAGATTGGATGGTGACGAAGTGGCCGGCCGGGACGATCACACCGGCTCACACGGCCAGCCCGTTCTCCTCGACATGCGCGGCGATCTCGCCGGCGGTTGTCCACCAGATGCGGCCATCGTCCGCTTCGCGCAGTCCTGTCAGTACGCGCGCGAGGGCGGGCACGCGGTGTGCCTGGCCCATGATGTACGGGTGAAGTGCAATGCCGAGCACCAGAGGCCGGCGATCGCACTCGGACAGGAGCTGCTCGACGCCCGACCGGATCATTTCCGCAAACGTCTCCGCCTCCTGCCGGCGCTCGATGATCGCGGGCAGGTCGTTGATCTCCTGCGAGTAGGGGATGGAAAGCAGCGCGCCGTCCGTGGTGGAAAGCCGGGTCGGCTGGTCGTCGTGCGCCCAATCGAGCACGTAGCAATAGCCAGCCGCCTTGAGCAGGTCGGGCGTGTTCTCGCTTTCGGAGATCCAGGGGCCGAGCCAGCCGGTCGGGCGCGTGCCCAAGGCCGCCAGTCGTTCGGTCACGTCCTGGATCATCCCGCGCTCGCGCGGACGGAACATGCGCCCCTGAGCGTGCGCGTTGTCGCCGCCATGGGCCGCGATCTCGTCGCCGCGGCGGACACAGGCCTCCGCAAGCCCGGGGCAGCGGTCCAAAATGTCCGCGTTGAGCAGGGCGGTTGTGCGCAGTTCCAGGCGGTCGAAAAGCTCGAACAGCCGCCACGCGCCCACGCGATTGCCATAGTCGCGCCAGGAGTAGTTCATGACGTCCGGCGACGTCTGAGACGGCGCGAGTTGCGGTCCCAGGCCGCCCTTGAACGCGAACACCTCGTGGTTCACGCCCAGGTAGATCGCGAGGCGCCTGCCGTCCGGCCAGCTATAGTCCGGACGGTCGGTGATCGGGCGATAGGGATAACGGTCGGGTTCGCTGCGGCTCATGCGGCTGAAACGTACCGCTGCCCGACATGGAGCCATCCGCGGCGATCGCAGGAAACGCTCCAGTCGCCCCGAATGGTCGTCGTGCCCGCCCGGCAAGTCGTCCGTCCCGACCCGCTGATGAACACGGCACGTCCATATTGACGGTCCGGGGCGGTCCGCGCAGTCTCGGTTCATGCGCCTCCGCTCTCTCCCCCTGGCCGTCGCCGCTCTGCTGGGTGCCACCATGTCGGGTCCCGCCACCAGCCGGCAAAAGGCCCCGTCGACGTCAACGTCGAAGGCAGATTTGGTACCGACCCCGGCCATGCTGAATGACCAGGTCGCCAGTTACGACTGGGTTAGGTCGCAGGCCGACTTCGTGCGTCGCACCGCCATGATCCCCATGCGCGACGGCAAGAAGCTCTTAACCGTTATCGTCTTTCGCAAAGGGGTCGTCGACGGGCCGATGCTGCTGACCCGCACGCCCTATGGCGCGGACAGCTATGCCAGCCGCAACCGCAGCCAGAGGATCGAGGAGATACTTCCCATCGCTGACGCCGCGTTCGTCAACGACGGCTATATCCGCGTCTACCAGGACGTGCGTGGGCAGGGCGGTTCCGAGGGCGAGTACGTGATGAACCGGCCTCTCCGCGGCCCCCTGAACACCACCAGGGTCGATCACTCGACCGATGCCTTCGACACGATCGGGTGGCTGGTGAAGAACGTGCCCGAGAGCAACGGCCGCGTCGGGATCAACGGCGTGTCCTATGACGGCTTCACGACGCTGATGGCGCTGATCGATCCGCATCCCGCGCTCAAGGCGGCGGTGCCGTCCGGCCCGATGGTCGATGTGTGGCGGGGTGACGACTGGTTCCACAACGGTGCGTTCCGCATCTTCGGCTTCGACTATGACCTCGGCCAGACGGTGGCGGCTGGGGGCGGCGCGGTGCCCAAGGGCAGCGGTGACGAGTATGCGGCCTATCTGGCGGCGGGGTCGGCCACCGATTACGCCGCGGCTTACGGCCTGATGACGCTGCCTGCGATCCGAAAGGTCGTGGAACATCCGGCGTATGATGGCTTCTGGCAGAACCAGGCTCTCGACAAGCTCCTGGGTGAGCGAAAGCTCACCGTCCCGACGATGCTGGTTGTCGGCCAGTGGGACCAGGAGGACAGCTACGGCGCGCCCGCGGTCTACCGTGCCCTGGAAAGGCAGGATGCGACCAACACCATGGTCAGCCTGGTCATCGGCCCATGGCACCATGGGCAGGACTATTATGCCGACGGGCGAGCCTTGGGGCCGCTGAAGTTCGAAGGCGACACCGCGCTCCAGTACCGCACGCGTTACCTAAAGCCGTTCCTCGACTGCCATCTCAAGACCAATCCTCCGCCCTGCGCCACACCCCCGGTCGCGACCTACGCCACCGGCGCGAACCGCTGGGAGGAGGGCGCGCGGTGGCCTGGGGGAATCGAGACACCGTTGTACCTGGCGCCGGACGCGTCGCTTTCCTGGGCCAGGCCTGCGGCGGGTAGCGACAGCTACGTCTCCGACCCTGCCAAGCCGGTGCCCATGGCGCCCCGACCGATACGGCTGAGCGGCGAGGCGTGGCGCACCTGGCTGGTCCGGGACCAGCGCTTCGTCGACGGCCGGCCGGACGTGCTGAGCTATGTCACCGACGTCCTGGACAAGCCCGTCCACATCGCCGGCGCGCCCAGGGTCGACCTCCACGCCTCCACCAGCGGCAGGGACAGCGACTTCGTGGTGAAGCTCATCGACGTCTATCCGGAGGAGATGTCGGTCGATCCGACCATGGCCGGCTACCAGCTGCCCGTGGGGACGGAGATCTTCCGCGGACGATACGTTCACGGCTTCTCGACCCCGGCGCCGCTCGAACCCGGCAAGACCTATCGCTTCGGCTGGTCGCTGCCGAACGCCGACCACGTCTTCCTGCCGGGGCATCGCATCATGGTGCAGGTCCAGTCGTCGCTGTTCCCCATCTATGACCGCAATCCGCAGACCTGGGTGCCGTCGATCATGGCGGCCAAGCGCACGGACTATGCCAAGGCGACAGAGACGATCCACCGCGGCGGCGACGCGGCGAGCGCCGTCTGGCTGCCCATCGTGCAGGACTGACCGCCCGCCGGCGGCAGAGGAAATCCAGCGCCTCCGTCATGCCCGGTCGGCAGCGACGGTCCGGTTCGCTCGCCCTAGCGGACCTTCAAGAGCCGACCTGCCCCTATGCCGCCGTGTCGGTCCCCGGTCTCCGCGCACCGCGCCTAATATTCATAGGCCTTGGGCAGCGCCCCCTCGGTGGGCGTGCGGTAACGGTCGCGCAGCCGTGTCTGGCGGGATCGCGTCGGCTGGGCGCGGCCATCGATCCACACGGCCTCCGGAGCGGACGACAGTTCCAGCGGATCGCCGTTCCAGATCACCACGTCCGCCCGCCGACCGGGACGGAGCGAGCCGATCTCGCTGGCCATCCCCAGCGCCTCGGCCGGGCGCGACGTGATGGCCGCGAACGCCTGGCCCCATTCGAGGCCAACCGCGCCCGGCACGCGCGTGATCGCCACCAGGTTGCCGGCATATTGCTTCACAACATGCTCGCCCGGCGCGTCGTTGGCGCCGATCGTGGAGATCCCCGTCACCACGCCGGCGCGCGTCAGCAGGCCCACGTTGGACTCGGTGGCGCCCACCTGCTCGAAGGAGGCGGGCAGGTCGGCGAGGGCGGCGGCGATCACCGGCACGCGGGCAGCCGCGATCTCGCGTGCCACCATCCATCCTTCGGTCGCACCCACCAGCACCAGCTTCAGCCGGGGATAGGTGCGCGGCAACGCCAGAACGGCGCGGATATCGCTGGCGCGTTCGACATGAACAAGGAGCGGCACCTTGCCGTCGATCACGTCAAGCAACCCTTGTGCGTCCGCGCGCTTTACCAGGGCATCGCGCGTGCGGCCGTCGAAGGCGGCCGGGTCACGGCGATAGTCCTGCGCCTGCACCAGCGCGTCGCGGAGCGCCGCATGGGCGGCCGGACGACTGCCGCCCGCCAGCCGCCCGCCGACCTCGCCGAGTTCCACGAACTGGAAGGCCCGCGCGCGGGTCACCGGATCGGGATCGTTCCCGAGGTCGATAACGGCGCCCTGACCGCCGAAGATCGAGCCCGCCGCGCCGGGCGAGACCAGCGCGCGGGTAACGCCGCCCAGCCGCTCGTTGCCGATCGCGACCGACAAGGGGTTGATGACGGCCGCCACGTCGATCCCCGCCGAGAAGGGAGAGGTACGGGCCGACACGTCGTTGCTCTCGGCCACGCCGTCGGCGTCGAGCAGCCCCAAGTCGTTGGGGCCGGTGACCAGGCCGGGCGTGACCCACTTGCCGCGCGCGTCGATCACGGTGGCACCCGCCGGCACGGCCGTTCCGGCGCCCGCCGCGACGACCCGGCCATTGGCGAACACCACCGTGCCGTTGGGGATGGGCGCCGATCCATCGCCGAGCGCCACGGTTCCGCCAGTGATCGCCACCGTTTGGGCCGTCGCCGGGGAAGTGCAGGCGAGCGTGGTGCCGGCAAGCGCGACGCTGGCGAGCAGGGCTGCGAAGGAGGTCCTCACTTCACGTCTCCCAAGGCGACACCCGGGTCGCGGCCTGGCTGGCCCAGTTCGAAGTCGCTGAGTGGCCGCCGTTTCGGATCGGACGCGTCGTAGAGCAGGGCCCCGTCCACCCAGACCTTATCCGGACGCGTGTAGACGCTGAACGGATCGCCGTTCCACAACACCACGTCCGCCATCTTGCCCGGCCTCAGGCTGCCTGTCCGGTCGGCAATGCCCAGCGCCTTGGCGGGCCCATAGGACAGCCAGGTCCAGGCCTGCGCGTCGGGTACGTCGATGCCGGCGCGACGCCCGGATGCCAGAGCCTTGGCGACTTCCTGGTTCAGCCGCTGGATGCCGTTCTCGTCGTCGGAGTGGATGGTGACGCAGGCACCGGCCTTGTGCAGCAGCGCCAGGTTCTCGCCGATGCCGTCATAGGATTCCATCTTGAACCCGTACCAGTCGGCCCAGACCGCCGCGCAGGTGTTGCTGGCCTTCAGGAGGTCGGCGATCTTGTAGGCTTCCACCGCGTGATGGAACGCGGTCACCTTGTACCCGAACTCCCTGGCCATATCGAGGACGATGGCCATCTCGTCGGCGCGGTAGCAGTGGTTCTGGACGCTGATCTCGCCGGCCAGAACGCCGCGCAGCGTGTCCATGGCGATGTCGCGGTCCGGGGCCTTGCCGCCGTTTGCCTCGAAATTGTCCCAGTCGCGACGATACTTGGCGGCCCTGGCCCAAGTCGCACGGTCGACGGCGATGTTGCCCATCCGGGTCGCGGGCCGCCGGGTCCTGCCGCCGTAGACGCGCTTCGGATTTTCGCCGCAGGCCATCTTCAGGCCATAGGGGGCGCCGGGGAACTTCATGCCCTGAACGGTTCGGGCATAGACGTTCTTCAGCACAACCGAACGGCCGCCGAAGAGGTTGGCGGAGCCCGGGAGGATCTGGAGCGCGGTCACGCCGCCGTTCACCAGCGCGCGCCCGAAGCCGGGGTCCTGCGGCCACACGCTGTGCTCGGCCCAGACGTCGGCGGTAACGGGATCGGTCGCCTCGTTGCCGTCCGAATGCGCCTGGACGGACGGTGTCGGATAATCGCCCAGGTGGCTGTGGATGTCGATAATGCCCGGCGTCACCCACTTGCCCGTTCCGTCGATCACGGTGGCGCCCGCCGGCGCGTCGAGCGATTGCCCGAGTGCCACCACCTTGCCGTTGGCGAAGAGAACCGAACCGCGCTCTATCCGCCCGCCTTCGCCGTCGTAGATCGTGACGTTGCGGACCAGCGTCGGCACGCCGGGATAGGGCCGGTAGGTTGAAGGAAAGGGATCGTGGGCATAGCCCCTGTTGCGGCCCGGCGCCGGCTGCTTCTCCGCCGTAGAGACCGCCCTTCCGCCGGCACTCTCACCGGCACTGCGCGGCGGCGCCTCGTTGCCGCCGCAGGCCACCAGTGCCAGGGAAACAGCCGCCCCCGCCCACGCCTTGCGCTTCATATGTCCGTGCTTTCCCCGTTTGCCGAAGTGTCTAGGGTCAACCGGATGGGCCGTCTACCGGTGCGTTGAAGCGGCCGGATGACATGGGGCAGGGATCGCGGGTCGCCGGCCGCGTGCCGCTGGAAGGTTTCGGACGGCATCGCGGCGCGGATTGTTCAACCTTTGTGATTCTGCCACGACGGAACCCGGTTGATTCTGACTCTTCGGTCATAGGGAGAGGAACCACGGACCACGGGGAGCTGGCGGAATGGGTTGGACGCGAGATCCTTCCGCATGAACGCGAGCTGCGCTCGTGGCTGCTGCGGCGTGCCGGCAACGCGGACGATGCCGAGGATATCGTTCAGGAATGCTATTGCCGGCTGGCGCAGTTGCGGGACGTGACGCACATCACCCAGCCACGCGCCTATCTGTTCACGGTCGCCCGCAACCTCCTTCAACAGCAACTGAAATCCGCCCGCGTCGTTCGGATCGATGCGATGGTCGACACGGGGGTGGATTGGGAAAGCGACGATCCGTCGCCGGAACGCCTCGTATTTGCGCGACAGGAGCTGGCCCGGGTGCAGGCGGCGATGGCGACCCTGACCGATCGCGCGCGGCGCATCTTCATCATGCGTCGCGTGGATGGCATGGCGCAGAAGGAGATCGCGCGCGTTCTCGACGTGTCGGAGGCGGTGGTCGAGAACGATGCCAGCCGCAGCCTGCGGGCGATCCTGCGCCTGCTGACCGATCCGGAGGAAGAGCGTTCAACCGGGCCAACGGAGCGCAGGCGTGTCCGAGCGCGTTGAACAGGAAGCCGCGACCTGGGCGGTGCGTCATCCCCTGAGCCTGGCAGAGCGGCACGGCCTTGATGCCTGGCTTGCGCAGGACCCGCGGCATGCGGGTGCCTTGCTGCGCGCCCAGGCGGCCCTGAGCCGCATCGATTCCGTTCTTGGTGCCGCTCATGTGCCGGCGGCTTCGGCCCCGCCGAGGATCCCCATGGCCACGCGACGCGGCATGATCGCCGGCGTCGGCGGTGCCATCGCGGCGACCATCGTCGGTGTCGTCGGTTGGCCAAGGTTGCGCGGCGAGCGCGTTCTCACCGCGCAGGGTGAGGTCCGCCGGCTTCCGCTCGCGGACGGCTCGGTGGCGACGATCGACACAGACAGCGACCTTCGGGTGGCCCTGGCTGGCAATAGCCGGCGTATCGCGCTCGCGCGCGGGCAGGCCTGGTTTCAGGTGGCCAAGGATCGGCGGCGTCCCTTCATCGTCGATGCCGGCATCGCGCAGGCGCGGGCGGTAGGCACGGCCTTTTCTGTCCGGCGGACGAGCGATGGCGTCCAGATCGCGGTGACCGAGGGCATTGTCGCCACTTGGCCGACCGATGCGAGCGGCAGCATGACCATCCTGCACGCGGGGCAGTTCGCCGAGTTCACCCGCAACGGATCAAAGGTGGTGACGGGCACCGCCCCCGGCGCCATCGAGCGCGCGCTTGCCTGGCGCAGCGGCGAGATCTCGCTGGAGGGCGAGACGCTGGCCAGCGCCGTTGCCCAGTTCAACCGCTACAATCACCAGCAGCTGGTGCTCGGCGACGAGGTACTGGGCCGGGAGCGGCTGGTTGGGCTGTTCCAGATCGACCGGCCCGATGATTTCGCCGCCACACTGGAGGCGACGCTGGACGTTTCCGTCGCCGTGACCCCTTCGACGATCCGGATCGGCCGAAGAAAGCCGGAACTCGACTGACGGAAGTTCGCACGGTTCCACTCTTCATGGATGTGACGCCCCGGCAAAGGGGCGCCTGTCGGGTAGGAGGGGGATTTTTCCGATGATGCGATTTCGTTGCGCCCTGATGGCGACCGCCGCCATCGCCGCCGTGCCGGCCACGGCGGCGGCCCAGATCCGGCGGTTCGACGTGCCGGCCCAGCCGGCCCGCACGGCCATTCCGCTCTTCGCGCATCAGGCCGGCATCCAGATCCTGGCGCCGCAATCGGTCACCGAAAGGCTGGTCCTCGGGCGGGTACAGGGCAGTCTGGACGTCCGGGTAGCGCTTCGGCAGCTCCTGTCGGGCACCGACCTGGTGCCGGTGACCGTGGGCGGCGCGCTGGTGCTGAAGCGTCGGGGCGGACTGACTCCGGTATCGACACGCCCGGCCTTCGCGCAGGACACAACGGCGGTTGCCCCCGCGGGCACGCAGCAGACCGGCGCGATCCCGCCGCAGACCACGCCCGTCGAGTCAAGCGCGCTTCCCGGCGGCGGACAGGACGAGGCAGCCGGCACCGACATCGTCGTGACCGGCTTTCGCGGCAGCCTGGGTCGCGCGCTGGACGAGAAGCGCCAGTCCAACGGGGTCGTTGATATCATCAAGGCGGAGGACATCGCCGATTTTCCCGACAACAACCTGGCGGAATCGATCCAGCGCGTGCCGGGCGTGTCCATCGCGCGCGACGCGGGCGAGGGCCGCCAGATCACGGTGCGCGGCCTGGGACCCCAGTTCACCCGCGTCCGCGTGAACGGCGTGGAGGGTCAGAGCAGCGCTGGCGGAACGGACAGCTCGGGCGGCAACAACCGCAACCGCGCCTTCGACTTCAACGTCTTCGCGTCCGAGCTGTTCAACTCCATCGCGGTACGCAAGACCGCGTCCGCCGAAACGGAAGAGGGCTCGCTGGGCGCCACGGTCGACCTCACCACGGCGCGGCCGTTCGACTATGGCAAGTTCACCCTCGTCGCCTCGGCGCAGGCCGGGTACAACGACCTGTCGCGCAAGCTGGACCCAAAGCTCAGTGCCGTCCTGAGCGACACCTTTGCGGACGGCACGCTGGGCGCCCTGGTCTCGGTAGCGTACACGAAGCGCCGTATCTTCGAGGAAGGCCATGGGTCGGGCGGCTGGCTCGACGGCACCAACGTGGGCGGCTTCAATCCGGCATCGCCCTTCGCACAGGCCAACGCGCTGACCACCTACAGCCCGCGCTTCCCACGCTACGGCCGGCTGACGCACGACCAGGACCGGCTGGGGATCACCGGATCGTTCCAGTGGCAGCCGACCAGCGCGACGCTGGTCAGCGCAGACGTACTCTACTCCAAGTTCTCCGCGACCCGCACGGAGAACTGGCTGGAGAACCTGTCGTTCGCGCGCCCGGCGTCACAGGGTGGGCGACCCGAGGCGGTCGTGCTGGAAGGCCAGATCAACAGCAAGGGCGACCTGGTATATGGCCGGTTCAACGACGTCGACATTCAGAGCGAAACTCGTCAAGACGAACTGAGCACCGAATACACGCAATATACCCTGACGGGCGAGCACAGCTTCAATGATCGGGTAAAAATCAACGCGCTGGTCGGCTATTCCAGCTCCTTTTTCGACAATCCGGTGCAGACTACTGTCATCATCAATCGCGAGAACACGGACAATTACAGCTACGATTATCGTGACAACCGCAACCTGCCGGTCATCAGCTACGGCTTCGACGTCAACGATCCGGCCAGCTACGGCTTCGGCATTCCCCGCTCCGAGATCCGGCTGCGCCCCAACTCGGTCAAGAACACGATCCTGACGTCGCAGGCAAACCTGGCCTATGACGTGACGGAGGGGCTGAAGCTGAAGGCCGGCGGCAACATCAAGCAGTATCGCTTCAACTCGGACGCGCTCGCCCGGGTGAACGAGGGCGTGGTTCCGCAGCTTCCGGCCGGCACGACTCTGGCCTCGCTTACCGAGCAGCTGACGGGCTTCGGCCGCCATCTCGGCGATCCGGCCGGCAACGTGTCGTCCTGGGCAATCCCGGACATCGATGCCTTTGCCCGCCTGTTCGACATCTACGGCAACAGCGGCCTGTTCACGCTCAGCGGCGCCAGCAACGCCAATGCGCGCGGCAACATCCGTCGCGTCCAGGAGACGGACACGGCCGGCTATCTCCAGACCGATTTCCGCGCCGACATCGGTATCCCTGTGCGCGGCGATATCGGCGTACGCTATGTCCACACGCGCCAGTCGTCCACGGGTTACCAACTGGTCGCGGGCGCGGCACAGCAGGTGACGGTTGTGCGGTCCTATGACGACTGGTTGCCGGCGCTGAACCTGACGGCGGAGGTGACGCCGGACGTGCTGCTGCGCCTGGGCGCGGCCAAGGTGATGACGCGACCCAATCTGGGCTCGATCACGCCGGGCGGCAGCCTGAGCACCGTGGGTGTCTTCTCGGTCACATCCGGCAATCCGCAGCTCGATCCGATCCGCGCCAACACCGTCGACCTCTCGGCCGAATGGTACTTCGCCCCGAGCGCGTTCCTGGGGGTCGGCCTGTTCTACAAGGACATAAAGTCCTTCATTCAGACGAGCCGAATCACGCAACCGTTCAGCGCATCGGGCCTGCCGGTGGCGCTGCTCAACGGCCTGGGCGTGTCGCCCAACGACCAGTTCACCTTCAGCCAGCCGGTCAACACGCCCGGCGGTCCGCTAAAGGGGGTGGAGGTGAACTACCAGCAACCGTTCAGCTTCCTGCCGGCACCGTTCAGCAACTTCGGCACGCTGCTGAACTATACCTACGTCGATTCAAGGATTCGCTACTTCTCGACGCAAACGGCGGCCGGTTTCGTGGAGGCGGACCTGACCGGTCTGTCGAAGAACGCCTTCAACGCCACGCTCTACTACGAGGATCGCGGGTTCAGCGCGCGCGTTTCGGCCGCCTATCGCGACAACTACCTGACGGCGGTGCCCAGCGGGACCAGTTTCAACAATGCCGACGGCGTGCGCTCGACGCTGAACTTCGATACCTCCATCTCCTATGCCTTCGACAAGCACCTCAAGGTGACGCTGGAGGGGCTGAACCTGACCGACCAGTTCAACCAGCAGTTTACCGACACGAACCGTGACAGCATCCTGGTCAACAGCCACACCGGCCGGCAGTTCTACCTGGGCGTGCGCTATGCCTTCTAGGCGATCCGAAGCGCAGGGTGCGGCTGGCGGCGTCGACCGCCGGTTCGTGCTCGGCGGGCTGGCGCTGTCGCTGCCGGCGGCGGCGATCCCGCGCGCCGCGACCTATGATGCGGTGGTCGCGCCGGCCAGCCGGCGCGACCTGCCGGACGGCGCGCGGCACACCAGCCTTGAGGCCGCGCTCGCCGCCGCTCCGCGGAACGGGAGGCGCCCGTTCCGCATCTGGATCGCGCGGGGCGACTGGACGGGACAGGTGCGGGTGGATGCGCCGCACGTGTCGCTCACCGGCGAGGACCGAACCGCGTCGCGCATCGTCTTCAATGCCGCGTCCGGAATGGTGGCGCCGGACGGGCGGCCGTTCGGCACCTTTCGCACGCCCACGCTGACGATCGCCGCGCCCGGCTTTCGGGCGTCCAACCTTTCGATCGCCAACAGCTTCGACGGCATCGCCGAGATGCGAAAGGCCGGCAGGCGGCTGCTTTCCGATGATCCCAACGGGCCGCAGGCGGTGGCGCTGATGCTTGGTGGCGCCAGTGACGGGGCGATCTTCGAGCGGGTAGACGTCCATAGCCACCAGGACACGCTGTTCGCCGACGCCGGCCGGTCGCGCTTCCATGGTTGCCTCGTGACCGGAAGCTACGACTTCATCTTCGGCGCCGGCACCGCCCTGTTCGACCGCTGCGAGATCCGGTCGCGCCTGCGTCCGGATCCAGCGCAGAGGACCGGCTATATCGCCGCGCCGAGCACGTTGCGCTCGACGCCGGTCGGTCTGTTGTTCAGTCGTTGCCGACTGACGTGCGACCCGGCCGTGCCGAGAGCCACCGTCTTCCTGGGCCGTCCCTGGCGACCGTCCAAGGCCTTCGCCGATGGACGCTACGGCAACCCGGACGCCGTCGGCATGGCGGCCTATCTCGATTGCCGCATGGGTGCCCATATCGCACCCGCCGGATGGACCGAGATGTGGTACACGGACCGGTCCGGAAATCCACGCCACATGCTGCAACCGGAGGAAGCGCGCTTCGGGGAGTTCCGGAGCACGGGTCCGGGCGCACAGGGCGAGCGCCGGGGAGCAAGGTTTTCCCAAGGGGACGCGACGCGCCTGCGGGCCTGGGCGGCCTTGCCGCGATAGCCGGGGCTGCCGATCGATCGGGGTGTCACGGCCAGGGAACCATGGCGTGGATCGACGGCCGGTCACCATGGCGACGAGGCGTCCCTCGCCGCCACGTTGCGCTGGACGCCTACAGTCTGCCGGCCCCGGCATTGGCGCGCACCGCCGCCTCCACCGCTGACGGCTCGCGCGCCGTGTAGCTGTAGAAGGTCGATGGCCGCCAGTTGGTCTGGGTCACGGCCGGGAAGCGGGTCAGGAGCGGCGTCTGCACGTCCACGGCGGTGCCATTCAGAAGCGTGCCGCTGGCGAAGAAGGTGGAGGCGCACTGGGCAGCCGTGTAGCCAAGTGCCACGCAAGCGGTGGTCCGCGCCGCGCTGATGGACGTCGAGTAGAGATTGTCCACCGAGGCGTCGGGCACGTTGAACACGTTGTTTTCCGCGTAGATCTTGCCGCTCTGCCCCACGGTCCAGGCGAGCAGGAAGCCGTAGGGGCTGGTCGCGCGCGTTCCCGTATAAAGGTTGTTGTACACGTGCACCTGGCCATAGCGCACGCGCGGCAGGCGCTGGCGCAGGCCAAGGAACCAGTTGCCGTTGTACGTCACCTTCAGCACGTCCGGGTTCTCGGCCGTGCGGCTCGCCGTGTCGCTGCCGCCGACAAGGGAAACCTTGTCGTGGCTGAACATCAGGTTGTTGGACACCGTGACCAGGTTGCCCAGCCGCGTCACGTCCACCAGCCCGTCGTGGTGCTGCACCTTGAAGTCGGAGCCGCGATAATCCGTGCCGTTCACCGTCTCGGGAAAGACGGACGGGTACCGGTCGTCCGTGCGCTCGCCGTCGCTGAAGTTGTTGTGGTCTATCCATATGCGCGACGCGTTGACGACCGAGATCAGGTCGTAGGCCGAGTTCCACCGGCCCGTCGTCGAATCGGTCGGGTCCCACTGGGGAAAGAAGTCGAAGCTGTCCTCGAAGCTGATGTTGCGGATCACCACGTTCTCGACCGGCACCGAGTTGGTGCCCAGCGACAGGTTGCCGTGAACGATGCGCGCGTCGCCCCCGATCCCCAGGATGGACGTGTTGGAGGGCAGTTGAAGCGCCACGATGCGGCGTTGCTGCTGCTGGGCGCAGACGCGCGCGCTTTCCGGCCGACCCGACGGCACGGCGGCGTTGCCCCATACGCTGGGGCGGTAGGCGGCGATATATTCGGCTTGGAGCGCGGCGTCCGTTCGGTAGCCGTGGGTGGAGGACGCGCAGGAGCCGAGAACATAGGCGTCGGCCGTCTGCTCAATGAGCGCGCGGTTCACGTTCAGGCTGACCGTGCCCGACACGTAGATCAGCTTGCGCGAGGGATCGGGGGTTCCGGCCGTTACGCTGCCGTCCTCCGCGATCGTGGCCGTGCCGCCGTACAGCGCCTGGACCAGCTCGTTGCGGTTGGTGACCGTATAGATCTTGGCGGCGACCGCCCCGTCGCCCCCGGTGGTGCCGCCGGCCGTGGATGCCCAGCCGTCCGCGCCCAACGAGGATATGCGCGCGCCGGCCGTGGTCGCAGGAGGCGTGGGCGTCGGAGTGGCCGCCACGGGATCGCCGTTATCGTCTCCGCCGCAGCCGGACAGGAAAAGCCCTGCCGCCAGGGCCAGGGCCGACGCCAGGTGCGCGTGGCGACCGATGATGCTGAACAATGAGCCTCTCCCTTTTGCTCGCGCACGGCACCGGCTGAAGAGTGTCCGACGGCTGCGTTTTGCCGTACAATCAGCCTCCTGGTTACCGGTGTCAATAATGGAACAGTTAAGGCCGGTCCTCTTGGAGAACGTAGGACGCACTTGCGCCAGGACGCGCAACCGGACCGATCGATCAACGGTGTGCTGCGGTCGTCGCGGCGAGAGGCGCAGCCGTCGGGCGTTGCAGGCTTGACACATAGGACCGGCCAGACGAGCCTGCCCCGCTGGAAACCGGTGTCATCGGGGTGGCCGTTGCCGCGCCGAATGCGGATTTCTGAAGGAGCAGGATCATGCACGCATCGGGGATCGAGTTGGCGCGCCGTATCCCTGCGGCTGGCTTGCGCAGGCTGCCGGGCCAAGACCAGCCGAGCCTGGCGGCACATGTCTCTAGGTTCCCGCGATCCGGCTCGACGTCATTCAAATGAGCGATCCCGTACGTCACGACCGGCGGCGCTTCCTGGCTGCGGTCGCCATCGGCACGGCGGTGTCGTCGACCACCAGCCCGTTGGCCGCATCCAATCCTGACGCGGGGCAACCGGCAGCGCCGGCACGCCCGGCCGCGCTGACGCCGGTCGCCGGCGTGCGGCTGGATCCGCGTGCTTTCGGCGCCCGCGGCGATGGCACAGCAAAGGATACCGCGGCACTTCAGCAGGCCCTTGATCGAGTTGCCGTGATGGGTGGGGGCGAGGTGGTGGTGACGCCCGGCACTTACCTGACCGGTGCGCTGCGGATCGGCAGCAACACGGACCTGCGCCTGGAGAAAGGGGCGACGCTCCAGGGCTCGCCCGACCTTGCCGATTATCCAGTGGAACAGGTTCGCTGGGAAGGGCGGTGGATCCCGGGCCACGCGGCGCTGATCGGTGCCAGGGATGCGCGGGGAGTGCGGCTGTCGGGCAAGGGGCGGATCATTGCGTCCAAGGCGATCCCCGGCCGCGTCGCGGCAAACGGCCTGCGCCACCCGGCTCTCCTGGAGTTTGTGGACGTGCGCGGTCTGTCGGTGACGGACCTCCACACCGAGCAGAACGACATGTGGTCGATCCATCCTGTCTATTGCGACGACGCCGTCTTCCGCGGCCTGACGGTGAAGGGCGGTGCGGACGGCATCGACGTGGACAGCTGCCGGCGCGTCGCGATCGAGCATTGCGACTTCGATACGGTGGACGACTGCATCTCCCTGAAGTCGGGGCGCGGCCTGGAGGGCAACGTTATCGGGCGCCCGACCGAGGACGTGACCATCGCCGACTGCACCTTCCGCGACCAGCGCTGGGCGTGCATCGGCATCGGCAGCGAGACGTCCGGTGGCATCCGGCGGGTGGCGGTGGACCGATGCCGGTGCCTGAAGGCGCATACCTTCGCCATCTACCTAAAGAGCCGTCCGGGCCGCGGTGCCTTTGTCACCGACATCGCCATGCGCGACCTTGAGGTGTCGGGCGCGGGCGACGGCTTTCTGCGCCTGAACTTCCTGGATAGCGGCAAGCAGGACCAGTTTCCCGTACCCGGGCGGGATGGCATTCCCACCGTTGCGCGTTTCCGGTTCGAGCGGATCCGGGTGCGCGACGTGCCCGTCCTGGTGGAGGCGGTGAACATTCATCCCGACAAGCCGCTGGACGGCTTCACGCTTCGCGACGTCACCGGCAGCTGCGGTCAGGGGATAAAGCTCGCCAATATGCGCGGCGTGGTGCTGGAGAATGTAAAAGTCGACGTGCTCTCGGGAGCAAGGGTCGCGGCGGCGAACGTCCAGGGACGCGGGCTGGACGATGCGGCGCGCCTGGTTCCACCAAACCGCCCGCCGCCCGTGCAGGCGGCTGCCACGCCCTTTCGGCTGGGCGATCCACCGGGGCGGCCGAACTGATGCGCGGCGGCCGCGACGTGCAGCCTGCATCGACGCTGAGGCAGGTGCCAGCACGGACGTTGCCGGTAGGATCGGCATAGCATTGCGACGGTCTGGGAAGCTTCGGCAGGGCGGATGGCATCCGTGGGCGATCGTCGCCCGGCGATTTCGGCGCGCACGGCATCGATCCGCCTAATCGCCTCTCAGCTCGGCAAGAAGTTGGTACATTGAGCAAATTTGCGCGCTCCCGCGCAACCAAGCACTTTGAACGCGAGCGCCGGGGAAGGGGCTCAATGAGGGGGGCTTGCCCTGTAAAAGATTCGGTTGCTGGGCGACCGCAAGGCGACGCTGACGGTCGGCCAGGATGCCACCATTACCGGCGATCGCGGCGGCGCTGGACGTGTCGATCGACGAGGTACGGCGCACCGTTCACCATTTCGGCGGACTTGACCAGCTGGTGGAGCGGCGGCGCCTGCTTACAGCCTATCGCCTGTTGTGCGCGCCCGACGAACAGGCGTCCGTGTCCCCATCATGTGGCGTTGCGGTTTCTACAACGTGTTCCGCTTCAATCACCGTTTCCGCGGGACTTTCGAAGCCAACCCGATCGACCTGCTGCGCTTCCGCCGCGACCGGCTGCCGGACTGGACCGGCGCCTACCACGTGGAAAAGAATCATGGCGCGCTGCGGACGGGCTGAACGGACGGGTGCCGTACCCGTCCGCCACCGTCGTCCAGCGTGGCGCCGATATACAGGTTGACCGCCGTGTGGGGTGTGCCTGCCCGGTCTGAACATCGTCCTTGCTGAAGAAGCGATCCTCGACCGTCCTTGATCCGCATCAATCCCGTCTCGTTAACCCTTTCAGCCCTACGACGGCCCCCGACCAGTTGGAGAGTGCCGAGCGTGACCCCCCGCCAGATCGACCTCGTTCAGGACAGTTTCGCCCTGGTGCTGCCCATCCCCGACGATGTTGCCGCCGCGTTCTACCGCCGCCTGTTCGCGCTCGCTCCCGACACGAAGCCCTTGTTCCGCAACGACATGGGCGAACAAGGGCGCAAGCTGGTGATGACGCTGGCGGCGGTGGTGGACGGGCTGGATGCGCCGGACACGATCCTGCCTGTCGCGCGCGAGCTGGCGATCCGCCACGTCCGCTACGGCGTGGTCGACCGCCACTATGACGCGGTCGGCACGGCCCTGCTGGCGACGCTGGCCGACGCGCACGGCGCCACCTGGTCCCCGGACCTGGAGGCCGCCTGGGGCGTCGCCTATCAGCTGGTTTCCGATACCATGCGCGACGCCGCCCGCCTGGCAGCCTGACATGGTGCGAATGGGCACGGCGGAGCGGCTCCGGCGGGTCGTGGCGTCGCTGGGCGACATCGCGGCTTCCGTTGGTCGCGATGCCGCCGCCGCCACACAGGGAGCTCGTCGCGCCGCCGCCCGTGCCGAGCAGACGGCCGCGCACGCGGCCGACCTGGCCGCGCTGGCCACCTCCATCGAAGCCGCGCTCGCCGCTCAGCAATCGCTCTTCGACGAGGCGCGAGCCGCGGCCGCCGACAATGCTGCCGTGCTGTCGGCACTGGGCGCCGCGGCCGAGGGGATCGACGGCGTCACCGGGCTGATCGCGTCCATCGCCGGCAGCAGTCGCCTGCTCGCCCTGAACGCGCGCATAGAGGCCGCACGCACCGGTGAGGCCGGACTGGGTTTTGGCGTGGTGGCGGGCGAGATGACGTCGCTCGCGCGCCAGACCTGGGATGCGACCCGCGACATCGAGGGGCGGACGGAGCGGCTCCGCAGCGACGTGAACGGGACGGCGCGGCTCTTTGAGGCGTCGGTCGGGCGCGTGGCACGTCAGGCCGTGCTGGCCGACGAGCTGGTCGCGTCCGCCGACCTTCAGCAGGCCAAGTGCGAGCAGGTGGTGGCCTCGGCGAACGATGCCGTGCGCGAGCTGGAGGAAGCGACGCTGGCGATCGGCCGTGTCACCTCGGCTGCGCGCAACGTGGAGGTGATTGCCCGTCAGGTGGTCCGTGCCGCCGACGACGTGGGCGAACCGGCCAGCAGGGCGGCCTGACCGACGCTACCCGCGCGCGCGCCGCGTCGGCGCGTGGAAGTCCGGCGGCTTGCCGGCGACGAACCGCAGGAACGGCGCCAGGCCATCGCGCACCCAGTCCAGGTCGCCGCCTTGCGCCGCCAGTTCCGCGTTGGAGAAGCGTGCGTGAATGGCGCGGTGACAGATGGGATGGACCGGCACCGTCTCGCGACCGCCTTGGCTTTTGGGAACGGCATGGTGCCACTCGGTCAGCCGTCCCAGCGGCCGGCCGCACAGTGCGCACGGCTCCGGCGGCCGGTCGATCGGACCCAGCGTCTCCAGCCGGGCCTCCGCGGCCCGCCGCTTCACCCGTCCCCTGACCGTCTCACTCCTTCAAGGCTTCCAGCAGGCGCTTGACCTCCTGGCTACGTCCGCGCGGAACGATCAGCACGTCGTCGCCGCTCGCCACCACGATCAGGTCCTCGACGCCGACCAGCGCGATCCGGACGCCGTCGCTGCGGACCAGGCAGTTGCGCGTGTCCACCGCCACCACGCGGCCCGTGCCCGCCTGTCCGTGCGCGTTGCCGGCCGCGTCGCGGTCGCTGATGCCGTGCAGCGCGTCCCAGGACCCGACGTCGTTCCACGCCATGGCGACGGGCACGACGGCCACCTGCTCGGCGCGCTCCATGACCGCATAGTCGATCGAGTCCGACGGCGACGTCGCGAACGCCGCGGCATCGGGCCATAGCCGCGCGCCCTCGCGTCGGCCGTGAGCGACCGCCTCTCGCGTGGCCATCAGCATCTCTGGCGCGTGCGTCGCCAGCGCGCGAAGATAGGCGTCGGCTCGGAACAGGAAGATGCCGCCGTTCCAGTAATGGTCGCCCGCCGCCAGCATCGCCTCCGCTTGGGGCAGTGGCGGCTTCTCCACGAAGCGGGCGACGCGGTGGACGCCCGGCGCGATCTCCTCACCGCCCTGGATCCAGCCATAGCCGGTTTCCGGCGCATCCGGCGCGATGCCGAACGTCGCCAGCCAGCCATGCTCCACCAGCGGCAGCGCGGCCTCCACCGCGGCGTGGAACGCGGGCACGTCGCCAATCACGTGGTCGGACGGCATGACCAGCAGCACCGCGCCGTCCGCTGCGTCGTCCTGCACGTCGCCGCCGGCGACCAGCGCGGCCAGCGCGATGGCGGGCGCGGTGTTGCGGCCCATGGGCTCCAGCACCAGCGTGGCCGCCGCAGCGCCCGACGCCGCCAACTGCGCCTCTACCTCGTCGGCATGGGCAGCGTTGGCGACCACCAGGGGTGCCCCGAACCGCTCACCCGACGCGCGGGCGGCCGTCAGCTGAAGCATGGTTTCCTGCGCCGTCAGCGGCAGAAGCTGCTTTGGTCGCTCGGGCCGCGACATGGGCCATAGCCGCGTCCCCGAACCGCCGGACAGGATCACGGGAATGATGGTCGTCGTCACGGCTTGTTCTGCCTCTTCCGGGGTGGGCGCTTCGCTTAGGTCAGAACGACCGGAAAGCGAAATGGCAGCATCGCTGGTCGCCATGCGTGACGCGGATCGGCGGCAGGGCACGGCACGCCAGCGCTTCAAAAAGACGGATGAAAAATATGGCAATTCGTCAAACACAAGAGGCCGCGCAGCCATATCGAAGAGCCGGAGTACAGCGACATGCCATTTCGCCGTGCGCATCTTGTTCTCTTGCTGCTCTTCCCGCTGATTCTGGTCGCGTTCTGGCCCGGCTATTTCGGTCGGATGCGAGGGGCAGCGTTCGCGCTCCACGCGCACGGCATCACCGCCACCGCCTGGATCGCGCTGACGACGGTTCAGGCGTGGACCATGGGCGCCCGGCGCGTCGCGCTGCACCGGTCGGCGGGACTGGCGACGTTCGCGGTGGTACCGCTCTTCGCCGCGGCGGGGCTGCTCGCGATGCGCGACATGGCGACGCTGGGCCTTGCAGGCGCCGACCCGTTCCATGCGGCCTTTGGCGTGCGGCTGGCGATGATCGACGCGGCGTCCCTGTCGGCCTTTCTGGCGCTGGTCGGGTGGGGGCTAGCCCGGCGTCGGCACGTCGCGGTTCATGCCGGTGCGATGCTCGGCACGGTTCTGCTGGTCCTGCCACCCATTGTCGGCCGCCTGGTTCCGATGCTGCCGGGCCTGCCAGTACACGGCATTGCGGCCTTTCCGATCGGCTTCCACGTCGGCAATGCCGTGAGTGCAGGCCTCGCGCTGCTGCCCTCCCGGCGAACTCGCCGCGCGACGGCGCCCCTTACCCTGGCAGCGACCGTGCTGGTGCTGGAAAGCCTGGCGTTCGAGACGGTCGCGCGCGGCAGCCTGTGGACGGCCGTTGCCCGGTCCGCCGCCGGCACGCCAGCGCCGCTGGTTGCCCTGTTCGGCCTCGCCATGTCGGCGGCCGTGCTCTGGAGCGCTTGGTACCACCCGTCCGGAGAACGCAGGGGCGCCGCCGTCCCCGCGGCCGGCTAGGGCGAGCAGGGGGGTGTCGTTCAGGCCTCGACCCGCTCCGCCAGTTCCAGCCAGCGCAGCTCGGCCGCGTCCTTCTCGTCGCGCGCGGCGGTCACCTGCTTCATTAGCCGGTCAAAGGCGGCCGGGTCGCGGGCATAGAGGTCGGGGTCCGCCAGCCTTTCCTCGTCGCGCGCGATGGCGGCGTCGATTTCCTCGATGCGCGCCGGCAGGCGGTCATAATCGCGCTGGTCGTTGTAGGACAGCTTGACCCGGCCGGGGCGGGCGGGGGGCGGGGCCGCAGGCTCCGACCGCTTCGACGACGCGGACGAGACCTTCCTCCCCTCCGCCCACACGCTACGCTTGCGCTCCCAGTCCTCGTAACCGCCGACCACCGCGTCGACGCTGCCCGACCCGTCCACCCCCAGCGTCACGGTGACCGTGCGATCCAGGAAGTCGCGATCGTGGCTGACGATCAGCACCGTTCCCGCATAGTCGGCGATCACTTCCTGGAGCAAGTCCAGCGTTTCCAGGTCCAGGTCGTTGGTCGGCTCGTCCAGCACCAGAAGGTTGGATGGCCGGGCGAACTCGCGCGCCAGCAGCAGCCGGCTGCGCTCGCCGCCCGACAGTGTGCCGATCCTGGCGTCGATCAGCTCGGGGCCGAACAGGAACTCCTTCAGGTAACCGTGGACGTGCTTGCGCACGCCCTGCACGTCCACCCAGTCGCCGCCGTCCGCCAGCACGTCGCGCACGCTCTTCTCGGGCGCCATCAGCCGGCGCTGCTGGTCGATGACGATGCCGTCCAGCGTCTTGGCCAGCTTCACCTTCCCGGTATCGGGCTCCAGCTCGCCGGTCAGCAGGCGCAGCAGCGTGGTCTTGCCCGCGCCGTTACGGCCGACGATGCCGATCCGGTCGCCGCGTGCCACGCGCAGGCTCAGGTCGCGGATCACCGTGCGCTCGCCATAAGCCTTTGTGGCGTGCTCGGCGTCTATCACCACCTTGGTCTTGCTGTCGTCGGCTGTCACCTGAAGTGCAGCGGCACCCGCCGGTCCTTGCATCGACGCGCGTTCGGCGCGCATCTCCTTCAGCTTGGCGAGCCGGCCCTGGTTGCGGCGGCGGCGCCCGGTGACGCCGCGTTGCAGCCAATGCTCCTCGATCTTCAGCTTGGCATCCAGTCGCTGGGCGTTGCGCTCCTCCTCGGCATAGACCTGCTCGGTCCAGGCCTCGAAGCCGCCGAAGCCCACCTCCGCCCGGCGCATCGCGCCCCGGTCAAGCCACAGCGTCTGGCGCGTCAGCCGGGTGAGGAAGGTGCGGTCGTGGCTGATGACCACGAACGCACCCTTGAAGCGGTTCAGCCATCCTTCCAGCCACTCGATCGCCGCGATGTCCAGGTGGTTAGTCGGCTCGTCCAGCAGCAGCACGTCCGGCTCCATCGCCAGCGCGCGCGCGATGGCGGCGCGGCGGCGCTCGCCACCGCTGGCGGTCGCGGCCTCGCGGGACAGGTCGATGCCCAGCTGGTCGGCCACCGCTGCCACCTCGTGCGGGGCCGGCGCGTCGTCGCCGCTCAGCGCATAGTCCAGCAGCGTCGCGTGGCCGGACAGGTCGGGTTCCTGTTCCAGCAGCACGACCCGCGTGCCCGGCACCAGTGTGCGCCGGCCCTCGTCGGCGTCGATGCGTCCGGCGATCAGCTTCAGCAGCGTGGTCTTGCCGGCACCGTTGCGCCCGATCAGCGCCAGCCGGTCGCGGGGCTGGACATGGATGTCCAGGTGCCGGAACAGCCAGCCGGAACCCTGGATCAGGCCGAGATCTTCAAAGGAGAGAATGGGTGCCGCCATGCGCGCCGAGCTAGGGGCAGGCGGCCGGTCGGGCAAGTGAACGGACCATTCAGTGGCTGTTCAAAACGGTGTGGCTATGCAAGCTTCCGTGACGATGATGACCGCCTTTCTGCTGCTCGCAGGTGCCGCTGCCGCCGACCCGGGAGCTCAGCGGCGCGACGACCAGATGCATGCTTGGCAGGCGCGCCGCGCCGGCCGGGGCGTGTCGCTCCGCGACATCGAGCGGCGCGTGATCCCGCAGGTGCCCAATGCCCAGTATCTGGGCGCAGACTATGACGCGGACGAGGCGGTTTACACGTTGAAGTTCGTGCGCGATGGGCAGGTCATCTGGGTCGAGGTCGACGGCGGCAGCGGCCAGGTCGTCGGCCGTTCCGGCCGCTAACGAAGGAAGCATCGGTGCGCGTGCTGATCGTAGAGGACGAGCCCAGCCTGGGCCGCCAGCTGAAATCCACGCTGGAGGGTGCGGGCTATGCCATCGACCTCGCTACCGACGGCGAGGAGGGTCATTTCCTGGGCTCCACCGAGAGTTACGACGCGATCATCCTGGACCTGGGATTGCCGGAGGTGGACGGGCTGACCGTGCTGGACCGCTGGCGCCGGGAAGGGCGCACGGCGCCCGTCTTGGTGCTCACCGCCCGCGACAGCTGGTCCGACAAGGTGGCGGGACTGGACGCGGGGGCGGACGATTACGTCGCCAAGCCTTTCCAGACAGAGGAGCTGATCGCGCGGCTGCGCGCGCTGATCCGCCGCGCGTCGGGCAACGCATCGTCCGAGCTGATCGCGGGCGACATCCGTCTGGACACGCGGTCGGGCAAGGTGACGCGCGCCGGCGAGCCGGTGAAGCTGACCGCGCAGGAGTACAAGCTGCTCAGCTACCTGCTCCACCACAAGGGCAAGGTGGTCAGCCGCACCGAACTGATCGAGCACATCTACGATCAGGATTTCGACCGTGACTCGAACACGATCGAGGTCTTCGTGACCCGCATCCGCAAGAAGCTGGGCCAGGACGTCATCACCACCATCCGCGGTCTCGGCTACAGCCTGGACGAGCCGGCCTGACCGGAGCCTGACCTTGGGCGTGGCGCCTGTCGACCTGGCACGATCCGCGCCACCATCGCCAGCATCCGAGCCGGTGGGGCGTGCCGGTACGGGTGAGAGCAGGGGCGGGGGCACGGGCTCGCTCAGCCGCCGCATGATCCTGATCGCGGCCGCGTGGATCGCGCTGCTGCTGGCGGGGGGCGGCTTCGCACTGGACCGCGTCCTGGTGTCCGCCGTCACCCGCAACTATGACGACCAGCTCGCCTATGTCCTCCAGTCGCTGGTCCTGACCGCGGAGATTGGCCCGGACGACGAGGTTATCTTCAACCGGGAACTGGCCGACCAGCGTTTCCTGGAACCCGGATCGGGTGCCTATTGGCAGGTGTCCTCGCCCGGCCGCGAGGCGTTTCCCTCCCGCTCGCTATGGGACCGACGCCTGGCCTTCGGCCGCGCGCATCGCGACCGCGACGTTCACACCTACAACAGCGACCAGTTCCGCGACGAGAAGCTGCGCGTGGTGGAGCGCGACGTCCAGCTGCCCGGCTCGCAGGCCTGGTGGCGCTTCCAGGTCGCGCAGAGCCGCGAGTCGCTGGACGCGCAGGTCAATGTGCTGCGCCGCACGCTGGTCCGCTCCTTTGCGTTGCTGGGATTGGGGCTGGTCGGCCTGGCCGCGCTCCAGACGCTCTACGGCCTCTGGCCGCTGCGCCGCGTCCGGCTGGAGATCGCCCGCCTTCGCGCGGGTCGCTCCGCCCGCATCACGGCCGCCATGCCCGACGAGGTGGCGCCCATGGTGGACGAGCTGAACGCGCTGGTGGAGCATAATGAGCGGCAGGCGGAGGAGGCGCGGCGGCATGCCGGCAACCTGGCCCACGCGCTCAAGACACCGCTTACCGTCATCATGAATGCCGCCGCCGCCGGTGGGCCCGATCTGGCGGAAACGGTGGTGCGCGAGGCACGCACCATGCGCCGCCAGGTGGACCATCACCTGGCGCGCGCCCGTGCGGTGGGTCGCCGCGGATCGCAGCACAGCCGCGCCGAGCTGTGGCCCAGCCTAGAATCGGTGGAGCGTGCCGTCTCGCGCCTCTACCGTCACGTTCGCCTGGACCTGACCGGCGACCGCAACCTTCAGGTCCGCGTCGAGCGGCAGGATCTGGACGAGATGCTGGGCAACTTGGTTGAGAACGCCGCCAAGTACGGCGGCGGCAGCGTGTTTGTGACGATCGAGCGCCAGGACGACTTTGCCGTCATCCTGATCGAGGACGACGGTGCGGGGATCCCGCCCGACGAACGCGTCCGCATCTTCGACCGGGGTGTCCGGCTGGATACGGGAAAGCCCGGTACGGGGCTGGGTCTCGCGATCGTTCGCGACGTAGCGGAAATCTACGGCGGTTCGGTTTCGCTGGAAGAGAGCGAGGACTTGGGCGGCCTCCTGGTCAGGCTGCGGCTGCCCGTCGCCGCCTAGGTGCGATCAGGATCGCGGGGCCAAGTTGGGTGAGCGCTGGTCCGCGTTGCGCACGCGACCGGCCTCCCACACGAGCCAGCCAGCAAAGGGAAGCGAAAGGCCGTAGGCGGTCACGACGACAGCCAGCAACCAGTCTGGAAGCATTGTCCCGAACATGATCCTATCCCTTTTGCATCGTTTCGACGACGCATCCCCTCAAACTGGCAATCGCCGGCGCTCGCGTTCCGCGGCCCCCGCCACTTCCGTCGCCGGCTGCTCCAGTCCGCCGCTCTTATAGCGCCTTCTTTATTACATCCCAACTTGGTTTTCCTTACAAAACATGGATCTCGCTACGATCAGGTATATTTGGGTGTGATCAAGGCTGCTTGAGCGCGTCATCAACGCGACCCGGCCAGGTGAAGCGTTCCGTACTGCCGCCGAACGCGATAGAAGGCCCGCGTGACCGACCAACTCCCGCGTCCGGGCGCCGATGGCGACCGCCTGCTTACTGCCGCTCGCCGGTCCGAGGATGCGGACGCCGCGCTTCGCCCCCGATCGCTCGACGATTTCGTGGGCCAGCAGGCCGCGCGCGAGAATCTGCGCGTCTTTGTGCAGGCCGCGCGCAGCCGCGGCGAGGCCTTGGACCATGTGCTGTTCTTTGGGCCTCCCGGCCTCGGAAAGACCACTTTGGCGCAGATCGTCGCGCGCGAGATGGGCGTGGGATTTCGCGCGACTTCGGGTCCCGTGATCGCCAAGTCGGGCGACCTGGCGGCGCTGCTCACCAACCTGGAGGACGGGGACGTCCTGTTCATTGACGAGATCCACCGGCTCCAGCCCGCCGTCGAGGAGGTGCTCTATCCGGCCATGGAGGACCGGGTGCTGGATCTGATGATCGGGGAGGGGCCATCGGCGCGCTCGGTCCGGATAGACCTGCCGCGGTTCACGCTGGTGGGTGCCACCACGCGCCAGGGCCTGCTCACCACGCCGTTGCGCGACCGGTTCGGCATTCCCATCCGCCTCCAGTTCTACACGGTGGAGGAGCTGACCCGCGTGGTGACCCGCGCGGCCGGGCTGCTCGGGCTGGCCGTGACGCCGGACGGTGCGGAGGAGATCGCCCGCCGTTCGCGCGGCACGCCGCGCATCTCGGGCCGGTTGCTGCGACGCGTGCGCGACTTCGCGGACGTGGCCGGCGCGGCGGAGGTCGACCGCGCGGTCGCCGACCGGGCGCTTCGCCGGCTGGAGGTGGACGCGCTGGGCTTGGACGCCATGGACCGGCGCTACCTTCACATGATCGCCGACGTGTATCGCGGCGGTCCCGTGGGCGTGGAGACGCTGGCCGCGGGCCTGTCCGAGCCGCGCGACACGATCGAGGAGGTGATCGAGCCATACCTGATCCAGCTTGGCCTGGTCGCGCGCACCGCACGCGGGCGCGTGCTGAATCCGGGCGGGTGGAAGCATCTTGGCATCGCGCCGCCCACGGGCTCCCAGGACGGGCTGTTCGACGCATGAGCCGGCTCCAGGCTCGGGTCGCGGCCGCGCTGCTGGCGCTTGCGCCACCGACGCTGGCGGCTGCACCGGCCGCTGCCCAGTCCAGCCCAAATTTCGACCTGGTCGGCCCTTCGCTACGCGCCACGGTGACCCGCGACGGGCAGATGCTGCCCTTGGCCGAGGTCCCGAACCTGCTGCCCGGCGACCGGCTAAGCATCGCGGCGGACCTGCCGCGCGACCAGTCCGCGCGCTACCTGCTGGTGGTGATGTTCCTGCGCGGCGCCACCAATCCGCCGCCGGAAGCGTGGATGCTGCACGCGGAGACGTGGAAGCCCGCCCGTCGCACCATATCGGCCGACGTGCCCGAGGGCGCGGAGCAGGCGGTGATCTTCATGGTGCCGGAGACCGGCGGCGCGCTGAAGGCCGTCCGCCAGGCGGTACAGGGCCGTCCCGGCGCGTTCGTGCGGGCCAGCCAGGACCTGAACCAGGCGCGACTCGACCGTGCGCGCCTGGACGCGTTCCTGGCCGGGCTGAAGCCGCGCAGTTCCGCGGACCGCGACCGGGTGGCGCGCGTGTCGGCGCAGCTGGGGCGCAGCCTGGCCGTCCGTTTCGATCCGGCGTGCCTGACGCGTCAGCCCGAGTTCCAGGCCGCTTGCCTGGGCCAGACCACCAGCACCACCGTGCTGACCGATGGCCATTCCCAGTCCGTAGCCGAGGCGTTGGCCGGCGCGCCGACCGACCTGGCCTATCGCATCAGCGCCACGCCGGAAGGCGGCCTCGGCTATTACAGCGCCTATATCGGCGTGGTACGCGACTTGGCGCGGATGCTGGGCGCCTTTCAGTCGGCGCAGCTCCAGTTCATTCCGGCCCTCAGCGTCGAGCGCGGCAACGCCACCACGCTTCTCCTCAACACGGTGCCGTCGTTCCGAAAGCCGCAGTCGGTCCTTGTTGCGGCCTTGCCGCCCGTGGCAGCGCCGCAACTGCCGCCACTGGTCGCCGGCGAGGGCGGGGCGGCACTCTGTTCGGCCCGGCCCGACCTGGTTCTTCCGGTGGAAGGTGCGCCGCTGGTGTTCGGCACGCGCTACCTGCGCCGGCCGGTGCTGCACCTGCGCATGGCGGACGGGCGCGAGATGGATCTGCCGCTGGGTATCGATGCGGATCGCGGCGGCTTTGTTCCACTGCCCGGCGCCATGGCGGGGCTCAACCTCAATGGCCAGGGTGCCGAAGGCGTTCTTCGTGGTTTCTGGGGCTTCAAGCCGTTCGATGGTCCGCGTTTTCGGCTGGTCAGTCCGGTCGGGCGCGCGTGGCGGGTCAATGACGACGCCTCGCTGGTGGTGGGCCGCGAGACGCCGTTGGAACTGCGCGGCGGTGCCGGTCCCTGCGTGTCGGAGGTGTCGGCGGAGGTCGGCGCCGCGACGGAGGCCGTCGGGTTCGAGGGGCGAGGGGCGGACGTGCTGGCGCTCAAGGTGCCACTGGCCGACGCCGTGCCGGGTCCCGTGACGCTGACGGTCCGGAGTTTCGGCGCCGCCGAGCCACAGATGCTGACGGTGCAGGCCTATGCGGAGGTGGCGCGCATCGCGGGCCTTGCCATTCGCGCGGGCGAGCGCGACGCCGTTCTCACGGGCCGTCGGCTGGACCAAGTGACGGAACTGGAGCTGGGCGGCATCCCGTTCCGGCCGGCCGGGCTGGAGCGAGCGGCGGCGGGCGACCGGCTGACGCTGGTGACGGATGCGGCGGGCGTGGGGGCGCTTCGGCCGGGCGAGGTGCGCCAGGCCCGCGCCGCGCTGGCGGACGGACGCACCGTTGGCTTTCGCGTCACCGTGCTGCCGCCCCGACCGGTTCCCGTCACGTCGGAGCCGGCGTCCGCGCCGCCGGGGCAAGCACCCGCGACCCCCGCCACTCCTGCAACCCCCTCGACCTTGCCGCCCCGGCCGTGAGGGTCGTGCTGGTGGGCGGGCCGCGTAGCTGCTAGCGACAAGCCATGCCTCTGTCGGCCGCCGCCTCCGCCCGCGAGATCCTGGTTCGTCTCCACGATGTCATGGCCGCGCGCACGCCGGCCCAGGCCAAGCTGAACCAGGTCGTCCAGATCATCGGCGAGGCGATCGGGTCCGAGGTCTGTTCCATCTACCTCCTGCGCGAAGGCGTGCTGGAGCTGTTCGCGACCCGCGGCCTGGCGGAGGAAGCCGTCCACGTCACACGGCTGGCGGTGGGCCAGGGTCTGGTCGGCACCATCGCGCGCGACATGGAGGTCCTGAACCTCGACGAGGCGGCGGCGCATCCCGACTTCGTCTATCGCCCCGAAACGGGCGAGGACCGGTTCCACAGCTTCGCGGGCGTTCCAATCGTCCGGCGCGAGCGGGCCGTGGGCGTGCTGGCCGTCCAGCACGTAGACCCCCGGCGCTATGCCGATGTCGAGATCGAGGCGCTCCAGACGGTGGCCATGGTGCTGTCGGAGCTGATCGCCAATGCCGGCCTGATCGACAAGCGCGGGGCCGGCGACCGGCCCCAGCCCACCACCGCCTCGCGGCTGACCGGCCAGAAGCTGGTGGACGGCATGGGCGCGGGCTATGCCGTGTTCCACCAGCCGCGCATCGTGGTGGAGCATACGGTCGCCGACGACACGGAGGCCGAGCGCCGCCGCGTCTATGCCGCCTTTGCCCGGATGCGCGAGCAGATCGACCGCATGACGCGCGAGGCCGAGTTCGGGGTCGGCGGCGAGCATGAGGAGGTGCTCGAGACCTACAAGATGTTCGCCTATGACGAAGGCTGGCAGCGGCGCATAAACGAGGCGATCGACAGCGGTCTGACCGCCGAGGCGGCGATCGAGCACGTGCAGCAGCGTACGCGCCAGCGGATGCGCCAGATCGACGACCCGCTGCTCGCCGACCGGATGCACGACCTGGAGGACCTGTCCAACCGCCTGCTCCGCACGGTGGCGGGCCAGCTGGGCACGGCCGCGCAGCTCGGCTTGCGTCAGGACACGATCCTGATCGCGCGCAACCTGGGCCCGGCCGAGCTCCTGGAATATGACCGCCGCCGGCTGAAGGGCGTGATCCTGGAGGAGGGGTCGCTGACCGCGCACGTCACCATCGTGGCGCGCGCCATGGGCGTTCCGGTGCTTGGCCGCGTTCGCGACGTCCGGCGGGAGGTGGCCGACGGCGACCTGCTGCTGCTCGACGTGGGGGAGGGGGCGGCGTTCGTGCGCCCGTCCGCCGCCATGGAAGAGGCGTTCGACGCCAAGCAGAAGCTTCGCCAGCAGCGCCGGGCGGCATTCGCCCGGCTGCGCGACCTGCCGCCGGTGACGCTGGACGGCCACCGCGTCACGCTGATGGTGAATGCGGGGCTTCGCGACGACGTGGCGGCGCTGGATGCGAGCGGCGCGGATGGGATCGGCCTGTTCCGCACCGAGTTCCAGTTCCTGGTTTCTGCCACCTTGCCCCAGCGCGAGCGGCAGCAGCGGCTGTACCGGGAGGTGCTGGATCAGGCGGGTGACAGGCCCGTCACGTTCCGCACGGTGGACATCGGTGGCGACAAGGCGCTGCCCTACCTGCACGTGGAGGCGGGCGGCGAGGAGAACCCGGCCATGGGCTGGCGCGCGCTTCGCGTGGCCCTGGAGCGCGACGGGCTGATGAAGGCGCAGGCACGCGCGCTGCTGGAAGCGGCGGCGGGGCGCACGCTGCGCGTCATGTTCCCCATGGTGTCCGAGCCCTGGGAGTTCGACGAGGCCAAGGCGCTGTTCGAGCGCCAGCGCACCTGGCTGTCGGAGCGCGGCCGCCGCCTGCCCGCCGAGGTGCAGTATGGCGCGATGCTGGAGGTGCCGGCGCTGGCCGAGCAGCTGGACGTGCTGCTCCCCAAGCTCCAGTTCCTGTCCATCGGCACCAACGACCTGACGCAGTTCCTGTTCGCCGCCGACCGCGCCAATCCCAAGCTGGCCGAGCGGTACGACTGGCTCTCCCCCTCCATCCTGCGCTTCGTGCGGCGCGTGGCGGGTGAGGCGCGCGCGGCGGGCGTACCCGTTGCCGTCTGTGGCGAGATGGGCGGCCGCCCGCTGGAGGCCATGGCGCTGATCGGCGTGGGCGTGGATCGGCTGTCGATCACGCCGGCCGCGATCGGACCGTTGAAGGCCATGGTCCGGTCGGTGGATCGCGGCGCGCTGACGACCTGCATGGACCGGTTGCTGGCATCTCCCGACCGCTCGCTTCGCGCGGGACTTTCCGCCTGGGCGGCGGAACGAGGCGTCGAGTTGGCCTGATGCGGCGGCGGTCCGCTGGGTGGGCGCGTTGACAGGCTGCAGCGCCTCTGTGACACATAGACGGGTAACCCGCGCCCCTGCGCGGCACGGGCTGGAGTAGGAATGAGCGAGGTTCAACCAGGCGCTCAAGGGCCGGGCTCTCAGGCCGCAGCCACGCAGAACGGCCCTCCGCCGGCCCCGCTCTCGACCGGGGCCGCGCTGCGCGAACGGCGCGAACAACAGGGCCTCGACCTCGCCGAGGTGGCCCGGCGCACGCGCGTACCGATCCGCCATCTTCAGGCGATCGAGGCGGGCGATTACGGTAGCCTGCCATCGGTCACCTATGCGGTGGGCTTTGCGCGCGCCTATGCCCGGGCGGTCGGCGGCAACGAGGTCGCCGTTGCCGCGGAGGTGCGCCGCGACGTGGACCGGGTGGGTCGCACGCGGCCGGAATACGAGCCCTATGTCACCGCCGATCCGGCGCGCGTCCCCTCGCGTGGGCTGGCCGTCGTGGCGGCCGGTCTGGCGGTTGCAGTGGCGGTGCTGGCAATCCTCTACTTCACCACGGACCTGTTCCGGCTGCCGTCCGGCGGTGCGTCCACGTCCGGCGGGGAGGCGGTGGTCGCGTCCGTTCCCGCGACACCGGCGACGCCTGCGGCATCGGCATCCACCCCCGCCGCTGCTCCCGCGTCGAGCGGGCAGGTGCGGCTCACCGCCAACGACGAGGTGTGGGTGCGCGTCTACGACGCCGCCGACAAGACGCTGAAGCTCGGCACCATGCGGCCGGGCGAAACGTTCGACGTGCCCCGCGACGCGGAACGGCCGATGCTGAACGTCGGACGTCCCGACAAGCTGGCGGTGACGCTGGACGGCCGCGCGCTGCCGCCGCTGGGCACGGGCGAGCGGCCGATCCGTGTGGGAGTCGGTGCGGCGGCGCTGGTGGAGCGGCTGGCCGCTTCGTCCGGCGCGTCGCCGGCGCCTTAAGCCTAGGGACAGGCGGCCTCATGCATCCATATGGGACGCCGGCCGTCGCCGGTCCCTCAACCAGAGCACCGGGGGGTGTCCCTTGCCGCGTTACTGTCTGATCCTGCTGGGCGCCGCTGCTATGGCGTCGGCACCCGCCCTGTTTCCCGCACCCGCCGCCGCGCAGAACCTGGAAGGCCGTGTCGGCCGGCTGGAGAGCGAGATGCGCGCGGTGCAGCGACGTGTCTTTCCCAACGGCCCGCTGGTCCAGCCGGAGATCGAGGCGAGCCGCGCTCCGCTACCCGACCCCGTGGGCACGCCGGCGTCGGCGCCGCTGGACGACCTGACCGCGCGCGTGTCTGCGCTGGAGGGGCAGGTTCGCACGATGACGGGTCAGGTGGAGCAGGCCCAGTATCGCCAGCGACAGTTAGAGGAGCAGTTCGAGGCGTTCCGCCGTGGCGCCGAGAGCCGGATCAAGGCGCTGGAGGCAGGCCCTGCGCCGATCGCCGGCGCGGCGATCCCCGGCGGGAACGGTGCCGAGCCGCTGCCTGTCGGTGGCGAGGATGCGCCCGCTGCACCGCGCACGGTCGGTGCCGCCGCGTCCCGCCCCGCACCCACCACGCCGGCGGTCGGCGGCGACCGGGCGGCGCGGCTGGGAGCAATAACGCAACAGGACACGGGCGACGCGGGCGAGGACGGCTACCTGTACGGCTATCGCCTGTGGCAAGCAAAGCTCTACCCGGAGGCGGAGGTGCAGTTGAAGAAGGTGGTCGCCGCCTATCCCAAGCATCGCCGCGCCAGCTTCGCGCAGAACCTGCTCGGCCGCGCCTATCTGGACGAGGGCAAGCCCAGTCTCGCTTCTATCGCCTTCTACGACAATTACAAGAAGATGCCTGACGGCGAGCGAGCGCCCGACAGCCTGCTCTACCTGGGTCAGGCGCTGACCCGCCTCAAGAAGCCGGCGGACGCCTGCAAGGTCTATGACGAGCTGAACGACGTGTACGGCGCCAAGCTGGGCGGGCAGATGAAGGCCGACATGGCCAAGGGACGCACCGCCGCCAAATGCGCCTGATCTGACAATGGTGGACGGCGACGGGGCAGGAGCCGGCCAGTTGGTCTCCGACGAGGCGCAGCGTTTCCGCGCGGACCTGGCGCGGGCTTGGGGCGGCGAGCCTGACGGCCGTGTCGGCGTGGCCGTGTCTGGCGGGCCGGACTCCATGGCCATGCTGGCGCTGGCGGTTCAGGCACTTCCCGGGCGGGTCGAAGCGGCAACGGTGAACCACGGCCTTCGCCGGGAGGCGGCGGACGAGGCGGCACTGGTGGCGGGCGCCTGCCGGGAACTGGGCGTGCCGCATGCGATCCTGGCGCCGGCCGAGCCGCTGCGGCCTGACGCCGACCTCCAGGCGCGGGCGCGCACCGTTCGTTACCGTTTGCTGGGCGAGTGGGCCATGGCGCGCGGGCTGTCTGGCGTGCTGACCGCGCATCACGCCGACGATCAAGCCGAGACGTTTCTGATGCGTGCCGGCCGGGCCGCGGGGCTCGCCGGCCTGGCCGGTGCGCGGGCGCGTACGACGATCGGCGGGCTGGTAGTGGTACGTCCGCTTTTGGAATGGCGCCGGGCCGAGCTTCGGGCGCTGGTGCGCCGGCGCGAACTGCCGTTCGCCGACGATCCCTCGAACCGCGACGATCGCTTTGAGCGTACCCGCGTCCGTCATCTGCTGGACGCGAACGAATGGATCGGACCGGCCAACCTTGCCCGCTCCGCCTCCTACCTGGCCGAAGCGGACTCGGACTTGGCGGCGGCGGTCGAATGGCTGTGGCGCGGCCGGGCGGCCCGGGACGGGGCGGACCTCTGGGTGGAGGCGCTCGACCTGCCGCGGGAGCTTCGTCGCCGCATGGCGCGACGCGCCGTGGCCGATGTCCGTGCCGCCGCCGGCATCGCGGAGCCCGCGTTCACCGACTCGACCAATGTGGAGGCCCTGCTGGACGCCCTGGAGACCGGCCGCCGGGCGACCCAGGCGGGCGTCATGGCATCGGTTCGCGGTGGACGATGGCGACTGCGCCCCGCGCCGCCCAGGCGCGGACGCTAAGAGGGACCGCCCGGTCGAAACCCCGTCTTCATTCCATTGCCATTAACCGGTGGTGGCTTATCTTGGGAACCATGAGCGACGACAACAGGCAGGGCGGCGGGCCCGGTAGCGGATCTGGCGGCGGCGACGGCGGACCGGGCGGCACCAACCCGTGGATGAAGAGCCTGCTGATCTGGGTGGGCATATTGCTCGCCCTTGCGGTGTTCGTGACCATGTTCGACGGTCGGTCATCGACGGCGGGCCAAGGCAACACGATTGCCTATTCGGCTTTTCTCGACAAGGTGGACGAGGGCACGGTCAAGGACGTCGCCGTGTCGCGCGACATGATCTCGGGTACGCTGTCGTCCGGTGAGAAGTTCCGCACCTATCCCATCCAGGATCCGACCCTGGTCCAGAAGCTGCGCGACAAGGGCGTCACCATCGCCGCCAAGCCGGAGGAAGGGCCGTCCATGTGGCAGCTTCTCCTTTACCAGTCGCTGCCCTTCCTATTGTTCCTAGGCATCGCGTTCTTTGTCGTCCGTCAGATGCAGAAGAACACCGGATCGGGCGCGATGGGTTTCGGCAAGTCGCGTGCGCGTATGCTGACGCAGAAGGAAGGCAAGGTCACGTTCGACGACGTCGCCGGCATCGACGAGGCGCGTTCCGAGCTGACCGAGATCGTTGAGTTCCTGAAGGATCCCACCAAGTTCGCGCGTCTCGGCGGCAAGATTCCTAAGGGCGCGCTTCTGGTGGGCAGCCCCGGTACGGGCAAGACGCTGCTCGCACGCGCCATCGCGGGCGAGGCAGGCGTGCCCTTCTTCACCATCTCGGGCTCCGACTTCGTGGAGATGTTCGTGGGCGTCGGCGCCAGCCGTGTGCGCGACATGTTCGAGCAGGCCAAGAAGTCCGCACCGTGCATCGTCTTCATTGACGAGATCGACGCGGTGGGTCGTCACCGCGGCGCGGGGCTCGGCAACGGCAACGACGAGCGCGAGCAGACGCTGAACCAGCTCCTGGTGGAGATGGACGGCTTCGAAGCGAATGAGGGCATCATCATCGTGGCGGCGACCAACCGCCCCGACGTGCTCGACCCGGCGCTGTTGCGTCCGGGCCGCTTCGACCGGCAGGTCGTGGTGCCGCGCCCGGACATCGAGGGTCGCATCAAGATCCTGGAGGTCCACATGAAGAAGGTGCCGTTGGCGCCCGATGTGGACGCTCGCACCATTGCGCGCGGCACGCCCGGCTTCTCTGGCGCGGACCTAGCGAACCTTGTCAACGAGGCCGCGCTGATGGCGGCGCGCAAGAGCAAGCGGCTGGTCGCCATGGCCGAGTTCGAGGAGGCCAAGGACAAGGTCATGATGGGCGCCGAGCGCCGCTCCATGGTCATGACCGAGGACGAGAAGCGCATGACCGCGTATCACGAGGCCGGCCACGCGATCGTCTCGCTCCACGAGCCCGCCTCCGATCCGATCCACAAGGCCACCATCATTCCGCGCGGCCGTGCGCTGGGCATGGTGATGCGCCTGCCGGAGCGCGACAGCTACAGCTATCATCGCGACAAGATGTACGCGAACCTCTCGGTGTCGATGGGCGGCCGCGTGGCGGAGGAAGTGATCTTCGGCTACGACAAGGTGTCGAGCGGTGCGTCCGGCGACATTCAGTACGCGACCGGTCTGGCGCGCGACATGGTCACTAAATGGGGCATGTCCGACAAGGTCGGCCCGGTCGAATATGCCCAGCCCGAGGGCGAGAGCTTCCTAGGCTATTCGTCCAGCCAGCCGGTCCGTATGTCCAACCAGACGGCGCAACTGATCGACGACGAGATCAAGTCGATCGTGGAGGGCGGACTGACGCGGGCGCGCACCGTGCTGACCGAGCATATCGACCAGCTGCACCTGCTGGCCGGCGCGCTGCTGGAGTATGAGACCCTGTCTGGCGACGAGATCAAGCGCCTGATCGCGGGCGAGGACATCGACCGCCCCGACCTGGGCGCCGCCAAGTCCAGCGTGCCGCGCGCGGGAACGTCCATCCCCAAGACGCGGCGGCCCTCCGGCCCGTTCGGCAACCCGAGCCCTGCCGGCGCCTGACAACGGCGGCGACGGTTCAGGAAGGGGCGCTCCGCCGGTCGGCAGGGCGCCCTTTCTTATTTGGTGCCCATATAGGTCAGCATGGAGACGAACAGCGCGCTGGCCATGGCCGCGAAGAGCAGCATCCAGAAGGTGCGCCACAGCGCGCCCGCCCGCGTCAGACCATAGGCGCCCTTGAGCTGACGATACATGTGCCAGGGCACGATCACGACCATGGCCAGCTCGGTTAGGCCGCCGGACACGCCGGCCGCGCGCAGCACCGCCAGCACGATCACTGCCAGCGACATGAAGCTGAGCGAGTAGGTGGCGAACACCGCATGGTCGTACAGGCCGACGTCGCGGCGGAACGGGAAGAGCAGCCAGATAAAGGGAAGCGACAGCGGGATCAGCGCCCAGCTGTACTTATAGGCCGAGCTCTTGATCTTGTAGGCGACGAGCTGCGGGTTCTCGCGCGCATGGTCGAATTTGGCCTGCACCCATCGACCGACACCGTCCTCCGGATCGCCGGTCGGAGATGCCTTTCTGCCGTCCGGCGGTGGCAGGAAGTGCTGCGCCCCCGCGACCCGGGCCAGGTCTTCGCGTGCGGTGGCGAGCTCAGCGCGCGCTTCGGCCAAGTCGTCCGAGTCGTTGCGGCGGGTGGCGCGGGCGAGCGCGCGCTCGGCATCGCGGACCGCCTTCTGGCTGGCCGAGCGTTGCTCCACCAGCCGCGCGCGGAGCTGCGCCACCTGCGGCGCGGACCCTATCGCCTCCGCGCTGTCCAGGAAGGGGATGTTGGCGACCACCGCGAACATCAGGAACACGGAGAACAGGAACACGGCCATGGGGCTGACGAACCTGGCGCGCTCGCCCGCGACGTAGCGCCGCGTCAGCTCGCCTGGCCGCATGGCCAGCATCGGCAGGGTCGTCCAGAACTTGCCCTCGAAGTGGAACACGCCGTGCGCCACGTCGTGCAGGAACGCGCTCAGCGTTCGGTGCACGTGCCCGTGCTGGCCGCAGGCGGAGCAATAGGCGCCCGCAAGCGCCGCGCCGCAATTGGCGCAAGCGTGCGACGCGTCGTGCCCGGTCGCGTCCACTCTGGTCATGTCGTTCACGGCGTCGTCTCCCCCGAAACGCGGGTCGATCATGCCGCAGGCAGGATCGTGGGTCGAGGCTGTTTCCCGCGTCTGCCCGTGCTAGCCACGGGGCATGAGCAGCACGGAAGGGGACGCAGCGGCGCTGATCGCCGGGATGGGGCAACGGGCGCGCATGGCCGCGCGCCTGTTGGCACGCGCCGGCACCAGCGACAAGGCGGCGGCGCTTCGTTCCGCGGCGGCGGCGATCTGCGAGGACGCATCGGCGATCCTCGTCGCCAATGCGGAGGACCTGCGCCGCTCGGACGCGCTCCCGGCGGCGATGCGCGACCGGCTAGCGCTCGACCCCGGCAGGCTGGAAGCGGTTGCCGCCGCGGTGGAGGCGGTCAGCGAACTGCCCGACCTGGTCGGGCGCGTGATCGACCGGACGGAGCGGCCGAACGGCCTGGTGCTGGAGCGCGTGCGCGTGCCGATCGGCGTGGTCGGCATCGTCTACGAGAGCCGACCCAACGTCACGGCGGATGCGGGCGCGCTTTGCCTGATGGCGGGCAACGCCGCGATCCTGCGCGGCGGGTCGGAGGCGACCGGCAGCAATCGCGCGATCCACGCCGCCTTTGCCCGCGGCATTGAGCGTGCCGGCCTGCCGCCGGACGCGGTGCAGCTGGTGCCCACCGCGGATCGCGCCGCCGTGGGCGCGATGCTGCGAGCCGACGGCGTGCTCGACCTGGTGATCCCGCGCGGCGGCAAGGGGCTGGTGGCGCGCGTGCGCGAGGAGGCGCGCGTACCCGTGCTGGCGCACCTGGACGGCAACAACCACGTCTATGTCCATGCCTCCGCCGACCCGGACATGGCGGAACGTGTGGTGCTGAACGCCAAGATGCGGCGCACGGGCGTGTGCGGGGCGATGGAGACGCTGCTGATCGACCGGGACTATCCCCACTGCGCGGCGCTGGTGGCGGCGCTGAGGCACGCAGGTTGCGTGGTTAAGGGCGATCCCCTTGAATCCCCGTTGGACGGGCTGGTGGAGCCGGCCACCGCAGCGGACTGGGACACCGAGTATCTGGACGCGATCTGCGCGGTGGCGCTGGTGGACGGCCCGGACGCCGCGATGGCGCACATCGCCCGACACGGGTCCGGTCACACGGATGCGATCGTGGCCGCGGATGCGGCCGCGGCCGAGCGTTTCCTGGCCGAAGTCGACTCGGCCATCGTGCTCTGGAACGCGTCCACCCAGTTCGCGGACGGCGGCGAGTTCGGGCTTGGCGCGGAGATCGGCATCGCGACGTGCCGCCTCCACGCGCGCGGTCCCGTGGCTCTGGAAGGTCTGACGACGTACAAATGGGTAGGCCGCGGGGCCGGTCAGGTACGGGGTTGAAGCGCGTCGGCCTAATGGGTGGATCGTTCAATCCGGCGCATCGGGGGCACCGGCGCGTCGCCTTGGGGATGATCCGGGCGCTGGCGCTGGACGAGATGTGGTGGCTGGTGTCGCCGGGCAATCCGCTGAAGCCAGAGGCGGGCATGGCGCCGCTGTCGGCACGGCTGGCGTCGGCACGGAAGTTGGCAAAGGTGTCGCGCATCGTGCCCATGGTGATCGAGGCCGAACTCGGCACGCGCTACACGATCCACACGGTGAAGGCGCTTCGTCGGCGCTATCCGAGGACGCGGTTCGTGTGGGTCATGGGATCCGATAACCTCCATCAGTTTCACCGGTGGCGGGACTGGCGCGGGATCGCCCGGACGCTGCCGATTGCGGTGGCGGCGCGTCCCGGCTATGATGGTGCCGCCCTCGCAGGTCCGGCGATGGGCTGGCTGGGGCGCTATCGGCGGCCTGCGGCGACTGCGAAGCACTGGACCGAGTGGAGCCTGCCGGCGCTGGTGTTCTTGGCGTTTCGTCCCGATCCTTCGTCCGCCACCGCCATCCGCGCGGCCCGGCCCGATTGGCACGAGCCCGCGTCCGTCGCCGATCCGGCCGTTCCCACGACCCTGTCCCACCCCCTCTAGGAGCCGTTTTGCCCGCCACCAACCCCGCGCCCCGTGCCCCCGACCCGGCCGAAGTGGAGGCGCTGCACGCGCTGATCCTGCGGTCGCTGGAGGACGACCAGGCCGTCGAGACCGTCAGCATTCCGCTGGCGGGCAAGAGCTCGATCGCCGACCACATGGTGGTGACCAGCGGCCGTTCCACGCGGCAGGTGGCATCCATGGCCAACAAGCTGGCCGAGCGGATCAAGGCCGAGCTGGGCCGCAGCGTCCGGATCGAGGGGCTGACGGCCGCCGACTGGGTGCTGATTGACGCGGGCGACGTGATAGTCCACATCTTCCGGCCCGAGGTCCGCACCTTCTACAACCTGGAGAAGATGTGGGCGTTCGGCGACGCGCCCCTAGGGGCTTCCCAGGCCGCGACCCAGCCGTCCGCCCCCCAGACCGCCGCCCCGTCATCCGGCTCGCCCGCCGCCTGAGCGAACGGTGCTGCTGCACCTGGTCGCGCGCGGGCGGATCGGCCGCTCGCCCGAGGCGGAACTGGTCGACCGCTACCTCAAGCGCGTGACCTGGCCCGTGCGCGTCACCGAGCTGCCCGACGCCGGCGGCCGGATACCGCCAGAGCCGCCCGCCACGCGCCGCGTGGTGATGGACGAGAAGGGCAAGGCGATGGGCTCCGCCGCCTTTGCCCGGCTGCTGGAACGGTGGCGCGACGGCGGCACGCGGGAGGCGCGTTTCCTGCTGGGCGCGGCGGACGGCCACGACAATGCCATCCGCGACGCGGCGGACCTGGTGCTGGGCTTCGGCCCCGCCACCTGGCCGCACCTCATGGCGCGTGCCATGCTGGCTGAGCAGCTGTTCCGCGCCACCGCGATCCTGGCCAACCACCCATATCATCGAGAGGGGTGATGCGGCGCCGGGCACTGGTGCTCCCCTTGTTGCTGCTGCCCGCCGCCTCGCCCGACCGGCTGGAGCGTGCGCGCGCCGAAGCGGCGGCCGCATCGGCGCGCGCAGACGCGCTGACTCGCGCCGCGATCGGGGAGGGTGCTGCCGCCGACCGCAGCGCTGCGAACCGCGCGGCTCTGGCCCGCCGAGTGCGTGCCGGCGAGGCGGCGCTGGCCGCGGCGCGTACCCGGTCGGCAAAGGCGGATATGCTGGCCGTGGCGCAGCGTGTCCGGCTGGGCAGGGCCGAACAGCCGCTCGCCCGCCTGCTCGCCGCGCTCCAGTCGCTCGCCCGGCGGCCGGCGCTTGCGGCCGTGGCGCAGCCGGGATCGGTGGACGACTTGGTCCACCTGCGCGCCATGCTGGGAACCGCACTGCCGGCGGTTCGGGCGCGCACGCAGTCCGCACGCGCAGATGCGAGGCACGCCGCCGCGCTCAGCGCCGCGTCCCGGGCGGCGGCCGGCGCGCTTCGCGCCGCGCGCGGCCGGCTGGAGGCGGAGCGGACGGCGCTGGCGATGGTGGAGGCGGCGCACCGCAGCCGCGCGCGTGCGCTGGTCCGTAGCGCGTTCTCGGAGGAGGACCGGGCGCTGGCGCTGGGCGAGGAAGCGCGCGACCTGGCGGACATGGCGGTGGCCGAGGGTGCGGCGCGCGCCACCGCCGCGAGCCTGGCGGCGCTGCCCGCCCCCTTGCCCCGCCCGCTGGCGCCGGGCGTGATCCCGCCGCGGCGCCCGCGCAGCGCCTATCGCCTGCCCGTCACGGGCGTGCTGACGGCGGGCTTCGGCGAGGTGGCTCCGTCCGGCGCCCGTTCCCGCGGCCTCAGCTTCACTACTCAGCCCGGCGCCCTTGTGCGCGCGCCCGCGGGCGGCGTGGTGCGCCACGCCGCTCCCTTTCGCCGGTGGGGCGTGGTCGTGATCCTGGACCACGGCGCCGGCTGGAGCACCACGCTGACCGGGCTGGCGAACGTGCGGGTGACGCTGGGAAGTCGGGTAGCGGCCGGCGCGGCGGTCGGTAGGGCGGGTAAGACGGTCGGCACGGAGCTGCGACGGAGGGGGCAGCCGGTCGATCCGGTTATGTTGTTGTGAGACGGCGGCCTGAGCTGTCGTTCGGCGTCAGCAGAAACGCCGCGCCTGGTAGTGGAACGAGCCATCTTCAGGACTGTTTCCGATCACATTCTTGGTTCTCCCGTATTTGATCCAGTCGTTTGCTGCCGTCTTCTGCTTTTCCCAAGAAGCAGAGTTTCGATCGGGTTCGGCGTAACGGGGAAAGTCGGTCAAGGCGGTTGGGAACCGCGTCAATAACGGTTTAACTTCTCTAGCTGATGATCCGCAAGCAAGGAGAATAGAGTGAGCGCCTCAGTTTTCATGCGCGTGTCCGGTGCGATCCTGTCGCAGATCGAGGTGGGGGTAGGCTCAGCCGAACAGGCCAGTCGCTGGGGCTTCTCGCGTAAGAGCATCCGCGAAATGGAGGCCGCGATCGAGGATGTCCGATCGCAGCAGTTCGCCGCCGCAAGCAAGCGTGATCGGGCCGTGTCCGAAAGGGCCGCACAGCTCGTACTCGCGACAACTTGGGGCGAGAACGCCGCCTATGCGCTTAGCAAGGAGCGCCGTGATCTCGCAGAGCAGGCCATCGGTCGTCAGCTCGACGCCGAGTGCGAGGCGAAGGCGGCGGCCGAACGCGAGCACGAGTTGACGATGGAGGCGGAGCGGCTTGCCTCGCTCGTCACCGAGCTCACCGCCGAGCGGAAGCGCATGGTAGCGGAACTGGCCGCATTCGAGAGGAGCCAACCCATCGCGCCCAACGAACGAAAGCAGGAAGACACGGCCGAGCAGCGATTTGACCGGGCACGTGCTCGCTTTGACCGCCTCATGGACGATGAACGGTCGGCACGCAGCGACGCAGCCGAAAACGCCGATATGCACGAAATCGACAAGTTGCGACGCGCCGATCAGGTTTCCGAACGCTTGGCGGCGTTGCAATCGGATGCAGGCTCGCGCGGTTAGCGAAACAGACAGCGACGTTCAGGGTGGCTGATCGAGACATGGTCGATCGGTCGGTTGGGGCCTGACGATCGGATGTCGGCCTTCGTTGCGGAGCGGCCGCCCGCCGCGTCACCCGCCGTTCACGCGGGGCCCGCTATCGCCCATCCTCGCGAGGCGCTACACCTGGGCCACGCAACCAGGACCGTTTCCGATGACCCGCCGCTTCAAGATCGTCGCCCTTGGTCTGTCCGCCACCGTGGCGTTGCCCATCGCCGCGGCGGCGCTGGCGGCGGACACGGAGACGTATCGCCAGTTCGACCAGTTCCTGGACGTCTATAACCGCGTCAAGGCCGATTACGTCGACCGGGTGGACGACAAGACGCTGATAAAGGGCGCGATCCAGGGGATGCTGGCGGCGCTGGACCCGCATTCCAGCTATGTGGACGCGCTCGACTTCGACAATCTCCGCATCCAGACGGAGGGCAATTACGGCGGGTTGGGCCTGACCGTGTCCATGGAGGACGGGGCGATAAAGGTGGTGGCGCCGCAGGAGGACACGCCGGCCGCGCGCGCGGGCGTGAAAGCCGGTGACTATATCACGCATATCGACGGCAAGCTGATCTATGGAAGCTCGTTGGACGAATCGATCAACCTGATGCGCGGCAAGCCCGGCACCAAGGTTGCGCTGACGTTGGTCCGCCCGGGTCAGGACAAGCCCATCGAGGTCGCCATGATGCGCGAGGTGATCGTGCAGCGGCCGGTGAAGTGGGAGGTCCGCGGCGACGTGGGCTATCTGAACATCAACACCTTCTCCGAGTCGACGGGGGCGGACACGCGCGCGGCGATCATGGCGATCGACAAGGCGCTGGGGCACCGGCCGCTGGGCTATGTGGTGGACCTGCGCGACAATGGCGGCGGCCTCCTGACCCAGGCCATCGAGGTGTCGGACGCGTTCCTGGAGCGCGGCGAGATCGTGTCGCAGCGCGGTCGCGAAAAGGCGGACATCGAGCGCTACTTCGCCAAGCCCGGCGACGCCGCGCACGGCCTGCCCGTGGTGGTGCTGACGGACGCGGGCACGGCGTCCGCGTCCGAGATCGTGGCCGGGGCGCTTCAGGACCATCACCGCGCGATCGTGATGGGCGACAAGACGTTCGGCAAGGGATCGGTCCAGACGCTGCTGCCGCTGGGGCCGCAGACGGCGCTGCGGCTCACCACGGCGCGCTACTACACGCCGTCGGGCAAGAGCGTGCAGGAGGGCGGGATCGAGCCCGATATCCGCGTGCCGCAGCTGACCGACCCCGACCGCCGCAGCCGCCCTGTGTTCCGCGAGGCCGACCTGCGCCGCCACCTCATCAACGAGATAAAGGCGGACAATGCGGTGCTGGAGGAGGACACGCGCGACGATCCGCGCTTCGCCGCCACGCCCGAGCAGCTGAAGAAGCAGGGCGTGGACGACTTCCAGCTATACTACGCGCTGAAGACGGTGGCCCGGCTGGGCGGGCCGGCGCAGGTGGCCGCCGCCACCAGGCCGCGGCCGGTGCCGGCGGCCAAGTGAGGGGCGCGAACGGCGCGGGCTTCCGGCAGGCGCGGCTGCTGGCGCTGCTGGTGCCGGGCGCGCTGCTGGCGGGCGCCTGGGGGTCGCAGCTGATCGGCGGGCTCTACCCGTGCGAGATGTGCCACTGGCAGCGCTGGCCGCATTACGCCGCGCTGGTCGTGGCGGGGCTCTGCTTCGTGCGGCCGTCCCGCGCGCTGGTGGCGGTGGCGGCGCTGCTGGTGGCGGTGTCGGGCGTGATCGGCGTCCTCCACGCGGGCGTGGAATATGGCTGGTGGCAGGGCTTCACCGGCTGCACCTCCGCCGTGGCGCTGACGGGCAGCGCCGACGACCGGCTGGCTGCCATCCTGGGCGCGCCGGTGGTGCGGTGCGACGTGGCGCAGTGGAAGCTGGCGGGCGTGTCCCTGGCGGGGTTCAACGCCCTCTTCTCGCTGGGGGGCGCGGCCACCATCTTGGCGCTGTTGTTCAGGAGGGTGCGATGAGAAAGCCAGGCGACCGCGTTGAGAGCACCGACGCCATGATCCGCGTGGACCAGGCGGGCGAGTATGGCGCGACGCGCATCTATGCCGGCCAGCTGGCGGTGCTGGGCGACCGGCACCCATCCGCGCGCGCCATCCACCACATGGCATCGCAGGAGGAGCGGCACCGCGCCTTCTTTGACCGGCTGATCGTGGAGCGCGGCGTGCGTCCGACCGCGCTTCAGCCCTTCTGGAACGTCGCCGGCTTTGCGCTGGGGGCGGTCACGGCCGCGATCGGGCCGGATGCCGCCATGGCCTGCACCGCCGCGGTAGAGACGGAGATCGACAAGCACTACGCCGAGCAGCTGGTGGCACTAGGCGACAGCGACCCCGAATTGTCCGAGGCGATCGCCGATTTCCAGGCCGAGGAGCTGGAGCATCGCGACCACGCCATCGCGGCCGGCGCGGAGAACGCGTTCGGCTATCCCGTGCTCAGCGGCCTGATCCGGCTGGGCTGCAAGGTCGCCATCGCGGCCGCCAAGCGCATCTGAGGAGAGGATAATGAAGACCCTGGTTCTCGCCGTGCTGGCGCTCGCCGCCCCGGCTGCCGCCCAGACCGCTACCGGCGCCGCACTTCCCGGCGCGCCGCGCGCGCGCCCGGTCAGCGAGGGGCCGGCGGAAGTCGCCAAGGGCGCGCCCGTCAACGGCGTGCTGGTGCTCTACGGCAACCAGCGTTGCCCGACGGACGCGGACGGCAACGAGGTGGTGGTCTGCACCCGCCGCCCCGCGTCCGAGCAGTTCCGCGTGCCCAAGGAGCTGCGCGACCTCCAGATCACGCCCGAGAACCAGAGCTGGGCCGCCAAGGCTGGCGCCACGCTGGAGGCGGGCGGCGGCGTGAATGCGGTGGGCAGCTGCTCGGCCGTGGGCGTGGGCGGTGCCAGCGGATGCTTCGGCCAGGCGTCCCGCCTCAACAAGCGGACCAACCAGGCCCGCCGCGCGGAGAACCAGCCGGTCGGCCAATAGGATTGCGGGCCGGCGCCGCGCGCCCTAGCCTCCGGGTCGCACAGGGTCGGGGGGACTGGATGGCGACGGTGGCGGGACAGGTGGGTGCGCGGCGGGCGTCGCTGGCACCGGACACCTATGAGCGGGTGCTGAGCGTCGGCGCGGTGCTGCTGCTCCTGGCCATGGCGACGGCGCTCGCCAGGGGGCACGCCGCCTGGGGCCGAGTGCCGCCGTTCGTCTGGGTGCACCTGATAACGGTCGCGCTGGCGCTGGGACTGACGCCGTACATGCTGCTCCGCCCGCGGGGCAGCCGGCGGCACCGGCTGCTGGGGCGGGTGTGGATCGTCGCCATGCTGGCGACGGCCCTGGCGACGCTGTTCGTCCAGGAAAGTCGGCCCGGGCATTACAGCTGGATCCACGTCTTCACCGCCTGGACGCTGCTCGCGGCGCCCTATGCTTGGTGGACGGCGCGAACGCACCGGGTCGAGGCGCACCGCGGCAGCGTCCGGGGACTGGTGACGGGCGCGCTGCTGATCGCGGGCTTCTTTACGCTGATCCCGGGGCGGATGATGGGCAACTGGCTGCTGGGTTGACGAGGGGTTCGGGGCGGCTAGTTCCCGCACGGTTCGCGTAACTGGCGCCTGACGCGGGATCGACCGCGGGGAAGCGCGAACGAAGCGATCGCCGCGCGCCTGGGCACCCCTTTTGCTCAAGGAGTGCGCGCGCATGTCCGATGATCTCAGCATCGCCTTTCTGCTGTTCTCCAACCTGACGCAGCTGGACCTGACCGGCCCGGCACAGGTCCTGTCGCGCGCGGGCGCCACGCTCCACTACGTCGCGACCACGCGCGATCCGGTAGCAAGCGACGCGGGCTTCTCCATCCTGCCCACCGCGACCTTCGACGAGGTGCCGGCGGCCGACGTGCTGGTGGTACCTGGCGGACTGGGCGTGGCGGGCGATCCGGGACGACCGGCTGATGGCCTGGGTGGAACGGGTCGGCGGCAGCGCCCGCTGGGTGACCAGCGTGTGCACGGGATCGCTGATCCTGGGGGCGGCCGGGCTGCTGGACGGCTATCGCGCGACGACCCACTGGGCCTGGGTGGAGCTGCTGCCGCTGTTCGGCGCCATCCACGCGCCCGGCCGTGTGGTCATCGACCGCAACCGCGTGACGGGCGGCGGCGTGACGGCGGGCATCGATTTCGGCCTGACGCTGCTGGCGGAACTGAGGGGCGAGGCGCACGCCCGCGCGGTCCAGCTGTCGCTGGAATACGGCCCGCAACCGCCCTTCGACAGCGGGTCGCCCGAACGCGCCGGCCCCGAGCTCACGGGCCGCGTGGAACGCGCGTCCGAACGTGCCGTGCCCGGCCGCAAGGCCGACCTGATGGCTGCGGCAAAGGCGAGAGGCTGGGGTTAGATCGGGAACGCCATGTTGTTCTCCAGCCCGTCGGCGGTCCGGACGCGGGGGAAATCGGCCAGCGCGAACCAGAGCCGGTAGCAGATCGTGCTGCGGCCGAAGAGGCCGGGCTTGAAGCGTCGCACGATGTCCTGTTCGGACAGGCCGAGCTGTTCGGCGATCTCGCGGGCGATGTGAAAGGCGCGGGAGCCGTTGTTGATGACGCTTTCGGCCGATGGTGCCGACGCGGCCCGTGCCGCGGCTTCGGCATTCTCGCCCAGCGTGACCAGAAGCTCGGAGTCCTGGCTCGCGGGCGATCCCAGTTTCACCCGGAAATAGCGCTCGCGCTTCTCGGCTTCCGCGTTCTTGTCGGTGACCTTCATCATAACACCCTTCGACCGGGGTCCGCGCTCGACCACTTCCAGGAAGAACTTGAACTGCGTCCCCAGCCGGCTGTGCACGGGTAGCTTGAAGACGGGGGTCAGCCACTCCGCATCCTCTTCCACGACGTTCCATCGGCGCAGCCGGAACCAGGCGTATCTCAGCCCCTTGAACAGGCTGAACCGGTCCCGGCGGTCGAACCGCCACCGGATGATGCTTCGGTTCCGCAAAACCCGGTTCTGGAGCCTGCCCTCGTACTTCTCCTGGTCGGAGGCGAGCTTCTCGAAGTACAGGTCAGTGCCGTATCGCACCAAGAGGCAGCAGGCCCGGACCTCCGACACGCTGGCCGTATCCAGCTTGATGGTGTCGATCTGGATGGCCTGATTGACGATGTGATGGTCCACCTTGGACCGGAACCAGCGAACAAGGGCACGACCCAGCGCGACGCCGATCGAGCCCGCAAGTCCCAGCAGAGCGGTGCCGAGCGCCCCCAGGAGGGCGAGGCCGGCGGCCTTTGCCGTGCCAGCGTCCGCCATGGCGGCGGCGACATTCGTGGGAAGCCTCCCGAAAAAGGAGAAGAAAACATCAAAAACGGACCGCATGATCGCCCCCCGGCCTGATCGTGTCGCACCCAGCGTCTCATGGTCGCGAGCCGCGGGCAAGCGTGGAACAGGTTGACCGCCTGTCCGGCCCGATGCGCCCGCGCGTCGTCCGGGTGCCGCCCCGCCGGGTGGACAAAATGTCCGATCCCGATCCCGGCGCCGGACCACATATCACCGGGGCATGAGCATGGATGCGCCCGAACATGCCGAGCCGCGCAACGGCAGCACCACCTTTCGCTGGATCCTGCATTGCGGCTGGCACGGCCTGTGTCCGCGCTGCGGCCACGGGTGCATGTTCCGGTCCTGGCTGAAGATCGTGGATCGGTGCGACCGGTGCGGGTTGGACTATCGCTTCGCAGCGCCGGCCGACGGGCCGGCCTTTTTCTCGCTGTGCATCATCGCGCTGCCGTTGATCGCCTTTGTGGTGTGGGTCCAAGTCGCCTTTGAGCCGCCGGCCTGGGTCCATCTGGTGACCTCGCTGCCCGTAGATGGTGGCGGGCACGCTGTTGCCGCTCCGTTCGATCAAGGGATGGTTGGTCGCGTCCCAGTTCGTGAACCGCGCGCAGGAGGCCGGCACGCGGCAGCTATGGTCACGGCTGCACGGGACCGGTGAGGGTCAGAACGACTTCGACCAGTAAGGGTGGGGTCGGGGCCCTAGGCCCGGTTCTTCCGGATGCCCCGGATGCGGTGCCAGATGTAGAGGCCCGCAACGGCGACCAGCACCACGCCGATCACCGCATCCGCCCGGTGAAACGCGGCCTTGAGGCGCGGGTCGCTGTTCCACTTGTCGCCCAGCGTCATGCCCACCCATGCGAGGCCGAAGCAGAAGGGCCACGATCCGACAAAGGTATAGATGTGGAACGGCAGCAGCCGCATCCGCGCCATGCCCGCCGGAAAGGCGATAAACGTGCGGATCACGGGCAGCAGCCGCCCCACCAGCACCGCTGCCGGGCCCCAGCGCGCAAAGAAGCGGTCGGCCGCGTCCAGTTCGTCCGCGCCGATCAGCAGGAACCGGCCCCATCGCTCCACGAAGGGCCGGCCGCCGCGCTTGCCCGCCTCGTACGCCACGACCGATCCCAGGTTGCACCCGATCGCGCCGGCGGTGGCGGCGGCATAGAGGTCGAACTGGCCGGTGGACACCAGATAGCCCGCGAACGGCATGATGAGCTCGGACGGAAGCGGCACGCACGCGCTCTCGATCGCCATCAGCAGCGCGACGCCCCAATAGCCGGTGGCGGAGATCACGCCGATCACGAACGCTGCCAGCCAGCCCAGGATCTTCTCGAACATGGGCACGGGGATTGGGCGAGGGGACAGGTCCGGTCAACCGGGTGGGATCGTTCGCGGGAACAAGCGCCCACCGCGTCGGTTCGGGATCGCCATGGACGATTTCACGCTGAACGACGGCCGCACCATGCCTCGCCTGGGGCTCGGCACCTGGCAGATCCCCGACGACCAGGCGGCCGGCGCGGTCCGCCGCGGTCTCGACCTGGGCTACCGGCTGATCGACACGGCCGCCATCTACCACAATGAGCGCGGAGTCGGCGCCGGCTTCGCCGACCGCGGCGACGCATTCCTGACCACCAAACTGTGGAACGACCGGCAGCGTGACCCGCGGGCCGCGCTGGACGAGAGTCTGGCGCTGCTGGGCGTGGAGGTGGTCGACCTCTACCTCATCCATTGGCCCGTCCCCTCCGCGGACGATTACGTGGACGCGTGGAAGGCGCTGATCGCGCTGCGGGAGGCGGGCAGGACGCGGTCGATCGGCGTGTCCAACTTCGAGCCCGAGCATCTGGACCGCATCATCGACGAGACGGGCGTGGTGCCCGTCGTCAACCAGATCGAGCTTCACCCCCGTTTCCAGCAGCGCACGCTTCGCGCCCATCATGCCGACAAGGGCATCGTGACGCAGAGCTGGAGCCCGATCGGCCAGGGTGGCGACCTGTTGCGCGACGAGACGATCGGCCGCATCGCGGAAGCGCACGGCCGCTCGGCGGCGCAAGTGGTCCTGGCCTGGCACCGCCATCACGACCTGTGCGCCATCCCCAAGGCGGCGGACGAGGCGCACCAGGCGAACAATCTTGCCAGCCTGGAACTGGAACTGTCGACGGACGACGTGGCGGCCATGGACGCGCTGGACAGCGCGGACGGCCGGATCGGGCCCGATCCACACAGCTTCTGACCTCATTAGGCTTGCGTTCGGCTCCGGGTTCCGGCGAGATACCGGTAGGAGCAGGAGAACAGGGCTCGCGCTCCGGAGAGGGATGCGCGCATGGGGCTGTTCGCGACTCACACGACGCTGGAGGCCCGGTCCGAGGGGCGGTTCCTGGCGACTCTTGATCGGGCGTTCGAGATATGGGGGCCGAACGGGGGTTATCTGTCGGCCATAGCGCTCAGGGCAGCGGGCCACATGGCGCCGGACGGACATCGTCCAGCCAGCATCACGGTTCAATATCCCGCCCGCGCCGATTTCGGACCGGCCGAGGTCGAGGTTGAGCGGCTGAAGGGCGGCTCTGCGGCGCTGCTGGCCGTGACCATGCGTCAGGGTGACCGGCGCTTCCTGACGGCGCAGGTCTGGACCACGGACCGCAGCCAGGGGCCGGAGCATCAATCGATCGTCATGCCCGACGTGCCCGCGCCCGAGGACCTGCCATCCCTGCAGGAGCGGGCAGCGTCCGCCGGCCGTACGCCCAATCCGTTCTGGGCCGGCTTCGACGCGCGTCCCACCGACTGGACCGAAGGGCGCAACCCCGCGGGTCCGCAGACGCGTCAGTGGTTCCGTTATCGCGACTTCCCGTCCGACGCCGATCCGTATCTGGACGCGGGACGTGCGCTGCTGCTGATCGACACCCTGGTCTGGCCGGCGCACAATCGCGGGCTCGACGCACCGGCACGCTACCTGGCGCCGAGCCTGGACGTGGCCGCATGGTTCCACCAGCCGGCGGCGAGCGAGTGGCTGCTGCTGGACGTTGCGGCGGAGCGGGCGGCCGGCGGGCTGATCCACGGCACGGCTCGGGTGTGGAGCCGGGACGGACGTCTGGTCGCCAGCGGTGCCAGCGGCCTGGCGGTGCTGCCGCCGCGGCCGGCGTAGCTACTCCGCCAGCGCGCGGACCCGTTCGTGCACCATCTTCAGGTCGGCGACGAAGCGCGTATACTCCTCGGCGGCCTTGTCCTGGTCGGGGATGCGGAGAAGGTAGCTGGGGTGGACGGTGATCCACGCTTCGCCGCCGCCGGGCAGTTCCAGCGCGCGTCCGCGCTCGCGGCCGATGGTCATGGTCTTGCCGAACAGCGAGCGCGCGGCGGTGGCGCCCAAGGCCACCGTGACGCGCGGGCGGAGCAGCATCTGCTCCTGCTCGATCCACCAGCGGCACGCGTCGATCTCGCCCGCGTCGGGCTTGGCGTGGATGCGGCGCTTGCCGCGCGGCTCGAACTTGAAATGCTTCACTGCGTTGGTGACATAGGCTTCCGACCGGTCGATCCCGGCCTCACCCAGCGCGCGGTTGAACATCTGGCCGGCGGGGCCGACAAAGGGTTTGCCCGCCAGGTCCTCCTGGTCGCCGGGCTGTTCGCCCACGAACATCATGGTGGCGCCCACCGGTCCCTCGCCGAACACCGTCTGGGTCGCCGGCTTGTAGAGGTGACAGCGCGTGCAGCCCAAGGCCTCCTCGCGCAACGCTTCCCAGGCTGCCTGGCTGTTGTCGCCCGCCTTTATGTCCCGGGCGGTGGCGGCGCGCGCCGTCTCGATCATGCCACTCTCCCGCGCCTGGGCGCCCGCGATCAGGCCCGGTACCAGCGCGGTTTCGGGCATGTTCTTCCAGTATTTCTTGGGCATCTCCTTCAGCATCGCGTTCACCTTGACGCGTGCAGGGTTGAAGATGCTGGAATAATAGGTCTTCCAGACCTCCTCGGTCGGATCGCCGTCGGGCGCATCGGCACGCGTGGCGCCGGGGCCCTCGGACAATGTCTGCCCGTCCCAGTGGATCGATACCTCCGGCGTCAGGATCGACCAGCGCATGGAGGCGAAGCGGTTGACGAAGAAGGCCGCGTTGGCGCGCACGATGTGGTGCTCGGGCTCGAAAAAGGCGACGTAGCGGGTGCCGCCGTCGTCCTCGGCTTCGCGGAAGCGGACGAACGCGCGCATCTTGTGCACGTCGCGTCGAACCGACTTGGCGAGCGCATCCAGACGGCGGACCAGCGGGTCGGCATGGTCGTCCATCAGCTTGGGCTCGGCGCGAAGACGCGTCAGCGCGGTGTAGAGCAGCGAGAAGCGTTCCGGGTCGCTCGCCAGGATCGCGTCGCGCGCTAGGTCGATGAACAGTCGGGGGACAGAGAAGCCGGGCTGTGCGGAAGGGGTGGGGGAGGGCGTCGCCTCGTTCGTGGCGGCACCGAACAGGTCGCCGTCCGCGCCCCTGACCTGCCACACCACCCGGTCGGGCGGCATCCCCTCGGCGGCCAGCCCGCGCGCCGCGTCGCGCCAGCCATCGAAGTCGTCCGGCTGGGCAAGGGTCAAGACGCGCATCGGCGGAAGAACCGGCGTGGGAGGTTTCAGGTTCCTCCTCCCTATCGTGCAGAAGCCGCTATCGTGCCCCAAGCACGTTCCTTGCCACCACCCAGGCATGGACCTCGGTCGGGCCGTCATAGATGCGCATGGTCCGGAGCCGCGCGGCCATGAGGTGGAGCGGCAGCTCGCGCGTCATGCCCATGGCGCCGTGGAGCTGCATGGCACGGTCTACCACCTCCCACGCCATCTCGGTCGCATAGGCCTTTATCATCGAGATTTCGGAACGCGCGTCCCGGCCCTGGTCCAGCTTCCAGGCGCAGTCGTACGTCATCAGCCTGGCGGCGTGGATGCGGGTGGCGGCGTCGGCGATCCAGTTCTGCACCGTCTGGCGTTCCGACAGGGGTTGGCCAAAGGTACGCCGTTGCGGCGCAAAGGCCACTATCATGTCCAGCGCACGGCTCGCCATGCCGATCGACCAGCTCGCCATCTCGACGCGTCGCGTGCCCAGGCGCAGCTGCATGGGCGCAAAGCCCTGGCCCTCCGTGCCCAGCAGCTTCCAGCCGGGCAGGCGCACGTCGTCCAGCGTCACCTCATAGGTGGTCTGGCCGCCGATCATGGGGATGGCGCGTGCGACGCGGAAGCCGGGCGTGTCGCGGTCCACCAGAAAGGCCGAGACGCCGCGCCGCGCCGCCGGATCGGTGACGGCCATGACGATGGTGAAATGGGCCTCCGCTGCGCGCGTGATCCAGATCTTGCAGCCGTTCAGCACCCAGTCGTCGCCGTCGCGCACCGCGCGCGTGGTCATGCCCGCCGGGTCCGCCCCCGCGCCCGGCTCCGAGATGCCGATCGCAGACACCGTCTCGCCGCGGACATAGGGAGCAAGATAGGCTTCCCGCTGCCGCTCGGTGACGGTCGCCGCCAGCATCCGGAGGTTGGGCGAGTCTGGCGGCAGCGTATAGGCGACGGCCGATCGGCCCAGCTCCTCGTTCACGCCCACCATCGCCACCTGGGGCAGGTCGTGGCCGCCGACATCTGCGGGCGCGTCCAGCCCCCAAAGGCCCATGTCGCGCGAGAGCGCGTCGGCGCGCGCCTGTTCGTCCGCCGACAACGCCGCCGGACCGCCCGCCGCCTCGCGCGCCAGCACGGCGGCCTCGGCCGGCAGGAGCGCGTCGGCCACGAAGCGGCGGACCAGCTCCTTGAGCATCCGGTGCTCGTCCGACAGCTCGAAGTTCATGGACCTCAGCTTATGCGAAAAAGCCGAAAAGGCGAGCGCGGCGGCAGCGGCATTGGGGAAAGCCAGCCGAACTTCTCGCCCTTGGCCAGCCGGTCGTAGAAGCCGCCCTTGTTGCGCGCGCGGTAATTGGTGCTCTCTGCCATGTTGGGGCAGACCAGGAGCATGGTGGCGCCGTGCCGCCGCATGATCGCGCGCGCCTCCGCCGGCGAGCGCCCAAAGGCGTGCTGCGTGTCCAGAATGGCGTCGCCGTTGCGGTGATAGGGGCCGGATATCGCCCGGTGATGTGTCAGCGTGATGAGCCGCGGGCCCAGGTCGTTGAATGTGAAAACGGTTTGCGCCGGATACCGGTCGAGCGGGGCCATGGCGGGCACCGTGTTGCACCGCGCGCCCGCCCGATTGACGCGCAGCGTATAGGGGCTCGGCCGGTCCACGGGCAGGTACTTGACGATCAGTCCCGCGAACAGGCCACTTGCCAGCACAAAGCCGCCCGCCGTGCCGAACACGCGCACGACCGGGTTGGGCGATCCGAGCGTCACCGGGACCAGCAGCCAGATCAGCGCCGCCGCGCCCGGCACCGCCAGCAGCTGCGAGGCGGGACCCGCACGCGCCTGCCACGCCAGCATGGCCACCGCAAAGGCGGTGAACAGCGCCACCGCCGCCCAGCCGACCGACCGGTCCGTCGGCCCTTCCGTGCGCCAGCTCCGCAGCGCCGCCACGACCGCGCCGATCAGCCCCGCCACCGGAAGGGCGGCGATAGGAAAGGCTACGCGGAACGGGTGCCGATAGAGGGGCTTGGCCTCGCGCACGTTGTTCAGCCAGTTGCGCGCCAGCTCGGGCGATACCTGTTCGGGTCGTCCCAGGCATTGCGGGAAGAGCAATGCAAAGCCCACCGCCACCGCGCCGCCGGCCGCCAGCACCGCCGCCAGCCGCACGCCCCGCGATGCCGGGTCCATCCGCACCGCCGCCAGCAGCAGCAGCGCCGCCGCCACCACCGCCGAGAGCCAGACGGGCGTCAGCGCATCGCAGCGGAGCACGCGATTGGCCTGGCTCGCGAACAGCGCAAAGCCCAACAGTGCGCCGCCGCCCAGCGACACCGCATAGGCCTTCAGCCGCAAAGCCGCCTGCGCATCCCATACCCAGCGAAGCGCGGTTATCGCGCCCGCCATGGCCGCGAACGGCAGCAGTTCCAGCCCGATCGTCAGCGAGGCCGCGCTCGCCAGCCCCACCAGGATGCCGCCACGCCGTGCCTGGGGATCGCACAGCCCGGCGACCGTCAGCGACAACAGCGCCAGCTGCCAGCCGTGATGGTCGATGCGCTCGGGCATGAACATCTGGGTCAGCGAGCCCGCGCCCGTCATCAGCACCACGGCCAGCGGCCAGGCGAGTGGGTGGATGAGGCGCCGGACGGCCGCGCCGACGCCCAGCATCGCCACCGCCAGCGGCAGCAGCGGCGCCACGCCGCAGGCCAGCCGCTCCGCCCAGCTGTCTGTCGTGAACAGGCGAAAGAACAGGATCAGCCCCGCCAGCGGCAGGTCCACCAGCCGGCTCCAGTGGATGTCGAAGCCCGCGGGCGGGTTCAGCCGGTACTGACGAAGGTCATACCAGCCCTGGCCCGCCAGCAGGCCGCGCACCTGCATCAGCCGCATGTTGTCGTCGGTGTCGCTGAGCGTCAGCCAGCGGACGTTGCCCGACCGGTCGTACAGGTACCAGGCCGACAGTACGACCCAGGCCACCAGCGTCAGCACGATCCAGCGCCGGTCGAGGTCCTTCAGCCAGGACGGTTCCCGCCACGACGTCCCATCGGGCGACACCGCGCCCGACCACCCTTTCTTCACGCGCCCACCCGCCCTATCGCCACACGCCGGCCCTATCGCGGGTCGCGGGCAAAGGACAGCGTGTTGCAGGAAACGGCGGCCAGGCTTGAGGCATTGCGGCGAAGCGAGCTGTTCGGCCAGCTCGTGCGCTTCGCCGTGGTGGGTGCCGCGTGCGCGCTGATCTATTCGGCCGTGTACCTGCCCATCGCCAGTTGGGCGCTGCCGCGCCGCTTGGCGGTGCTGGCGGTGCCGCCGGCGTTCCTGGTGGCGGTGGCGGTCGGCTTCGTGCTGCACAGCCGCTGGAGCTTTCGCGGCCACGGTACGCGCGACGCCGGTGCCGCACAGCCGCTGAAGTTCGTCGGCGTTCAGGCGTCGGGCATGGTGCTGAACCTGGCCTATGCCTGGGTCCTGTCGGGCATGATGGGCTATCCCGCCTGGGTGCCCCTGCTGCCGGCGGTGTTCGTCACGCCGCTCGTCACCTTTGTTATCAACCGCATCTGGGTTTTCGGCTGATGGATCGCGTAGTTTACGACCGCATGGCGGCGCACGATTCCACCCACTGGTGGTATCGGGCACGGCGCGACATCCTGTCCGACTATCTGGACCGCTATGGCGACCTGCCCGCCGACGCGCGCATCCTGGAGATCGGGTGCGGCACGGGCCACAACCTTCCCATGCTGAGCCGCTTCGGCCGGGTGGAGGCGATCGAGATCGATCCTGCCGCGCGTGGCATCGCGGCCGAGCGGCTGGGCCGACCGGTGGGCGACGCGCCGCTGCCCAGCCTGCCCGACGTGCCGCGCGGCTCCTACGACCTGGTGGCGGTGCTGGACGTGGTGGAGCATATCGCCGACGACGCGGCCGCACTGGCGGCCATGCGGACGCTGCTGCGGCCGGGCGGCAAGGTGCTGGTCGCGGTCCCGGCGCACCAGTGGATGTGGTCGGCGCACGACGTGGTGAACCATCATCACCGCCGTTATTCCAAGAAGACGCTGGCTGCCGCGATCCGCGCGGCCGGTATGCGACCGGAGAAGATGGGCTATTTCAACTCCATCCTGTTCCCGCTGGCCGCCGGCGCCCGCATCCTGGGCCGCCTGACGGGCCGCGACGACAGCGACGACGCGCCGCCGCCGCCGCTGGTAAACAAGGCGTTCGAGACCGCCTTTCGCCTGGAACGCCACCTGGTCGGCCGCGTACCCATGGCGCCGGGCCTGTCCATCCTGACGCTGGCGGTGCCGGAGTAGGGGGGGGCGGTCGCTACCGTACCGGCGGTTCACGCCCGGCTACGGTGCCGGCACCTGGGTCTTACCTAGCGCGCCTCCGCGATCGTCGCCTGACGGGCGACGAGTTGCCAGCCGGCAGGTCGCTTCGCCCAGACGTCGGTGAAGGGCCGGGTCACCTTTTTGCCGGCGCCAGGCCCCTTCCTGGGAACCATCGTGTCGTAACCCATGACCACGGTCACCTCCGGCTTCTCGCCGATGAAAGTGATGTGCTTGTGGAAATCCCCGTAGTCCAGAAAGTCCTGCGTCATCGCGGCGATGACCTGTTCGCGTCGGAGTACCCTGTTGTCCGGCGAGTTCACGACGAAGTCTTCCGCCCACACCGTTCGGACTCCGTCGACGTCGTGTGCCATCATCGCCTGTCCCAACCGCCCATAGGCCGCGCCGATCCCGGACGGCATCCGGAGGCCGGGCGCGAGCTGGGCTGAAGCGGGCAAGGCCGCGGCGAACATGACCAGCGAACAAAGGCTTCTGAGCATGATGTCGTCCCCTTCGGCAGGCGCGGCACCACGGTGCGCCGGCCGGGCGCCACTTGCAACGGCCGCTTATCGGTCCACGGCCTCGGGCACCGCCCCGTCTCGCCTCTGAACGCCGCCCCGCCGCTGAAAGCCGTCGCGCCAGTTCTGGTTCTCTCGCACGGGTTCCGCCTGGAAGCCGAGCGAGGCGCGGCCGCGGATCGGACCGGCGACGTCGGCGACCAGGTAGAGCGGCCTGTGCTTGGACTCGACGTAGAGGCGGCCCAGATACTCGCCGATCATGCCCAGCACGAACATCTGGATCGCGCTCAAGACGGTGACAACCAGCATGGTCGACGTCCAGCCCTGCACCGGGTCGCCCTCCAGATAGCCCCAGGCGATGTAGAAGAGCAGCAGCAGCGAGCATCCCGCCAGGATCACGGACGCGTGGCTGGCGAAGCGCAACGGAGCCGTGGAAAAGCCGGTCACCGCGTCAAAGGCCAGGCGCACCATCTTGCCCAGCGGGTAGTTGGTCTCGCCCGCGTTCCGTTCCTGCCGGTCGTAGGGGAATGGAACCTGGCGAAAGCCGACCCAGGCCACCATGCCACGGATGAAGCGCGCCTGTTCGGGAAGCGAGAGAAAGGCGTCCAGCGCGCGCCGGCTCATCAGGCGGAAATCGCCCGTGTCGAGCGGGATGGGCGTGTCGGTGACGCGATCCAGCAGGCGATAGAAGAGCGCGGCGGTGGCCCGCTTGAACACCGTCTCGCCGTCGCGCTTGCGGCGTACCGCGTAGACCACGTCGGCCTCCTGCTCGCGCATCGCGCGGCGCATGTCGCCGAGCAGCTCAGGCGGATCCTGAAGGTCCGCGTCGATCACCAGGATCTGCTCGCCCGAACAGAGGTCCAGGCCTGCGGTCAGCGCCAGCTGATGACCGTGGTTGCGCGACAGGTTGATCGCCACCAGCCGCGGATCCTCCCCGGCCAGCCGGCGCATCACGGTCCAGCTGTCGTCGCGCGATCCGTCGTTGACCAGAACGATCTCGTGGTCGTCACCCACGGCCGCGCGGGCGGCCGCGGAAACGCGCTGGTGCAGCAGCTCAAGGTTCTGCGCCTCGTTGTAGCAGGGGATCACAACGGAGAGCTGGGGGTGATTCATTGCACGGTCGGCATAGACCAGCCTGTCAGGCTCGTCACGCCTGCCCGCTTGACGGCGGCCCCCATCCCGGTGCTACCCCGCGGTACAGGTGCCGTAAATGGAGCCGCGGATTGGCCGAAGCCTCGCTGGGATGGACGACCGGACTGGAGAGAACAGCGGTCGGCCGTCAGCTGCTGGCGTTCGACTGGTCCGCAACGCCGCTGGGACCGCTGGAAACCTGGCCCTCGTCGCTGCGCGGGCTGGTGACCATGATGCTGGGCTGTCCCACGCCCATGTTCCTGGCCTGGGGGCCGGAACTCACCAGCTTCTTCAACGACGCCTATCTGCCCGTGCTGGGCGAGCGGGCAGACGGCGCGTTGGGCAAGCCGTTCGAGCGGCTATGGGGCGACATATGGGATGAGATCGGGCCCATGGTCCGTACCACGCTGTCCGGCGAGAGCTTGCGCGTCACCGACATGAAGCTGGACCTCAGGCGCGGCGGCGTTCCGGAGGAGAGCTGGTGGAGCTTCAGCTACTCGCCCGCGTATGACGGCGAAGGCCGCGTCGCCGGACTGTTCTGCGTAACGGGGGAAACCACCCCGCGCATCCTGGCCGAGCGCGCGCGCGATGCGGCGGACGAGCGTTTGGACCTGGCGTTGTCGGCGGGCACCAGCATCGGCGCCTGGGACTGGAACGTGGCTGAGGATCGCGTGGTGGCGGACGCGCGCTTTGCCCTGCTCTACGGCGTGGACCCCGGGCTGGCGGCGGCCGGGGCGCCGATCGCCGCCTTTTTCGGGAGCATCCATCCCGACGACCGCCCGCGCGTGGAGGCGTCGATCGCGCATGCCGTGGAGACGAACGGCGTGTTCTCGGAAGAATATCGCCTGCTCGATCCGTCCGGGCGCGTCCGCTGGGTGTCGGCCCAGGGGCGGTGCCAGCCCGACGAGCATGGCCGCTGTGCGCGCTTTCCCGGAGTCAGCTTCGACGTGACGGCTCGGGTCGAGGCGGAACAGGCTCTGCGCGACGCCAAGGAGGAGCGCGACTTCGTGCTGGCGCTGACCGCGCGGCACCGCGACACGGACGGGCCGGACGCGGTGCTTCGCCTGTCGGTGGATGCGCTGGGCGAGAGGCTGGGCGCGGCGCGGTGCGGATTCTACAGGCTCCTGCCCGGCGGGCGCGTGGTGTTCGGTCCGTGCTGGTCGAGCGGCGCGTTGCCCGCGCTCCTGGGGGAGCATTCGGCCGACTGCTACGGCACACGGATCCGGCGCGCGCGGGATACGGGGCAGATGCTGGTCTTTGCCGACGCGCGCCACGATCCCGAGGGCGGGTTGGACCGCGTGGCGGACGGCGGCGTGCTGGCCGGCATCCTGATGCCCGTACCCAGCACTGGGCGGTTCGGGGCCGGCCTCTTCGTCAACGACGTGACGGTAAGGGCCTGGACCGCATCCGAGGTGGCGCTGGTGCGGGAGGTGGCCGAGCTGACCATGCTGGCCGTTGAACGGTCGGAGGCGACCATCAGGCTGCGCGCGCGCGTGGACCAGCAGCAGGACGCGCTGGCGCAGGCGGCCGGCGAGCTGCGAAGTGAGTCGGCCGGGCGCACCGCTGCCGAGACCCAGCTTCGCCAGCTCCAGAAGATGGAGGCGGTGGGTCAGTTGACGGGTGGCATCGCGCACGACTTCAACAACATGCTGGCGGTCGTGATCGGCGGGTTGAACCTGCTGGAACGGCGGCTGGCGCGCGGGGACACGGACGTGTCCCGCTACGTCGAGGCGGCGATGGAAGGGGCGACCCGCGCGGCAGCGCTGACCCAACGGCTGCTCGCCTTTTCGCGCCAGGCGCCGCTCTCGCCCGAGCCGCTGGAACCCAACCGCATGGTCGCCGGTCTCACCGACCTGCTGGCCCGCACGCTGGGCGAGCAGGTGCGGCTGGAAACGGTGCTGGGTGCCGGGCTGTGGCGGGCGCATGCGGACCCGAACCAGCTCGAGAACGTGGTGGTGAACCTAGCCGTGAATGCGCGGGACGCCATGCCGGACGGCGGGCGGCTGACCATCGAGACCAGCAACGCGCACATGGACGGTGCCTATGCCGCCGACGAGGGCATTGAGCCAGGCCAGTACGTCCTGATCGCCGTGTCCGACACCGGCACGGGCATGGCGCCCGACGTCATGGCCCGCGCGTTTGACCCGTTCTTCACGACCAAGGGCGTCGGCAAGGGCACGGGGCTGGGCCTCAGCCAGGTATTCGGCTTCGTTCGCCAGTCCGGTGGACATATCAAATGTTACTCGGAGGTGGGGCACGGCACCACCTTCAAGATTTATCTTCCGCGCTTCTTCGGCGGCGCTCCTACGCCCGATACCCGACGCGCGCGCGCGCGCCCCCAAGCGGCCGGACGCCGCGGCGACCTTGCCGAGGTGGTGCTCGTCGTCGAGGACGAGGAGCGGCTGCGGATCTTCACCACGGAGGCGCTGCGCGAGCTCGGCTACACGGTGGTCCACGCCGGCGACGGGGCCGAGGCGCTCGCGATGATCGACGCAGGGCAGGGCGCGACCCTGTTGTTCACCGACGTCGTGATGCCCGGCATGACGGGGCGCCAGCTGGCCGACGTGGCCGTGGAGCGGGTGCCGGGTCTGAAGGTGCTCTACACCACCGGCTACACCCGCAACGCCGTTGTGCATAACGGCACGTTGGACCCCGGCACGAACTTCCTTCCCAAGCCGTTCAGCGTCGACCAGCTGGCGGTGAAGGTGCGCGAGGCGCTGGATCGCGAATAGCAGGCCGTTCGGCCCTTCAAGCCTTGCATGGTGGGGCTCGGCGAGGGCAGGGGCTGGTCCAGGAGAGCTCAGACATGCGTATCATCGACCATCTGATCGCCGGCGGGTCCGGCGGCGGTTCCGCCGCCCGCACAAGCGAGGTGTTCGACCCCAACACCGGCCAGGTCCAGGCGAGCGTGACGCTCGGCACCGCCGACGACCTGGAACGCGCGGTGGCGGCAGCGCGCGCCGCGCAGCCCGGCTGGGCCGCCACCAATCCGCAGCGGCGGGCGCGCGTGCTGTTCCGGTTCAAGGAGCTGGTGGAGGCGAACATGGAGGAGCTGGCGCACCTCCTTTCCTCCGAGCACGGCAAGGTGGTCGCGGACTCCAAGGGCGACATCCAGCGCGGGCTGGAGGTGATCGAGTTCGCCTGCGGTGTGCCCCACCTGCTGAAGGGGGAGTACACGGCAGGCGCCGGCACGGGCATCGACGTCTATTCCATGCGGACGCCCGTCGGCATCGGAGCCGGCATCACGCCGTTCAACTTTCCGGCCATGATCCCGATGTGGATGTTCGGCGTCGCGATCGCCTGCGGCAATGCCTTTATCCTGAAGCCGTCCGAGCGCGACCCGTCGGTGCCGGTTCGCCTGGCCGAGCTGATGCGCGAGGCGGGGCTGCCCGAGGGCGTGCTTCAGGTCGTTCACGGCGACAAGGAGATGGTGGACGCGATCCTGGACCATCCCGCGATCGGTGCGGTCAGCTTCGTGGGTTCGTCCGACATCGCACACTACGTGTACCGGCGCGGCGTGGAGGCGGGCAAGCGCGTCCAGGCCATGGGCGGCGCCAAGAACCACGGCATCGTCATGCCCGACGCCGACCTGGACCAGGTGGTCGCCGACCTGGCGGGTGCCGCGTTCGGGAGTGCGGGCGAGCGTTGCATGGCGCTGCCCGTGGTGGTGCCGGTGGGCGACCGCACCGCGGATGCGCTCCGGGAAAAGCTGATCCCCGCCATCGACGCGCTCCGTGTGGGCGTGTCCACGGACGCGCAGGCGCATTACGGCCCCGTGGTCAACGCCGCCCACAAGGCCCGCGTGGAGGGCTGGATCGCCAAGGGCGTGGAGGAAGGCGCGGAGCTGGTCGTGGACGGCCGCGGCTTCACGCTCCAGGGCCATGAGGACGGCTTCTTCGTCGGCCCGACTTTGTTCGACCGGGTGACCCCCGATATGAGCGCCTACAAGGAAGAAATCTTCGGTCCCGTCCTCCAGATCGTCCGCGCGCCCAACTTCGAGACCGCCGTGCGCCTGCCGTCCGAGCACCAGTATGGGAACGGCGTTGCCATCTTCACGCGCAACGGCCACGCCGCGCGCGAGTTCGCGGCGCGCGTGAACGTCGGCATGGTGGGCGTCAACGTGCCCATACCCGTGCCCGTGGCGTATCACAGCTTTGGCGGGTGGAAGCGATCGGGCTTCGGCGACCACAACCAGCACGGGATGGAAGGCGTGCGCTTCTGGACGCGCGTCAAGACGGTGACTCAGCGCTGGCCCGACGGCTCGGCCGGCTTGTCCGCCCAGGCCGAGGACGGCGGACCCGCGCGTGTGCAGGATGCGTTCGTCATACCGACCATGGGGTGATCGGCATGCCCGCCCTCTCGCCTCGCCCGCTGTTCCTCGCGATCCCGCTGCTCGCCCCCCTGCTTGTCGGCGCGTGCGGCGGACAGGAGATGCCCGTGGCCGCACAGAACGCGACGATCCCCGCCGTCCGGGTGCCGGCCCGGGACCGCGTGATCGACCATGCGGATGAACCCGCCATTCTGCGCGTGGCGCTGCGCGAGCTGCCGCCCGAGTTCCGCGGCCGTTGGGCACTCGGTTCCGCCGATTGCGACACGTCCAAGGCCGATATCGCCAAGGGCCTGATGGTGGTGGAGCCGCGCCAGCTCGTCTTCTACGAGTCGCGCGGTGCCGTGGGGGCGATCACGGTGGCGGGCGACGACCATCTGACGCTGGACGTGGCCTTCACCGGCGAGGGTCAGGCGTGGAACCACCGGGTGGACCTGACCCTATCCGACGGGCGCGCCACGCTCACCAGGTTCGAGCCCGAGTCCGACGCGCCCAACCTCACCTATCGCCGGTGCCCGGCATGAGCAGCGAGACCATGAACCAGTTCGACCTTACCGACGACCAGCGCGAGGTGCAGGACCTCGCCCGCCGCTTCACCGCGGATCGCATCACGCCCTTTGCGGCCCAATGGGACGAGGAGCACATCTTCCCCCGCGACACGATCAAGGCGGCGGCCGAGCTGGGTTTCGCCGCCATCTACGTGTCGGAGGAAAGCGGCGGTATCGCGCTCGGCCGGCTGGAGGCAGCGCTCATCATGGAGGCCATGGCCTATGGCTGCCCGTCCACGAGCGCGTTTATCTCGATCCACAACATGGCGTCCTGGATGATCGACCGGTTCGGGTCGCAGACGGTCAAGGACAAGTACCTGCCCAGCCTGGTGACGATGGACCGCATCGCCAGCTATTGCCTGACCGAGCCGGGCTCGGGCTCGGACGCCGCCGCGCTCAAGACGCGGGCCGAGAAGGTGGACGGCGGCTGGCGCGTCACGGGCACCAAGCAGTTCATCTCCGGCGGCGGCGCCAACGACGTGTACGTCACCATGGTCCGCACCGGCGAGGACGGGTCGAAAGGCATTTCCTGCCTGGTGATCGAGCACGACATGCCCGGCGTCAGCTTCGGCAAGAACGAGCGCAAGCTCGGCTGGCATTCCCAACCGACCGCGGCCGTGATCCTGGAGGACGTGTTCGTTCCCGAGGAGAACTTGGTCGGCGGCCTGGGCGAGGGCTTCCGCATTGCCATGTCGGGTCTCGACGGCGGGCGGCTCAACATCGGCGCCTGTAGCCTGGGCGGCGCGCAGCGCTGCCTGGACGAGGCGATCGGCTACACCAAGGGGCGCCAGCAGTTCGGACAGCCCATCGCCGACTTCCAGAACACCCAGTTCACGCTGGCCGACATGGCGACCGACCTGGAGGCGGCGCGCGCGCTGCTCTACGTCGCGGCGGCCAAGGTGACCGCGGGCGCGCCCGACCGCTCGCGCTTCTCCGCCATGGCAAAGCGGCTGGCGACCGACAACGGATCGGCGATCGTGGACAAGGCACTCCAGCTCCACGGCGGCTATGGCTACCTGATGGACTATCCGATCGAGCGCTTCTGGCGCGACCTGCGCGTCCATTCGATCCTGGAAGGGACCAATCAGGTCATGCGCATGATCGTCGGCCGCGAACTGGTGCGACAGTGACGGGTGGGCCGGGCATGGCCCAGGACGTCCTCACCTTCGCCGAGGGCCCGATCGCCCGCATCCGCCTCAGCCGGCCAAAGGCGATCCACGCGCTGAACCTGCCCATGTGCCAGGCGATGCTCGACGCGCTGGAGCAGTGGCACGGCGACGACGCGGTGCGCGCCGTGTTGCTGGATCACGCTGAAGGAAGAGGTTTCTGCGCTGGCGGCGACATCCGGATGCTGGCGGAAAGCGGGGGGGGCGACGGTTCGGCGGCGAGGGCCTTTTTTCACGCCGAGTACCGGCTCAACCACCGGCTGTTCACGTATGCCAAGCCGATCGTGGCCTTCATGGACGGCATCACCATGGGTGGCGGCGTGGGGCTGGCGTTGCCGTGCCGCCATCGCGTGGCGACGGAGAACACGCGGCTGGCCATGCCGGAAACCGGGATCGGCCTGTTCCCGGACGTGGGCGGAGGCTGGTATCTGTCGCGGCTGCCCGGACGGATCGGCCAGTATTTGGCACTGACGGGGCGTCGCGTGAACGGTGCTGACTGCCTCGCCCTGGGCCTGGCCACCCACTATCTGAACAGCGGCCGCCTCGATGACGTGAAGGCATGGATCGCCGAGCGTCCGGCCGAGATCGAAAGCGTCCTGGACGGTTCATCCGACGTTCCCGACGACGCTTCTATCCTGGATCGCCGGGCGGAGATCGACCGCCTCTTCGCATCCGACGACTTGGAGGAAGTGTTCGCCGCGCTTGAGGCTGATGGCGGCGACTGGGCGGCCGAAACGCTGGCGACGCTCCGCACCAAGTCGCCCCAGACCATGAAGGTGTCGCTTCGCCTGCTCAAGGACGGGGCCAGCATGGCCAGCTTCGCCGACGAGATGGTGCAGGAATATGCGGTCGGGTGTCGGGTCGTGCAGCGCCATGATTTCCTGGAGGGCGTACGCGCGGTGATCGTGGACAAGGACAACGCGCCGCGCTGGGACCCGGCCACGCCCGCAGCCGTTAGCGACCACGTCATCGACCAAATCTTCGCGCCCTTGCCCGAAGCGGAGGCATGGACGCCGGCATGAAAGAAACCAGCATGACCGATTACGAGATAATCCTGGTCGAGACCCGCGGGGCCGTGACCCTGCTCACGCTGAACCGGCCCAAGGCGCTGAACGCGCTGAACAGCCAAGTTCTAGCCGAGCTGACGCGGGCGCTCGCGGCGTTCGACGCGGACCCGTCTCAGGGCTGTGCCGTCCTGACGGGCTCGGAACGTGCCTTTGCAGCGGGCGCCGACATCAAGGAGATGGCGACGCAGGGCTTTGCCGACGTCTATGGCGGTGACCTGTTCGCCGGCTATGATCGCATCACCGCGACGCGAAAGCCCGTGATCGCCGCTGTCGCCGGCTATGCGCTGGGCGGCGGGTGCGAACTCGCCATGATGTGCGACTTCATCCTGGCCGCCGACACCGCAAAGTTCGGCCAGCCCGAGATCAAGCTGGGCGTCTCACCCGGCATGGGCGGATCGCAGCGGCTGGCACGCGCGGTCGGCAAGGCCAAGGCGATGGAGATGTGCCTGACCGGCCGGATGATGGATGCGGACGAGGCCGAGCGCGCCGGGTTGGTCGCCCGCGTCGTGCCCGCCGACCGGCTGGTGGACGAGGCAGTGGAGGTCGCGACCACCATCGCTGGCATGGCGCCGCTCGCGGTCAAGGCGAACAAGGAGATGGTCAATGCGGCGTACGAAACCACGCTGACCCAGGGCGTCATGTTCGAGCGCCGCCTGTTCCACGCGCTGTTCGGTACCGCAGACCAGAAGGAGGGCATGGCCGCTTTCTCCGAAAAGCGGCCCGGCAACTGGACGGGGAAGTAGACATGGCACGCGTAGCATTCATCGGGCTGGGCAACATGGGCGGCGGCATGGCCGCCAACTTGGCGAAAGGCGGCCACGACGTCCGCGCATTCGATCTGTCGGCGGACGCGCTGGCACGGGCAAAGGAGGCTGGCTGTCTCCCGGCCGACGACTTGTCCGCGGCGGCGGAAGGGGCGGAGGTGATCGTCACCATGCTGCCCGCCGGCCGCCACGTGGCGGAGGTATATGCGACCGTGCTGCCGCTGGCGGCGCCGGGAGCGGTGATGATCGATTGTTCCACGATCGACGTGGACACGGCGCGCGCCGTGGCAGCGGACGCTGCCGGGCGCGGCCTGAAGGCGGTGGACGCGCCCGTGTCGGGCGGGATCGCGGCGGCGACGGGCGGCACGCTGACCTTCATGGTGGGTGGTCCCGCCGAAGCGTTCGAGCAGGCGCGCCCCTATCTGGAGGCGATGGGCAAGGCGGTGGTCCATGCCGGCGCGTCGGGCGTTGGCCAAGCCGCGAAGCTGTGCAACAACATGATCTTGGGCGCGACCATGGTCGCCACCTGCGAGGCGTTCAACCTGGCCGGGAGGCTGGGGCTCGACCCGCAGGCCTTTTTCGACATCGCCAGCGTCTCCTCGGGCCAGAGCTGGTCCATGACCAGCTACTGCCCCGTGCCCGGCGTGGGTCCGGAAACGCCCGCCGACCGAAACTACGGGGGCGGCTTCGCGGCGGCGCTGATGCTGAAGGACCTGCGGCTGGCGGCAGAAGCGGCCGAGGCGACGGGAAGTGCCACGCCCATGGGAAAGCGGGCGCGCGAACTCTACGAAGCCTATGTGGCGGAGGACGCGGACGGGAGCGACTTTTCCGGCATCATCCGCTCGCTGGACCGGCTGGGACGGTAGCAGGGTTGCCCCACCGAACCCTGCGGGGCTGCTTCATATCAGTTCGGAGGGTTTCACCCCCAGTTCTTCCAGGAACGGCTCTGCATAGGCGACGCGGCCGGTCATGGTCCAGGGGTCGGCGACCGCCAGCCGGTACACGGCCTCCGCGATATATTCGATCGGCTGCACCCGGTCCCGGGTGCGTTCGTTGATGAGGCCGTGGACGGCGACGCCGGGCGTGTCGACCAGGCCGGGGGAGACGACGTTCACGGCGATGCCGTTCTCCTGCTCCTCCGACGCCAGGCCCGTGGTGAACCGCTCCAGCGCGGCCTTGCACATGCCGTAAACGGTGCCCCCGCGTGCGGCCTGATAGGGCTGTTTGGGATGGATGCCGGCCGGTGACGAAATGTTGACGATGCTGCCTCGACCGCGCTCGCGCATCGCGGGCAGGACCAGTTGGGCGAGGTGGAAGGGGGCGTAAACCTGCACCTCCATCATCAGCTTGAACCGCTTTTCGGAGAACTCGGCCACCGGCATGAAATAGGTGATGGCGGCGTTGTTCACGAGCACGTCGACGGGTCCCAGCGCCGCCTCCGCTTCGCGCACCAGACGCTCGCGATCTTCCGCCAGCGCCAGATCGGCGCGGATCAGTACCGCTTCGGCGCCCGCATCCGTTAGTCGGTCCACTGTCTCCGCCAGCGTACCGGGCAATCGGCTCTGCCCTTCCTCCGCCGTCCGCGCGGAGACGGCGACGCGAGCGCCGGCCATGGCCAGGCGGGCGGCGATCGCCGCACCGATGCCGCGACTCGCCCCGGTTACCAGCGCCGTCCGGCCGGCGAGCGGCCCGTTCCGGTCGATCATGATCATCTCCTCGCAACCACGTGGCGGCGGTCGTTGCCGCCTTCGTGCGGATGGAGAGCAGCATACCCTTTCTTCTAACGCAAGCTGCGTCTATGGTCGGCGGCGACGCGGGGCGGAAGTTCCCGCGCGAAAGAGGATGCTGGAGGGGCCAGGGATGCCGATCTACTATCCGGACGTGCTGGCGCAGGGCACCAGGCCGCGATCCTTCCAATATGGCGACAAGGACGCGATGCTCTATGCCCTGGGCATCGGGCTCGGCGCCGATCCGCTGGACGAGGCGGAGCTCGCCTTCGTCCATGAGCGCGGCCTCAAGGTCGTACCGACCGCCGTCACCGTGCTGGCCGGACGCGGCACGCCCGAACCGCTGCCGCGACCGGAGGGTCATCGGGAGAGCCGGCCCAATTTCCTGATGCTGGTCCATGGCGAGCAGAAGGTGGAGCTTCACCGCCCGTTGCCGCCGGCCGGCCGCTTCACCACCGAAAGCCGCACGGTCGGCGCGTTCGACAAGGGCGAGGGAAAGGGCGCGGTGCTGGTCAACGAAACCGTGTGGCGCGACGAGGCGGGGGAGATGGTGGCGACCCTCACCTCCTCCAGCTTCTGCCGCGGCGACGGCGGTTTCGGCGGCCCATCGGACGGCGCGCCGGAGCCGCACAGGGTGCCGGCCCGCGCGCCCGACCGCACGGTGGAGATCGCGACGCGACCGGATCAGGCGCTGCTCTACCGATTGAACGGTGATCGCAATCCGCTCCACTCCGACCCCGAGAGCGCGCGCAAGTCGGGGTTCGACCGGCCGATCCTGCACGGGCTGTGCACCTATGGGATCACGTGCCGTGCGATCCTGCAATCGGTAACGGGCTGGGACCCCGAGCCGATCGCGAGCCATCAGGCGCGCTTTTCCGCGCCCGTCTTTCCGGGCGACACGGTGGCGGTGGACCTTTGGCTGGACGGCAGGGACGTGTCGTTCGAGGCGCGGATTCCCGCGCGCAACGCCACCGTCATCAAGAACGGCCTCACCACGCTTCGTTAGGAGAAGAGACATGGGACTTCTGGACGGCAAGGTCGCGATCATCACGGGGGCAGGCGGCGGACTGGGGGAGGCCTATGCCAGGCTGTTCGCGCGCGAAGGGGCGGCCGTGGTCGTGAACGACTTGGGCGGCGCGCGCGACGGGTCGGGGGACGGATCAGGCAGCGCCGCGCAGAAGGTGGTGGACGCCATCGTCGCGGACGGCGGCCGCGCGGTCGCGAACGGCGACGACGTCTCCACGGTAGAAGGGGGCGAGAACATCCTGAAGACCGCGCTCGACAATTTCGGGCAGGTCGACATCTTGGTCAACAATGCCGGCATCCTGCGCGACAAGACCTTTGCCAATACGGGCGAGGCCGACTGGGACGTGGTGGTCAAGGTACACCTGAAGGGTACCTATTGCTGCACCATGCCCGTCTGGAAGTGGCTAAAGGACAATCAGCGTCCGGGCGTCATCATCATGACCTCGTCCACGTCCGGTCTGTACGGCAACTTCGGCCAGTCCAACTACGGCGCCGCGAAGGCCGGCATCTACGGTTTCATGCGTGTGCTGGCACTGGAGGGCGTCCGTTACGGCATCCGCGTCATGGCGCTGGCACCGGGCGCGTTCACACGCATGACCTCCGACCTGCCCGGCATGAAGGGTCGCGAACCCAACCAGATGGCGCTGCCGGAGAATATTGCGCCCGCCGTGCTGTTCATGGCCTCCGACCTGGCGGCCGAGCATACGGGCAAGGTAATCGCAGCCTCCCAGCGCGGCGTGGCGGAGATCCGGATGGTGCAGAGCAGGGGCTTCGCGCCCGGCGAGCCCTATACGGCCGAGCAGGTGGCCGAGCACATGAACGACGTGTTCTTCCCCGCCTCGGTGGAGCGGGTGGTGTCGCTATAGGCTCATGATCGGGACGGGAGGGCGCGTACGCTGCCCTCCCGGCTCCTCGTGTCAGAGAACTTCGAACAGGCCGGCGGCACCCATGCCGCCGCCGACGCACATGGTCACCACGACGTACTTCGCGCCGCGGCGCTTGCCCTCGATCAGCGCGTGGCCGGTCATGCGCGCGCCGCTCATGCCGTAAGGGTGGCCGACCGAGATGGCGCCGCCGTTGACGTTCAGCAGCTCGTCGGGGATGCCCAGCTTGTCGCGGCAGTAGAGGACCTGCACCGCGAACGCCTCGTTCAGCTCCCACAGGCCGATATCGTCGGTCTTGAGGTTGAAGCGCTCGAGCAGCTTGGGAATCGCGAACACGGGGCCGATGCCCATCTCGTCGGGGTCGGTGCCAGCGACCGCCATGCCGACATAGCGGCCCAGCGGGGTGAGGCCGCGCTTCTCGGCCAGCTTCTCCTCCATCAGGACCGACGCGGACGCGCCGTCCGAAAGCTGCGACGCGTTGCCGGCGGTAATGTTGAGGTCGGGGCCGAGCACGGGAGTGAGGCCCTTCAGCCCCTCCAGCGTGGTGTCGGGGCGGTTGCCCTCGTCCTTGGAGAGCGTCACTTCCTTGTGGGAGACTTCCTTGGTCTCCTTGTTGGTGACGGCCATGGTCGCCGTCACGGCCACGATCTCGTCGTCGAACTTGCCCGCAGCCTGAGCGGCGGCGGTGCGCTGCTGCGACTGGAGGCCGTATTCGTCCTGAACGTCGCGGCTGATGTTGTAGCGCTTGGCGACCACCTCGGCCGTCTGGAGCATGGGCATGTAGATGTTCTTGTGCATGGCCAGCAGTTCGTCGTCGCGGCCGACGCGCATCTGGGGCGTCTGGACCATGGAGATGCTTTCCACGCCGCCGCCGATCGCCACATCCATGTTGTCGACCACGATCTCCTTGGCCGCCGTCGCGATCGCCATCAGGCCGGACGCGCACTGACGGTCGAGCGACATGCCCGACACGGTGGTCGGAAGGCCGGCGCGCAGCAGCGACAGGCGGGCGATGTTGCCGCCCTGCACGCCCTGCTGGAGCGCGGCGCCGATTACTACGTCCTGCACCTCGGCGCCGTCGATCCCGGCACGCTCCACGGCGGCCTTGATCGCGTGGGAGGCCAGGGTCGGCGAAGGCGTGTTGTTGAACGCACCGCGATAGGCACGGCCGATGGGCGTGCGCGCGGTGGAGACGATAACGGCAGAACGGCTCATGGGGTTTCTCCTGCTCCCCTCCCAGTGAAGGGAGGGGCTGGGGGTGGGTGCGCGACGCGAAGCGGCGCGCTCGGCGCGGACGGCAGAGCTCGCGGCAGCGCCGCTCGCACCCACCCCCGCCCCCTCCCTGCAAGCAAGGAGGGGAGATTGGGCGTCAGACGAAGATCTGGCTCATCCATTCGGCGATCATGGCGGGCTTTTCCGCGCCCTCGATCTCCACGGTGAACTCGTTGGTCTGCTGGAACTGGCCGGGGCGCTTTTCCGCGAATTCGAGCAGCTTGAACCGGCCACGGACCTTGGAACCCGAGCGGACGGGCGTAATGAAGCGGACCTTGTTGCCCCCGTAGTTCACGCCCATCTTCACGCCGTCGAGCCGCGGCGCGTCCTTCACCTTGGACGACAGGAGCGGCATCAGCGACAGCGTCAGAAAGCCGTGCGCGATGGTGCCGCCGAACGGCGTCATGGCGGCTGCCTCCGGGTTCACGTGGATGAACTGGTGGTCGCCCGTCGCCTCGGCGAACTTGTTTATCATGTCCTGAGTGACCTCGACCCATTCGGACACGGTTTCCTGTCCGACACGGTTCTTCATCTCGTCGATTGTGACGGTCGCCACGGGGTGCCCCTCCTGCCGGTCAAGCGCTAGATGCTGGCCGCATCCTAGGCGCGGGCAACCCCGCCCCGCAAGCCCGCAACCGACCGGAACAACGAACATGGCCGATGCCGTACCGTCCAACCCCCGTGAAACCATGACCCGGCTGTACCGCGCGCCCGAACCGGAGGTTCTAAAGCCGCTGATCGAGCGAGCGCGCATGGGTGCCGAATCGCACGATCGCGTTCTGGGCACCGCGTCCGGCCTGCTGGCGGACCTTCGCGCGGCGCAGGGACGGGGCTGGGTGAACCGCTTTCTCCAGGAATATCGCCTCAACTCGTCGGAGGGCGTGGCGCTGTTGTCGCTGGCCGAGGCGTTCCTGCGCGTGCCCGATCCGGAGACGGCGGACCTGCTGATCGCGGACAAGCTGGGCGAGGCGGACTGGCGGGCGCACGCGGGGCGGTCGAGCTCCGCGCTGGTCAATTCGGCCACCTGGGGGCTGGTGGTCGGCCGCGCTCTGGTGCGCGAAGGCGAGGGCGGGGCGCTTCGCCGGCTCATCAGCCGCGCGGGCGAGCCTTTCGTGCGCCAGGCGGTTGGCGCCGCCATGAAGATGATGGGCGAGATCTTCGTGATGGGCCGCACCATCGACGAGGCGATGCGCCGCATGAAGAAGCCGGAGAACCGCGGCTTCACCGCCAGCTTCGACATGCTGGGTGAGGCGGCCCGGACCAGGGAGGACGCCGAGCGTTACCTGCGCGCCTATGAGGGCGCGATCGATGCGGTCGGCTCCGACCCGGCGGCGGGCCACTCGGTGTCGGTGAAGCTGTCCGCCCTCCATCCCCGCTACGAGGTCGCACGTTGGAACGAATGCGTGGGCGAGCTGACCGAGATGCTGTCCGCGCTCGCCAGGCGGGCGGCGGACCGGAACATCGCGCTCACCGTGGATGCGGAGGAGAGCGAGCGGCTGGAGATGAGCCTGGACATCATCGGCGCCGTCGCCGCACTTCCCGACCTCAAGGGTTGGGACGGGTTCGGCATGGCTGTCCAGGCCTATGGCAAGCGCGCGCGGCCGGTGGTCGCCTGGGCGAACGCGCTGGACCGCGTGATGAACGTGCGCCTGGTCAAGGGCGCCTACTGGGACAGCGAGATCAAGCGCACCCAGGTCGAGGGGTTGGACGACTATCCGCTGTTCACGCGCAAGGCGGCGACCGACGTCAGCTATCTGGCGGTCGCGCGCGACATGCTGGACGCGCCCAATATCCGTCCGGCCTTTGCCAGCCACAATGCGCTGACCGTCGCGACGATCGTGGAGTGGGCGGGCAATAGCCGCGACTTCGAGTTCCAGCGGCTGCACGGCATGGGCGATGGCCTGTACGAGCGGCTGGTGCGCGAGAACGGCTATCACTGCCGCGTCTATGCCCCGGTGGGAGGGCACCGCGACCTGCTGGCGTACCTGGTCCGGCGGCTGCTAGAGAACGGCGCCAACTCCAGCTTCGTGCACCAGCTGGCCGACGAGCGGCTGTCGGAGGCGGATATCCTGGCCGATCCGGTCGCCAAGGTGGCGGCGGTGGGCGGCAGCCGGCATCCGTCGATCCCGAGCCCGCGCGACCTGTTCGGGCCGGACGGGCATCGGAACAGCGCAGGGATCGACCTGAGCGACCGGAACGTGCTGACGCGGATCACGGCGGCGGTGGCGAAGCCCGTCTCATTGACGCCTGGCACGTCGATCCTGGACGAGGATGACGGACGCCCGGGTGGTCCGATCCGCGCCGCCGTGACGCGGGCCGCCGCCGCATTTCCCGACTGGTCGGCGACCCCGATCGAAGCCCGCGCAGCCGCGCTCGACCGGCTCGCCGACCTGCTGGAGCGGGACCGCGAGCGGCTGATGGCGATCTGCGTGCAGGAGGCGTTCAAATCGATCCCGGACTCGATCGGAGAGGTGCGCGAGGCCGCGGATTTCTGCCGCTATTACGCGTCGCAAGCCCGTTCCGGGCTGCGGCCGATGGAGCTGCCGGGGCCGACGGGCGAGCGCAACGTGCTGCGGTACGAGGGTCGGGGGGTCTGGGCGACGGTGGCGCCATGGAACTTCCCGCTGGCGATCTTCCTGGGCCAGTGCGCCGCCGCCCTGGTCGCGGGCAACACGGTGGTCGCCAAGCCCGCCCCCCAGACGCCCGCGATAGCCGCCGCCGCGGTGGCGCTGGCGCACGAGGCGGGCGTGCCGGCGGATGCGCTGGTGCTGGTGCCCGGCGGACCGGAGGTGGGCGCGGCGCTGGTCGGCGATGCGCGGATCACGGGCGTGGCGTTTACCGGATCGACCGCCACCGCCCGCCGGATCGCGCGCACGCTGCTGGAGGACGATGCCCGGCCGCTGGTGCCGCTGATCGCGGAAACGGGCGGGATCAACGCCATGATCGTCGATTCCACCGCGCTTCCCGAGCAGGTGGTGGCCGACGTCGTCACCAGCGCCTTCCGTTCGGCGGGCCAGCGCTGCTCCGCGCTCCGGCTGCTGCTGGTGCAGGAGGATGTGGCGGACGGCGTGATCGCCATGCTGAAGGGTGCCATGGCGACGCTGATCGTGGGCGACCCCGCCGATCCCGCCAGCGACGTGGGGCCGGTGATCGACAGGCCGGCGTATGACCGGCTGATGGCCTATCGCGAGAAGGTCCGCGAGCGCTGGGTGGCGACGTGCGACGTGCCCGCGGAGGGCCTGTACGTTCCGCCTACGCTGATCCGGCTGGGATCGGCGGACGAGCTGGACGCCGAATGGTTCGGTCCGCTGCTTCACGTTGCCACGTGGAAGGCGGGCGAGTTGGAGGCGACGATCCAGAGGGTCAACGCCAAGGGCTACGGCCTGACCATGGGCCTGCACAGCCGCATCGCGCGCGCGGGCGAGATCGCGGAAGCGCGCGCCAGAGTCGGCAACCTCTACGTCAACCGCTCCATGATCGGGGCCGTCGTGGGCTCCCAGCCCTTCGGCGGCGAGGGTTTGTCGGGCACGGGGCCAAAGGCTGGCGGACCCAACTATCTCCACCGTTTCTGCGCCGAGCGCGCGGTATCGGTGGACACGACCAGCGCTGGTGGCAACGCCACGCTGCTCAGCCTGGACGAGGGCGGCATCTGACGGCGAGTGTCGCGCGGGCGCAACCCGCGCGACGACCTGATCCGGGTGCTGCCCTCCGTCGCCATGTTCGCGAGCTTGCCGCCCGATGACCGGCCCACGGTGCAGGGTTCGGCGTGGCGCGGTACTGATCCGCCCGGCCGGACGGCAGAGGCGCGCATTCGTCGCATCTTTGTCGGCCCCGTCGCGGCTGAATGGCGCAGCGACTCGCCAGGGACCAGGACTGCCACAAAGGGAGGCGAGACGATGGCCCGTCTGATCGAACGACTGATGGTTGTGGCCGTACCCGCGGCGGCGCTCTACGGCATCGGCCCGGCGCATGTGGAGGCGGCGCTGGGTGCGGTCATGCAGTGGCTGGACAAGCCGCTGATCGGCTGAGACGCCGCGCAATGCATTAACGATTCCGCTCTACGTCGGGCCGGTGACGAACGACGCGCTACAGGCGGGAGGCCCCGGAGAGCCGCTGGAACGACGCGCAGCCGCGTTCGTGGCGGAGGCGCTGATGATGATCGACGCGGCGCAGAACGTCGTGGCGCAGGACGGCCCGCCACAAGTCGCCGACATGAACAGGCGGCGCGATGCGCTGGCAGAGCTGCTGGGCCGGTACCAGCGGTTCAAGCATCGCGACGTCTTCGACCCCGTGGTCAAGCTAGGCTCCGCCTCGCGTGCGATCGCCGCGCGCCGGATGAAGACCGAATGCATCCTGATGGGCCAGCAATTCGAGCAATATTGCACGCGATGGACGGGGCTGAGCACCGCGTCGGACTGGCAGGCGTACCGCGTGGACATGCGCACGATTTGCGACCAGCTGGTGGAGCATCTCCGGTCCGAGGCGGTGGCGTTGCGGTGGCTGACCGCGATCGAGGACCTCTATGCCCTCGTGCCGGGTCGGGACAGTGGCAGCGATGCCGGGGCTGTCGGGATGCTCTAGACCCGCTCCACCGAGTGCACGGCGTCAATGGCGCGCAGGCCGGAGAGCAGGCGCATCAGCTGAGGCAGGTCGTGGACCTCAACGTCGATGGTGTTGGTGTGGTACACCGCGTCGCGCGCATCGAGGCGAAGGTTGACGATGTTGGCGCGATGCTGGCCGATCACCGTCGCCAGCACGCCCAGCGCGCCGGGTTCGTTGCGCACCTCCACCTGGATGCGCGCGGTGGCGCCGGCCGTGTCGCCCCAGGTGACCTCCACCCAGTCCGTCTCCCCCTCCGCACGATCGGCAAGGTCCGCCAGGACCTGGCAGGAGATGACGTGGACCTCGATTCCCGCGTCCGGCCGGCGAAGGCCTGCGATCCGGTCGCCGGGCACGGGATGACAGCAGGTCGCCAGGTCGAACGCAACACCGGGCTTCAGCCCCTTGATCGAAATGGCGCCGGCCTGGGGAAGCGGCCGGCCGCTGTCCGTGCCGCCCGAACCCGGCATCAGCGCTTCCATGACCTGCTGATCGGCCAGCGTGCGACGCGCGATCGCGAGCATCAGCGCAGGCTCGTCGGCGATCTTCAGTCGCTTCAGCGCGTCCGCCAGCGCGCCTTCGGCCAGCGGAGCAGGCAGGCGGGCGAGGATATCGTCGTAGATCTTGCGTCCCAGCTTCACGCCCTCGTCGCGCTCGGCCTGCCGCAGGTGCCGCCGGATCGCGGCCAGCGCCTTGGCTGTGGTGGCGATGTTGAGCCAGCCGGGCTGGGGAACCTGGGCGTTCGAACGCAGGATCTGCACCTGGTCGCCGTTCTCGATCACCGTCTTCAGCGACACGACGCGCCCGTTCACCTTGGCGCCAACCGCCTGGTCGCCCAAGTCGGTATGGACGGCATAGGCGAAGTCGATGGGTGTCGCCCCCTTGGGCAGCTGGATCAGCTCGCCCGCCGGCGTGAAGGCGAAGATGCGGTCGGCGTACATCGCCATGCGTGTGTGTTCCAGCAGCTCCTCCGGGCTGCCGGCCGTGTCGATGATCTCGACCAGATCGTTGATCCAGTCGGGACGCGCGCCGCCGTTCGCGTCGGCACGCGACTTTCCTTCCTTGTAGGCCCAGTGGGCGGCCAGCCCGTGTTCAGCCTCCGAATGCATGTCCGGCGTGCGTATCTGGATCTCGACGCGCGTGTTCTCGGCATGGACGATGGCGGTGTGCAGCGACCGGTAGCCGTTGCGCTTGGGCGTGGAGATGTAATCCTTGAACCGGCCGGGAACGGTGGGCCAGCGGCGATGGATGATGCCCAGCGCCCGGTAGCAGTCGTCGACCGTCGGCACGATCGCACGAAACGCCATGACGTCCGACAGCTGTTCGAAGCTGATGTGCCGTTCGGCCATCTTGCGCCAGATCGAATAGGGATGCTTCTCGCGCCCCGACACGTCCGCCGACAGCCCGGCGCGGCCGAGCAACAGTTTCAGGCCCGACCCGATCTTGGCGATGCGATCCCCGCCGCCTTCCTTCAGGCTGTCGAGGCGCCGCGTGATGGACTCGTACGCTTCCGGCTCCAGCTGCTCAAAGGCCAGCGTCTGCATCTCGCGCATGAACTCGTACATGCCGACGCGCTCGGCCAGCGGGGCATAGATATCCAGCGTCTCGCGCGCGATGCGGCGACGCTTCTCCGGCTTGCCGATGTATTTCAGCGTCCGCATATTGTGCAGCCGGTCGGCCAGCTTCACCAGCAGCACGCGGATGTCGTCGGACATGGCGAGCAGGAACTTGCGCAGGTTCTCCGCCGCGCGCTCGTTCTCCGTCTGCGCCTCGATCTTGGAGAGCTTGGTGACGCCCTCCACCAGCCGGCCGACAGAGGGGCCGAACAGCTTCTGTATCTGCTCGGGCGTCGCCACCGTGTCCTCCACGGTGTCGTGGAGGATGGCGGTCGCGATCGTCTCGTCGTCCAGCCGGAGGTCGGTCAGGATGCCCGCCACCTCGATCGGGTGGCTGAAATAAGGGTCGCCGTTGGCGCGCTTCTGACTCCCATGCGCCTGCATGGAGAAGACATAGGCGCGGTTCAGCATCGCCTCGTCGGCATCGGGGTCGTAGTCGAGGACCCGGTCGACCAGTTCATATTGTCGCAGCACGCGGGCCTAGATGGCGGGCCCACGTGCTGCTTTGCAACAACTTATTGCCACAGGCACGCGGCCGGCGCGTTCAGCGCGCCGCCATCGCCGTGGCGGGTGCCGCCTTCGCGCGGCGGTTGCACTTGGCAAGCTGGTCCGCGTCGAACGTCGCGTCACCGGCCGAGAAGGACGTGAGACGGCCTACGTCTCGGGCCAGAAGGTCGCACAGCAGGGCTGGCCGCTCGGGCGCGCGCGCCGCCAGGTAGCGGCCGTCGCGCAGCGTCCAGCCGGTCGCACGCGTCATTGTGCGGGCAGCCGCCGGCGCCGCCTCCGGCGTCGCGACGTAAAAGGCAGCGCGTGCTGCCTGCGCCTCGGCCGGCCCGGCGGCCAGCGTGAGCGAAGCAGCGGATGCGGCCAGGGCAGCGGCGAGCGAGAGCAGGCGGATCATGGACAAGCTCCTTTGAAACTAGGTTGCTGAACGCTACTTACCTATTAAGGTTGCAAGTAGCAACTAGAAACTTTACCTCGGCGTTGCGGTTCGCTGCGGCCGTGCGCTAGGGTGCGGCGGCGAGAGGATGCTGGAATGACCGAGAAGCTTCGCGAGCCGCTGGCGGAGTGCAGCCTGCCCGCGGCGCTGGCCGCGATGGGCGAACGATGGTCGTTTATGATCCTGCGCGCGGCGTTCAACAAGCTGGCGCACTTCGAGGAGTTCCAGTCGGAACTGGGGATCGCGCGCAACGTGCTGGCGGACCGGCTTGGCCGGCTGGTCGGCCACGGCATCCTGGAACGCCGCCCGCTGCCCGAGGACCGTCGCAAGATCGAGTACCGGCTGACGGAGAAGGGGCGCGCGCTGTTGCCGACCATGGTGGCGCTTCGCCAGTGGGGCGAGCGGTGGGAGACGGGCGTTCCCGCCTTTCCCGTTCTGGTGGATGAGCGCGACCAGCAGCCGATCCGTGAGGTCCGCGTACTCGCCCATGACGGGCGTGAACTTGCGCTGGCGGAGGTTCGGTGGGCGCTGCCCGAGGAACGCGCGGAAGCCGCGGAGTAGAAGGCGCCTAGCCGGCGAGCGCGAGCCAAGCAGCGAGCGCGAAGCCGGTCAGGGTCGGATAGAAGGTGAGCGCAAAGCCGAGCGCGCGGCGGCCGGGTCCGCCCGAATAGCCCGCCCAGAACAGGAGGCGTCCGACCGAAAAGGCGAGCGCCATGGCTGCGACCAGCGCCGCCGGTTGGGGCAGCAGGATCGCCAGGACGAGGTGGATGGGCACCGCCAGCACCGCCTGTTCGATCGTGTTGGTGAGCACCGCATTGGCGCGGGCCGCGGCGGAACCGGGGTGGTCCGAAACGCTGCCGCCGATCGCGTCGGGCGAGAAGAAGCGCAAGGCGGCGGTCCGCGCCACCATCGCCAGCGGACAGGCGATCACCAGTAGGTCCCATCGAAGCGCCAGGGCGAGCCGGTCCCCGGTCGTCGCCGGCGGACCCGCGGCCGGATAGGCGGCACGGAGCCCGAAGGCGAGCATCGCCGCCGTCAGTACGATGGCAAGCCCCATACCTGCCAGAACGCGCCGCTGCTCGCGCCGGAAATCCCTCGATCCCGCGGGATCGTCCACGTCACCCAGCGCGCTGGGAGGGCGTGTTGACGCCCATGGACTGGAGGTAACGCTTCACGTTGCGCGCTGCCTGGCGCAGCCGCTGTTCGTTCTCGACCATGGCGATGCGCACGAAGCCCTCGCCGTTCTCGCCATAGCCGACGCCGGGCGCCACGGCGACCTGGGCGTGGGTCAGGAGTTGCTTGGAGAATTCCAGCGATCCCAGATGCGCCACCGCCGGGGGCAGGGGCGCCCAGGCGAACATGGAGGCGCGAGGGCTGGGGATATCCCAGCCGGCGCGACCGAAGCTTTCCACCAGCACGTCGCGGCGCTGGCGATAGAGCTGGCGGTTCTTTTCCACGATGTCCTGCGGCCCGTTGATCGCGGCCACGGCCGCTGCCTGGATAGGCGTAAAGGCGCCATAGTCGAGATAGCTCTTTACCCGCGTCAGCGCCGCGATCAGCCGCCTGTTGCCGACCGCGAAGCCGATCCGCCAGCCGGCCATGGAATAGGTCTTGGACAGCGACGTGAACTCGACGGCTACGTCCTTCCCGCCCGGCACCTGGAGGATGGAGGGCGTGGGTACGCCATCATAATAGAGCTCGGAATAGGCGAGGTCGGACAGGACCCAGAGGCCGTGCTCCTTGGCGAACGCGACCACGCGTTCGTAGAAGGCGAGGTCCACCACCTCCGCGGTCGGGTTGGACGGATAGCCCATGACCAGCACGCTGGGCTTGGGCACGGTAAAGGCCATCGCGCGCTCGAGCGATTCGAAATAATGCTCGTCCGGCGTGGTCGGCACCGAGCGGATGGTGGCGCCCGCGATGATGAAACCGAAGGTGTGGATGGGATAGGAGGGATTGGGCGCCAGCACCACGTCGCCCGGCGCCGTGATCGCCTGGGCGAGGTTGGCCAGCCCCTCCTTGGAGCCGAGCGTGACGACCACCTCCGTATCGGGGTCGAGATCGACGCCGAAGCGACGGCCGTAATAGCCTGCCTGTGCGCGACGCAGGCCGGCAATGCCCTTGGACGCGGAATAGCCGTGCGCGTCCGGCTTGCGGGCGACCTCGGCCAGCTTGTCGATCACGTGGTCGGGAGGCGGCAGATCGGGATTGCCCATGCCCAGGTCGATGATGTCCTCGCCTGCCTGCCGGGCGGCGGCGCGCATCGCGTTCACTTCCGCGATCACATAGGGCGGCAGGCGGCGGATGCGGTAGAACTCGCCCGGGAGGCTGTCAGGGGAGAGGGGGTCGGACATGATCGGTGGCCTCGCGCGTTCCGCCACGGCGTAGCGCGCCGACCGGTTTCCGTCACCCCGGCGAGACGTTAAAGACGGGTGCAGGAGAGCATCATGGCCGATACGGACACCCCCGGCGAGCAGCCAAGGCCGGAACAGGCCGACCCCGCGATGCACGCGCTGCGCGAGATGCAGCATTGGACGCGGGTCGTGGGACGCGCGCAGCAGATGATGATGGAAAGCGGGCTGGAACTCGCCGCCGCGCCGGGCGTGCCCGTGGTGCCCGGCGTCAACGACGCCGCCACGCTGGACCGGGTGGGCGACTTCTGGCGCGAGAGTACGACCTTGTGGCAGCGGATGCTGGACCCCGCCTTCCTGTTCGAGCCCGAGGGACCGGATCGCGCGCGCGACAAAAGGTTCAAGGCGGCGGCGTGGCGCGAGGACCCGCTGTTCGACTGGGTGCGGCGCAGCTACCTGGCGCTGTCCGACCACATGCTGTCCCAGGTGGAGCGCATGGACGGGCTGGAGCCGCGCCAGAAGGAGCAGCTGCGCTTCGCGGCGCGGGGCTTCGCGGACGCCATGAGCCCGTCCAACTTCGCGCTCACCAACCCGGAGGTGATCGCGCGCACCGTTGAGACGCGCGGCGACAACCTGCTGAAGGGCATGAAGCACATGCTGGCCGACATCGGCCGCGGCCAGCTGACCCACACGGACGGCGGCGCGTTCGAGGTCGGGCGCAATCTGGCGACGACGCCGGGCAAGGTGGTGCTGCGGACGCCGCTGTTCGAGCTGATCCAGTATTCGCCCGCGACCGAAACTGTGCTGGAAACGCCGCTGGTCATCTTCCCGCCCTGGATCAACCGCTTCTACATCCTGGATTTGACGCCGGAGAAGAGCTTCATCCGCTGGGCGGTGGAGCAGGGGCTGACCGTGTTCATGGTGTCGTGGAAGTCGGCGGACGCGTCCATGAAGGACGTGGCCTGGGACGATTACGTCGCGGCCCAGGTGCAGGCAGTGGACGCGATCCGCGACCTGCTGGGCGTCAAGGCCGTCCACGCCATCGGCTATTGCGTGGCGGGCACCACGCTGGCCGCGACGCTGGCGCTGCTGGCGGCGCGGTCGCAAGCGGACAAGGTGGCGAGCGCCACCTTCTTCACCGCCCAGGTCGACTTCTCGGGCGCGGGCGACCTGTCCAACTTCGTGGACGACGACCAGCTGGCGCTGATCGGCGCGCTGTCGCCGGAAGGATATCTGGACGGGCGGTTCATGGCGGCCACGTTCAACCTGTTGCGCGGGCGCGACCTGATCTGGAACTACGTCACCAACAACTATCTGCTGGGCGAGGATTATGCGCCCTTCGACCTGCTGCACTGGAACGGAGACACCACCAACCTGCCCGCTCGGTGGCACCTGAGCTACCTGACGGACCTCTACCGCGACAACCTGCTGGTGGAGGCCGGGCGGCTGTCGGTGGACGGCACCCCGCTGGACCTGACCCGCGTCGAGACACCGTCCTATGTCCAGGCCGGCCGCGAGGACCATATCGCGCCCGCCGATAGCGTGTGGAAGATCACGCAACTGTTCCGCGGACCCGTCCGCTTCGTGCTTGCGGGGTCGGGACACATCGCCGGCGTGGTCAACCCGCCTTCGGCCGGCAAATACCAGCACTGGGTCAACGAGGACGCGTCGGTGGAGACGCTGGACGACTTCCGCGCCGGCGCCCGCGAGGTGAAAGGCAGCTGGTGGCCGGACTGGGTGGCGTGGCTGAGGCGGTTCGACGGCGCTGAGGTCGCCGCGGATGGCGCGCGCGTGCCGGGCGGCGGAAGCCTGGCCTCGCTCGGCGAGGCACCGGGGAACTACGTTCGCGAACGATAGTTTGTTGCGCTGCACAAAAGCCGCTTGACGTTCTCGTGAGCCCGCTTATGTTGCAGTGCAGCAAAGGAGCGGGCGATGGCGGACAAGCCGATTGATCTTTCTCTGACCAACGCGGCGGAGTCGATACCGGACGCGCTGGCGGCTCCCAAGCGCCAGCGCAGAGCGCCGGCCGTCACCGCGCCCGTGGCGACGTCCGTCGTACTGCCGTCGGCTTCCGAGCCGCCCTCCATCCTTGAGCCGGTCGTCGCAGAGACGCCGGCTGCCCCGACCGCCGCGGCTTCGGCGGAACCGCAACAGGAGCATGACACCGTGGCGACCACTGTCGAGAACGTGACCAACCAGGCCGAGAAGCTGGGCGAGACCACCAAGAACGCCGCGCAGACGATGTTCGCGGACGCCAAGGAGCGTACCGAGGACGCGGTGGCCAAGGGCCAGAAGTTCTGGGCCGAGATGGCCGAGTTCAACAAGGGCAATGTCGAGGCGCTGGTCGAGAGCGGCCGCGTGGCCGCCCGCGGTTTCGAACAGATGGGCCGCGAGGCCGCCGAGGAGGCGCGCAAGTCCTTCGAGGCCACCCAGGCCGCGGTGAAGACGCTGGCGTCGGTCAAGTCGCCTACCGAGTTCGTCCGCCTGCAGGGCGAGTTCGCCCGCACCGCGTTCGACCAGATGGTGGCCCAGACGTCGCGCAATACCGAGTCGATGCTGAAGCTGGCGGGCGAGATCGCCCAGCCGATCAGCAACCGGGTGGCGCTGGCCGCCGACAAGATGAAGGTCGCCGCATAAGCGACGCCTTTGCGTGGAGCGTAGAGAAAGGGGGCGGCCGTCCGGCAGGACGGTCGCCCCCTTTTTTCGTTCGTGCTGGCGCCCGACCGTCCATTCAAGCGCGTGATCGTCGGTGAAGGCGTCGCCGCCGTCGCGGCAAACTGCGGCAACGACGCGTTCGGCTCAACCGATACGCTTCCGGCCCCTTGTCGCGACTCCGGGCGCTATCCTATTTGGAAGGCCATGCTCATGGACATCACAATGGCCGAGCGTCGCGGCGCGGGGCCGGACGACGACGGTGCCGACGGCAACGGGGACGGCACGGGAACGGGCCTGGCCACCAAGACCCGCGCCAAGACCAAGCAACCGACGCCGTATCGGGTGCTGATGCTGAACGACGACTACACGCCCATGGAGTTCGTGGTGCTGTGCCTCCAGCGGTTCTTTCGCATGGACATGGAGGCGGCGACGCGGGTGATGCTGCACGTCCACCAGAAGGGCGTGGGCGTATGCGGTACCTTCTCCTACGAGGTCGCGGAGACCAAGGTGACCCAGGTCACCGACTTCGCGCGACAGAACCAGCATCCGCTCCAGTGCACGCTGGAAAAGGCGTAGCACCCGATGTGTGCGCCGCGTCCGCCTATCGGGCGGGCGGCAGCCAATCCAGGTTGAGCGTGCCGAAGCGGTCAACATAGTTTGCAGTGCGGGCCAGTGACGGCTCGTCGAGCAGGCGGACCCGGCCGTTCTCACGCGCGATCAGCCGTTCGTCCTCCAGCTGGCGCAACATTCGGTTGACGTGAACGGCGGTCAGACCGGTAGCGTCGCCGATCTCCTCCTGCGTCAGCCCGGGTATGAAGCTTCCGTCGGCGCGGACCTGTTGCGCCAGGAGAAGGCGGCGGCGAAGCTCCACCAGCAGCCCGGCGACGCGCGCGCGGGCCGAGGTGCGGCCCAGCGCCGCCAGCCGGTCGGTCAGCGCCGCCCGATCGGCTTGGTGCAGCGCCAGGAGCACGGCGGCCAACCGCGGATGCTCCGTCAGCAGCGCGGTAAAGGCGGTCCGGTCGAACGGGCAGACCACGCCGTCGCCGAGCGCCACCAGCGTCTCCGGGCTGCGCGGATAGACCAGCGCCGGCGTGCCCAGCAGGTCGCCCGGAAACAGGAAGCGCAGGATCTGCCGGCTACCGTCGTCGAGCAGCACGTAGCTCATCGCCGTGCCTTCCCGCAGCACGAACAGGTCGCCGGAGGGATCGTTCTCGCGGACAAGCACCGTGCCGCGCTTCACAGAGCGCTGGCGTTCCTCCAGCCGGGCGAGTGCCTGGCGCTCCGCCTGCGAAAACGTCACCCACCGCTCTAGACCGTCCGCAAAGCAGCTGGCGACCACGTGTTCTCTTTCCCCCGTTTGGGCTGAAAAGAGCAGGGCGGGCAGATAGACGCATTAAAATCGATCAACTGTTTCACAAGGTTGCGTGATCGGCGGCGCTCGTGCTCGACGGCGGAGCAGGGCGGCGATATGCCGCGGCTCCATGGACCGTATCCTGATCCGCGGGCGCAATCGCCTGTCCGGCCGCGTGCCGATTTCCGGCGCCAAGAATGCGGCGCTGACGCTGATGCCGTGCGCCATCCTGACCGACGAGCCGCTGACGCTTCGCAACCTGCCGCGGCTGGCGGACGTGGACGGGTTCGGTCACCTGTTGAACCAGCTGGGTGCCTCCACCGCGATCGAGGGGACGCGGCCCGACGAGTTCGGGCGTGTGATGACGATCCGCGCCGGCAAGGTGACCTCCACCGAGGCGCCGTACGACATCGTCCGCAAGATGCGCGCGTCGATCCTGGTGCTCGGCCCGATCCTGGCGCGCGAGGGGCGGGCGCGCGTGTCGCTGCCGGGCGGATGCGCGATCGGCAACCGGCCGATCGATCTGCACCTCAAGGCGCTGGAGGCGCTGGGCGCGGAGCTGGAGTTTACGTCCGGCTATGTGGAGGCGCGCGCGCCGCATGGCCGCCTGCCGGGCGGCCGCTACACCTTTCCGGTGGTGTCGGTGGGCGCGACGGAGAACGCGCTGATGGCCGCGGCCACCGCCGGCGGCTCGTCCTGCCTGGACAATGCGGCGCGCGAGCCGGAGATCGTGGACCTGTGCCGTTGCCTGGTCGCCATGGGCGCCAGGATCGAGGGCATCGGCACCGAGCGGCTGGAGGTGGAGGGCGTGGACCGGCTGCACGGCGCGACCTATGCCGTGATGCCCGACCGGATCGAGGCGGGCAGCTATGCCTGCGCGGCGGTGATCGCGGGCGGCGACCTGACGCTGGCGGGCGCTGACGCGGCGGAAATGGGCGCAACGCTGGCGGCGCTCCGGAGCATGGGCGCCGAGGTGGAGGAGGTGCCGGGCGGTATCCGCGTGGCGGCCGAGGGGCGGCCAAAGCCGCTGGAGCTTTCCACCGCCCCCTATCCGGGTTTCGCCACCGACATGCAGGCGCAGTTCATGGCGGTGCTGGCGCTGGCGGACGGCACCAGCGTGCTGACGGAGACGATCTTCGAGAACCGCTACATGCACGTGCCCGAGCTGGCGCGCATGGGCGCCGACGTGCGCGTTTCCGGCCGCACGGCGGTGGTGCGCGGCGTGACGGGGCTGACGGGTGCGCCGGTGATGGCGACGGACCTGCGCGCGTCCATGAGCCTGATCCTGGCGGGTCTGGCCGCCGAGGGCGAGACGCAGGTGTCGCGCGTGTACCACCTGGACCGTGGTTATGAACGGCTGGAAGAGAAGCTGAGTGCGGTGGGCGCCGACATCGAGCGGGCGAGCGACGGGTAAGGGGCGCCGAGCGCTTCCCGCTTCGGGGACAGCGGCTGGCGTGCGGCAGTCGTGCGACCGCTGCCATTTGGTCGTCAGGGCGGACGTGCTTGAGCTTCTCGCCGGGCGCATCCACCCGATCCTCCCCTGATAAAAGGTGTAAAGGGGAGGCGCGCTTTGACTTCGCCGTCCTCGCCCTCCACCATCCGCCGGGATGGATAATGCCACGAGCGAGAAGCGCGCGATCACCGGCGCGCAGGTGGCGGGCGTCACGTTCGGCAATGCGCTGGAATTCTACGATTTCCTGATCTTCTCGTTTTTCGCGGTACAGATCGGGCAGACCTTTTTTCCGTCCGGCGAACCGGGCGCCGCGCTGCTGGCGGCGCTGGCGACGTTCGGGGCGGGGTTCCTGACGCGGCCGCTAGGCGCGGTGGTGCTGGGGATCATGGGCGACCGCGTAGGCCGGCGGCCGGCGATGCTCTTGAGCTTCGCGATGATCGGGGCCGCGAGCCTGGGGGTGGCGCTGGTGCCCGGCTATGACCGGATCGGCTGGTGGGCGCCCGCCATGGTGCTGGTGCTTCGGCTGCTTCAGGGTTTCGCGCTGGGCGGCGAGGTGGGGGCGAGCAGCGCCTTCCTGGCGGAGGCCGCGGCACCGGAGCGCCGGGGGACGGTCGTGTCGTTCCAGTTCGTGGGACAGAACGGCGCCACGCTGGTGGCGGGGCTGGTGGGCACCGCGCTGGCTACGGTGCTGACGGCCGGGCAGCTGGCGGACTGGGGATGGCGGCTGGCCCTGGCGCTGGGCGTGCTGATCGTGCCGGTGGGATTGCGGCTGCGCGGCACGCTGCCCGAGACGCTGGAGAAAGGCGCGTCGTCGCTGCCCGCGCCGCCCGTCGCCGCCTATCGTCGCGTGGCGATCGTGGCCTTCCTGACGCTGCTGGCGAACACGATCTGCACCTATGTGTCCAACTACATGACCACCTATGCGGCGACGACGCTGGCGCTGCCGGCGAATGTGGCGTTCGGGGCGACGGTGGCGGTCGGGCTGGGCGGCGTGACGGGGGCGCTGCTGGCGGGCACGCTGTCGGACCGGATCGGGCGGCGGCCCGTGATGATCTGGCCGCAGGTGGCGGCGTGCGCGATGATCCTGCCGGGCTTCTGGCTGATCGGTGCCTATCCGGGATGGCCAAGCCTGTGGAGCGTCAGCTTCGCGCTCCGACTGGCGGTCGCGACCGGCGCCACGGCGGCGTTCATCCACGCGGCCGAGGCGCTGCCCGCGCGTGTGCGGTCTGGCGCGCTGGCGGTGATCTATGCGGTCGCGATCTCGGTGTTCGGGGGCACGACCCAGTTCGCCGTCGCCTGGCTGACCCAGGCGACGGGCGACCCTCTGGCACCGGCCTGGTACATGCTGGCGGCGGCGCTGGTGGGGCTGGGTGCCATGATGGCGGCGCGGGAGTCGGCGCCGTTCTCGGATCAGCGGCGCGGCAAAGCCGCGCCATCGGTCGCGGCCTAAGCCGCGCCGGCCGGGCGCCGCCGGACGCGGCGCCCGGCCTTGCCGCTAGATCGCGTCCAGCGCCGCCTCGAAATCGGCGATCAGATCATCCGCATCCTCGACGCCGATGGAGATGCGGACGAGATTGTCGGTGATGCCGAGCGCCTGCTTGCGGGCGTCGGGGACGGACAGGTGCGTCATGCCGGCCGGATGGCTCGCCAGCGTCTCCGTGCCGCCGAGCGACACCGCCAGCTTGGCGATGCGGAGCGCGTCCAGGAAGCGGAACGCCTCCGGCTCGCCGCCCTTGAGATAGAGCGAGAAGGTGGAGCCCCCACCGGTGCAGTGGCGGCGATAGATGTCGGCCTGGCGCTCCTGCCCGGCCGCCCCTTCCAGGAAGCCGAGATAGCCGACGCGTTCCACCTTGGGGTGGTCGTGCAGATAGGCACAGACCTTCTCGGCGTTCTGGCCGGCGCGGGTCATGCGGAGTTCCAGCGTCTCCAGCGAGCGGAGCAGCATCCAGGCGGTGTTGGGATCGGTGATCGTGCCGATCGTGTTCCGCATCGAACGCACCACGTCCATCTGCGCCTTGGAGCCGAGCAGGCCGCCCGCCACCAGGTCGGAATGGCCGCCGGCGTACTTGGTCAGGCTGTAGACCACCATGTCGGCGCCATGCTTCAGCGGCTGGTGCCAGAGCGGGCCCAGGAAGGTGTTGTCGATCGCGATCGGCGGCTTCTCCGCGGCATTGGCGAACACCTTGTCACGCACCGCGGCGACCGCCTCCACGTCCACCAGCGCGTTGGTGGGGTTGGCGGGGCTTTCGAGGTAGATGAGCGCCACGCGGCCCGACGATGCCTTGGTCATCACCGCCTCGATCTCGTCCGCCGTCGCGCCGGCCGGGAAGTCCAGCCAGTGGACGCCAAAACGGCCCAGTACCTTGGCGATCAGCGTCTCGGTCGCGGCATAGAGCGGGCCGGAATGGACCACCGTATCGCCGGGACGGACCATGGACAGGAACAGCGTCGCGATGGCCGACATGCCGCTGGAAAAGGCGAGCGCGTCCTCCGCCTCCTCCCAGATGGCGAGACGGTCCTCCAGGATCTCCTGGTTGGGACCGTTGAAGCGCGAATAGACCAGCCCGTCCGCACCGCCCGGCCGCTTGCCCGTCACGCCCTCGAAATGGCGCTTGCCCGACGCGGCATCGGGAAAGACGAAGGTGGAGGTAAGAAAGATGGGCGGCTTCAGCGAGCCCTCGGACAGCGCGGGATCGTAGCCATGGCCCATCATCATGGTAGCGGGCTTCAGCTTGCGGCTGCCGATCTTCTCGACCTCGCGCTCCGGCGCGAGTGTGCCGGCGGGCGCGCCGCTCATGTCGGCTTCGTTCTCGTTCTCGATGTCGGGCACGGGGAAACTCTCCTTCGTGCCCGTCTTAACGCTTCAGGGCGCCGAACGCACCCCGATGAGCGCGATCTGGCGGCCGTAATCGGGTTCGCCGCGATGGGTGGCGCGGCGAAAGCTGTAGAAGCGGCTCTCGTCGGCATAGGTGTCGAGCCCCAGCGCCTCCACGCGGCCGACGCCCGCCGCCGCCAGCCGTGCGGCGACATAGCCCTCCAGGTCGAACTGGTGATGGCCGGTGCGCGCATCGGCGAAGAAGCGCTCGTTCGCCGGATCGGCTTCCTCGAAACGGCGGCGAAAGCCGTCGTCCACCTCGTAGCTGCGGCGCGCGATGCACGGTCCGATGGCGGCGGCGATGCGCGAGCGGTCCGCGCCCAGCGCCTCCATGGCGGAGAGCGTGGCGTCGGTGACGCCAGCCAGCGCGCCCTTCCAGCCCGCGTGCGCCGCGCCGACGATCCCGGCGGCGGGATCGGCGAAGAGCACGGGCGCGCAGTCGGCGGTCAGGATGCCCAGCAGCACGCCCGGCCGGTCGGTCACCATCGCGTCGGCGCGCGGGCGGTTCGGCCCGTCGTCCACCTGCGCGACCGTCACGACGTCGGCACCATGGACCTGGTAGAGCGTCTGTAGCGCGGCGCCGGGCAGCACGGCGGTGACCGCACGGCGACGGTTCTCCGCCAGGTCGGGGCCGACCTCCGCCTGGCCGCGCCGGCCCATGTCGAGGCCGGCGGTGCTGCCCTCGGACACGCCGCCGCGCCGGCCCAGAAAGGCATGGGGTACGGCGCCGAGTGCGGCGGCGCGGATCGTCTCGACGCTCACAGGTCGAGCCGCAGGACGATGTCGCGATCGGCCTGGTTGCCGGTCATGAACTGGTACTCGCCCACTTCGCGAAAGCCGTAGCGGCTGTAAAAGGCCAGGGCGCGCGCATTCTCCTCCCAAACGGTCAGCACCATGGCAGGCGCCCGGTCGATGCGCGCGGCGTCGAGCGCCCAGTCCATCAGCTCGCGTGCCACGCCTGCGCCGTGCCAGGCGGGAAGCACGTAGAGCTGGCTGAGTTGCGCCGCGTCGCCGGGTGCGATGTCGGCCGGCAGCCAGCAGGGACTGAGCTTGGCGTATCCGGCGACCCGGGAACCATCGCGCGCGACGCGGAAGCGGTGAGCCGGATCGGCGAGGTCGCGGAGCAGTCGTCCCTGAGGCCCGTACGCCTCCGCCATGTAGATTGCGAGGTCTTCGGGCGAGGAGGCGGCACCGAAGGTCGCCACCCAGCTCTTCCGTGCCATGGCGTCGAGCTCGGGACCGTCCGCGACCGTCGCATCCGAGTGAAAGATCATGCGGCAGAGCCTCCGGGAAAGCCGGCGGGGGTGGGCCAGCCGGGCGCGGTGACCGCCAGCACGCGGAACAGCGTCCCCATCTCGTCCGCCAGCCGGGTGCGCGCGGCTTCGAGTTCAATGCCACGATCAGGGCTCTTGCGGGCGAGCGCAGCGGCGCGCGCGTCGAGCCCCAGGGCGCGCAACCAGTCACCCTGGCCGACGGTGCCCCAGGCATCGCAGCCCTGACCCTGCGCGGCCGCGGCAAGCGTGGCGAAATCGACGTGCGCCGTCAGGTCTTGGGCACCCGGCTCTTCCCAGGGATTGGCATAGGCATGGCCGCGCACGGCCTGAAGCGTGTCGCCGACCGCGGGCCCTTCATAGCCATAGTCGATCGCCAGGATCGCGCCGCCCTGCGTCCGGATGCGCTCTGCAAGGCGGCGCATCGTGCCGACGGATGCGGGCGAAGTCTCGATCACCGAACCGGCGGGCTCGCCGCGCAGGGCTTCCGGAATGACACTGTCGGGGACGGCGGTGCCGGCGATCGGAAGGAACAGCAGGTCCTGGGCGGCGACCAGCCGCTCATGCCAGCTGCCTTTGTCGGGTGTGGGGCCGGGACGTCGTACCAGCTGGCGGATGGGCAGGGCGTCGAAGAACTCGTTGGCCACGACGATCAGCGGCCGGTCGGTGGGCAGGTCGTCCACCGAGTCGTGCCAGGCGGCACCCGGAAGCCGCTGGGCCTGCACCTTGCGGAGGACGGGGCTGGTCTCCACCAGATGGACCGGCGGCGCGAAGCCGGCGCTCGTCATCGCCCGCGTCGCGTCGGCCGCCAGCGTGCCGCGGCCCGGCCCCAGCTCCACCCAGGCGGCGTCGGGCCGGTCCGCCCGGTCCCACAGGTCCGCACACCACAGGCCTACCAGCTCGCCGAACATCTGGCTGATCTCGGGCGAGGTGGTGAAGTCGCCGCCCGCGCCGAGCGGATCGCGTGTGGCATAGTAATGCGCGTTGGCGGCGGCCATGAACTGCGACACCGGCATGGGTCCGGCCAGCGTGATCGCACGCGCCAGCCGCTCGGGCAGCAGGGGGGCTGCGGGGTCATGCTCTTCCATGGCCGTTACGCCACGCTCTCCGACCCGGCGATGGGTTCGACCCGCTGGCGGCGGCCCTTGGCGGTGGCGATCAGATAGGCGCCGCCGGCGATCATGGGGACGCAGAGCCACTGGCCCATGTGCAGCCCCGTCGCTTCGGCGAAGGCGCGCAGCTGGTTGTCCGGCTCGCGGAAGAACTCAACGGTGAAGCGCGCGCACCCGTAGCCGAGCAGGAACAGGCCGACCAGCTTGCCCGGCTCGTAGCGCGCCTTGGTGCGCCAGAAGGCGACCCACAGGAGCGCGAACAGCAGTACGCCCTCCAATCCCGCCTCGTAGAGCTGACTGGGATGGCGCGCTGGCTCGGTGAGGGGAAAGGGGACGGTCCGCTCGAACACGATGGCCCAGGGCACGTCGGCGGGCTTGCCCCAGAGCTCGCCGTTCACGAAGTTCGCCAGCCGCCCGAAGAACAGGCCGAACGGCACGCACGCCGCGACATAGTCGTGCACGCGCAGCCAGTTGAGCCCGTTCGCGCGCGCGAACAGGATCAGCCCGAGCGAGGTGCCGATCACGCCGCCGTGAAAGCTCATGCCGCCGTCCCACAGCCGCAGGATGCGTAAGGGGTGCAGGATCATGTCGGGCGCGTAGAAGAGCACATAGCCGATGCGCCCGCCCAGGATGATGCCCAGGGTCGCGTAGAAGACCAGGTCGTCCGCATGGCGTCGTGCCATGGGCGCGCCCGGCTGGGCGATGAGGCGGAGCAGATACCACCAGCCGAGTATGATGCCCGCGATATAGGCGAGGCTGTACCAGCGCAGCGTAAAGAAGCCGATCGAGAACACGTCCGGGTGGAGTCCCAGATCGCTGAAGCGGACATGGCCCGCCGGATCGCCGGCCAGGGTTCCGGAGGCGGCAGCAGCGGCGGCGGCGAGGACGGGCAGGATCAATGGCTTTTCCCCATGGGTCCCCGCCTGCATAAGGAGGCCGGGCGATCAGACCAAGAGGAGAGGGCGATGCGGACGCAGCTGGACGAGGCGATGGATGCCAAGCTCGGCCAGTTGCTGGGACCCGGTGCCCCTTTCGGGGTCGGCACCATCGCCGATCCGAAGGGTGGCGGCACGCTGCCCGTCATCACGGGCGTGCCCGACGCACTGCCGGACTACCTCGCGCATTATTGTGCCGAGCACCGCGACGCGACCTTTCTTGTCGCGGGCGAGGAACGGCTGACGTTCGGCGAGGTGTTCCTCCAGGCGCAACGCGTGGCCGGAGCGCTGGTGTCGGTCCACGGCGTCCGCCCGGGCGACCGGGTGGGGATCGCGATGCGCAACTCGCCCGGCTGGATCGTGCTCTACATGGGCACCGTCATGGCGGGCGGCGTCGCGACGCTCCTGAACGGATGGTGGCAGGCGGCGGAGTTGGCGAGCGCGGCCGACGACGTCGGATGCGCGCTGGTGTTCGCCGATCCGCCGCGGGCACGCCGGCTGGAGGGCTGGCAGGGCAGGGTCGTGACGGTGGACGACGCCCGGCCGCTTGCGGAGGCGGTGGCGCCGGTGGTGGACGGCGCGGACCCTGACGCGGCGCTGCCCCGCGTGATGGGCGACGATCCGGCGACGATCCTGTTCACATCCGGCTCGACGGGCACGTCCAAGGGGGCATTGTCGCAGCATCGCGCGGTGACGCAGGGCGTGTTCAACTATCTGGCGCAGGCGCTGATGATGCTGGGGCTGGCGACCGATGCCGGAACGCCGCCCACCGGCCAGCCCTCCACGCTGCTCAACGTGCCACTGTTTCACGTGACCGCCGAGGTGCCCGTGTTCCTTCAGAGCTTCGCCATGGGGCGCAAGCTGGTGCTGATGCCCAAATGGGACGCGGAGGAGGCGATGCGGCTGATCCAGCAGGAAGGGATCACCTATTTCGTCGGCGTGCCGCTGATGAGCTTCGAGATCCTGACGCACCCGCGGCGGGCCGACTACGACCTGTCCACCGTTACCGACTTCGCCGCAGGCGGTGCGCCGCGTCCGGCCGAGCATGTCCAGCGGATCGAGGCGGAGATGGGCGGATCGGCACCGCTGATCGGATATGGCCTGACCGAGACCAACGGCGTGGGCACCGGCAACTGGCGGACCAACTACACGGCCAAGCCCAACTCGGCCGGCCGGCCCTCGCTGCCCCTGGTCGACCTGGCGATCCTGGACGATGACGGGCGACCCGTGGAGCAGGGTGAGCGGGGCGAGGTGTGCATCCGGTCGGTCTGCAACTTTCGCGAATATTGGGGGCGGCCGGACGACACGGCGCGCGCCTTTACCGCGGACGGCTATTTCCGGACCGGCGACCTGGGATATCTCGACCCTGAGGGCTATCTGTTCATCGTCGACCGCAAGAAGGACATCATTATCCGCGGCGGCGAGAACATCAGCTGCCTGGAGGTGGAGGCCGCGCTCTACGCCTGCCCCGACGTGGCGGAGGCCGCCGTGTTCGGCCTCGCGGACGAGCGGTTCGGCGAGGTGCCCGGCGCGGTGGTGGAACCGCGACTGGGCGCGAAACTGACCGGCGACACGTTGCGCGTCTTTCTGTCCGACCGGATCGCCGCCTTCAAGGTGCCGGCGCGCATCTGGATCGTCGACGAACCGCTGCCGCGTCTGGGAACCGAGAAGATCGACAAGGTCGCATTGAAGGCGACGTACCGGGCGCTGGCGGCGGGGTAGCGGTTCAGCGCAGTCGCTTGACCAGGAAGCTCGGGCGGCCGGGAACGGACGCCCGAAAGCCGCCCAGGCTCGCGCGGCGTATCGTGATGGCGGCCCCCGCCGCCGGACCAAAGGCGCTGACGTCGATCGACTGCCACACGGTTCCGTCCGCAAGCTCTATGTTCCAGCGGCCGTAATCGCTCGCGCGCTGCGCCGCCTTTACCTTGCCGCTGAACTCCCGGACCTCGGCGACCCTGCCCGAGGTCGCCGCCGCAAGGGCGCCGTCTTCCTGCGCCGGAAGGCCGAACCGCTTCTGTCGCTCCTGCGACAGGCGCTTGCGGTCGATCACCACGACCTCGTTGGCTGAGACACGTCCCGCCAGCCGGTCGAAACAGGCGAGCCGCTCTGCATCGGCGACGATGGCCCGGCACCGCAGCAGGTCATCCGCCGTGCCCGACCTCTCTGCGGGAACGGCGAGGAGAGCGGATGAAAGTAATAGGAGGCTCATCGGGTTCCTCTGGAATTACGGCTGTATTGCTACCATATGTGGCCGAACCGGCTGTATCGAATATGCAACACTGTTTCGTCAAACGTCTTTCGGCCTTTTCGCGACCGCAGCAAAGGCGTTGCCGGACGGCCTGACCCTTTCGTACACCTGGATCAGGATCAAAAAAGGGTCTGACACCTGCCGGCCGGCGAAGTCGTCCGAGCAAAAGGGGAAAACAGGATGAGCACTCTCACCCGCTCGCGCGGGCTTGTGTCCGCGCTGCTGGTCGGCAGCGCGCTGGTTGCCGTTCCGGTACTGGCACAGGCAGCGCCGCAGGAAGCGGTCAACCAGGGCAATGCCCAGACCAGCACCGAAGCCACGCCCGAGACAGACGTTGTGGTCACCGGCTCGCGCATTCAGCGCCCGGACCTGGAACAGTCCAATCCGGTCAACGTCATCGGTGCCGCCGAGATCGCGCTGCGCGCTCCGCCGTCCATCGAGCAGGTCGTCCGCCAGCTGCCGGGCACCACGGCCGGCGTGAACCCGGGCGTCAACAACGGCTCCAACGGTATTGCCTCCTCCAACCTCCGCGGCCTGGGCACGAACCGTAACCTGGTGCTGCTGAACGGCCGCCGCATCGTGCCGTCCACCATCGGCAATGTGGTCGACCTGAACGTCATTCCGGTGGCCTTGGTCGAGCGCGTCGACACGCTGACCGGCGGCGCCGTGACAACCTACGGCGCGGACGCGGTCGCAGGCGTGACCAACTTTACCACGCGCCGCGATTTCTCGGGCGTCGAGGTCAATGCGCAATATGGTCTGACCGAGCGAGGCGATGGCCAGAGCCGTCGCGTGGACTTGACGACGGGTGCGAACCTCGATGACGGCCGCGGCAACGCGGTGCTGGGCCTCAGCTACACCAAGACCAGCCCGGTGCTGCAGGGCGGCCGCCCGATCGGTACCGTGTCGCGTGCGTCCACCTTTGCCGGTACGACCTCGCCCACGCGTGGTGCGCCGCAGGGCTCGGCGACCGCCGTTCCCGCGTCGCTCTTCTTCCCGCTGCCTGTCGCGGCCGTTGATCCGACGCGTTCGGGCGGCGCACAGTTCGATCCGGCCACCGGCACCATCGCGCCGGGCCTGAGCGACTACAACTTCAACCCGCTCAACTACTACCAGACGCCGCTCGACCGGTGGAACATCTACGGATCGGCCCGGTACGAGATCACGCCGGCCGTTGAGGTGTTCGGCGAGGCGTTCTTCACCCGCTCCCAGGTCGTGCAGAACCTGGCGCCCACGGGCACCTTTACCGAGCAGTTCCAGGTTCCGCTCAACAACCAGTTCCTGACGCCCGCACAGCGTACGCAGCTCTGCGCCTATGCCAACGTACCCACCGCAACTGGCGCGTTTCCGCTGGGTGCGGCTTGTCCAGCAGCGATCGCGGCCGGCACGCCGATCACCGCCATCGTCGCCCGCCGCTTTGTGGAGACGGGACCGCGTGTCGCGACCTATCGCACCAACCTGTTCCAGGTGAATGCTGGCCTGCGTGGTCCGCTGATCGGCGGCCTGAACTGGGAGATCGTGGGCCAGTATGGCGAGGCCGAGCGCCGCGCCGTCAGCACGGGCACTGCGCTTAAGAGCCGCGTGCAGCAGGCGCTGAACGGCTGCCCGGCCGGGTCCAGCGCGGGCTGCGTGCCCATCAACATCTTCGGCGCGGCCGGTACGCTGACGCCTCAGATGCTGGCGTTCGTGGGCGTTCCCACTACCCAGACCACTAACACCGAGTTCGGTGACGTCCAGGCCGTGATTTCGGGCGACCTGGGCTTCTCCAGCCCGCTGGCGGACTCGCCGGTCGGCATCGCCGTCGGTGCGGAATATCGCCGCTACGGCGCTAGCCAGCTGGGCGACCTGCCCAACCAGCAGCCGGGCGAGATCCTGGGTGCCGGCGGTGCGTTCCTCACGGTGGACGGCGGCTTCAACTCCAAGGAATTCTTCGGCGAGCTGAACGTGCCGCTCATCGACGACAAGCCCTTCTTCCACAGCCTGAACGTGGATGGCGGTGTCCGTTACGCCGACTATACCACCACCGGCGACAACACCACGTGGAAGGTGGGTGCCAGCTGGGCGCCGATCGCAGACATCAAGTTCCGTGGCGCCTACACCCGGGCGGTGCGTGCACCCAACGTCGGCGAGCTGTTCACGCCGCGCAACACGGTGCTGAACAACCTTGCGACCGATCCCTGCCAGGGCACGCTGGCCCAGGTGACGGCACGCGGTGCGGCCTATCCCGCACTCTGCGCTGCGCAGCTGGCGGCGGCGGGTGCGCCGGCCACGCGGCTGGGCAATATCCCGGCGCCGGTTGCCGGGCAGATCAACGTCACCGGAACGGGCAATCCCGACCTGCAGCCGGAAACGGCGCGCACCATCACGGCCGGCGGCGTGCTCCAGCCCCGCTTCCTGCCGGGCTTCTCGGCGACCGTGGACTGGTACCGCATCCGCATCCGCGGTGCGATCACCTCGCCGACGGTCGGCGACATCGTCAACGGCTGCTTCGGCCAAGCCAACCCCGCCGACGAGCGGTGCTCCCTGATCCGCCGTGATCCGCTGACCGGCGGCCTCAGCGGGTCGGCAGCCACGGTGCAGGGGGTGGTGCTCCTGTCCACCAACCAGGGCTTCCTGGAGAACGAGGGCCTGGACTGGACCGTCAACTACCAGCGGACGGTTGGTCCGGTGCGGGTCGGCGCCAGCGTGCAGGGCAACTACACCTTCGACAGCCTGTTCCAGGCGAGCCCCGCTTCGTTCATCCGCGAGTGCGTCGGCTATTACAGCGTGTCGTGCGACCCGGCGTTGCCGAAGTTCACAATGAACAGCCGTCTGTCGCTCGGCTATGAGCAGTTCGACCTGTCCGTCTTCTGGCGGCACATCGACGGCATCAGCTACGAGCCGCGGACCGGCGCCACCGCCGCCGCGACCCCGGTCGCCGGAACGGTGGGCAGCTTCGGCTCCACCAACCCCGCGACCATCGTGGAGTCGTACCGCTCGGTTCCGGCGTTCAACTATATCGACCTGAACCTGGGCTTCGACGTGGCGGACTCGATGCGGTTCAGCCTGCTGGTCGAGAACCTGTTCGACAAGGATCCGCCGGAGGTGGGCAACACCATCGGTTCCACGTCGTTCAACAGCGGCAACACCTTCCCGTCGCTCTACGACGTGCTGGGCCGCCGCTACACGGCGAACGTCCGCCTGCGCTTCTGATCGCAGGCGGCCGGGTGACCGGTTCTTGGAGTGGGGGCGGCGGTCCGGGTGACCGCCGCCCTTCTTCGTTCAGGCCGCCACGCGCCCGCGGATCAGGTCGGCGGCCTTCTCGGCGATCATGATCGTCGGCGCGTTCGTGTTGGAGCTGACAAGGGTCGGCATGACCGACGCGTCGACGACGCGCAGCGACGCCATGCCCCGCACGCGTAGTTCCGGATCGACCACGCCGCGGTCGTCGTCGGCCGTGCCCATCCGGCAGGTGCCGACGGGGTGGTAGATCGTTTCCGCATTTGCGCGGACCCAGGCGTCGATCTGGTCGTCCGTGCGGATTCCCGGCCCCGGTGACAGTTCCTCGCCCCGATATGGGCTGAGCGCGGCCTGCGCGACCACGTCGCGGCCGACCTTCACACATTCGCGCATCACGCGCCGGTCTTCGGATGTGGCGAGGTAGTTGGCGCGGATCAGGGGATCGGCGAGCGGGTCGGCGGAACGCAGGCCGATCCTGCCCCGGCTTTCGGGACGGAGCTGGCACAGGTGGAGCGAGAAGCCGTCCTCGTTGGGCGACACCTTGCCATGGTCGCGCATGATGGCGAGCACCGCATGGATCTGGATGTCAGGCCGCGACAGGCCCGGACGCGACGGCAGGAACGCGCCTGATTCCAGGAACTGGCGGCGGCCGTGCCCCTTGCCCGTCAGCGCATAGCGCGCGCCAATGCCAAGCTGTCGCAGGCCGCGGGTGATGCCCCAGGCGGTTTCCAGGTTGCGGCTCCGCCAGTTCAGGATGACGTCCAGATGGTCCTGGAGGTTGCGGCCGACGCCTGGCAGGTCGTGGACGGGGCGCACGCCCGCCGCCGACAACTCGTCCGCCGGTCCGATGCCCGAAAGGTGCAGCAGGTGCGGCGACTGGACCGCGCCGGCGCAGAGCAGCACCTCGCGTTCGGCGGCGGCGAACGCCAGCCGCCGGCCACGGGCATATTCGACGCCCATCGCGCGCCCGCTCTCCGTCACGATTCTGAGTATGCGTGCGTCCGTGACAACGGAAAGGTTGGGCCGGTGCAGCACGGGTTGCAGATAGGCCTGCGCCGCGCTCCAGCGGCGGCCATCCTTGACCGTCAGGTCGTAGCGGCCGAACCCCTCGAAAGCCTCGCCGTTGAAGTCGTCGGTAACCGGATGGCCGGCCTGCGCGCCCGCATTGACCAGCGCCGCGTCGAAGGCGCTGTCGCCCTCGCCAGCCGACACGTGGAGCGGACCGTCGGTGCCGTGCCAGTCGCCGCCGCGATGATGCCCTTCCAATCGCTTGAAGTAGGGGAACACGTCGTCCCACCCCCAGCCGCGCAGGCCAAACTGTCGCCACTCATCATAGTCGAGCGGGTGGCCGCGCATGTAGATCATGCCGTTGATTGCCGAACTGCCGCCCAGCCCGCGGCCGCGCGGCCACCAGAGACGCCGACCGTCCAGGTGCGGCTCCGGCTCGGTCCAGAAGCCCCAGTTATGCTGGCTCTTGGCCTTGATGAGCGTGCCGACGCCGGCGGGCATCCGCACCAGCACCGAATTGTTGGCACCCCCCGCTTCCAGCAGCAGAACGGAAACGTCCGGGTCCTCCGAGAGCCGGTTGGCCAGCACGCAGCCGGCCGAGCCGCCGCCCGCGATCACATAGTCGAAGCCATTCACCCCGTCCTCTCCCCTTATGGTATGAGAACGATCTTACCCACATGCCGGCTCAGCGCCATGGTCTCGAAGGCCGCCCGCCAGTCCGACAGCGGGATGCGCGCGTGGACGTGCGGACGCACACGGCCCTCCGACGCGAGCCGCCACACCGTGTCGCGATCCTCGCGGCCCCGTTCGGGAAAGCGGCGGCCATATTCGCCCGCGCGGACGCCGACGACTGAAAAGCCCTTGATGAGCGGGATGTTGGCGGGAATGGTCGGGATGCGGCCGGAGGTGAAGCCGACCACCAGCAGCCGCCCGCCGAACGCGATGCAGCGGGTTGATTCATCGAACAGGTCGCCGCCCACCGGATCATAGACCAGGTCGGCACCGCCGGCGGTCAGGTCCTTCACAGCCTCCCGAAAGCCGTTGGCGGGCAGCACCGCCTCGGGCGCGCAGAGGCGGCGGACAGCATCGCGCTTGTCGGGCGAGCGCGAGGTGGCGATGACGCGGGCGCCGAGCGTGCGCGCCAAGTCGCAGGCGGCGAGGCCAACGCCGCCGCTGGCGCCGTGGACCAGGACCCAGTCGCCCGCCTCCAGGCCGCCGATCCGAACCAGCGCAGTATAGGCGGTGCCGTAGGCCGCGCCGAAGGCCGCTGCCTCCGCATCGTCCATGCCGGTCGGGATGGGGCGTGCCGCGGCGGCGTCCACTGCCACCAGGTCCGCAAAGCCGCTCAGTCGCGTGCCGCACACTATGCGGTCGCCGGGCCGGAAGGGAGCGCCAGGAAGAGCGAGCGCATCGGCCTCCACCACCTCGCCGGCCACCTCCATGCCGGGCACGAAGGGCAGGGGCGGCTTCAGCTGATAGGCGCCTCGCGTCATCAGCAAGTCGGGATAATTCAGCGACGCCGCCGTGACGCGGACCAGCAGCTGGCCGGGTCGGCGGACGGGATCGGGCACGTCGATCAGCGCGGTGCCCGACAGATCGTCGGAGAGCGCGGCGACGGTCAGCGCCCTCATCCCCGATCCTTGCCCCCGAGCACGTCCGCCAGCCTGGCGCGGTCCAGCTTGCCCTCCCAGCGCGCGATCACGACGGTCGCCACCGCGTTGCCGACGAAGTTCGTCAGGCTGCGGCATTCACTCATGAACCGGTCCACGCCCAGAATCAGCGTCATGCCCGCCACCGGCACCGCCGGGACCGCCGACAGCGTGGCGGCCAGCGTGATGAAGCCCGCACCCGTCACGCCCGCCGCGCCCTTGGAACTCAGGATCGCAACGCCCATCAGCGTCAGCTGCTCAGCCAAGGTCAGGTCGATGCCCAGCGCCTGCGCGATGAATAGCGCCGCCAGGGTCATGTAGATGTTGGTGCCGTCCAGGTTGAACGAATAGCCGGTGGGCACGACCAGTCCCACGACGGAGCGGTCGCAACCGGCGGCCTCCATCTTCTCGATCAGTGCCGGCAGGGCAGCCTCAGACGAGGAGGTGCCGAGCACCAGCAGCAGTTCGGCGCGCAGGTAGCGGATCAGGCGAAGGATGGAGAATCCATGCGCCCGCGCGATCGCCCCCAGCACGACCAGCACGAACAGGATCGACGTGGCGTAGAAGGTCGCCACCAGCCCGCCCAGCCGCACCAGCGACCCCGCGCCATATTCGCCCACCGTAAAGGCGATGGCGCCGAACGCACCCAGCGGCGCCAGCGACATCAGGATGGCGACAATGCGAAAGACGATGGGCGTCAGCGCGTCGAGCGCGCGCCGGATGGGGGCGGCAGGCTCCCCCACCAGCACCATGGCGATGCCGAATAGGATGCCCGCGAACAGCGCCTGGAGCACCGACCCGGACGTGAGCGCGGACACCAGCGTGTCGGGGATCACCGATAATACGAAGCCGGTGATGCTGCTGGCATGGGCCTTTTCGGCATAGCCCTGGATCGCGCCGGCATCCAGCGTGGCGGGGTCGATGTCCATGCCCGCACCCGGCCGCACGACGTTGGCGACGACCAGGCCGATCGCCAGGGCGAGGGTGGAAACGGCGATGAAATAGCCCAAGGCCTTGCCCGCGACGCGGCCCGTGCCCTTCAGCTCGCCCGCGCCGGCGATGCCGCCGGCCACCGTCAGGAAGATGACGGGCGCGATCACCGACTTCACCAGCTTGATGAACCCGTCGCCTAGCCATTTTAGCCGCGCACCCCAGTCGGGCTCGAAGTGGCCGACGATCGCACCCCCTGCGATCGCGAGCAGGACCCAGAAGTAGAGCTGGCGGTACCAGGCTTTGGACGCAGGCGGCTCGGCGGCTTGGACGGGAAAGGCGGTCACGTCACCACGTCCGGTGCGCTGCGGCCGATGCGCTCGGCGATGCCGGCCACCGCTTGCGCAGCGACGATGAGGTCGGCCAGCATGTCGGGCGTGTCGCGATCCAGCGTGCCGTCCGCGGGCTCGTAGCGTTCCAGGTAGACGCGGAGCGTCGCGCCGCTGGTGCCCGTGCCCGAAAGGCGGAACACGATGCGGCTGCCGCCCCGGAACAGGATGCGGACGCCCTGGCGCGCGCTCACGGACCCGTCCACGGGATCATGGTAGGTGAAGTCGTCCGCCGCCTCGACGGCCAGGCCGGCCAGCTCGGTCCCCGGCAGCGACTCCAGCCGCCCGCGCAGGTTCGCCATCAGCGCGTCGGCGGCGACGGCGTCCACCCCCTCGTAATCGTGGCGGGCATAGTAGTTGCGGCCGAAACGCGCCCAATGCTCGCGCGCGATCGTGTCGACCGACTTGCCCGAGGCGGCCAGGATGTTGAGCCAGAGCAGCACCGCCCACAGCCCGTCCTTTTCGCGGACATGGTCGGACCCGGTGCCCGCGCTCTCCTCGCCGCAGATGGTGGCCTGGCCGTCGTCCAGCAGGTTGCCGAAGAACTTCCAGCCGGTGGGCGTCTCGTGCGCGGGGATGCCGAGCGACGCGGCCACGCGGTCGGCGGCCGCGCTGGTGGGCATGGAGCGCGCGATCCCCCTCAGCCCACCTGCGTAGGCAGGCGCCAGGTGCGCGTTGGCCGCCAGCATTGCTAGGCTGTCGGAAGGCGTGACGAAGCGGCCGCGCCCAATGACGAGGTTGCGGTCGCCGTCCCCGTCGGACGCCGCGCCGAAATCGGGCGCTTCGGAGCCCATCATCAGTTCGTACAGGTCGCGCGCGTGGACCAGGTTGGGGTCGGGATGACGACCGCCGAAGTCGGGCAGCGGCGTGCCGTTCACAACCGTGCCGGGCGCGAAGCCCAGCCGGTGCTCCAGTATCTCGGTCGCGTACGGGCCCGTAACCGCGCTCATCGCGTCGAAGCGCATTGTCAGGCCGCTCCGCACCGCCCGCGCGATGGCGGGGAAGTTGAACAATCGCTCCATCAGCCGGGCATAGTCGGCGACGGGGTCAACGACCTCCACCACCATGTCGCCCAGCCGCGCCTCGCCCTCAGCGTCCAGGTCGATGTCGGGCGCGTCCAATGTCCGGTACGCCGCGATGGAGAGCGTGCGCGCGTGAATAACGTCGGTGACTTTCTCGGGCGCGGGACCGCCGTTCGCGGCGTTGTACTTGATGCCGAAGTCCTCGTCGGGGCCACCGGGATTGTGGCTGGCAGACAGGATCAGCCCGCCCGACGCACCGCGTACGCGGATCAGGTTGGAAGCCGCGGGCGTGGACAGGATGCCGCCGCGACCGACCACGCAGCGCGCATAGCCGTTGGCGGCGGCGATGCGGAGCGTGGCCTGGATCACCTCGCGATTGAGGAACCGGCCGTCGCCGCCCACGACAAGCGTCGTGCCCGGCGCACCCGCGGCGTCGAACACCGATTGGACGAAGTTCTCGGCATAATGGGGCTGCTGGAAGACCCGCACTTTCTTGCGAAGGCCGGATGTACCGGGCTTCTGGTCCGGAAAGGGCGTGGTCTGGACGGTGCGGATCAAGCTCTTGCCTCCCTCAACCGAACGCCATGCCCCACAGGAGGGTGACGTTCAGCCCGATGATGATCGCCGCGATGGCCCATGCCAGCACCCCGAGCCAGACCGGGCTGGCGAAAGGCCCCATGACCTCCCGACTGCCGGTGAAACGGACCAGCGGCACCACGGCAAAGGGCAGCTGAAGGCTGAGAACCACCTGGCTCAGGATCAGCAGCCGGGTCGCGCCCGCGTCACCCGCCGCGGCCACGACCAGGACGGCGGGCACGATCGCCAGCGCCCGCGTGATGAGCCGGCGCTGCCACACGGGCAGGCGGAGGTTCAGGAAGCCCTCCATCACGATCTGGCCGGCCAGCGTTCCCGTCACCGTCGAGTTCTGACCGGCCGCCAGCAGCGCCACCGCGAATACCACGCCCGCCGTGCTGGCGCCCAGCATGGGGGCGAGGAGCTGATACGCCTGCTCGATCTCCGCCACGTCGGTGCGGCCCGCGGTATGAAAGGCGGCTGCCGCCAGGATCAGGATGGCGGCGTTGATGAAGAAGGCGAGGCCAAGCGCCACCGTGCCGTCCATGGTTGCCCATCGGATCGCGTCGCGCCTGCCCACCTCGTCCGGCTCGAAGGCGCGGGTCTGGACGATGGAGGAGTGGAGATAGAGGTTGTGGGGCATCACGGTCGCCCCCAGGATGCCGATGGCGAGGTAGAGGCGTTGGGGGTCCGTGACGATCTCGGGCGTCGGCACCAGCCCGCCCAGCACGCCGCCGATATCGGGTCGTGCCAGGATCAGCTCCCACAGGAAACAGCCGGCGATGATCGCCAGCAGCGACGCGATGAACGCCTCCAGCCGCCGAAAGCCGTAGCGTTGCAGCGCCAGGATCAGGAACACGTCCAGCGCCGTCACACACACCCCCCAGGTCAGTGGCAGTCCGAACAGCAGTTTCAGCGCGATGGCGGTGCCCAGCACCTCCGCCAGGTCGCAGGCGATGATCGCGACCTCGCACAAGGCCCAGAGAACCAGGTTGACGGGCCGCGCGTAATGCGCCCGACACGCTTGGGCCAGGTCCATGCCCGACGCCACGCCCAACCGCGCGGACAACGCCTGGAGCACCATGGCCATCAGGTTCGAAAGCAGGATGACCGACAGCAGCGCATAGCCGAAAGCCGAGCCGCCCGCGATGTCGGTGGCCCAGTTGCCCGGGTCCATATAGCCGACCGCGACCAGATAGCCCGGGCCCGCGAACGCGGCGAAGCGGCGCCACCCCCTGGTGCCGCCCGGCACGGCGACGCTGCGGTGGCTTTCGGCAAGCGACGGGGTAGGCGCGGTGTCGGCAGCGTATGGGGGCATCGCGCGGAGCCTTGGAGGATAGGGCCGCCTGGGGCAAGGTTGGCGTGCCGGCGGCTGGGGGGCAGGCCGGAACCGGGCCGGGACTTGCGCCGCGGCCGGCGACCGGCGATGGATCGGGCCATGCGCATCCTTCTGCTCGCCGCCTTGATCCTGTCCTCGCCCGCGCTGGCCGCTGACCCGATCGCCGGCCGATGGGTTACGGAGAATGGCAAGGCGGTGGTGACGGTGGCCCCGTGCGGCGGCACCACCTGCGGCCGCATCAGCACCGTGCTGAAGCCGACGCCGGGCGGCGCCACTACCGACCGCAACAACCCGGACGCGAAGCTGCGCAATCGCCCGATCCGCGGGCTGGAGATACTGAGCGGCTTTCGCGACAATGGCGACGACTGGCGCGGCCGCATCTACGACCCCGAGAGCGGCAAGACCTACAAGTCGATCGTGAAGCGCGAGGGCGGCGGCCTGAAGGTCCAGGGCTGTATCGCCTTCTTCTGCCGGACGCAGCGCTGGACGCCGGCGCGATAGGAGCGCCGCCCACGGGCCGCGTTCCGATTTTGACGTTCAGCGGATCGGCTGAAGCGTGTTGATGCCGGCGCTCTCGTCCGTCTCGCCGAATGGGGGAGCGGCACCACGATCGCGATAGGACGGCAGGTCTGGTGCGGTCTCGGGCCCAGGCTCCGCCTCCAGCCGCGCCATCATCCGCTTCATTTCCGCGATTTCGCGAACCTGCGCGTCCAGAATGCGGTCCGCCAGACGGCGCACTTCGGGGTCGCGGATGTGCGCGCGCTGGCTGGTCATGATCGCGATGGAGTGGTGGGGGACATGGCCTTCATGTAGGACAGGTCCCCCACCGTTTCCTGGCTGCGTACCAGCCACAGCGCGCCCGCGAACGCGACCACCGAGCCCGCCACAATGCCGAGATTGACGCGGCGGCTCGGGTACGTGCCCCCTATGAAGCTGATCATGGTGAGCGCCATGGTGGCGCCCATGACCACCGCTACCCAGGTCCGCGTCTGGCTATATTCCGCGTGACCCAGCGCGGAGGTGTTCAGGTACATCAGCACGAACATGACGATCGTGGAGGCCGCGATCATGGCCGCGAAGCGGGCGTGGCTCGTGGAAACCACCCTACGAAGCTCCGCGCGAGACATCCTCTACGTGAGTGAAGAGATCGAGCGGCTGGTGGCGCTTTACAACGGAGCGTTACTCCCGCCCCCTTGATGGTGCCACTGCAGATACGTTGTGTAGCGCAACACGCACCGCGCAAAGTGGCCACCTGCACCTAGTTGCAGACATTCGTACCCAAGCAAACTATGATGGTGCAATAACAACCGTGCTACAGCTTCTCTCGATTGACGGCGTTCTGCTGCTAAGCGTAATAATTTCCAAGTTCTAATTTCGGAATCATCACATCAGCTGCAATAGGCGTATCCCGCCGACCCGCGCTGCTCGTCGACCTGAGCGTTACTTTAACCAGCTCGCCAGTTGTATTGCACGCGGTTCAGTTTGCTAGAAAATACGTCTTATTTTGCTCGGTGTAAAGAAGATCGGCCAACACTGAGGGCCACTAAAATTTGTGAAGTTGTCTTTGTACGCAGCGTGGCTGTATTGCGGAAGGCCATCTTGTCAGCATGACGAGCCCGCAATTTATCGTGTTCTAGGGTCCAGACTCAATCACCGGATAAGCGGCTAACCGTCAGTGACGTCGAGGCATAGCGTAAGATGTACGGCTTTTCGGGAGGCTTCCCCGCTGGCTCCTCGTTGCCGAAGAAGGCGACATAGCAGTCATAGGCGTTGATTTCGTCGTCGAGCCAGCAGTGGACGACCACCCCGTATTCCGGGCCACCTTGCTCAAGACCGCCATAGCGAACGGGAGTTCCAGGCGGCAGATATGGGCCTGACGTGGCTTCATCTTCGGTCATGATCTATCTTCACTTTTGAACGCCGTCATAGCCAGAACGCGACTGCGGTAGCGAGGGCCACACCTGAGAGGAAGTTGGCAGCGAGCTTGTCGTAGCGGGTGGCGACACGGCGGAAGTCCTTGAGGCGGCAGAAGGCGTTCTCGATGAGGTGACGGGCGGCGTAGCGCTGCTTGTCGTAGCGGATGGCGCTTGCGGTTGCACCTGCCGGGGATCACCGGGACGGCGCCGGCATCGCGAGCTAGGCGGCGCAGCCGGTCGGCGTCGTAGCCCTTATCGCCCACCAGATAGCGCATACGCCCGGCGCGTTCGAGGAGGGCGGGCGCGGCCTTCACGTCGCTGACGTTGCCGGCGGTGAGCATCAGCGCATAGGGGCGGCCGATGACGTCGGTGAGCGCATGGACCTTGGTCGTCCAGCCACCACGCGAGCGGCCGATCGCTTGGCGCGAAGGCCCCCTTTTGCGCCAAATGCGGCACGCTGCGCCTTCACATAGGTGCTGTCGATCGCGGTGCTCCTTGTCACCGCGCCTGCCTCCACCAGCGCGTCCAGCAGCTTCAGCCAGAAGCCCCGGTGCGACCAGCGGTTGAACCGGTTGTAGACCGTCGTCGACGGGCCATAGTCGGCCGGACAGTCGCACCAGCGGCAGCCGACCTTCAGCACATGCAGGATGCCCGAGATCACCCGCCGGTCGTCTACCCTGCGCGCTCCCGACTGGTTCTTGGGCAGGTGCGGCTCGATCGCCGCCCATGCTTCGTCCGACAACCAGAACAGCGCCATGCCCAGCCTCCCACGATCCACACCGGCAATGAATCAGGAAAGCCGCTCCGCCTCAACCCGCTGACTGGGTTTGAGCCCTAGAGGCTGTTATGAACCTGTGGCGAGCGTGGCGGCCTGCTTCATCATGAGGCAGGCGAAGGCGACGACGTGAAGGCCTGCGAGTGTTTCGGCGTAGCGTTCATAGTCTTTGACGAGGCGGCGGA
>Ga0325401_1000009_pt1 | contig 148174 bp, 121 predicted proteins | sample PopdelMetagenome_FD_205666 | JGI IMG/M metagenome (GOLD analysis project Ga0325401, IMG submission 205666) | Populus deltoides microbial communities from Bellville, Georgia, United States - Xylem-PdKOR-R2 | ecosystem: Host-associated > Plants > Phyllosphere > Stem > Wood/Secondary xylem...
GTTTGTCCTTGCCGCCGCGATCCTGATCGCCGGCCCTGTCGCCGCCCAATCCAGCCGCCCCCAGGCAAGCCGTCCCCAGCCCGGCCATGTCCGGGTGCGCATCGCGACCACGCTGGGCGCCATCGTCGTCTCGCTCGACACGCGCCGTGCGCCGGCGACGACCGCCAATTTCCTCGCCTATGTCGACGACGGGCGTTTCGACAACACGGTGTTCTACCGCGCCACCTGCAACAAATGGGACCCCGCCACCGGCTTCGTCCAGGGCGGGATCCGCACGGACGCGCGCCGCATCCTGCCGCCCTTTCCGCTGGAAACGACGACGCGGACCGGAATCCGGCACCTCGACATGACGATCTCGATGGCGCGCGGGTCGGCGCCGGGATCGGCGGGAGGCAATTTCTTCATCACGGTCGGCCCCAGCCCGGGGATGGACGCGCGCCCCGGCTCGGCCGGCTATGCCGCGTTCGGTCGGGTGGTGGAGGGACAGGCGACCGTGAAGCGCATCCTGGCGGTGCCGACCGGCGGCGGGCTCGACGCGTTCAAGGGGCAGATGATCCTCAAGCCGGTGGTGATCCTTGCCGCACGCCGGATCGACGGCACGCCCCGCCCGACCGGCCAGCCGCGCACCTGGCTGTTGAACACGGGCCGCCGCCGTTCATCCTGATTGCAGGATTGGCGTGTATCGCCGCCGGTCGGGTGGGTAGGAAAACAATGATCCGATCGGTGGTGGCCGCGCTGGCGGCGATGCTGGCGCTCGCGCCAGCGGGTGCGCAGGTGCGGCTGCAGGGCGCGGGCGAGGCGCTGGCGCAGGACGCCGCCGCCTGGAGCGCGGTGAGCGGGATCGCCCCGGACGAGGCGCTGCGCCGGCTGCGCGCGCAGGCCGATCTCGGCCCGGTCACCGACGCGCTCGCGATCGAGTTCGCCGGCCGCCTCGCCGGGATCGCGGTCGAGCACCGGCCCTATGCGCTGGTCGTGCTGCTGACCGGCGACGCGCCCGTGCCCGACCGGGTACTCGCGGCGGGCGGGACGGGGGTGCCCGTCACCTTCCGCACCGGCGCGGTCGCGACCCGCGACGCGCTGCTCGGCGCGCTGGAGATGCGGGGGAGCGATCTGCGCGCGGCGCTCGCCCACCCGCCCGGCCTGGGGCTGGACGCCCGCACCGGCACACTGGCGGTGCTGGTCGCCCCCGCCGACGCCGCGGCCGAGCCGCCCGCCGCGATGGCCGCGCGGCTGTCCGCGATCGCGGGGGTGCCCGTCAGCATCCGGGCGCTGGGCGAGGATGCGGACATGGCCGCGGCGGTCGAGGGCGGCGGCCGCGTGACCGGCATCGACCCTGTGGACGGGCGGCGCTATGCCTGCACAACCGGCTTCACCGTCACCGATGGCGTCCGGACCGGGGTGGTCACTGCCGCGCACTGCCCGGACGCGCTGTCCTATGCGCAGGGCGGCGCGGCGCCGCTGCCGCTCGACTTCGTGGGGCAATGGGGCTGGGGGTTCCAGGACGTTCAGGTCCATGCCAGCCCGCAGGCGCTGTCGCCGAGCTATTTCGCCGATACGCGCAAGACGCTGCTGCGCGACGTGACGGCTGCGCGTCCCCGCGGCCAGACGCTGGCCGGCGACGTCGTCTGCCACCGGGGCGAGCGTACCGGCTATAGCTGCGCCGAGGTGGTCCTGACCGACTTCGCGCCCGCGGGCGACCTGTGCGGGGGCGCCTGCCTGCCGCGCTGGGTGGCGGTGCGCGGCCCCTCGTGCCGCGCGGGCGACAGCGGCGGGCCGGTGTTCCTGGGCACGGTCGCGTACGGCATCGTCAAGGGCGGCAGCTACCGCGCGGACGGGGGGTGCGGCTTCTACTATTACATGTCGGTCGACTATCTGCCCGACGGCTGGTCGCTGATCCGTGGAGCCGGATAGCGACGGGGATCGCGCGAGCGCGAGTGTATCGATCCTGCATCACCCGCGATTTTGCCTGCCGGTCGCTTGGCGAGGGCGCATGCACGCGATACACCGGGCGTCGATCACGATGTGTATTGTATGGCTGACACAGCTATGCGACAGGAATAGCCATGACCATGACCGCTCCCGTTTCGACCGGTGCACCGCCGGCGCCCAACTTCATCGCGATGCGCCAGGCGATGGTGTCCAGCCAGTTGCGCACCACCGCGGTCACCGACCCGCGCGTCGTCGCCGCGATGGCGACCGTCCCGCGTGAGGCGTTCGTGCCGGCGGGACCGGGGTCGGCGGGCGGGGCGATCGCCTATCGCGACACGCCGGTGCCGCTGGGCCATGGCCGCTTCCTCAACACGCCGCTGTCGACCGGGCGGCTGTTGACGGAGGCGGCGCTGATCCGCGACGACCGGGTGCTGCTGATCGGCGCGGCGACCGGCTACACGGCGGCGGTGCTCGCCACGATCGGGGCGACGGTCACGGCGGTGGAGGTCCATCCCGATCTCGCGGCCGCGGCGCGCACGGCGCTGGCCGGCACCTATGGGGTCGAGCTGGTCGAAGGGCCGCTGCCTGCGGGCGCGCCCGATCTCGCGCCGTTCGACGTGCTGGTGGTCGACGGCGCGGTGGAGGACTTGCCCGCCACGCTGGTCGCGCAGGTCCGGCCGGAGGGGCGGATCGTCACCGGCCTGGTCGAGAACGGGGTCACCCGCCTCGCCGCAGGCCGGCGCTCGGCCCATGGCGCCGGGCTCGCCCCCTTTGCCGATCACGAGTGCGTGGTGCTGCCCGGCTTTGCGCGGCCGCCGTCTTTCCGGTTCTGACCCATGACCCGCTCCGCGACCTCGGCGCTTGCCGCCGTGCTGGCACTCGCCGCCGCGCCTGCCGCCGTCGCCGACACGCTGCGCGACGCGCTGGTGCGGGCGTATAACGGCAACCCGAACCTGACCGCGCAACGCGCCGCGCAGCGCGCCAATGACGAGAATGTCCCGATCCAGCGCGCCAACGGGCTGCCTTCGGTCAACACCAGCGCGTCGATCACCGAAAACGTGATCGTCTCCAACAACAGCTTCCTCAACCCCGACCGGTCGGCCAATGCCGGGGTGTCGCTGTCGGTGCCGCTGTATCTGGGCGGAGCGGTGCGCAACGCGGTGCGCGCGGCCGACACGCGGGTCCTTGCCGGGCGCGCCACCTTGCGCGGGACGGAGGCGAACGTGTTCACCGATGTCGTCGCCGCGTACATGAATGTCATCCGCGACGAGGCGATCGTCGGGCTCCAGGGGCAGAACGTCCGGGTGCTCGAGGTCAACCTCCAGGCCAGCCGCGACCGGTTCCAGGTCGGCGACCTGACCCGCACCGACGTGGCGCAGTCGGAGGCGCGCCTCGCGCTCGCCCGCGCGCAGCTCCAGTCGGCGGAGGCCGCGCTGATCTCCAGCCGCGAGGATTACGTCAACATCGTCGGCACGCCGCCGGGCGTCCTGGAGGATCCGCCCTCGCTCCCCAACCTGCCCGCCACGCCCGAACTGGCGGTAACGGTGGCGCTGGACAACAACCCGACGCTGATCGCCGCCGCACGCCAGCGCGATGCCGCCCGCTATGACGTCGGCGTCGCCCGCGCGCAGCGGCTGCCGCGGGTCAACGCGGTGACCAGCGGCAACTATTTCAACTATCTGGGCTCGATCCCCAGCGGCAACGGCATCCAGACCGCGGGCACCAACGCCAATGCCGGGCTCCAAGTCGTGCTGCCGCTGTTCCAGGGTGGGCGCCCCGGTGCGCTGGTCCGCCAGGCGGAGGCGATCCGCAGCCAGGCGATCGAGAACACCACCGCCACCGAACGCGCGGTCATCAGCCAGGCGCGCTCCTCCTACGCGATCTGGCGCTCCTCGCAGCAGGTGATCGCCTCGTCCGAGACGGCGGTCAACGCCAACAAGCTGTCGCTGGAAGGTGTGCGCGCCGAGAACTCGGTCGGCACCCGCACGATCCTCGACATCCTCAACGCCGAACAGGAACTGCTCAACAGCCAGGTGACGCTGGTGACCGCCCGGCGCGATGCGTATGTCGCGGGGTTCGCGCTGCTCGCGGTGATGGGCAATGCGGAGGCGCGCGACCTGGGGCTCGATGGCGGGCCACTCTACGATCCCGTCGCCAACTACGACCGCGTCCGCAACCGGATCAACGACTGGGACGGGGATGGCGAGCCTGCGCCGGTCGCGGTCACCACCGCCGCCACGCCGGCGCAGACGGCGGTGGTCGCTCGCCCGCTCGACCCGCTGCTCGAGACGCGGCAGGTTGACAGGGAGCGGCCGTTGACGACAGGTGCGGAGTCACCGAACCGCCAATAAGGGCGAGCGGTGCGGGATGAACGGGATGGTGCAGATGGGGGATCTGAGCGTGGAGCCGTCGATGGAGGAGATCCTGTCCTCCATCAAGCGCATCATCGCCGAGGAGGGCGAGGCGCCCGGCCGCGGCCGGCGCGCGTCCGCCCGCGGTGCCACCCCGCCCAGCGCGGCCAGCGCCGCGGTCGACGAGGTGCTCGAACTGAGCGACCCGATGCCCGCGACCCCGGCCGCCGCCGAGCTGACCCGGCGCGCGCAGGCGATCGAGGCGGCCCGCTCCGCCCCGACCCCCGCGCCCGCCGTCGATGCCGCGGACGATACGCCTGCCGCCGACTGGACCACCGAACCGCTCCGCCCGCCCGAGGAACCCCCGATGCGCCCGCGCGCCGCCGCCCAACCCGCGCCCGATCCCGAACCTGCGCCGACGCCCGACGCGCCGCCCCAGCCGCCGATCGTGTCGGCACGCACCGCCGACGCGAGCCGGGGCGCGCTCGATTCGCTGTCCAGGCTGATGGTCAAGCCCGACGCCGGCAGCGACGGCACGCTCGAGGGCATGGTGCGCGACATGCTGCGCCCGATGCTGCGCGACTGGCTCGACCAGAACCTGCCGGCGATGGTCGAGACCATGGTCGCCCGCGAGATCGCCCGCATCAGCCAGTCGCGCGAGTAAACCTCCTTCCGTCGCCCCGGCTGCCTGCCGGGGTGACGGACGCGCCGCGATCGACGGGGGTGACGGACCCCGCCATGCCCGGCTAAGGCCGGCGGCATGACCGAGCTGGCCAAGACCTTCGACCCCGCCGCGATCGAATCGCGCTGGTACGCGCATTGGGAGGCGAACGGCCTGTTCCGCCCCGACCGGCCCGGCGCCGAGCCGTGGACGATCGTCAACCCGCCGCCCAACGTCACCGGCAGCCTCCATATCGGCCATGCGCTCGACAACACGCTTCAGGACATCCTGACCCGCCACGCCCGGCTCAAGGGCAAGGACGCGCTGTGGGTGGTCGGCACCGACCATGCCGGGATCGCGACGCAGATGGTGGTCGAGCGGCAGCTGGCCGCAAAGGGCGAACGCCGCACCGACCTGGGCCGGGACCAATTCGTCGCGCGCGTCTGGGACTGGAAGGCGGAGTCGGGGGGGCAGATCACCCGTCAGCTGCGGCGGCTGGGCTGCTCGATGGACTGGGCCAACGAACGCTTCACCATGGACGAGGGGTTCAGCGCCGCCGTGGTCAAGGTGTTCGTCGACCTCCACGCGCAAGGGCTGATCTATCGCGACAAGCGGCTGGTCAACTGGGACCCCGGCCTCGGCACCGCGATCAGCGATCTCGAGGTCGAGACGCGCGAGGTGCAGGGCAAGTTCTGGCACCTGTCCTATCCGCTCGCCGACGGATCGGGCGCGATCTCGGTCGCGACCACCCGGCCCGAAACGATGCTCGCCGACATGGCGGTGGCGGTAAACCCGGCGGACGCGCGCTACGCGGCGCTGGTCGGTCGGCAGGTGCGGCTGCCGATCACCGGCCGGCTGATCCCGATCGTCGCGGACGAACATGCCGATCCCGAACTGGGGTCGGGCGCGGTGAAGATCACGCCGGGGCACGACTTCAACGACTTCGAGGTCGGCCGCCGCGCCGGGATCGAGGCACGCGACATGCTCAACATGCTCGATGCGGGCGCGCGGATCATCCAAACCGCCGACGGCCTCGTTCCGCAGGACCTGCTCGGACTGTCGCGCGAGGATGCACGCCGCGCGATCGTCGCGACGCTGGAAGAGGCCGGCGCGCTCGAACGGGTCGAGGACCGCGTCATCCAGACGCCCTATGGCGACCGCTCGGGCGCCGTGATCGAGCCGTGGCTGACCGACCAATGGTATGTCGACGCGGCCACGCTCGCCCGCCCCGCGATCGAGGCGGTGGAGACCGGCGCGATCCGCCTCGTCCCCAAATCGTGGGAGAAGACCTTCTTCAATTGGATGACCAACATCCAGCCTTGGTGCGTCAGCCGCCAGCTCTGGTGGGGCCACCGCATCCCCGCCTGGTATGCCGGGGACGGCCGCATCTTCGTGGCGCAGGACGAGGCCGCCGCGCAGGCGCAGGCCGGCGCGGGCGTCGCGCTCACCCGAGACGACGACGTGCTCGACACCTGGTTCTCGTCGGCGCTGTGGCCGTTCGCGACGCTGGGCTGGCCGGAGCATGGCGACCCAACGCTCGCCGGCCGCTACCCCAACGACGTGCTCGTCTCGGGGTTCGACATCCTGTTCTTCTGGGACGCGCGGATGATGATGCAGGGGCTGCACTTCCTCGGCGACGTGCCGTTCCGCACCCTCTACCTCCACGGCCTCGTCCGCGCGGCCGACGGCGCCAAGATGTCGAAGTCGAAGGGCAACACCGTCGATCCCCTGGGGCTGATCGACCGCTACGGCGCCGATGCGCTGCGCTTCTTCATGGCGGCGATGGAATCGCAGGGCCGCGACATCAAGATGGACGAGCGCCGGGTCGAGGGGTACCGCAACTTCGCCACCAAGCTGTGGAATGCGGCGCGCTTCTGCCAGGCCAACGGCATCGGCGGGGCCGACACGCTTGAACCGCCCGCCGCGACGACCGCGGTCAACAAGTGGATCGTCGCGGAGGCGATCGACGCGATCCAGCAGGTCGACCTGGCGCTCGCCGAATACCGCTTCGACGCCGCCGCCAACGCGATCTACCAGTTCGTCTGGAGCCGTTTCTGCGACTGGTATCTCGAACTGGTGAAAGGGGCGATCGACGCGGAGACCCGGGCGGTCGCGGGCTGGGTGCTCGACCAGATCCTAGTCGTCCTCCACCCCTTCATGCCCTTCATCACCGAGGAGCTGTGGCACGCGCTCGCCCACCGCGACCACGCGCTGATCGTCGCGCAATGGCCCCGCGCCGACGCCCGCGCGATGAACCCCGCGGCGACGCAGGAGATCGACTGGCTGATCCGGCTGGTCGGCGAGGTGCGCGCGGCCCGGACCGAACTGAACGTACCGCCGGGCGCGCGCCTGCCGCTCCACGTCCGCGATGCCGGCGAGGGCACCGCGGCGCGGCTCGCCCGCCAGGGTGCGGTGCTCGCCCGGCTCGCGCGGGTCGACGTGACGGCCGGCGAGGCGACCGGCGGCGCGGCGCAGGTCGTGGTCGATGAGGCGACCTTCGTCCTCCCGCTCGAAGGCGTGATCGACCTCGCCGCCGAGCGCGCCCGCCTGTCCAAGGCGATCGCCGCCGCCGCCAGGGAACGCGACGCGCTGGCCGGGCGCCTCGACAACCCCAGCTTCGTCGCACGCGCGAAGCCCGAAGCGGTGGAAAAGGCCCGCGCCGACCATGCCGACAAGGCGGCAGAGGCCGAACGGCTGTCCGCGGCGCTCGCCCGGCTGGGGTGAACCCCGTCGGTCGTCGTCCGTCGCCCGTCGCCATAAGCCGTCACCCCAGCGCAGGCTGGGGTCGCTCGCGGCTCCTGTCCCGCCCGCCCCTCAAGCGACCCCAGCCTACGCTGGGGTGACGGTAGAACGGACGGAGCGGAACCCTTCCGCCCCGCGAAGTGAAGCCACGGAGGCCGGCCCCCCGCGCGACCCGGCCTACGCTGGGGTGACGGTAGGACGGACGGAGCGGAACCCTTCCGCCCCGCTAGGGTCAGGCACGGATACCCGCCCCCCAAAGCACCCCCAGCCTGCGCCGGGGTAACGGCGGAATGGGCGGCGGGAACCTCTCCGCCCCCGCTAGGGTCAGGCACGGATACCCGCCCCCCCAAGCACCCCCAGCCTGCGCCGGGGTGACGGCGATCGGCATCGACGGAACCTCTCCGCCCTCGCAAGGGTAGGGCATCGATGCCCGCCGTCAACCGCGACCTCACCACCGGCCCGATCGGCGCCACCCTGGTCGCGTTCGCGCTGCCGACGCTCGGGTCCAACATCCTCCAGTCGCTCAACGGGTCGATCAACGCGATCTGGGTCGGCCGCTTCCTGGGCGAGGATGCGCTGGCGGCCACCTCCAACGCCAACATCATCATGTTCCTGATGTTCGGCGCGGTGTTCGGGTTCGGCATGGCGGCGACCATCATCGTCGGCCAGCGCTGGGGCGCGCACGACGTCGACGGCGCCCGGCGCGCGTTCGGTTCGGCGATCGGGCTGGTGCTCGCCGCCGCGGTGGTGGTCGCGGTCGCGGGGGTCGTGTTCACCCCCGCGATCCTTACCGCGCTCGCCACCCCGCCCGGCGCGTTCGCGGCGGCGGAGGCGTATCTGTCGATCATCTTCGTCGGGCTGCCGGCATCGATGGTGCTGGTGCTGATGTTCATGGGGCTGCGCGGGACCGGCGATTCGCTGACCCCCTTGTGGTTCATGGTGTTGAGCGTCCTGCTCGACGCCGGGCTCAACCCGTTGCTGATCGCCGGCACCGGCCCGTTCCCGCGGCTGGGCATCGCCGGATCGGCCACCGCCACGCTAGCCGCCAACGTCGTCACGGTGACCGCGATGGCGTTCTACATCGACCGGCGCGGGCTGCCCTTGCGACTGCACGGGGCCGAGCGCCGCTACGTCCTGCCCGAGCCGGTGCTGGCGCGGACGATCATCGCCAAGGGGCTGCCGATCGGGGCGCAGATGCTGGTGATCTCGGGCGGAGGGCTGGCGATGGTCGGGCTGGTCAACCGCCAGGGGCTCGACACCGTCGCGGGCTATGGCGTCGTCCAGCAGGTATGGACCTATGTGCAGATGCCCGCCATGGCGATCGGCGCCGCGGTCAGCGCGATGGCCGCGCAGAACATCGGGGCGGGGCGGTGGGATCGGGTCGCGCGGATCACGGGGGCGGGGCTGGCGATCAACTTCGTGCTGACCAGTTCGGTGGTCGCGGTGGCGCTGGTGTTCGACCACGCGGTGCTGGGGCTGTTCCTTCCCGCGGGCAGCCCGGCGCTGCCGATCGCCGAGCATGTCAGCCGGATCGCGACGTGGAGCTTCGTGCTGTTCGGGGCGACCATGGTGCTGTTCGGCGTGGTGCGCGCGAACGGCGCGGTCTGGGGGCCGCTCGCGATCCTGTTCGTGGCGATGTTCCCCGTCCGCCTCGGGCTGGCACTGGCGCTGCGGCCGGTGCTCGGGGCGGACGCGCTGTGGTGGAGCTTTCCCGCCGGCTCCGCGGCGACGGTCGCGCTGGCAGCGTTGTATCACGCCTATGGTCCCTGGCGGCAGGGCGCGCTGCTCGCGCCCGAGGAGTCGGAAACCCGCAGCCACGCCGATCCCGAACCCGCGGGAAGCCTGAAACCGGCGGGTTAGGGCGCTTGCGGACACTGTGCCCGGCCCCACGGAGGAGCGGCTAGGCCGGCGCCATCACCTCGATCACCCCCGCCGCGACCTTGGCCGTCACCGGGGTGCGTGCCAGCACCTCGCCGTCGATCGAGATCGGCAGCCGCGGCACCGTGTCGATGCGGATGCTGCGTCCACGGAACTCGCGCACCTTTTCGTGGCGCGACTGCAGCTTGAACACGCTGGTGAACCAGTTGTGGATCAACCGCCGCTTCACATGCCCGCGCACCGCCTGGACGACGATCTCGCCCGAATCGACCTGTGCCGACTCCACCAGCTCGGTGCCGCCATGATAGGGCCCGTTGCTGATCCGCACCTCCACCACCTTCAGCCGCACCGCGTCCGCGCCCTCGCCGACGATCAGGGTAAACGGGCGGAACTTCGCGAACTGCCACGCCGCCCAGCCGAGATAGCCGACCCGGCCCAGCACCTTCTTCAGCCCGTGGGGCACCGTTTCGGCGATCTTGGGGCTGATCCCCATCGCCGCGCAATTGGCGTAGTAATCGTCGTCGATCATCCCCAGGTCGATCCGGCGCGGGCGTCCGGTGCGGATCACCTCCACCGCCCCCTCGACGTCGAGGGGGATGCCCAGCGTCCGCGCGAAGCTGTTCGCGGTGCCCAGCGGCAGCACCCCCAGCACCGTGTCGGTCCCGACCATCAGGTCGACCAGCCCGCTGATCGTGCCGTCGCCCCCGCCCAGGATCAACAGGTCGGGCCTGGCGGACAGGACGTCGCGCACCGCCGCCTCCAGCTCGTCGGGGTCCTCCACCGCGCGCGCGTCGACGTCGTAGGGCAGGCCCTTCATCGCCGCGCACGCGGTCTGGTACAGGCGCTGGCCCTTGCGCGACTTGGCGTTGATGACCATCGCCGCCGACCTGATCTCGCGCATGGGACCGTACTCCTGTTACGATCCCGCAACGCTTGTGCCTGCCCGCGCGATCCCCCATGGCACCGGGCATGTCCGCGTCCTTTCCCGCGCTGCGCCTGCGCCGCACCCGCGCGCATGGCTGGAGCCGCCGGCTCCACGCCGAAACCGTGCTCACCCCCGCCGACCTGATCTGGCCGCTGTTCGTGACCGGGGGGGATGGGGTGGAGGAGCCGATCGCCCAGCTTCCCGGCGTGTCGCGCTGGTCGATCGACGGCATCGTCGCGCGCGGCCGCGAGGCGCGCGACCTCGGCATCCCGTGCGTCGCGCTGTTCCCCAACACCCCCGCGGCGCTCCGCACGGAGGACGGGCGGGAGGCGCTCAACCCCGACAACCTGATGTGCCGCGCGATCCGCGCGCTCAAGGATGCAGTGCCCGAGGTCGGCGTGCTGACCGACGTCGCGCTCGATCCCTATACCAGCCACGGCCATGACGGGCTGGTTGATGCGGCCGGCTACGTCCTCAACGACGCCACCGCGGAGCAACTGGTCGCACAGGCGCTGGTACAGGCGGATGCGGGGGCGGACATCGTGGCCCCGTCCGACATGATGGACGGCCGCATCGGCGCGATCAGGCGTGCGCTGGAGGCGGGCGGCCATCCCAACGTCCAGATCATGGCCTATGCCGCCAAATACGCCTCCGCCTTCTACGGCCCGTTCCGCGACGCGGTCGGCAGTCGCGGGCTGCTCAAGGGCGACAAGAAGACCTATCAGATGGATGCCGCCAACGCCGAGGAGGCGCTGCGCGAGGTCGGGCTCGATCTGGCCGAGGGCGCGGACACGGTGATGGTCAAGCCCGGGCTGCCCTATCTCGATATCGTGGTGCGGGTGCGCGAGGCGTTCCGGGTGCCGGTCTTCGCCTATCAGGTGTCGGGCGAATATGCGATGATCGAGGCGGCGGTCGCGGCCGGGGCGGGGGAGCGCGACGCGCTGGTCCTCGAAACGCTGATGGCGTTCAAGCGCGCCGGGTGCTCGGGCGTGCTGACCTACCATGCGGCGCACGCGGCGCGACTGCTCGGCGCGTGATCCGTACCGATCGCCTGATCCTGCGCGGCTGGCGCGAGGCGGACGTCGCGCCCTTCGCCGCCATGTTCCGCGATCCGCACGTCATGCGCTACCTGGGCGGGGTCCCCGCCGATCCCGACGCCGCCGCGCGTACCGTGATCGAGGCACATGAGCGCAACCGCGCCGCCGACGGCCATTGCTTCTGGGCGATGGAGCGCACCGACGACGGCGCGCTGCTCGGCTTCTGCGGCCTGCGCGCGGGCGGGCCGGGCAACCCGGTCGCGGGCACCCCCATCGCCGACGAGCTGGAGATCGGCTGGCGGCTGCGCCACGACGCCTGGGGCCGGGGCTATGCGCGCGAGGCCGCCGCCGCGAGCTTCGCCTGGGGCTGGGCCAACACGCGGCGCGACCGGATCGCCGCCTGGACGGTGCCCGCCAACATCGCGTCCTGGGGGCTGATGATCCGGCTCGGCATGGAACGGCGTCCCGACCTCGACTTCGACCACCCCTTTTTCGCCCCCGACCACCCCCTTTCCCGCCACCAGGTCCACCTGATCGGCCGCCCCGACCATGGCTGAAACGGCCGGTCCGGCGCGGATGGCGCTGCCCCTGCGGGCGCTGTTCGTGCTCGCGATCCTGGTCGGATCGTTCCTGCTTTTCCTCGTCCAGCCGCTGGTCGCGCGCCAGGCGCTGCCCCGGCTGGGCGGCGCGCCGGCGGTGTGGAACTCGGCCATGCTGGTCTATCAGGCGCTGCTGCTCGGCGGCTATGGCTATGCCCACTGGCTCGGCCGCTTCCGCCCGCGCACGCAGGCGGGCATCCACCTGGGGGTGCTCGGCCTCGCGGCGATCACCCTGCCGATCGGCCTCCTGCCCCTGACGATACCCGCCGACGCGCAGCCCGCCTTGTGGGTCCCCTGGCTGCTCGCCGCCTCGATCGGTCCGCTGTTCCTGGCGGTGTCGGCACAGGCGCCGTTGGTCCAGCGCTGGTATGCGCAGGCCGGCGGGGGCGAACCCTATGCGCTCTATGCCGCCTCCAACGTCGGCAGCTTCGCGGGCCTGATCGCCTATCCGCTGCTCCTCGAACCCTGGTGGCCGCTCCACCGCCAGAGCATCGGCTGGAGCGTCGGCTACGGCCTCCTCGCGCTGCTGGTGCTCGCCTGCGCGACCCGGCTGCCACGGGTGCCCGGCGATGCACCGCGCGGCGCGGTCAGCCCGCCCGTACCGCGCCGCGCCGTTGCCGCGTGGATCGCGCTCGCCGCCGTGCCTTCGGGGCTGATGCTCGCGACCTCGACCTACATCACCACCGACATCGTCGCGATGCCGCTGCTCTGGGTCATGCCGCTCGGGCTGTACCTGCTCAGCTTCACCGTCGCGTTCGCCCGGTCGCGCGCGCTGGCCGACATCCTGACCCGCATCGCGCCCTTCACCCTGCTGCTGTTCGGCGGCGCGATGATGGGCGGGTACAACCAGCGCCCGTTCTTCGACCTGATCGTCGCCCTGTCGCTGCTGTTCATGGCCTCCGTCGCGCTCCACACCGCGCTGTACCGCGCCCGGCCCGAGCCCGACCGGCTCACCGGCTTCTACCTCGCCACCGCGGCGGGCGGTGCGCTGGGCGGGGTGTTCGCGGGGCTGGTCGCGCCGGTGGCGTTCGACTGGACCTACGAATATCCGCTGCTGATCCTCGCCGCCGGGGCGCTGGTGCCGCAGCAATACCTCACCGCCACCCTGCGCGGCATCTGGACCGACCCGCGCCGCGCCAAGCCTGCGCTGCTGCTGGTCGCGCTGTGGCTCGCCGGGCTGACGCTGATGCGCTTCGTCGTCGCGCCGGACTGGTTCGCGAACGACCGCCAGGGGATCGCCTATCTGGCGCTGGCGGGGGTCGGCATGGCGGTGGTGGGCGCGCGACGGCCCTACCTGCTGGTGCTCGCCGCCGCGCTGGTGATCCTGGGCGGCTATCGCGCGATCGCATTGTCGGTGGAGCCGGGCGCACGCACCCGCAGCTATTTCGGCGTCTACACCGTGCGCGGATCGCCGCGCATCCGCGAACTCGACCACGGCACCACCGTTCACGGCGTCCAGCTCGCCGGCAGCCTCGCGCGCGAGCGCACACCGACCACCTACTACTCCCCCCGCTCGGGCGTCGGCCAGGCGATGACGCTCGCGCCCGCGCTCTACGGCCCCGCCGCGCGGATCGGGGTGGTGGGCCTGGGCACGGGCACGCTCGCCTGCTACGCCCGACCCGGCGAACGCTGGCGCTTCTACGAGATCGACCCCGCGATCGTCCGCATCGCGCGCGACACCGGCCAGTTCACCTATCTCGCCCGCTGCCTGCCCCGCCCGCTGATCCGGCTCGGCGATGCGCGCATCCGGTTGGGCGAGGAGCCGTCCGCCAGTCTCGACCTGCTCGCGCTCGACGCCTTTTCGTCGGATGCGGTGCCGATGCACCTGCTGACCCGCGAGGCGCTCGCGACCTATGCGCGCGTCCTGTCCCCGCCCGGCTTGCTGCTGGTCCACATCTCCAACCGCTTCCTCGACCTCGAGCCGGTGGTCGCCGCCGCGGCCGGCGCGGCGGGGTGGCACGCCGCGCGGCTCGGCCACACGCCATCCTCGCTGGAGGTCGATGCCTCGCCGTCGCTGTGGATCGCCCTGTCGCGCGACCGCACGGTGCTCGGTCGACTGACCGACGGCGATCCCGACTGGCGCCCGCTGTCGCCGCGGCCCGGGTTCGAGCCCTGGACCGACGATTATTCGAGCATCCTGCCGCTGCTCAAGGGGCGCTAGCGGTTCAGCCCGCCGGCACCAGCGCCTGCAACCGTCCGGCCTCGCGCTCCTGCCGGTCCGCCTCCGCCCGCGCCGCCGCCGCCGCCTCGGCCAGCGCGGGGTAGGGCGCGTCCCCCGCGGTGACCCGCGCCACCGCCAGCGCATCGATCTCCCCCGCGAGCGTCGTGGTCTGCGCCCGCCAGTCGTCGGTCTGGGCAAGCGCCGACTGCGCATCGAGCCACGCCTCGCTCCCCGTCGTCCGCGCCCCCGCCCGCGTCGCAGCCCGGCCCGCGGCGGTCGCGGCCGTGTCGAACCCCCGCGCCGCCGCCGCCAGCCGCGTCCGCAGGCCGGCGATCCCGGCATCCAGCGCCGGGTCGGCCCGCGCCACCGCCGGCGTCACCTCCGGCTCGGCGAAGCCCAGCCTTTCCACCGCCCGCGGGCTGAGCGACGGCGAGTCCACATCGGCCCGCGCGCACCCGGCGACGGTGACGAGAAGGGCGGCGAGCAGCGGCGCACGGGTCATGCCCGCCCGCTACCCCACGCGAAAAAGGTGCGCAACGGGGCTTGCGTGGCCGAACGACCCCGGCTAACAGCGCCCCTCCACCGGGCGCCCGTAGCTCAGCTGGATAGAGCATCAGACTACGAATCTGAGGGTCGGACGTTCGAATCGTTCCGGGCGCGCCAACACCCCCGTCGAGCCAAGCGCTCAGGCGGGGGTTGTTGTTTGTGGACATCCCTATTGCCGGTTCCCGCACCTTTCGCCCCTCGACCGGCCCGCATCCACCCTGCTATCGCGCCGGTCGCATGGATATGGGCGAAGCGATCGCAACCTTTCTCGGCATCGCCTGCGTCGCGCTCGCGGCGGTGCGCAGCGTGTGGACCTTTCCGGCCGCGATCGGATCGGTGACGCTGCTCGGCATCGTCGTCTGGGATGCGCGGCTCTACAGCGATGCGATGCTCCAGGCGTTCTTCGTGCTCGCCAACCTGTATGGCTGGATCAACTGGACCCGCGCGCGGGATCGCGCGGGCGACGTTCCCGTCGAGCGGATGACGCCCCGCTCGCGCTTCCGCTGGGCGGCGGCGCTGCTGGCGGGGACGCTGCTCTGGGGCGGCGCGATGCACCGCTGGACCGACGCGTCCTGGCCGTGGTGGGATGCCGCGATCGCCGCCGCCAGCATCGCCGCACAACTGCTGATGGCGCGCCGCAAGCTCGAGAACTGGCTGCTCTGGATCGCGGTCGACCTCGCCTCCGTGCCGCTCTACCTCGTCAAGGGGCTGCACCTGCTCGGCGCGTTGTACGTCGTCTATCTGGCGCTCGCGGTCTGGGGCTGGATCGGCTGGCGCGGGGCGTTGCGCCGCGAACCCGCCGATGCGCCCGCATGGGTGGCCGCATGACCCGTCTGCGCTCCATCTGCCTCCACGGCCCCGAAAGCACGGGCAAGTCGACCCTCGCGCCCCGCCTCGCGCGCCATTTCGATACCAAGTGCATCGCCGAGTTCGGCCGCACCTATTGCGAGGCGTACGGCACCGACCTGACCATGGCCGATCTCATCATGATCGCGCACGGCCATGACGCCAAGGTCAAGGCGGCGATGGCGAGCGGCGACCACCCCGTGATCCTCGATACCGATCCGCTGATGACCGCGGTGTGGGCCGACATGCTGTTCGGCCGCCGCGACGCGTGGTTCGACCGGTGGCGCGATACCGCCGATTTCTACCTGCTGTTCGATATCGACCTCCCCTGGGTCGAGGACGGCACCCGCATGTTCGGCACCGCGGCCTCCCGCCGCCGCTTCTTCGACCTGTCGCGCGCCGAGCTCGACCGGCGCGGCGTCGCCTATGCGCTGGTCAGCGGGCAGGGCGAACTGCGCTACCTCAACGCGCTCAAGGCGATCGAACGCGCCGGGGTCTGACCTGTCCTACATGGCGGCGATTATGTACGCAGCCGGACATGGCCGCCGCCTTGCCTCGCCCCTTCCGAACCCGTGCCCGGCTCCGCCCGATTGCGCGTCCGCTCACCCGACCGGCGGTTGGTGCAGAACACGCGCGACCCCGTGACCTTCACTGACCTATCGCCCCGCGAAGAACGCCAATGACGGCGCCTTCGGTAACTTCGCCCCGCCCGCTTTGGCGTCCCGCACCCCCCGTGCTAACGGCGCACCCGAACACCCGGAAAGACGAACCTTGGCCACCCCGCTCGACACCATCCGCAACTTCTCGATCATCGCGCATATCGATCACGGAAAATCGACGCTGGCCGACCGGCTGATCCAGGCCACCGGCGGGCTGTCCGATCGCGAGATGAGCGAGCAGGTGCTCGACAACATGGACATCGAGCGCGAACGCGGCATCACCATCAAGGCGCAGACGGTGCGCCTCGCCTACCGGGCCAGCGACGGCGTCGACTTCGCTCAACCTGATGGACACCCCCGGCCATGTCGACTTCGCCTATGAGGTGAGCCGGTCGCTTGCCGCGTGCGAGGGCGCGCTGCTGGTGGTCGACGCTGCGCAGGGGGTGGAGGCGCAGACGCTCGCCAACGTCTACCAGTCGATCGAACACGATCACGAGATCGTCCCCGTCATCAACAAGATCGACCTGCCCGCCGCCGAACCCGAAAAGGTGCGGCGCGAGATCGAGGACGTCATCGGCATCGACGCCTCGGGCGCGGTGCTGGCCTCCGCCAAGTCCGGGATCGGCATCGCCGACATCCTGGAGGCGATCGTCACCAGGATCCCGCCGCCCAGGGGAGACGCCGCCGCCCCGCTCAAGGCGATGCTGGTCGACAGCTGGTACGACCCGTATCTGGGCGTCGTCATCCTCGTCCGCGTGATCGACGGGGTGTTGAAGAAGGGCCAGCAGATCAAGTTCATGCAGGCCGGCACGACCCATCTGGTCGATCGCGTCGGCTGCTTTCGCCCCAAGATCGAACAGCTGACCGAACTCGGCACCGGCGAGCTCGGCTTCATCACCGCCCAGATCAAGGAGGTGGCACAGGCCCGCGTCGGCGACACGCTGACCGACGCCCGCCGCCCCGCCGCCGCCCCGCTGGAAGGGTTCAAGGAGGTCCAGCCGGTGGTGTTCTGCGGGCTGTTCCCCGTCGACGCCGCCGATTTCGAGAAGCTGCGCGAATCGATTTCCAAGCTGCGGCTCAACGACGCCAGCTTCTCGTTCGAGACCGAGAGCTCGGCCGCGCTCGGCTTCGGCTTCCGCTGCGGCTTCCTGGGGCTGCTCCACCTCGAGATCATCCAGGAACGGCTGACCCGCGAATACGACCTCGACCTCATCACCACCGCGCCGTCGGTGGTGTATCAGATCGAGCTGACCCATGGCGGCGGCCAGATCGAGCTGCACAATCCCGCCGACATGCCCGATCCCAACCGGATCGCGGAGATATCGGAACCGTGGATCGAGGCGACGATCTACGTCCCCGACGAATATCTCGGCTCGATCCTCAAGCTGTGCCAGGACCGCCGCGGCATCCAGAAGAACCTGACCTATGTCGGCGGGCGGGCGCAGGCGACCTATGAACTTCCGCTCAACGAGGTCGTGTTCGACTTCTACGACCGGCTCAAGAGCATCAGCCGCGGCTATGCCAGCTTCGACTATCACCAGATCGGCTATCGCGAGGGCGACCTCGTCAAGATGAGCGTCCTGGTCAATGCCGAGCCGGTCGACGCCCTGTCGATGATCGTCCACCGCGGCACCGCCGAGGTGCGCGGGCGCGGGATGTGCGAGCGGCTCAAGGACCTGATCCCCCGCCACCTGTTCAAGATCCCGATCCAGGCGGCGATCGGCGGCAAGGTCATCGCGCGCGAGACGATCGCGGCAATGCGCAAGGACGTAACCGCCAAATGCTATGGCGGCGACATCAGCCGCAAGAAGAAGCTGCTTGACAAGCAGAAGGAGGGCAAGAAGCGGATGCGCGAATACGGCTCGGTCCAGATCCCGCAGGAAGCCTTCATCGCGGCGTTGCGCATGGGGGATGACGCCTGAGCGAATCTTCCGTCGTCACCAAGGCAAAGGAGCATCTGATGACGATCTTCAACAAGGACATGGTCGACCTCGCGTCGAAGAACACTCTTTGGCAAAAGGAAGTGTATCGTGACGCCAAGGTGCAGATCGTGCTGATGAGCATCCCTGTCGGCGAAGAGATCGGCGCCGAGACCCATCCGGCCGACCAGACCACGTTCATCGTCGCAGGCGAGGCGCAGGTCACGATCGACGGCCACAATACAAGGGCAGGGCCGAACCATCTCGTCGTCGTGCCCAAGGGCGCCGAGCACAATATCCTCAACAAGGGCTCGGGCGACCTCAAGCTCTTCTCGGTCTATGCCCCGCCCGCCGAACCCGAGGGCGCGGCCTTCCGCACCAAGGCCGACGCCGAGGAGGCCGAGAAGGGCCTGCTCGCCCGCGCCACCGATGCGGTCAGGGACGCGATCGGCCGATGAATGCAAAGGGCGGGCGACCCTTCGGTCACCCGCCCCTCGGTCCGGTCGGAAGGTCCGATCAGTTGGTCGACTGCTCGGAGTCCGACGAGCTGAACGTGTCGCCGACAGCACCGAGCAGACCATCGGTCGAGGTGTCGAGCCCGATCGAGTTGTCGTTGGTGTTCTCGGAGACGTTGCCGTCCTCGTCCTGGTTGTACGACGACTGCGAAGAGTTGGCGTCAAGACCCAGCGTGCTGGTCGCATCGCCGACCAGGGTGCCCGAGGCGTCCTGATCGTTGGAGTTGCTGCTGAAGCTGTCGTCGTTGCCGCCGAAGATGTTGGTAAGACCGGCCATGATAAGCCTCCATGTCGTTGGTGATCTGTGTTCGACCCGGCTGGATCGTGCAGGAAGAACGGCGGACCTGCCCACCCGTTCCGCCGCCCGGAGGCACCGGAGTCCTGGCCACACCCCCCATTTGGGTCGTGCCGCCAATGCAACGAGGGGCAGCCCGCCGATGTTTCTGGCGCTTAAACAAGGTTAGCGGCCCGGTGGATGCTGCGCAGGACCGGCACCGGTTTGAACCGGTCAGGCACGAGCGCCCCTACCCGACTGCCCGACGGCAAAGGGCCGACCGCGACCGGCCGGCCCCGCATCCGCTCAGAAGCGGGCGCGCACGCCGCCGAATGCGCCGCGGCCCGGCGTCGCGAAGCCGAACACCTCCTCGTAATTCTCGGCGAACAGGTTCTCGACCCGCCCGAACAGCGACACGCCGCCGATCAGCCGGTATTCGGCGTTGAGGTTGACCAGCACATATTCCTGCAACGACACGCGCACCGGCACGAAGCTGGGGTCGGTGAACGCGACGTCCTCCTGCCGCCCGTTGTAGCGGACGGTCAGCGTACCCGCGAACCGCTCGTCGCGGCTGGTCACCGTCGTGTTGAGGCTGCCGATGTGACGCGGGCGCCGCACCTCGCGCACCCCGTTCTCCTCGGCATCGAGATAGGTGTAGGCGAGGTCGAAGCGGAGTTGGTCCACCGGCCGCGCCGACGCGAACGCCTCGACGCCATGCTGCTTGGACCGGGTGGTGCGGTTGAACGGCCGCGACACGAAATCGGCGCCGAACACGGTGTAGATCTCGTTGACCAGCCGGCTGTCGAAATAGGTTGCGCCGATGCTTGCCTGCTGGGCGACCTGCCAGTCGGCGCCCGCTTCCCAGCCCTTGGACTTTTCGGGCTGGAGGTCCGGATTGCCGACATACCGCCCGTCCGAATAGCCGAACAGCTCGTAATAGCCGGGGTTCTTGACCCCGGTGCCGTACGCCCCGCGCACCCGCACGCCGAAGGGCAGGCGATAACCGGCCTGTGCCCGCCAGGTGGTCGTGTCGTCGAACCGGTCGTTCCAGTCCTGCCGCACGCTTGCCCCCGCGGTGAAGCTGTCCGCGGCGGTCAGTTCATACTGCCCGACCAGGCCATAGTTGGTGGTCTGCCGCCGACCGCCGAACACGAAGGGGGAGGGGGGCGCGGTGTTGCGGAACTCCTCGCGCTCGGCATCGAACGCCGCCGTGACCCGGTGCGAGACACCGCCGGTATCGCCCAGGCCCAGGCTCGATTCGAAGCTGCCCTTGTAGCGGCGGCCCTTGTTGCCCGAGGTGCGCGTGTCGCCGTCGAAGCCCTTGCGCACCGTGTCGGCGATCTGCCCGGTCAGCGCGTTGGTCCAGCGCCCGGTCACCAGCTCGCCGCGGACGAGCGCGTACCACGCCTCGTTCCGGGTGCGCACGCCCGGGCTGTCGATCGGCAGGCCGAACAGCCCGCTGGCGGGATCGCCTTGCGTATCGTTGGTCAGCGCGTCGGTATAGCTGTAGCGCCCGACGCCGGTCAGCTTGAACGTGTCGGACGGCGTCCAGTTGAGCTTGGCGGTGGTGCCGATGCTGGTCGACCCGACGTCCCGGTCACCGGCGCGCGCGGTGGGGGAGCCGTCGGTGCGGTACAGCGAGCCCGACAGCGCATAGTCGAAGCGGTCGGCCGCACCCGCCAGCCGGGCGCCGCCCGCGGCGGTCCCGAACGATCCGCCCTCCGCGCGCGCGCTGAACCCGGGTGCCTCGCGCCCGGTCAGGGTGATGTACTGGATTACGCCGCCGATCGCGTCCGACCCGTAGAGCGAGGATTGCTGGCCGCGCAGCACCTCAATCCGCGCCGCCTCGTCGGCGATCAGCGTGCCGAAGTCGAACTCCCCCTGGAACGGATCGGCGACCTCGATCCCGTCGATCAGCACCAGCACGTGATTGGCCTCCGAGCCGCGAACGCGGACCTGCGTGTTGCCGCCGATCGCGCCGGTACGGCTGACCGCCAGGCCGGGAACGTCGCGCAGGATATCCGACACGATCCGGGTCTGGCGCGACTGGAGCGCCTCCGCGTCGAGCAGCGTGACGGAGGCGGGCAGGTCGGCAAGCGCGGTGCCCTCGCCCGAACGCGATCCGGTGACGATGATCGGCTCGCCTTCCGCGTTGCGGGTGGGCAGCGACGGGTCGCTCTGGGCATGGGCGGGTGTGGCGGCGATCAGCGCCAGCAGCGAAACGGCAATGGACTTCACGGGTGATCTCCAGACGACGACACACCCCGGCACGCGATCCGCGCCGGGGCTGGTTGATGCCGTCACTCGGGGACATCCCCGTCCGCCCGGCGCACCCTGGCCGGTCGAAGGACAGCCGCGAAGGGCAGGTCTCCTGGCTTGCGGGTCATAGCTTCCCCTTGCCGCCTTCTCGGGACGGGACGTCCCAATGGCGTGTGGCAAGGTCGCTCGCCGCTCACAGTTGCAGGGGCAGCCGGGGTCTCGAACCCCGTTCCCTTTTCATCCTCTATCGGGGAACCTTTCGCGTGGCCGGGCCCCTAGCCGTGGGCAGGGTCCCTCGTCAACGCAGGCGATGCATCGGCACCACCAGCCTGGGATCGTCGCCGAACCAGCCGGTGATGCCGTAGACGGCGCCGAGCAGTTCGGGCGTCAGCACCGCATCGGGCGCGCCATCGGCGACCAGCCGTCCGCCATCCATCACCAGCAACCGATCGCAGAAGCGCGCCGCCAGCGTCAGGTCGTGAAGCACCGCCAGCACCGTCGCTCCCGCGTCGGCCTGCGTGCGGAGGATCTCCATGCCACGGATCTGGTGCGCGGGATCAAGGCTGGCGAGCGGCTCGTCGGCGATCAGCGCCGGCGCCTCAACCGCCAGCGCCCGGGCGAGCAGGACACGCGCGCGCTCGCCCCCCGACAATTCAGTCGCGGGGCGGTCGGCGAGGTGATCGACCTCCGCCACCGTCATCGCGCGTCGGACGGCTGCCCGGTCCGCCTCGCCCGGGTGCGACAGCGGCCCCAGGTGCGGCAGCCGCCCGAGCATCACCAGCCGCTCCGCCGATACCGGCCAGTGCACCGCCTGACCCTGTGGCAGGTACGCGATCCGCCGCGCCAGCGTCGCGCGCGACATCGCCGCGACCGGCTCGTCGTCCACGCGAACGGAGCCGCGCGACGGGACCAGACCCAGCAACGCACGCACCAGCGTCGACTTGCCCGCGCCGTTCGGCCCCAGGATGCCGGTCAGCCCCGCGCCGATCCGGACGGAAACGCCGGCCACCACGTCGCGCCCGCCCAGCGTCACGGCCAGCGCGTCCGCCGCGATGGTCACCACAACCGCCGCTCCCGCTTCAGGTGGAGCAAAAACACCGGCACCCCCAGGAATGCGGTGACCACCCCCAGCTTCAGCTCGTTGGTCGCGGGGATCACCCGTACCGCGACGTCGGCCAGCGTCAGCAGGGCCGCGCCGCCCGCGGCGCTCGGCCACAGCAAGGCCGACGGGCTGCGGTCGGTGAACGGGCGCAGCAGATGGGGCACGATCAGCCCGACGAAGCCGATCGCACCCGACACCGCCACCGCACCCCCGACCCCGATCGCGACCCCCAGCAACAGCCGGGTCCGGGTGCGCGCAAGGTCGATGCCCAGCGCCGCCGCTCCGTCCTCGCCCAGCGTCAACGCGTCGAGCGCGCGGCCGTCGAACGCCAGCAATGCGACCCCGGCGGCGATGCACGGCAGCGCCAGCGCGACGTGGCGGAACGACCGGTCCTCCAGACTGCCGAGCAGCCAGCTGGCGATCTCCATCGCGGCGAACGGATTGGGCGACAGGTTGAGCGCCAGGCTGATCCCCGCTCCCGACACCGTCCCCACCGCGATTCCGGCCAGGATCAGGGTCAGCGGGCTTTCCGCCCGCCCGGCGAGCAGCGCCAGCACGGCAAGGCTCGCCAGCGCTCCCGCGATCGCGGCCGCGGGCAACGCGGCGGGGTGCCATTGCGCCAGCCCGAAATACAGCGCGATCACCGCTCCCAGCGCCGCACCGTTGGACGCGCCCAGGACCGACGGCTCGGCAAGCGGATTGCGCAGATATCCCTGCAATGCCGCCCCAGACAGCCCCAGCATCGCGCCCACCGCCAGGCCCAGCACCGCACGCGGCAGCCTGAGCTCGACCAGGATCGCCCGCTCGATGGGATCGCCATGCCCGGCCAGCGCCGCCAGCACCCGCCCCGGCGGGATCGCGGCGGTGCCGATCCCGACGGACAACGCGGCCGCGACGAGCACGAGGACGATTAGCACCGGCCACAGCCGGCGGGAACGGGGGATCAAGGGCGGCCTCGCACGGTGGACAGGGCGTTGCCCCTGGAGCGGTTCCGACCAGGTTGGACCACCGTCATCACCCTGCGGACGACCGCTTCGCGGCGGGGTGATTTCGGCCCGGTGCGGCGTTGCTCGTCGGTCACGATGCCTCCGCATCGCTCCCTCCTCGCTCCTTGCACCGAACCCAAATCTCCTCCGAGCCGGTGATCCCACCTGATCGGAAACCGCTCTAGCGTGTTTCGATCGCGTGCGGCAGGGGCTGCGGACGATGCGCCGCCTGCCGCTCCTGTTGCTGCTCCTCCTCGCGGGTGCTGCCCCGCCCGGTCCGCCGCGCCGGGTCGTGTCGCTCAACCTGTGCGCCGACCAGTATCTGGTGGCGCTCGCCGACCGCGGGCAGATCGCCGCGCTGACCGGCCTGTCGCGCGATCCGGCGATGTCCGCCGCGGCAGCGACCGCGCGAACGCTGCCGGTGTCGCGCGGTGGCGCGGAGGATGTGCTGGCGCTTCGTCCCGACCTGTTGATCGTCGCCCCCGGCTGGCGGCCCGACACGCTGGCGCAGCTGCGCGGGCGCGGGGTCGCGGTGCTCGATCTGCCCCCGGCCGACAGCTACGCCGCGATCGCGGCGCAGACCCGCGCGGTCGCGGCGGCGATTGGGCATCCCGATCGGGGCGAAACGCTGGTCCGCCGCATGGACGCGGGGCTCGGCCGGGTCGATCGCGCAGCGGGGCGGGGCCGGGTCGGCGCCTACTATCAGCGCCGCGGCTTCCTGACCGGCACCGGCACGCTGGTCGACGAGCTGATGCGCCGCGTCGGCCTCGTCAATCTGGCAGGCCGGCTCGGCAAGCCCGTACTCGCGCGCGTCGGGCTGGAAGAGCTGGCGCTTGCCCGCCCCGATTACCTCGTCGTCGAAAGCGCGACCGACCGGGTGGTGGATCAGGGCATCGAGCTTCTCCACCACCCGCTGCTCGGCCGCATCCCGCGGTTGCGGGTGCCCGAAGCCTGGACGGTGTGCGGCGGTCCCGCCTATGTCCGTGCCGCGCGGACGCTGGCGGCGCAGCTCAAGGCGTCGCCGCGCTGATCGCTGCCTGCGCCATCTTCAGGTCCTCGACGAAGCGGCCGAACTCCTCCTCGGCCATTGCCTTGTCGGGCAGGCGCAGCAGATAGCTGGGGTGGACGGTGATAAAGGCCGTGCCGCCCTCGGCCAGGGTCATCGCCCGCCCGCGCTCGCGCCCGATCGTGACCGTGCGGTTGAACAGCGATCGTGCCGCGGTCGCGCCGAGCGCCACCGTCACCTGGGGGCGGACCAGCATCCGCTCCTGCTCGATCCACCACCGGCACGCGTCGATCTCGCCCGTGCCCGGCTTGGCGTGGATGCGCCGCTTGCCCCGCGGCTCGAACTTGAAGTGCTTGACCGCGTTGGTGACATAGGTGCGTGACCGGTCGATCGCCGCGGTCGCCAGCGCCCGGTCGAACAGCTGCCCCGCAGGTCCGACGAAAGGATGCCCGGCGAGATCCTCCTGATCCCCCGGTTGTTCGCCGACGAACATCAACGGGGCGTCCACCGGCCCTTCGCCGAACACGGTCTGGGTCGCGGGCTTGTAGAGGGGGCAGCGCGTGCATCCCGCCGCCTCGTCGCGCAACGCCTCCCAGGCGACCTGGCTGTTGCCGCCGATCCCGTCATTCGGGCGGGCGCGTGCCGTCTCGATCATCCCGCTCTCCCGTGCCTGCGCGCCCGCGATCAGTCCGGGGACCAGCGCGGTTTCGGGCATGTTCTTCCAGTATTTGCGCGGCATCTCCTTCAGCATCGCGCCGACCTTGACGCGCGCGGGATTGAAGATGGAGCTGTAGTAGGTCTTCCAAACCTCTTCGGTCGGGTCGCCTTCGGGAGCGTCGGCCTTGGTCGCGCCGGGGCCTTCGGACAGCGCCTTGCCGTCCCAGTGAAGCGACACTTCCGGAGTCAGGATCGACCAGCGCATCGAGGCAAAGCGGTTGACGAAGAAGGCGGCGTTGGCGCGGACGATGTGGTGGTCGGGCTCGAACCAGGCGACGAAGCGCGGGGTGCCGCCGTCGTCCACTTCGCGAAAGCGGAGAAAGGCGCGCATCTTGTGGACGTCGCGGCGGACCGCCTTGGCGAGCACCTCCAGCCGGCGGACGAGCGGGTCGGCATGATCCTCGACCAGCTTGGGCTCTCGCCGCAGACGGTCGAGCGCGGTGTAGAGGAGTGCGAACCGCTCGGGATCGCTCGACTGGACAACGTCGCGGGCAAGGTCGAGAAACGCGCGCGGGACCGAGAAGGCGGGGGAGGCGGGCGGCGCCTCACGAGCGACCGCCTCGCCGGCGAACAGGTCCTGCGCCACGTCGCCGATCTGCCAGACCACGTCCTCGGGCGGCACCGCCTCCGCCGCCAGCCCGCGCGCGGCGTCGCGCCAGGCATCGAAATCGTCGGGCTCGGGGAGGGTGACCACGCGCATCGCCGGGTTAACGGGGGAGAGCGGTGGAGGTTGCGGGCTCGGCTAAACCGAAGAAGCCAGTACGTTCTTTCAGCAGGGTCCGTGCCAATATACGTCCTGTCCCAAGCCAGACCAGCACTCCACCGACATCGTCAAATTGCGCTTATCTGTTGTGAAACCATATCCCCAACCTCCATCAAAGAATGGTTTGATCGTGATATCAATCATGTCGGATCTCACCACCACCGAGTATGGCTTCAATGCAGCAATCGTAGCTGGCCACTTGTCTCTTGCTAAGGCGAACTGACGGCCTGCCTCAACGACTGGATATCTTGCCAACAAGCGCCGTGCATCGGCAGCAACTTGTTTCAGAACCGCTTGATCGTGGGTGGGATGTGGAAGCGCACTGTAGATGGCAAAGGCTATCAGGATAAGAACCGGCAGGACGATCCGCAGACACCCGCTCACGCCAGTCTCCCGCATTCGCAGCTGAAGGTGAGAGCTTACTGGTCATTCAGCCGCTTGCAAGAGAACGAGCTCGCAGGCCTGATGCCTACGACCTCAAGCCGCGAACAGCTCCAGCTGCTCCTTCTTCGGCTGAACCAGCGGCTTCAGGTCGGCGCGGTCGGACAGGAGGACCGGACGCCAGTCCTCGGTGACGATGAAGGGGCGGAGCTTGGCGACCGACACGGTCAGCCGCGCGACGTCGTCGAGGCGGAGGCGGCGCCAGCGGCGGCTGGCGAGGATGCGGTCGACCGCCTTCACGCCCAGGCCGGGGACGCGGAGCAGCATTTCGCGCGGCGCGCGGTTGACGTCGACCGGAAACGACCCCCGGAACTTGAGCGCCCAGGCGAGCTTGGGGTCGATGTCGAGCGGGAGCATGCCGGTCGCGTCGTCGGCGGCGGCGACGACCTCGTGCGGCTGGTAGTCGTAGAAGCGCATCAGCCAGTCGGACTGGTAGAGCCGGTGCTCGCGCATCAGCGGCGGGCGGCTGAGCGGGAGGACCGCCGACGCGTCAGGGATCGGGCTGAACGCGGAATAATAGACCCGGCGCAGCGCGAAGCGGTCGTAGAGGGTCGAGGCGCGGGTGACGATGTCGCTGTCGGTCGCCGCGTCGGCGCCGACGATCATCTGGGTCGACTGGCCGGCGGGGGCGAAGCGGGGCGCGGACTTGTACTTCTTCCGCGCGTCCGCGTTGTCGGCCATCGCGGTCTTGTTGTCGGCCATCGCGCCCTCGATCCGCACCGCCGACTTCTCGGGCGCGAGGCGCTTCAGGCCGCCGACCGTGGGCAGTTCGACGTTGATCGAGACGCGGTCGGCGTAGAGCCCGGCCTGATGGGTCAGCTCGGGATCGGCGTCGGGGATGGTCTTGAGGTGGATGTAGCCGCGGAAATGATGATCCTCACGCAACGACCGCGCGACCTCGACCATCTGCTCCATGGTATAGTTGGACGAGCGGATAATGCCCGACGAGAGGAACAGCCCCTCGATATAGTTGCGCCGATAGAAGGACAGGGTGAGCTGCACCACCTCCTCGGCGGTGAACCGCGCGCGGCGGACGTTGGAGCTCTTGCGGTTGATGCAATAATGGCAGTCGAAGATGCAGCTGTTGGTCAGCAGGATCTTGAGCAGCGAGATGCAGCGGCCATCGGGCGCATAGGCATGACAGATGCCCATCCCCTCGGTCGAGCCGATCCCCTTGCCGTCGCGAGAATCACGCTTGGCCGTTCCCGACGACGCGCAGGAAGCATCGTATTTGGCCGCATCCGCCAGGATGGCGAGCTTCTGCCGGGTGTCGAGCTGCGCCATGTGTTCCAGATACGTTCGCGTCCGGATGCCTGCAAGACCGAGTGGGTAACGAAGGTTACCGCCCGGCCTCGTCGCGGGTGAGCGTCCCCGTCGCGGGGTCCGCGTCGGGCGAGCGGGGCCGCGAGCCGCGCCACCCGACGACCAGCACCGCCGCGGCGATCACCAGCGCGACCGCATGCCCCCGCTTCATTGCCGGTCAGGCGCCGGCGTTCTTCAGCAACGGCTCCAGCCGGTCCCAGCTCACCGCATCCGCCTTTGCACCGTTGATGAACAGCGTCGGGGTGCCCGTGACCGATCCGTCCGCGGCCTTGTCGCCGGTCTGCTTGGTCCAGCGGTCGATCTGGCCCTGGTCGGCGAGGCACTGGCGCGCCTTGGCCTCGGGGATGCCGCGCTGCTTGACGAAGTCGATCAGCCCCATCTGTTCGGCCATGATCCGCACCGCGTCCACCGGCCGCGCCGCCTGGAGCTGCTGCTGCACCGCGGGTGAGGCGGCCTGGAGCTTGTCGAGAAACTGGCTCTGCTGGGCGAACATCTGTTCGAGCACCGGGAAGAAGGCCGCATCGTCGGCACAATTGCCCAGCAGCGAGGGCGGCAGGTCGGGGGCGCCGTGGACGAGGTACTCGCGGAACTCGAAAGAGACCTTGCCCGTGTTGACATAGTTGGCGACCAGCGGCTGATAGCCGTCCCGCGCCAGCGCGCCGCAGGTCGGGCACAGCCGCGACCCGTATTCGACCAGCTTGATCGGCGCGTCCGGGTTGCCCATCACATGCCCCTCGTCGGTCCTGTTCACCGTCTCGGACCAGGCCGAGCCGTTGGGCGCCTTGACCGCGGCGACCGGGCCGGCGGGCGCGGACGCATTTCCGCTGCCGCCGCCGCCGCAAGCGGCCAGCGCGATCGGAAGGACGAGGGCGAGGTACTTCATGATGCTCTCCGAGAGGATGGTCAGCGGGCGCCGCGAGCGCGCAGCGCGGGTTCGATCTGCTTCCACCCACCCGGCGGCAGCGCCTGTCCGTTGAGCAGGAAGCTGGGGGTGGACTGGACCGAAGCGGGCGCGTTGCGGGTCATCGCGACGATCCGGTCGATCTCCGCCTGATCGGCGAAACAGGCGTCGACCTGCGCGCCCGTCAATCCGCGCGCCTGCACCAGCTGGGTCAGCCCCGATCCGTCGGCCAGCGCGCGCAACTGGGCGAGCCGCGGATAGGTCGCGAGGCGGCCGGCATTGGCCTGCTGATATTCGACCGCGCGTTCGAGCCACCGGTCCTGGCCGACGAAGATCGCCTGGCTGGCCACGAAGAACCCCTTGGGCCCGGTGCACCGCGCCAGGATCGCGGCGGCAAGGTCGACCCCGTCACGGATCAGGTGCCGGTATTCGAGGCTGGCCGACCCGTTCCGGACCATCGCATCCTTGAGCACCGGCACCGATTCGCGTGCGAAGTCCGCGCAATGCGAACAGGTATAGCTGCCATATTCGATCAGCTTCGCGCGCGCCGCCGGGTTGCCGATGACAAAGGCGCCCGCGGGCGTCTTCGTCACCGCGTCCCGCCAGTCGCGCGGCGGCGCGGCGGCGGTGAGGGCAAGTCCGAACAGGGCGGGCAGGAGGGCAAGCAGGCGGCGCATCAGCTGATCCGGGGCAGGCGGGGAGGGGCATGGACACCGGCGGCAAGCGATTCGAGCACCGCGCGAAGCTCCGGGTCGACGATCGCCTTCAATCCTTCGCCCAGCTCGGCCGGGGCCGGCGCGGGGCGGTTGCGTTCCACGCGTGGGGCGGTGCGGGCGATGTCGCCCTGGCGGATCTGCACCCGCGCCACCGCGGCATAGCCGAAGAAGCGGTTGACCCGCTCCACCAGTTCGGGCGCGACATGCTGCATCATCGGGGCATGCGCGCCGCGGACGGTGACGGTCAGCACGCCATCCTGCTTCTTACCCTGTGGAAAGCGGATCGATTCGGGCGCGGAAACCTTGGCGAAGCGCTCGCCGACGATCTCGGGCCAGCGGCTGACCACCGCCGACTGGACGAAACCGAAGCGCTTGAACGCCGCCCCGCCGATCGCGGGCAGCAGTTCGGCCACCGCGCGGGAGCGGTTGGCACGGGGCGGCGGTTCGGCGGGGGCGCGGACGCGCTTGCTCATGCGCCCGCCCATGCCATAGCGGCCCGATGGACGCCAGCGGCGCGAACAGGACCATGGGCAATCCCGCCGCCGTTTCACGCGACCTGCTGGCCTGGTACGCCGCCGCCGCGCGTGACCTGCCCTGGCGCTCCCGCCCGGGCGAGACGGCGGACCCGTACCGGGTCTGGCTGTCGGAGGTGATGCTCCAGCAGACCACCGTTGCGGCGGTGCGCCCCCGGTTCGAGGCGTGGGTCGCGCGCTGGCCCGATGTCGGGGCGCTGGCTGCGGCGGACGATGCGGACGTGATGGCCGCATGGGCGGGGCTGGGCTATTATGCCCGAGCGCGCAACCTGCTCAAGGCGGCGCGCGCGGTGGCGGCGCGGGGCGGCTTTCCCCGGACCGAGGCGGAGCTGCGCGCCCTGCCGGGGCTGGGGGCCTATACCGCCGCGGCGGTTGCGGCGATCGCCTTTGGCGCGCGCGCGGTGGTGGTCGATGCCAATGTCGAGCGGGTCGTGGCGCGGCTGTTCGCGATCGACACGCCGCTGCCGACCGCGCGACCGGCGATCCGGACCGCCACTGACGCGATCACGCCGGTGACCCGCGCGGGCGACTTTGCACAGGCGATGATGGATCTAGGGGCGACGATCTGCACCTCGCGCCGCCCGCGCTGCCTGCTCTGCCCCGTCCGGGCCCATTGCCGCGGCTTCGCGCAAGGCGAGCCCGAGCGGCTGCCGGTCAAGCCGGCGAAGAAGCCCAGGCCCCAGCGCCACGGCACGATCTTCTGGCTCGAACGCGACGGCCGGGTGCTGCTGGTCCGCCGGCCCGACCATGGCCTGCTGGGCGGGATGCGGGCGCTGCCGACCGGGCCGTGGACGGACGCGCCGCCGGGCCTGGAAGGGGCGCCGGTCGCGGCCGAGTGGCGGATGCTCGCGCGCGAGGTGACGCACGGCTTCACCCATTTCGACCTCCGCCTCGCGCTTGCGGTGGCGCGGGCCCCCGCCCATCTCGTGGGCCAGGGCGAATGGTGGCCGGTGGACGCGCTGGGCGATGCCGGTCTGCCGACCCTGTTCGCCAACGCGGCACGGACCATCGGGGAGGACGCATGAAGCGGTTGATCGAAGGGGGCATCGTCGCGCTGGCGCTCGCCACCGCGGCTTTGGCCGCAGGCGCGGGGGCCGGGCAGGCGTTGCGCAACGCGCCGAACGGTACGCCGCCCGCCCCGATCCTCCAGGCCGCCCGTCCGGGCGCCATCCTGCCCGCGACGCAGACGCTGTTCGACGGCTATGTGCGCGACGGCAGGATGCCGGGCATCGTCGGGGCGTTTGGCGTCGGTGCGCTGCCGCCGGTCTACCCGCTCGCCGGCCATGTCGCCGACACCCCCGGTGCCGCCGCGGTGACCCCCGACACGCTGTGGCGGGTCTATTCGATGACCAAGCCGATTACCGGCATGGCCGCGATGATCCTGGTCGAGGAAGGCAGGCTGCGCCTCGACCAGCCGATCAGCGACTTCTATCCCGGCTTTGCGCGCATGCGGGTGCTGACCAGCCCCGACACCTCGCTCGACAGCCGGCCCGCGACCCGGCCGATCACCGTCCGCCACCTGCTGACCCACAGCGCGGGCTTGGGCTATTCGATCATCACCAAGGGGCCGCTGCTCAAGGCGTACGAACGCGGGGGTATCCTCCCCGCCGCGGTCGATGCGCGGACGGAGGTGCAGATGCGCGCCGTCCGTCCCGCCACGCTCCAGGCGTTCGCCGAGCGGGTCGCGACCCTGCCGCTGATCGCGGAGCCGGGGACCAAATGGAGCTATTCGATCGGCCTCGACGTGATGGCCGCGGTGATCGAGCGTGCGGCCGGGATGCCGTTCGAACGCTTCGTCCAGACCCGGCTGTTCGATCCGCTGCGGATGCGGTCGACCTATTGGCAGGTGCCGCGGTCCCAGGTCGGGCGGCTGGCCGACAACTATGCCTGGATCGGCGACAACCGGGTGCCGATCGATCCCGCGCTGACCTCCGTGTTCCTTCAGGCGCCCAGCTTTCCCTATGGCGGCGCCGGGCTGGTCACCTCCGCGCGCGATTACGACCGTTTCCTCCACATGATCGCCAATGGCGGCAAACTCGACGGCGCGCGGGTGATGAAGCCGGAAACGGTGCGGCTCGCCACGTCCAACCTGCTGCCCGCGGGCGTCACCTTCGGCGGAGTCGGCGGCGCGACCGGGGGCAGCGCCGCGAGCGTGCCGATGGGGTTCGGTGCGGGCGGCTCGGTCTACCTCGCCGACCAGCCGGGCGGCGCGTCGAAGGGCACCTATGGCTGGGGCGGCGCCGCGGGGACGGTCGGCTGGGTCGATCCGGTCCGCAAGGTACGCGGCACGATCATGGTCAACTACTTCCCCGCCGACAAATGGCCGTTGCGCCAGCAGGTGATCGGCGCGCTGGCCCGCGACGCCGCCGCGCTGACCGGCCGGGCGCGGCCGTGAGCGGCGCGGTGGTCGGGTTTACCGGCGGCACCCTCGACCGCGCCGACGCGCTGCGTCACGATCCCGACGCGCTTGCCGCGGCGATGCGCGATCCCGCCGCACGCATGCTCGACCTGTCGCCCGACGGCACGCCGGCGGTGGCGAACGGGCGGCTCGGCTGGTCGGCGATCCCGCCCATCGGCCCGGGCACCGGTTCGAACTCCGGCGATCTAGCGCTGCTCGGGCTCGACGATGGCACGCCGCGATTCGTCGCGCTGGCGGGATCGGGGGAGGGGGTGCCGTTCCGCTCGCCCGCGCTGATGGCGGCGCTGGCCGCACTGCGGGATGGCGAGGCGGCGATCTACGCCGCCGCACGCTCGCTGATACAGTGGCACGGGCGCAACGGCTTCTGCGCGAATTGCGGCCACGCAACCGCGCCGTTCCGCGCCGGCTGGGGCCGGGCCTGTCCGCAATGCCGCGCCGAGCACTTCCCTCGCGTCGATCCCGTGGTCATCATGCTTGCCGAACATGACGGCCGGGTGCTGCTCGGCCGTCAGCCGAGCTGGCCCGCGGGGCGCTATTCGGCGCTTGCCGGCTTCCTCGAACCGGGCGAATCGATCGAGGAGGCGGTCGCGCGCGAAGTGGCGGAGGAGACGGGGGTCCGCATCATCGACGTCCGCTACGTCGCCAGCCAGCCCTGGCCGTTTCCCCATGCGCAGCTGATGATCGCCTGTATCGGCCGGGCGCAGGACGACGCGATCACCCTCGACGAACATGAGTTGGAGGACGCGATCTGGGTGCCGCGCGCGGACGTGGCGGATGCGCTGGCGAACGAGGGCGGCGCGTTCGTTCCCCCGCCGCCCTATGCGATCGCGCGGACGTTGCTGGAGCGATGGGTGGGGCTGTAAGACCTCCCGTTCATGCCGGGCGAAGTCGAAATGCCCTCCGCCTCCGCTCGGCACGGCTCCACCAGGTCACCCCCGCGCCCGCGCCTGTCGGTAGGTGCCCAGCAACCGCACCCATTTGGAATGAAACCCCAGTTCCTCCACCGCCCGGTCGAACCCCGCATCCGCGGGCCTGCCCACCACATCGGCGTAGAATTCGCTCGCCGCGAAGCTGCCGCCGCGCTGATAGCTTTCCAGCTTGGTGATGTTGACCCCGTTGGTCGCGAACCCGCCCAGCGCCTTGTAGAGCGCGGCGGGGACGTTGCGGACCTCGAAGATCAGCGTCGTCATCCACGGGCCGTCCCCCACCGGCGGACGCCCGCCCCGCGCCAGCGTCACGAAGCGGGTGGTGTTGTGGTCGGCATCGGCGATGTCGGTGGCGAGCAGCTCGAGCCCGTACACCGCCGCAGCGCCCGGCGGGGCGAGCGCCGCCACGCCGGCGTCGGCCAGCTCCGCCGCCAGCGCCGCCGCGCCCGCCGTATCGGGGTAGGCGACCGGCTTCAGCCCATGCGCGCGCAGCCAGTGGCGGCACTGGCCCAGCGCCTGCGGGTGGCTCATCACCTCGCGCACCCGCTCGATCGGGCCGGTGCCCATCAGCGCGTGGCGGATCGGCAGGAAATGCTCGCCGGTGATGACCAGCCCCGATTCGGGCAGCAGGAAGTGCATGTCCGCGACCCGGCCGTGGAGCGAGTTCTCGATCGGGATCACCGCGCAATCGGCGCGCCCATCGCGCACCGCGTCGATCGCGTCGGCGAAGTCGAAGCATGGAAGCGGCAGTCCTTCCGGGAACGCCTCGACCGCCGCGACATGGCTGTTGGCGCCCGGCGCGCCCTGGAACGCGACCGCGCGCGCAGGCTCGGCGGCGGCGGCGGCGGTCATGGCGGCGACGATCGGGCGGGCGGGGGCGGCGAAGTTCTCCATGCGCGCCCGCTTATGATCTCGCATTCCGGCCGATCAAGCGCGGCTTGCGGCGCGCCGGTCCCTTTTCTATGGGTGCCGTGCAATCAGGGGCTCGCGCGCAAGACAATGGACAATCGGACCAACACGATCGCCGGCTGGGTTCTCGCGGGGTGCGGCGCCGCCTTGGGACTGTCGATCGTCGGCGGCATGGTCTTCCATGGCGAACGCCCCGAGAAGATGGGCTATGCGATCGAGGGCGTGGAGGAGGCCGGCGGCGAGGGTGCGGCCGGTCCCGTCGTGCCGATCGCGACCCTGCTCGCCTCCGCGGACGCCGCCAAGGGGGCCGAGGTGTTCAAGAAGTGCGCCGCCTGTCACACGATCAACCAGGGCGGGGCGAACGGGGTCGGTCCCAACCTGTACGCGACGATGGGCGAGGCGGTGGCGCAGGGCAAGGGCGGCTTCGGCTTCTCCGATGCGCTGAAGGGCGTCGGCGGCACCTGGGACTTCGACAAGATGAACGCTTGGCTGACGTCCCCGCGCAAGTTCGCCAATGGCACCAAGATGACCTTTGCCGGCCTGTCCAACCCGCAGGATCGCGCCAACGTCATCCTGTACCTGAACAGCCAGGGTTCCAACCTGCCGCTCCCCGCCGCCCCCGCGGCCGGCGAGGCAGCGCCCGCGGACACCAACGGCAACGGCGCCGCCGCGATCAACGCGGTCGAGAGCGACGTGCGCGGCGACACGGGCAATGTCGGCAACACCGGCACCGCCGCCAAGGGCGCCCCCTCGGTCGATCCCCAGGCCGCGGTCCAGGCGACCAAGTAAGGCGCAGCCTGCACGCGGGCATGTTGCCCGCGAGACAGGCCAGCCCGGCCAGCGGGTCGGCATGGCCGAACCCGTCTGACGCCCCGCGCGGGATTAACTCCCGCGCCCGTCGCTACTTGTCGTCACCCCAGCGAAAGCTGGGGCCGCTGCGCAAGAGGGCCAAAGCCAGCGATCACGGCCTCCGTCGCGATGACGGGCAAGGCGGACACCCCAGCCGCCACCCCGCCACCCGTCACCCGTTACCCGTCCCGCTTGGCCCGTTCGTCGTAGAAGGTCCGCACCACGTCCCACGCCTCCTCGGCGGTCTCGACATAGGTGAAGATCCCCAGGTCGCGCTCGGACACCACGCCTTCCTCGACCAGCGCGTCGAAGTTCACCACCCGCTCCCAGAACTCGCGCCCGAACAGCAGCACGGGGATCGGCTGGATCTTGCCGGTCTGGATCAGCGTCAAGAGCTCGAACAGCTCGTCGAACGTTCCGAACCCGCCCGGAAACGCCGCCAGCGCGCGGGCGTGGAGCAGGAAGTGCATCTTGCGCAGTGCGAAATAGTGGAACTGGAGCGACAGGGCGGGGGTGACGTACGGATTGGGCGCCTGTTCGTGCGGCAGGACGATGTTGAGCCCGATCGATTCGGCCCCGACGTCGGCGGCGCCGCGGTTGGCCGCTTCCATGATCGACGGGCCGCCACCCGAACAGACCACGAAGTGCCGCATCCCGTTCTCGTCGCGGGGCAGGCGGCTGGCGATGCGGGCCAGTTCGCGCGCGGTGTCGTAATAACGGCTCTTGGCGACCAGCCGCTCGGCGATCGCGCGCGCCTGGTCGTCGGTGGCGAGGTCGAGCATCGCCTGCGCCTTGGCGGGCTCGGGGATCCGCGCGGAGCCGTACATCACGAAGGTGGAGGCGATCTTGGCCTCCTGGATCAGCAGCTGGGGCTTGAGCAGTTCCAGCTGGAAACGGATCGGGCGCAGGTCCTCGCGCAGCAGGAAGTCCATGTCCTGAAAGGCGAGCTTGTACGCCGGGCTTTCGGTCTGGGGGGTGGAGATCGCGCGGGTGGCGCTTTCGGCATCCTGGCTGGCACGCGGAAAGACGCGCGACGGTATGCGGGTATCGGTCATCGCAAGCCACGTACCGCGTTCGCGTGACGTGTCAAATCGCGTGCGTTCAGCGGCAGAACCGGGCCGCGTCGTCCTCCAGATGGAGGTGGTTGGCGTGGGCGGCATTGTATTCGGGGCTCAGCACGGTGCCGAACCGGCGGCAGGCCGAGCGGCGCAGCGTCCGCAGGAACTCGCGATTGAGCGCATCCGGCCCGTTCCAGTCGCGCAGCAGCGTGATCCGCCGCCCGTCCTTCAGCACGAAACCGCCGACATCCACCGCATTGGCGAGCGCATGGCCCGACCGCCGGTCCCCCATTCGCGTCGACCCGACGATGTTGCGGCAGGCATAGGTGCCCATCCCCTCCACCCGCGCCAGTTCGGACCCGAGCATCTGATACGCCGCGGGCGCCGCCGCGTTGCGCACCCACCCCGCGAACGCGCGCGCCGCGCCGCAGCGCATCGCGGTGACTCCGGTGACCGGCACGCCGATATCGGTCAGCTGCACCGCGCCGTACAGCCCGCAGCCCTGGCCGAAGGTCTTGTCGGGCAGGATGCGGAAATCGACGCCCTCGGCGCGCAGGTCCGCATGGCATTGCGCCGTCGCGCGCGCCGATGGGCGGACGGGCTCGCGCGTCACCGGCGCCGGGCCGCGGCCACAGCCGGCAAGGACGGCGGTGGCCAGCATCGCCGCTGCGGCGTTGCGCCAAGCCGAACCTGTCACTCCCGCCCTCACCGTGGAAGCTGTGCGGCATCGTCGACCGCCGAACAAGTCCGGCGATCGACGAGTTGGTGTTGGACAGCGCTCGAATGTGCCGCTAACCCCCGCGGCGGGCCACGCCGTCCCAACGCGGCGCGCGCTCTCTGCGAGGAGAGAGTAAATTGACGGACACCGCCACCGCGCCTGACGTTCGGGCTGCGACCATGCCTGCGACCAAGCCGGTACGCCCCTTCTTTTCCAGCGGCCCCTGCGCCAAGCCCCCGGGCTGGGATGCGGCAAAGCTCGATCCCGCCAGCCTCGGCCGCTCGCACCGGTCGAAGATCGGCAAGCAGCGCCTGCAATATTGCATCGACCTGATGCGCGAACTGCTGCGGCTGCCCGACACCCACCGCATCGGCATCGTTCCCGGATCGGACACCGGCGCCTACGAAATGGCGATGTGGACCATGCTCGGCGCGCGGGGCGTCACGACGCTGGCCTGGGAAAGCTTCGGCGAGGGCTGGGTCACCGATGCGGTCAAGCAGCTCAAGCTCGACCCGGTCGTGATCCGCGCCGACTACGGCCGGCTGCCCGATCTCGCGCAGGTCGACTGGTCCACCGACGTGCTGTTCACCTGGAACGGCACCACCAGCGGCGTCCGCGTCCCCGATGCCGAATGGATTCCCGAAACCCGCGAGGGCCTGTCCTTCGCCGATGCGACCTCGGGCGTGTTCGCCTACGCGATCGACTGGGCGAAGATCGACGTCGCCACCTTCAGCTGGCAGAAGGTGCTGGGCGGCGAGGGCGCGCACGGCGTCCTGATCCTCGGCCCCCGCGCGGTCGAACGCCTCGAAAGTCACACCCCCGCCTGGCCGCTGCCCAAGGTGTTCCGCCTCACCGCGAAGGGCAAGCTGACCGAGGGCCTCTTCAAGGGCGAGACGATCAACACGCCCTCGATGCTCGCCGTCGAGGATGCGATCTGGTCGCTCGAATGGGCCAGGTCGCTCGGTCCCGACGGGCTGATCGCGCGCTCGGACGCGAACGCCGCCGCGCTCGACCGGATCGTCGCCGACCGTCCCTGGCTCGGCCACCTCGCGGCCGATCCCGCCAGTCGGTCGAAGACCAGCGTCTGCCTGACCGTCGATGGCGCGGACGAGGCGGTCATCAAGCGGATGGCCAAGCTGCTGGAGGACGAGGCCGCGGCGTTTGACGTCGCCGGCTATCGCGACGCGCCGCCGGGTCTGCGGATCTGGTGCGGTGCCACCGTCGACACCGCCGATATCGAGGCGCTCGGCCCCTGGCTCGACTGGGCCTACGCGACCGCCCTCGCGTCCCACTGATCCCCGTCATCCCGGCGAAAGCCGGGATCGCTCGCCGCGAGCGTGACGCCGCGGGCGAGCGATCCTGCCTCTCGTCAGGATGACGTTTGCGAAGGAGCAAACGTCATGCCCAAGGTACTGATTTCCGACAAGATGGACCCCAAGGCTGCCCAGATCTTCCGCGAGCGCGGGGTCGAGGTGGACGAGATCACCGGCAAGACGCCGGACGAACTCAAGGCGATGATCGGCGGCTATGACGGCCTCGCGATCCGCTCCTCCACCAGGGTGACCGCCGACATCCTGGCCCACGCCACCAATCTCAAGGTCGTCGGCCGGGCCGGGATCGGCGTCGACAATGTCGACATCCCCGCCGCCTCGGCAAAGGGCGTGGTGGTGATGAACACGCCGTTCGGCAACTCGATTACCACCGCCGAGCATGCGATCGCGCTGATGTTCGCGCTCGCCCGTCAGCTGCCCGAGGCGGATGCCTCGACCCAGGCAGGCAAGTGGGAAAAGAACCGCTTCATGGGCGTCGAGCTCACGGCCAAGACGCTGGGGCTGATCGGCGCGGGCAATATCGGCTCGATCGTCGCCGACCGCGCGCGCGGCCTCAAGATGAAGGTGATCGCCTATGATCCCTTTCTCACCCCCGAACGCGCGGTGGACCTCGGGATCGAGAAGGTGACGCTCGACGAGCTGCTGGCGCGCGCCGACTTTATCACGCTGCACACGCCGCTCACCGACCAGACCCGCAACATCCTGTCCGCCGAGAACCTGGCCAAGACCCGAAAGGGCGTCCGCATCGTCAATTGCGCGCGCGGCGGGCTGATCGACGAGGCGGCGTTGAAGGCCGGGCTCGATTCGGGCCACATCGCGGGTGCCGCGCTCGACGTCTTTGTCGAGGAACCGGCGAAGGCGTCGCCGCTGTTCGGCACCGCCAATTTCGTCTCGACCCCGCATCTGGGCGCATCCACTACGGAGGCGCAGGTCAACGTCGCGATCCAGGTCGCCGAGCAGATGGCCGACTTCCTCGTCTCGGGCGGGGTGACGAACGCGCTCAACATGCCCTCGCTGTCGGCGGAGGAGGCACCCCGGCTCAAGCCGTACATGGCGCTGGCCGAGAAGCTGGGATCGCTGGTCGGCCAGCTCGCCACCGGTGCGATCACCGGCATCGCGGTCGAGACGGAGGGCGCGGCCGCCGCGCTCAACATGAAGCCGATCAGCGCGGCGGTGCTCGCCGGCTTCCTGCGGACCCAGACCGACACGGTCAACATGGTCAACGCGCCCGTCCTCGCGCGCGACCGTGGCATGGAGGTGCGCGAGGTCCGGACCGAGCGCGAGGGCGATTACCATACGCTGCTGCGCGTTACCGTCCGCACGCAGGGCGGCGAGCGCTCGGTCGCGGGCACGCTGTTCGGCGACCAGGCGCCGCGTCTGGTCGAGCTGTTCGGGATCAAGGTGGAGGCGGATCTTGCCGGGCCGATGCTGTACGTCGTCAACGACGACGCACCCGGTTTCATCGGCCGGCTCGGCACGCTGCTGGGGCAGGCGGGGGTCAACATCGGCACCTTCCACCTCGGTCGGCGGCAGGCAGGCGGGGAGGCGGTGCTGCTGCTTTCCGTCGACGAGGCGGTCACCGCCGATCTCCTGGCGGAGGTGAAGGCGCTACCCGGCGTCCGCACCGCGATGGGGCTGCGGTTCTGACCGAGCCCCTCCACAACCGGGCCAAGGTCTGGCTCGCGCGCGCGACCGGGCTCGATCATGCGACGCTTCACGTCCATGTCGGCATGATCGTCTGGGTCGCGGGGGTCGCCGTCGCCGGCGATGTCGGCGCGGTGTGGCCGCTGGCGGTGGCGATCGCGGCGGAGCTGGTCAACGAGCTGTTCGACCGGCTCCGTACCGGCTCCTGGCGATGGCGCGATACCATCCAGGACATCGTCAATTCCGTGCTCTGGCCGGTGATACTGTTCACCCTGGCGCGGACCGGCGTGATCTGAACGTCGCTCCGATCGCGCGGTGCCGGACGCTCGGCGGCAGGCACCGCCGGACGATGACGGTTCGCGGGTCCAATCGCGTCGCCGCGCGTTTCCCGTCGCTCAACACCGGAGATTTCGATGCCCGACGACACTGCCGTCCAGGCCCGCCGCCGCGAGATCGCGTCCGAGCACCTGCTGTTCAAGCTGATCGAATATGTCGAGGCACGTCATCCCGGCCTGCTCGACCATCTCGAAGGCAGCCTCGACCATCTCGGCGACCCCGCGCATGACGAAACCAAGGATGACGAGGCGGTACGCGCGATCGCCCGCAAGATGATCGTCGGCGCCCGCCGTGAAGGCGCCGCCTGAACCGGTAGGCCGAACGGGCGGGCTGTCCTACATGGGCCGAATATGGTTCACAGGGACAATGACCCGCCCGATCGCCTCGTCCCCGTCGTCTCGCGCCGCCGTCCGTGCGTCGGGCGACGGCGCGTGTGGGGCCGTCGAATTTGTCGTTTTCCCGTGTCGTTTGTCAACTTTGCCGGCGCGCTCGCCGGTAGCGGGGGCCGTGCGGACGCGCTATCGGCGCGGCCATGACCCAGCCCGGCCTGCTTCCCGAAGGATTCCACGATCGCCTGCCGCCCGCCGCGGATGCCATTGCGGCGGTGGAGGCGCGGGTGCTGGAGGCGACACGGCTCCACGGCTATGAGCGCGTCGATCCGCCGCTCGCCGAGTTTGCCGACGAACTCGCGGCGCGGCTCAAGGCGGGGTCGCTGCGCAATGCGGTGCGCTTCGTCGATCCGGTCAGCCAGGCGACGCTTGCGCTTCGGCCCGACCTGACCGCACAGGTCGCGCGCATCGCCGCGACCCGGATGGGCCACCACCCGCGCCCGGTGCGATTGTCCTACGCCGGACCGGTGGTGTCGCTGCGCGCGGGCCAGCTCGCCCCCGCACGCGAACGGCGGCAGTTCGGCGCGGAGTTGATCGGGCTCGACACGGTTGCCGCGGCGCGCGAGGTGGTGGGCGTCGCAGTGGAGGTGCTCGCCGCGGCCGGCGTGGCGGACCCGTCGATCGACTTCACCCTGCCCGACCTGCTCGACACGCTGGCGTCCGGCCCGCTGCCCGTCGCTGCGGATGCGCTGGAGCCACTGCGCGACGCGCTCGACGCCAAGGATGCCGGGCGGGTGGCGGCGATCGCCCCGGCCTACCTGCCGCTGGTCGAGGCGGCGGGGCCGTTCGCGCGCGCCATGACGCGGCTACGCGGGTTCGACGCGCAGGGCGCGCTCGCCTCGCGGCTCGACGGGCTCCAGGCGATCGCCGACGCGCTCCCCGGCCATGTCGCGCTGACGCTCGACCCGACCGAGCGGCACGGGTTCGAATATCAAAGCTGGCTCGGCTTTTCGCTGTTCGCGGGCGGCGCCCGCCGCGAGCTCGGGCGGGGCGGCACCTATCTCGTCGTCCACCCCGATGGTGGGGAGGAGCCGGCCACCGGCTTCTCGGTCTATCTCGACGCGCTCCCCGCCGGAACGCCGGCGGACCGTCGCAGACTGTTCCTGCCCCCCGGCACGCCGGCGGCGGCGGGCGCGGCGCTGCGGGCGCAAGGCTGGGTGACGGTTGCCGCATTGTCCGACGACGACACGCCCCAGGCACAGCTCGCGACGCATCTTTGGGTGGCGGGCGAGCCCCGCCGGCTGTAGGCGGCACCCGCATCCGGGGAGAAGAATGTGGCCAACGTAGCAGTCATCGGCGCGCAATGGGGCGACGAGGGCAAGGGCAAGATCGTCGACTGGCTCGCCAGCCGCGCCGACATGGTGGTCCGCTTCCAGGGCGGGCACAATGCCGGCCACACGCTGGTGGTGGGCGACAATGTTTACAAGCTGTCGCTGCTGCCGTCCGGGCTGGTCCGCGGCACGCCCTCGGTGATCGGCAATGGCGTGGTGCTCGACCCCTGGGCGTTGCGCGACGAGGTGGCCCGGCTGGCCGAGCAGGGCGTGGTCGCGACACCCGACGTGCTGCGTATCGCGGACACCTGCGCGCTGATCCTGCCTTTCCACCGCGACCTCGACGGGCTGCGCGAGGATGCGAGCGGGCAGGGCAAGATCGGCACCACCCGCCGGGGTATTGGTCCGGCCTATGAGGACAAGATCGGCCGCCGGGCGATCCGCGTCTGCGACCTCGCGCATCTCGACGCGCTTTCACCGCAGCTCGATCGGCTGCTTGCGCACCACGACGCGCTGCGCGCCGGTTTCGGGCAGCCGCCGATCGATCGGGCGGCGCTACTCGCCGATCTGCGCGAGATCGCAGGGTTCGTGCTCCCCTTCGCCAAGCCGGTGTGGCGCGATCTCAACGAGGCGCGGGCGGCGGGGCGGCGTATCCTGTTCGAGGGCGCGCAGGGCGTGCTGCTCGACATCGATCACGGCACCTATCCGTTCGTCACGTCGTCGAACACGGTGGCGGGAGCCGCGGCGGCGGGATCGGGGATCGGCCCAGGCGGGGTCGGTTTCGTGCTGGGCATTGCCAAAGCGTATATCACACGGGTGGGTTCGGGGCCGTTTCCGTCCGAGCTTCATGATGAAACGGGGGAGAGGCTGGGGCAGCGTGGGCATGAATACGGGACGGTCACGGGGCGCAAGCGTCGCTGCGGCTGGTTCGACGCGGTGCTCGTGCGCCAGGCGGCAGCCGTATCGGGGATCAGCGGCATCGCGTTGACCAAGCTCGACGTGCTCGACGGGTTTGCCGAGGTGCGGATCTGTACGGGGTATCGCCTGCGGGGCGAGACGCTGGACTATTTTCCGGCGCATGCCGCGGATCAGGCGATGGTCGAGCCGGTGTGGGAAACGATCGAAGGCTGGGAGGGCTCGACCGCGGGCGCACGTAGCTGGGCGGACCTGCCGGCGCCGGCGATCAAGTACATCCGGCGGATCGAGGAGCTGATCCGGTGTCCCGTCGCGCTGGTTTCGACCAGTCCCGAGCGGGAGGACACCATCCTGGTCCGTGATCCCTTCGCGGACTGACCCGGCAACCCGTTACGCGCTGGGCGGGCTGCTGGACGACGCAGTCGGTTCACCAGCGGGCGGGGCGGCGTCGGTCGCGTTGCCCATCGGCGAGGACATCGTATTTGCCGGGGCAACGTCGTCGCCGGCGGGCGGTGTCGACAGGTTCTGGACCGCAGTCGGGGCGTCGTTGCCGAGCTTCTGTTCGACCGGCGCCTGTGTGACCTGGGCGAGGGCCGCGCCGGATAGGCCGATCACGGCGATGCTGAAAATCGTGGAAAGCCGCATCACGTCATCTCCAAGCAGAAACGGCCGGGGGTGACCCCGGCCGTATCGTAAAGGTCAGCGCGGAACCATCGCGCCGCCGGACATCGACCCGCCCGACATGGTGCTGGGCGTGCTGCCGGTGGTGGTCGTCGCGCTGCCCGTGCCGGTGCCGCCGACGGTACCCGGCGTCATCGAACCGGACGTGCCCATCGAACCACCCATGGTGCCCGTCGTGCCCGGCCCGGTGCTGGTGCCCAGCGTCCCGGTCGTGCCGGTGGTCGCACCCGGAACCGACGAAGTCGTGTCACCCGGCGTACTGGTGCTCGACGAGCTGCTCGCGCTACCCGTGGTCGAGCCCGACGAACCGCGCGTCCGGCCGCGGGTGGTGCTGCGGGTCGAACTCCGGGGCGTGGCGGTGGTGGTCTGGCTGTCGGCCGAACCGGACATGGTGCTGCCCGCGCCGGTCTGCGTACCCGTGGAACCACCCATGGTGCCGCCCATCGAACCCGTCGAACCGCCCATAGTGCTGCCGCCCATCGAGCCAGTGGAACCACCCATGGTTCCCGAACCGGTCGAGCCGCCGCCAGTCGTCTGAGCCATCGCTGCTGCCGGAATAATCAACGCCGCCGCGGCGGCATAAAGCATGAAGCGCATGATCTTCTCCTAGTCTAAAACCTTGCGCTCCCAACGTGCGGATGCGGCGGGTGTTCCTGTTCTTAACTATGCGATCGCTGATCCACATTGCGCACGGTGCAGTAGGAACTGGTCGGCGAGCACCAGCGCGACCATCGCTTCCACCACCGGCACGCCGCGGATGCCGACGCAGGGATCGTGGCGACCGCGGGTGGCAAGCTCGGTCGCGGCGCCGGTGCGGGTCACCGTTTCGACGGGGGTCAAGATCGAACTGGTCGGCTTGAACGCGACGCGCAGGCGGATCGGCTGCCCCGTCGCGATGCCGCCCGCGATGCCGCCGGCATGATTGGCGAGAAAGGTCGGGCCGTCGTCGCCCGGACGCATCGCATCCGCGTTCGCCTCCCCCGACAACGCCGCCGCGGCGAAGCCGTCACCGATCTCGACGCCCTTGACCGCGTTGATCCCCATGCAGGCGGCAGCGAGCTCGGCGTCGAGCTTGGCATAGAGCGGCGCCCCCCAGCCGGCGGGAACGCCGGTCGCCTCGCACGCGATCACCGCGCCCAGCGACGATCCCGCCTTGCGCGCGTCGTCGACCAGCGCTTCCCATCGCCGTGCGGCGCCGGCGTCGGGGCAGAAGAACGGGTTGGCATCGATCTGGGCATCGTCGAACGCGGCAGGATCGATCGCGTCGCCGCCGATCGCCTCCACCCAGGCGCGGACACGGACCCGGGGGATCACCAGCCGGGCCACCGCGCCCGCGGCGACGCGTGCCGCGGTCTCGCGCGCCGAGGATCGTCCGCCGCCGCGATAGTCGCGAAAGCCGTATTTCGCGTCGTAGGCATAGTCGGCATGACCGGGGCGATAGGCGAGCGCGACCTCGCCATAATCCTTCGAGCGCTGGTCGACATTGTCGATCAGGAGGCTGATCGGGGTGCCGGTGGTGCGACCTTCGAACACCCCCGACAGGATACGTACCGCATCCGGTTCGCGCCGCTGGGTGGTGAACCGGCTGGTGCCGGGGCGCCGCCGGTCGAGCCAGGGCTGGATGTCGGTTTCGGACAGCGCGATGCCGGGCGTGCAGCCGTCGACCACCGCGCCCAGAGCCGGCCCGTGGCTTTCGCCCCAGGTGGTGAAACGGAGAACGCGGCCGAAGCTGTTCCAGCTCATGCGGCGGATTTCCCGGCATCAAGTGGAGGAAGTCGAGGCGATGACGACGTTTCGACGGGCCTGGTAGTTGGGGGATTTCGCATGCTGGATCGTGCCTCGCTATGCCGTGAGGGTGGGGTTGCCGACGCATGGAGCGCAGCGCCCGCGGCTCTGGGTTCCCGCCTGCGCAGGAGCGCCGGGGGGCCGTGGTCGCGCCAGTGCGGGGGTGCGGTTTGGCTTGGGCCGGCGCGGGCGCGGTCATGAAGTGGAGGAAGTTGAGGCGATGGCGACGTTTTGACGGGCATCGTGGGTTCGAGGCTTCGCGTGCTGGGGCGTGTTTCGCGGTGGTGCGCGGGCGGGATTGCCGACCCATGGAAGGTGGTGCCTGAGGCTCTGGGCTCCCGCCTGCGCGGGAGCACCGGGAGGCGGTGGTTGCGCCTCTGCGGGGACGTGATTTGGTTCTGGGCGGCGCGGGCGGGGCCATCAAGTTGAGGAAGTTGAGGCGATGGCGCCTCCTTTGCCGCCATCCTGCCGGGTCTGATATCAAGTGGAGGAAGTCGAGGCGGTAGCGACATGTCGATGCGCTTCGTCGGTTCGGGCTTTCGCGTGCTGGGGCGTGCCTTGCAGTAGTGCGAGGGCGGGATCGCCGACCCGTGGAGGTCGGCGTCTCGGGCACTGGGCTTCCGCCTGCGCGGGAGCGCTGGGGGGCGATCGGCGTCGGGGTGGTGTTGGGGCGCGAGCGTTCGCCAGCTTGGGGGTGCGGCATGGCTGGGCGTGGCAAGGGCGCGGGGTGCGGTGGGGCAGGGGGCCGGCAGGTCGGGACGGAGGGCGATCATCATTAGCCGTCATGCCAGAGGCGCGCCGTGTAGGACAGCGCTCCCGGCCGGTCGCCTATGGCTGGAAGGCCACGCCAGCGCTTCCGGCGCCCCATCGCGGGCGCGTCACGCCAGCGCGATGTCGGGAGCGTCCTCCGCCTTCATGCCGATGACGTTGTAGCCGGCGTCGACATGGTGGACCTCGCCGGTCACGCCGCTGGCGAGATCGGACAGGAGGTAGAGCCCGGCGCCGCCGACATCCTCGATGGTGACGTTGCGGCGGAGGGGCGAGTTGAGCTCGTTCCATTTCAGGATGTAGCGGAAGTCGCCGATCCCCGAGGCCGCCAGCGTCCGGATCGGGCCGGCGGAGACCGCGTTGACGCGGATGTTCTCCGGCCCGAGGTCCATCGCCAGATACTTGACGCTGGTCTCCAGCGCCGCCTTGGCGACACCCATGACGTTGTAGTGGGGCACCACCTTTTCCGCGCCGTAGTAGCTCAGCGTCAGCAGCGATCCGCCATCGGGCATCATCGCGCGCGCGCGCTTCGCCACCGCGACGAACGAATAGGCGGAAATGTTCATGGTGAGCAGGAAGTTGTCGAGGCTGGTGTCGACGAACTTGCCGCGCAGTTCGTTCTTGTCGGAAAAGCCGATCGCATGGACCACGAAGTCGATCGTCGGCCAATCCGCGGCCAGGGTGTCGAACGCGGTGTCGAGCCGGTCCATTACCGATACGTCACAGTCGATCAGCTTGTCCGACCCGAGGCTCTCAGCGAGCGGCCGGACCCGCTTGGCAAGCGATTCGCCCTGATAAGCGAAGGCGAGCTCCGCGCCGGCTTCGCTCAGCTTCTGCGCTATACCCCAGGCCAGCGACTTGTCGTTCGCCAGGCCCATGATGAGCCCGCGCTTGCCTGCCATCAGTCCGTTCACGCCAGCATCCCTATGCAACCGGCACCGCTCCCTCCGGTGCCTGCCCGTCCGCGGCGCTATGCGCCGGTTCGGGCGGTTCCGCCAGTGCCGCATTGAGGTGCGCGCCGAACACGAAGCCGAGGCCGATCAGGTAGAAGAACAGCAGCATCACCACCACCCCCGACAGCGCGCCATAGGTGAGGTCGTAGCCGCCGAGCTGTGCCAGCACGATCGGCAGCAGCGTGGTGGCGCCGATCCACCACAGGGCGACGAACAGCGCGCCGGGCCATTTGCGGCTTTGCGAATAGCGGTATTGCGACGGCGTGACCGAATAGAACAGGATGTAGAGCGCGCCGAACATCAGCGCCGCCGGGATCAGGCGCGACAGCCCGATCCAGCGCGACGCCCCTTCCGCCCAGGGCAGCAGCCGGTAGACGAACTGTTCGGCGGCGGCGAGCAGCCCCTGCGCCAGGAAGGTGACCAGCACCAGCACCACCGATCCGATGATCGCGACGCCGGTGCGCAGCCGGACCTTGACGAACGACGCGCTGCTCTTGGTCCCATAGGCCCGGCGGAAGATGTCGCGGATCGTGTCGATGAACCCCGACACGGTCCACAGCCCGACCAGCCCGCCGACCCACAGCAGCGACCCGGTGCGCGCACTGATGACGTCGCTGATCGGCTTGCGCAGCAGGGTGGCGATGTCGGGGGGCAGGGTGCGCAGGAAGGCGATCACCGTGCGCTGCGTCTCGGTGCTCTGCCCCAGCAGCGACAGCACCGCGGCGGCGGTGATGAAGAACGGAAACAGCGTCATCAGGGCCAGATAGGCAAGGTTGCCGGCATGGATGAAGCCGTCATTGTAGACGCCCAGGCCCGCGCGCTTGGCGACCTCGAACGCGGCGCTGCCGGGCCTGACCTTGGCCAACTCCTTGTCGATCCGCTGGCGGGCGCGGCCGTGATGGCGGCGATCCTCGGGCGTCAGCCCGCTGGTGGACTCGACCGGATGCGGAACCGGCGCGGACGTCGTGGTTTCGGCCGTCATGATCGGCGTCAGACGCCCATCGCGGCCCGTGGGTTCCCCGGCGGGGTCCAGTTCTCCGCGAACCGTTGCAGCGCCGCGTCGTCCGCAGGCAGGTCGACCACCAGCGTCACGAGCTGGTCGCCGCGCCCGCCGCCCTTCTTGTGAAAGCCCTTGCCCTTGAGCCGCAGCGTCCGGCCCGAGGTGGTGCCGGCGGGAATGGTCAGCATCACCGCGCGTTCGACGGTGGGCGCGCGGACCTGTGCGCCCAGCACCGCTTCGGGCAGGGTGATCGGCAGGTCGATGCGCAGGTCGTCGCCGTCGCGGGTGAAGAAGCGGTGCGGCTGAACCTCGATCGTGACCAGCGCGTCGCCATGGCCGCCCGGCCCCTCCTCGCCGCGGCCGGCGAGGCGCATCTGGGTGCCCGTCTCGACCCCCGCGGGCAGTTTCAGATCAAGGGTGCGCCCGTCCGCCAGCGTCACCCGCTGGGGCGCGAGCGTCGCGGCGTCGACAAATGGGACGGGGAGGCGGTAGCTGGTGTTGGCGCCCTTGGGAGCCTGTCGCCCGAACCCGCCGAAGCCGCCCTGGAAGCCGCCGGCACCAGCCCCGGCGCCGGCCCGTCCACGCGGGCCGCCGCCGCCGAACAGCCCTTCGAAGATGTCGGACATGTCCGCGCCCTCGCCGCCGAAGTCGAACCCTTCCGACCGGAACCCGCCGGGGCCGCCGCGCGCCGCGCCGGCGTTGAACCCAAACGGCGCGGCGGGGTTGCCGTCGCCGTCGATCTCGCCCCGGTCGAACCGGGCGCGCTTGTCCTTGTCGGTAAGCAGGTCGTAGGCGGCGGTGACCTTGCTGAACCGCTCGGCCGCCTTGGGATTGTCGGTGTTGCGGTCGGGATGCAGCTCCTTGGCGAGCTTGCGATACGCCTTCTTGATGTCGGCTTCGGCGGCGCCGCGCTGGACGCCCAAGGTCTGATACGGATCGGCCAAAGTCGCCCCCAACGCGTGTTGCCCGGCTATGTGGGCGTATGCGCGCCGCAACGCAATCCGCCGATCGGACGTTGGCGGGGCGAAGGAGACGCGAAGTGGCCGACACGCAACCCAATCAGGCGATGAAGACCGACGGGGCCGGGCACGATCCCGTCGCCGATGCCGCCGGCAAGGGGGCCGGTGGCGGCGAGAGCGGGGGCGGCGCCTACCCCAACCCGCAGACGGGCAAGGAGGGGGACGAGAGCGGCTTCATGGGCCATGGCGGGCAGACGCATCTGAGCTATTCGGGCACGGGTGACAGCGACACCGAGGACGAGGTCGGCAACGCGAATGCGGTAACGGGGGAGTAGGGCTGCCGGGGGATCACCGGTCGGGGACCGGCGGCGTGGCGTCGTCGACGGGGGCGACGTCGACGGAAACCTCCATCGCCTGCGCCCCCGAGCCGAGGACGACGCCGTCCACCGGTGCGATCTCGGCATAGTCGCGGCCGATCGCCATGACGATGTGGTCCGCCGCCATCCAGATGCCGTTGGTGGGGTCTAGCCCGATCCACCCGCGCACCGGCCCGCACCACAGCAGCACCCAGGCATGGGTCGCATCCGCGCCGACCAGCCGCGGCTCGCCGGGGGGCGGAATGGTGCGGATGTACCCGGAAGCATAGGCGGCGGGCAGGCCGGCGGCGCGCAGCCCGGTCAGCATGATCTGCGCGAAGTCCTGGCACACGCCGCGCCGCGCGGCGAACGCCTGATGCGGAGGGGTGTCGACCAGCGTCGCGGTGGCGTCAAAGGTCAGTTCGCGCTGGATGCGGCGGGCGAGCGCGATGCCGGCGTCGAGCGCGTTGCGGCCGGGATCGAGGTCGGGCGCGCACCATTGCGCGATGTCGCGGTCGAGCGAGATCAGCGGCGAGGGGTGGAGATAGCCCGCCGGACCCGCGGCGGACAGGTCCGCGTCGATCCGGGCAAGGGCGGCGACCTCCGCCAGGGTCGGGTCGTCGGCGTCGGGAACGGGTACGAGCCGGTCGACCGCGACCCGCGCGGTGCTGGTGATCTCGAGCCGGCGGACGGGGCTGTCCACCACCAGCCGGGTGACGTGCGCCAGCCCCGCCTCCGCCCGCGCCGGGCTGAGCCGGCCGGCGGGGTCGACCGAAAGGTCGAACGATTCGAGCCGCTGCCCCGGCCAGTCGATCGGACGCAGGCGCAGGTTGCAGCGCGCGAACTTGACCTGCGCGCCATAGTCGAAGCGGGTGACGTGGCGGATGTCGTAGATCATGCCAGCGTGAGCCCTTCGGCGCGCAGGGGCTCGGCGCCCTGGAGGAAGTATCGGCGCGCGATCGCCTCCGACAGGTCGGCGAGGCGGCGTTCGACGTCGCCCAGCGCATCGGCGTCGAGCGTCGCGGCATCGGCGTCGGCGACCAGCGCGGCGAGCGCGCGTGCGCGGGCCTGTTGCGGTTCCGCCATGCCGTCGTCGGCGAGCACCGGCAGCGCCTGGAGGTGCTCCGCGATCCGGGCGGTCTGGAAGGCGAGGCTGCGCGGATTGCCGGGATCGAGCGCGACGAGGTCCAGCACCGCCACCTGCGCGATCCCGGTCGGGTAGCGCTGGCGATAGCTGATCTGGCTGTCGGCCAGGTCGAGCAGGGTGGACAGGTCGTCGCGGCTGGCCTGCGCGGTCCCGAACAGGCGTGCGGCACGGGTGATCGCGACCCCACGCTCGATCCGGCGCCCGAGGTCGTGGAAGCGCCACGCGCTGGTGCGGACCATGTGCTCGGCCGACAGCCCCGCGATCGCGGCGTAGCGACGCCCGAGCGCGCCGACACGATCCAGCATCTCGTCATCGGCGGGCGGCGGCGCTTCCAGCAGGCGCATCATGTCGGCGGACAGGCGGTCGCGCGCGCCGTCGCCGATGTCGCGCGCGAGCCGGTCGATCGCGGCGACCGAGTGCCAGCCCGCATCCTCCAGCGCGGTACGGGCGAAGGCGGCGAGGGAAGTGCGCCCGACGTCGCCCGGACGGGGAGCGGCGCCCGCCCCCGCGATCAGCCCGACGAGGCGGCCGACCGTGGCGGGCGCGAGCGCGGCGCTGCCGAGCAGGGCGCGGATCGCCGCCAGCAGCGCCTCTCCCCGATCGAGATAGCGGCCGAGCCAGAACAGGTTGTCGCCGGCGCGGCTGGGCAGGGTGCCGGGATTGCGGCGGACGCGCATCGTGCCCGCATCCGGAAGCAGCGAGACGGGCGCCTGATGGTCGCGCCCGTGGATGCACACGTCGGCGGACCACGCCCCCTCGCCGATCGCCGCGGCGCGGGCGTCGGGCGTCTCGCCGATCCGGGCGAAGCCGCCGGGCAGCACGACCCAGCCGCCGTCCGCCCCGCGCGCCGCGAACACGCGCAGGGAGAAGGGGCGGGGTTCCAGCCGGTCGCCGACCACGACGGGCATGGTCGACAGGCGGACATCCTGCTGCGCGACATAGTCCTGCGGGCGGCGGGCGAGGTCGGCGCGGAACGCCTGCCCCAGCAGATCGCCGGGCACCGGCCCGGTGCCGGACAGGCCGAGCGGCACCGGGCCAAAGGCGGGGCCGACCAGCAGCCGATCGAGCGCGGATTCCACCTGCAACCGCGCCGCGTCGCCGCCGCACCACCAGGTGGCGACCCCGGGAAGCAGCAGGGGCGCCCCCAGCCGCTCGGCGAGCGCGGGCAGGAAGGCGGCAAAGGCCGGTGCCTCCAGCAGTCCCGCGCCCGGCGCGTTGACCAGCGCGAGATTGCCTGCCGCACAGGCGTCGATCAGCCCCGGTACGCCGATCTGCGACCGGGTGTCGAAGGCGAGCGGGTCGAGCAGCCGCGGGCTGATCCGGTTCCACAGCGCGTCGATCCGCTTGAGCCCGCCGACCGTGCGCAGATAGACCTGCCCCTCGAGCGCCGCGAGGTCCGCGCCCTCGACCAGCAGCAGCCCCAGATAGCGCGCCAGCTGCGCCTGTTCGGGATAGGTCGGGTGATGGCGCCCCGGCGTCAGCAGCCCGATCCGGGGCTCCGCGCGGCGGCAGATCGCGGCCAGCCCCGCGCGGAACGCGGCAAAGAAGGGGGCATGACGGCGGACGTTGAGCCGCGCCTGCAACCCGCCCAGCGCCCGGCCGACCGCGAGCCGGTTCTCCAGCGCATAGCCCGCACCCGCCGGCGCGCGGAGATGGTCGGCGAGCACCCGCCACCCGCCCGCGGGATCGCGGCCGAGATCGAAGGCGCACAGGCGCAGGTGTCGCCCGCCGAGCGGTTCCAGCCCGGTCATCGGACGAAGAAAGCCGGGGCTGCCGGTGACCACCGCCGCGGGCAGATGGCCGTCCGCGACCAGCCGGGCGGGGCCATACAGGTCGGCGGTGATCGCCTCCAGCAGGTCCGCACGCTGGACGATCCCGGCGGCGATCCCGGCCCATTCGTCGGCATGGATCAGCAGCGGCACGGGCGATACCGGCCAGGGGCGCTCGCCCACGTCCCCCGGGGGGCCAAGGCCCGCGCCGATATCGGCGGCATGGCGCCGCACCCGTTCGCCCGCAGCCCCGAGATCGTCGGAAACGACCGCGGCGAGTTCGGTGAACATCGCCGCCCAGGCGGGATCGGGGTCGCGGCCGAGGATGTCGTGGTCGCCCGCGCCGGCACGGTAGTCGGCAAGCCAGCGACGGGCGTGCGATTCGGCATCGAGCAGGGGGTGGGTCGCCACTGCTGTTCCTTTTCAGATGCGTCGCCCGATGGGAATGCCCCGTGGAGGCGGCCGGGCGCAACACAAATCCGTCCCGGTGAGGGCTGGACCTGTGGAGCCGGTGGGAGCGGTAGACCGCCGGCGTCGCGGTTGGCGCGCCCTCCATCGCCTGCGGCGGTGCTCCTCCCGTCGATTGGCAGGCGCGATCACACGTCCGGGAGCACCTGATCTGCCGTGCCCCAGCCTTGCAGGCCGGGGGTGCCGGTCCGGGCGAGGAGGTCCGCCGCATCGCGGACGGTCCAGCGGGCGGCGGTGTCGAGGTCGCGCAGTTCGGTCCACGAGACGGGGGCGGCCACCGGTGCCCCTTCGCGGGCGCGGGCGGAATAGGGGAGGACGGCGGTGGCGCCGCGCTGGTTGCGCAGCCAGTCGATGAAGATGCGCCCCTTGCGCTTGGCCTTGGTCATCACCGCGACGAAGCGGTCGGGTTCGGCCTGCGCCAGCGCGCGGGCGAAGCGGTCCGCGAAGTCCTTCACCGCCGGCCATTCCCCCCGCGGGGTGAGCGGCACCACCACATGCACCCCCTTGCCCCCCGACAGCAGCGGGAAGCTGGCGAGCCCGAGGTCGCCCAGGCGGTCGCGCAGGTGTTCGGCGGCGCGCTTCACCTCGGCAAAGCCCAGCCCCTCGTCGGGATCGAGATCGAACACCATCCGGTCGGGCGCCTCCAGCGTCGCCACCGACGATCCCCAGCCGTGGAACTCGATCGTCCCCATCTGGACGCACTGGACGAGGCCGTCGGTATCGCGAAGGTAGAGATAGGGATCGGTCGAGCCGTCCCTGGCGGTGACCGCGACCTGGTGGACGGTGTCGCCGAACGAGCCCGCATCGTGCTTCTGGAAGAAACACGCCTTGCCGCGCCCCTGCGGACAGCGGACGAGGCTGACCGGGCGGTTCGCGGTCCAGGCGAGCATCGCGGGGGCGACCTCGGCGTAATAGCCGGCGAGCTCGCCCTTGGTCACGCCAGCTTCGGGAAAGACCACGCGGTCGGGGTTGCTGACCGTGACGGTCGGCGCCGGGGCGGGCGGGGCGGGGGCAGCGCGTTCGGCCACCACCTCCACCGCCGGCTTGTCGCCGCGCAGGCCGATGAAGCTGGGGTGGCGGAGCAGCCCGTCGACCGTTTCCTCGGTATAGGCGATCTCCGCCACCAGCTTGGGCGTCACCCAGTGCGCGCCACGAACTATTGCGCGGGGCGCCGCAACGGTGGCGGTCTTGCGTTCGAGGCGGTCGAGGCGGGGGCGCAGGTCGTCCATCGCCGCGGCGTCGAAGCCGGTGCCGACCTTGCCCGCATAGGCGAGCGCGCCGTCGCGATGGACGCCGAGCAGCAGCGACTTGAACCCCCGGCGCTTGTCGGACGGCAGCCAGCCGACGATCACGAACTCCTGCCGGCGGATGCACTTGGCCTTGACCCAGGCCCGCCCGCGACCCGAGCGGTAGAGCGCGTCGGCGAGCTTGGAGACGACCCCCTCCAGCCCCTGCGCGCACATCGCGTCGAACAGCGTCTCGCCCGAGCCCAGCACATGCTCGGCGAAATGTAGCCGCTCGTCACCGGCGGGGAGCAGCGCGCGCAGCCGCTCCTTGCGCTGGACCAGCGGCAGGTCGGTAAGGTCGGTGCCGGCGTGGTCGAGCAGGTCGAAGGCGAACAGCGCCATCGCGCCGCCCGAAGCGATCGCGTCCTTGAGCGTCTGGAAATCCGGGCGGCCGTCCTTGAAGGCGACGATCTCGCCGTCGATGAGCGCGGGGCCGGGGATCGCGGCGGCCGCCTGGGCGATGCCGGGGAACTTGTCGGTCCAGTCGAGGCCGGTGCGGGTGTAGACCCTGGCGCGGCCGCCCGCGACCGCGACCAGCGCGCGATAGCCGTCATATTTGACCTCGTGCAGCCAGGCGCTGCCGGTCGGGACCGAGTCGACCAGGGTGCAGAGCTGGGGTTCGCGAAAGGGGGGAGGGGGACCGGCGGAGCCGGTGGAGGGGCGCTTGCGCGAGCGTGCGGTCCGTGGCGACGCCCCTCCACCATCGCTGCGCGACGGTCCCCCTCCCCGTGCCGGGGAGGATCGATTTTCCGCGATCTCGACCATCGTGCGCCCGGTCGCGATGCTGGTCAGCGCCTCGTCGGTCAGCGTGTCGGTGCCGCCGGCCTCGGCATCGCCGATCTTGCGTAGCAGCCAGTTCTCGCGCTTTTCCCTGGCGCGCGGCTTGAGCCGGATCAGCAGCCATTCGCCGCGCATCCGCTCCCCTTCGAGCACGAAATGGAGGTGGCCGTCCTCCAGATCGGCGGCGGACTTGCCCGCGATCGGCGACCAGGTGCCGCGGTCCCACAGCATCACCGTGCCGCCGCCATATTGCCCCTTGGGGATCGTGCCCTCGAAGCTGGCATAGGAGAGCGGGTGATCCTCGGTACGGACCGCCAGCCGTTTCTCGGCGGGGTCGAGGCTGGGGCCGCGGGTGACCGCCCAGCTCTTGAGCACGCCGTCGACCTCCAGGCGCAGGTCCCAGTGGAGGCGGGTCGCGTCGTGCTTCTGGACGATGAAGCCGTTGCCGTAGCCGGGCGCGAGCGTGCCCGCCGGTTCCGCCGTCTTGGCGAAATCGCGCTTGGCGTTGTAGCGGGCGAGAAGGTCGGGTTCAGCCATGGCTCGTCACCCCAGCGATGGCTGGGGCCGCATGGCGAGCGGGCGCGTCGTTCCCGGGCGACCCCAGCCGGAGCCGGGGTGACGGCGCATGGAAGTCAGGCACGCTTGCGTGCCGCGGGCTTCTTCGCCGGTGCCTTCTTCGCGGCGGGCTTGTCGTCCTTGGCGCCGCCCTTCTCCATCGACTTCTTGAGCGCGGCCATCAGGTCGACGACGTTGGAGCTCTTGGCCGTGGATGCCTCGTCGTCCTCGATCACCTTGCCGCCCTTGGCCTTGCGCTTGCGTTCGACCAGCGCCTTCAGCGCATCGACATAGCGGTCGTGGAAGGCGTCGGGATCAAACTCGCCGCTCTTGCGCGCGATCAGCGCCTCGGCGAGGTCGAGCAACTCGGGGTCGGGCTTGCTGTCGGGGATCTCGCGGAAATAGCCCTGCGCCTTTTGCACCTCGTCGGCGTAGCGCAGCGTTTCCAGCACCATGCCGCGGCCGCACGGCTTCAGGCTGACGATATATTCGCGGCCCCGCAACGCGAGCTGGCCGAGCCCGACCTTCTTGGACCGGCGCAGCGCCTCGCGCAGGACGATGAACGCCTCTTCCGCCAGGTCGTCGGCGGGGACGACGAAATAGGGCTTTTCATAGTAGAGGACGTCGATCTCGCTCGCATCGACGAACTGGGTCAGCTCCAGCGTCTTTTTCGATTCGAGCTTCACCGCGTCGATCTCGTCCTGCTCCAGCAGCACGAACTCGCCCTTGGACACCTCGTAACCCTTGACGATCTCGTCGGTGTCGACCGGGCCGACACCGGTGACGACCTTTTCATAATGGATCGGCTTGCCGGTGGGTTCGTGGATCTGCTTGAACGAGACCGCCGCGCCCGAGCGGGTCGCCGAGTAGATCTCGACCGGGATCGACACCAGCGCCAGCCTGATCTGCCCCTGCCAATATGCGCGTGCCGCCATGCCCCACCTTTCGCTGCCGATCCGATTCAAAGCACGGGAAACGGACTCGTTCCGTCGTCCCGCTCGACGCGGATCGGCGGGTGGCGTAAGGGCGTGCGGGTGATGGCCGATGATCCGTTCGCCCTGTTCGACACCTGGTACGCGGAGGCGAAAGGCTCCGAACCAAACGATCCCAACGCGATGGCGCTCGCCACCGCGGACGCCGCCGGGCACCCGTCGGTGCGGATGGTGCTGCTCAAGGGGCATGGGCCGGACGGGTTCGTGTTCTACACCAACCGCGAGGGGCGCAAGGCGGGCGACCTCCATGCCAACATGCACGCCGCCCTACTGTTCCACTGGAAGTCGCTGCGGCGGCAGGTCAGGATCGAGGGCGCGGTGACGCTCGCGGCCGAGGCGGAGTCGGACGCCTATTTCGCCTCGCGCAGCCGCGACTCGCAGCTGGGGGCCTGGGCGTCGGACCAGTCGCGCCCCCTCGACGCGCGCGAGACGTTCGAGGCGCGGGTGGAGGAAGTCCGTGCCCGGTTCGAAGGCGGCGCCGTGCCGCGCCCGCCCTTCTGGGGCGGATATCGCGTCACGCCGCGCGCGATCGAGTTCTGGCAGGACCGCGCGTACCGGCTGCACGAACGGCGGCTGTTCACCGCGCAGCCGGATGGCGAATGGAGCGAAGGGCTGTTGTACCCATGACCATCGAGGAACGCCGCCGCCTGCTGCCGCTCGCGATCCGGGCGGCGCTCGCCAGCGTCGGCATGGCGCTGTTCCTGTTGTGCCTCAAGGGGTTCGCCGCCTGGCATACGGGATCGGTGGCGATGCTGGGGTCGCTTGCGGACACCGCGCTGGACCTGCTGGCGAGCCTGGTCACCCTGTACGGCGTCCGGCTGGCGCAGACCCCGGCGGACCACGACCATCGCTTCGGCCATGGCAAGGCGGAGGCGCTGGCGGCGCTGTTCCAGGTCGGCCTCATCACCGCATCGGCCGCGGGCATCGCATGGAGCGCGATCGCGGCGCTGGGCAATCCGGGGCGCACCGCCGATGCGGAGTTCGGCATCGGCGTGTCGATCGTCGCGATCGTGGCGACGGCGGGACTGCTCGCCTATCAGCGGCGCGTGATCCGGCAGACGGGGTCCGTCGCGATCCTGGCCGACAACGTCCACTACCAGTCGGACGTCCTGCTCAACGGATCGGTGATCGTCGCGCTGGTGCTCGACCAGTATCTGGGCTGGAAAGGCGCGGACCCGCTGTTCGGGATTGCCATCGCGCTGTGGCTCGCCTGGGGGGCGTTCCGCGCGTCGTCCAACGCGATCGACCAGCTGATGGATAAGGAATGGCCCGAAGAGCAGCGTGCCGCCTTTCTCGACGTCGCCGCGCGGCAGCCGGGCCTGCGCGGCATTCACGATTTCCGCACCCGCCGCGCCGGCACCCACGATTTCGCGCAGTTCCACATGGAGGTCGACTCGTCGCTGACGGTGGCGGCCGCGCATGACATCGTCGAGGATACCGAACGCTCGCTGCGCCGGGCCTTTCCCAAGGTGGAGGTCTTGATCCACCTCGACCCCGAAGGCCATGTCGATACCGACGACGAGCTGGCGGAGGCGGACGTCACCCCCCACTGGTTCGGCAAGCGCGTGGGGGCCTGAGATGCGGATCCCGTTCACCCAGGTCGATGCGTTCGCCGACGCGCCCTTTGCCGGCAACCCGGCGGCGGTGATGCCGCTGTCGCGCTGGTTGCCCGACGAGACGCTGCTGGCGATCGCGCGGGAGAACAACCTGTCGGAAACCGCCTTTTTCGTCCCCGACGAGGGCGGAGAGGCGGACTTCGCGCTGCGCTGGTTCACCCCGGCCGCCGAGGTGGCGCTGTGCGGGCATGCGACGCTGGCGAGCGGGCATGTGGTGCTGTCCTCCGACACCACGCGCGCGCGGGTGCGCTTCGCGACGCGGCAGGCCGGGGTGCTGGAGGTATCGCGGGACGGCGACGGTTATCTGATGGCGCTGCCCGCCTGGACGCCGCATCCCCGGCCGCTGCCCGAGGTGGTCGCCGCGCTGGGGGTCGAGGCGGTCGAAACGCTGTGGCACGAGAAGGAATATGTCCTGGTCACGGTCGCCGACGAGGCGGCGGTGCTGGATTGCCGCCCCGACTTCGCGGCGCTCGCCAGATTGGGGCCGCTGGTCGCGATCGTCGTGGCGCGGGGGACCGGCACCGACATCGTCAGCCGCGTGTTCGTGCCGGCGTTCGACATCGACGAGGACCCGGTGACCGGCTCCGCCCATGCGGTGATGGTGCCGTACTGGGCCCAAAAGCTGGGCCGGGATCAGTTCACCGCGTGGCAGGCCAGCGCGCGCGGCGGGCGGCTGTCCTGCCGGCTGGAAGGGGGACGGGTGGTGCTGGGCGGCCGGTGCGTGTCGGTGATCGAGGGCGCGTTCCTGCTGCCGTGACCGGTCGATAGCGGGGCTTGGCGGCGGCCAAGCAGGGGTCGTGTTGCGTAATCCTACTTAGCCGGTAGAGATTTCGACCGAGGCGGCGAACCGTCGCCGGTCGACAGGCAGGAACACGACATGAAGAAGATCATCGCCGGCTTCACCACGCTGGCCGCCGTCGCCACGCTTGCCGCCTGCGGCAGCACCACCGACACCAACACCACCGCGGCCGACCAGACGGTGCTCAACGACGTCGCGATCAACGAGGGCGTGGCCGACGAGGCGTTCGGCAACGACGCCGCGCTCGGCACCGCCAACGATGCCGGTCTGGCCAACGACACGACCGTCAACACCACGGCCGGCGGGACCGACGCCGCCGGCGGCAACAGCTTCTGATCCCATCGCGGCCGCGTCCCGCGCCGCCACGCCTCCGCCTTTGACTAGCTCCCTAGGCGACCCTGGGCCCGATGCCACGCGCATCGGGCTCTTCCTTGGCGTCAGGCGGCGGCGCGGACGGGTTCGGTATCCTCGATCCAGCCACCGCCCAGCACCCGGTCGCCGGCATAGAGCACCGCCGCCTGGCCGGGGGCGACGCCATATTCGGGGGTGTCGAACACCAGCCGGTCGCCGACCAGCCGCGCCGGCACCGGCCTGGCCATCGAGCGGACCTTGGCGGTGAGCGGCCCGTCGAGCGGACCCAGCACGTTCATTCCATCGAGCTGCGCCGCCGCCACCGCCAGCGCGGCCCGGGGCCCCACCACCACTCGCCGCGCGGCAGGATCGAGGCGGACGACGTAGAGCGGCTCGGCCTGCCCACCGATCTCCAGCCCGCGGCGCTGCCCCACCGTGTAATGGACCAGCCCGCGATGCTCGCCGAGCTTCGCCCCCGACAGGTCGACGATGTCGCCGCCGCTCGCCGCTTCGGGCCGCAGCTTCTTGACCAGCCCGGCATAGTCGCCGTCCGGCACGAAACAGATGTCCTGGCTGTCGGGCTTGGTCGCGACCGCGAGGCCCAGTTCGGCCGCGAGCGCGCGCACCGCACCCTTGGGCAGATGGCCGAGCGGGAAGCGCAGGAATTCGAGCTGCGCGCGCGTGGTGGTGAACAGGAAATAGCTCTGGTCGCGCGCGGGATCGGCACCGCGGTGGAGCTCGGGACCGTCCGCGCCCTCGACCCGGCGGACGTAATGCCCGGTCGCGAGCGCATCCGCGCCCAGGTCGCGGGCGAGGCGGAACAGGTCGGTGAACTTGGGCCCCGTGTTGCACTGGACGCACGGGATGGGGGTGCGGCCGGCAAGGTATTCGTCGGCGAACCGGTTCACCACCTGTTCGCGGAAACGGCTTTCGTGATCGAAGACATAGTGCGCGATGCCCAGCCGGTCGCATACCGCGCGCGCATCGCGGATGTCGCGCCCCGCGCAGCACGCACCGGGACGCTGGGTCGCCTCGCCATGGTCGTAGAGCTGGAGCGTGACCCCGATCGTCTCGGCGCCGCTGCGGGCGGCCAGCGCGGCGACCACCGAACTGTCGACCCCGCCCGACATCGCCACCACGATCCGGCGCCCGGCCAGAGCCTCGCCCCGCCCGCCCAGCTGGAAGTCGCCGCCAAGGTCCAGTCCGTCCATGCGGGTGCAGATAGGCCGGTCATACATGTTAGGGAAGGTTCACGATCGCTTGCCCAGGGCTTTACCGCGCCTTCAGCCCCTTCGCGCTAAGGGGGACCCACTCGCCATGGAGTGCGTCGTTGGACCTGAGCTTTCCCCCCTTCACCCCGGATCACGAGCTGCACGCCTGGCCGGCGGAGCTGGGCGTGCTGCTGGTGGGGCTGGCGGCGCGGCAGGGGGGCAGCCCGACCGCGGCGGTGCAGGCCGGGCTGGCGCTGCCGGTCGCGACCGCCGCGGTCGGCTGGCTCGCGCCCACGGACGGCAGCTTCAACGGCGAGGTCGCCGCCGCGCTTCAACGATGGAGGCGGGAGTGAACACTCCGTTCACCGCCCCGTTTCAGGGCATCTTCAGCACCGCAGGTTATCATCCAAGCACAAGAGGGGCCGTTCAAGTCCCCGGTCATCCACTCGAGGTCCCAGAATGATCGAGAACCAGAAGATCCGCCCCGCCAAGGTCATCGGCCCGCTCGGCGAGCCGTTGACGGTGGACAGCCTGCCCCCGCCAGAAACCACGCGCTGGGTGGTACGGCGCAAGGCGGAAGTGGTCGCCGCGGTCAATGGCGGGCTGCTCTCGGTCGACGAGGTGTGCAGCCGCTACGGCCTCACCGTCGAGGAGTTCGCCGGATGGCAGCGCGCGATCGACCGGTCGGGTATGCCGGGGCTGCGCGTCACCCGCATCCAGCACTATCGAACGCTGTACGAACGTCAGCAGAAATACTGAGCGGGGCCGACAGACACGGGGGCGGAACAATCGAGGTTATCGCACGTCTTTCCCGGCGCGGCCCCCTGTGGGCGTGTAACGGAGGGACAACATGGGTATCATCATCTGGCTGATCGTCGGCGGCATCATCGGTTGGCTGGCCAGTATGGTCATGCGCACGGACGCGCAACAGGGCATCCTTCTCAACATCGTGGTCGGCATCGTCGGCGCGTTCATCGGCGGGCTGCTGTTCGGCGGATCGGTGAACCAGGCGATCACGCTTTACACCGTGCTGAGTTCGCTGGTGGGCGCGATCATCCTGCTCGCGATCGTCAATCTGGTCCGGCGCGGCCGGGTCCGGTAACACTGCGCTCCTGAGTGGCGCGGGTAGAGGGCCGCGGGGAGCGATCCCCGCGGCCCTTCTCGTTGTCGGGCGCGTAGCGGCGGCAGGCTTAGCCCCGATCCTCCGTCGACATGGGGCCGATCGGGTAGGGGGGGCGCAGCGGGATTGGCTGCGGCCCCATGACCCGGTTCGAGGCGGGGCTATGTGCTGGACGCGAACACGATGGGAAGCCGGTGGCGTGCCATCGGTCTTCCGGTTCAGTTGAGCAGGAAGCGCACGTTGAGCGTGACGGTGACGTCGCGCTCGCCCGGCGCGATCTGGGTCTTGGCCTCGGCCATCGCGGCGCGGGCGAACACGACCGGCGGGCGATCGGGGCCGCCCGCATCCTGCCCCGCTTCCGCGATCGAGACGATCCGCGCGACCTTCAGCCCCGCCGCCCTGGCATAGAGCGCCGCCTTGGTGCGCGCGCGGGCGACGGCATCGGCGCGCGCCTCGTCCAGCGCGGCGTCGGGTTCGGATACCGACAGGTTGGGCCCGTCGATCTGGTTCGCGCCCTCGCTGACCAGCGCGTCGAGGATCGCGCCCGCCCGTGCGACGTCGCGGAAACGCACGGCGACGCTGTTGGCGGCTTGATAGCCGGTGACGGCGGGCGGCTGGTTCTCGGCATAGCGGTACTGCGGGCTGAGCTGGACGCTGGCGGTCTGGATGTCCCGTTCGGCAAGCCCGGCGCGGCGCAGGCGGGCGAGCACTCGCGCCATCCGCGCGGCGTTGTCCGACAGTGCCGCCGCCGCGGTCGGCGCCTGGGTGGTGACGCCGGCGCGGATGGTGGCGAGGTCGGGTACACGGGTCGTGCGCCCTTCCGCCGACACCTCAAGCACCGTGCCCGCCGCGGGCACCATTGGCTCGACATAGGATGCGGGCGCCTGCTGGGCGGCGACGGGCGCGGCGACGCAGCCGAGCAGCAGGGCGGGGTGGACGAGGCGCATGACGGGGATCCTTGGCTGGTCGTGAACGGAGCCGCTCATGGCGGGCGCTTGCGAAACGCAGGCTGAACGATCCGATGCCGTAACGGTATCACGATGCCGTGCGGCGCGGTGCCGGTCGGGGTGGACGCGCACGATCCTTGCGGATCGGCGCGTCCTGGCGCATGACGCCCGACAGGCGCGCCAGGGATTGAGCGCGGTGCCATAACACGATAATACAGCATCGTCGCCGTTGCCCGGCCGAAACGGGCCGGGGCCGCCGACGATGACGGGATGGGGTTCGTAGATGAGCGACTACCAGTTGCAGATCGAAGGGCCGGCGACGCGTCGGCGCAAACCGCTGGTGCTCGGCCTGCTGGCGGTGGTCGCGGTGCTGGCGGCGGCAGGGTTCGTGCTGCGACCGGGCGAGACTGACGCGCCCGCGGCCCGCACCGAACAGTTGCCCTCCGTATCTGTGGTGGTGCCGGGCCGCCAGTCGGTGGACCGCACGATCTCCGCCACCGGCACGCTGGCCGCACGGCGCGAGATGCCGGTCGGCGTCGCGGGCGAGGGCGGCATGGTCACCCGTGTGCTGGTGGAGCCGGGCGCGTGGGTGCGCGCGGGCCAGGTGCTCGCCACCGTCGACCGGGCGGTGCAGACCCAGACCGCCGCCTCGCTCGCCGCGCAGGTCCAGGTCGCCCAGTCCGACCAGCAGCTCGCCCAGGCCGAGCTCGATCGCGCGCAGCAGTTGGTCGACCGCGGCTTCATCTCCAAGGCGGATCTCCAGCGGCGCGGCGCCACCCGCGATGCCGCCGCCGCGCGGGTCAAGGTGGCCCAGGCCGCGCTGGCCGAACAGCGCGCGCGCACCGGCCGGCTCGACGTCCGTGCGCCCGCCGCCGGGCTGGTGCTGACCCGCACCGTGGAACCGGGCCAGATCGTCAGCTCCGGTTCGGGCATCCTGTTCCGCATCGCGGAGGGCGGGCAGCTGGAAATGCGCGCGGCGCTGGCCGAAAGCGACCTTCAGGGCCTGCGTCCCGGCGCGCGCGCGTCCGTCACCCCGGTCGGTTCGAGCCAGCGCTTTGCAGGACAGGTGTGGCAGGTGTCGCCGGTGATCGACCAGCAGAGCCGCCAGGGGGTCGCGCGCATCGCGCTGCGCTACGACCCCGCGCTCCGCCCCGGCGGGTTCGCGGGGGCCACCATCGTCGGCGGGTCGGCGGTGGCGCCGCGCCTGCCGGACTCGGTGCTCCAGAGCGACGACAAGGGCAGCTTCGTCTACGTGCTCGACGGTGGCGACAAGGTCGTCCGGCGCGACGTGAAGCTCGGCCAGGTCTCCGACGCGGGCGTGGTGATCGCGGAGGGGCTGAACGGAACGGAACGGGTGGTGCTGTCCGCGGGCGGGTTCCTGGCGCCGGGGCAGAAGGTAAAGCCGGTCACGAAAAAGGCGGCCTGACATGAGTTTCCGCAACATCTCCGCCTGGGCGATCCGCAATCCGGTGCCGCCGCTGGTGCTGTTCATCGCGCTGACGCTGGCGGGGATCGTCAGCTTCATGCGGATGGACGTGAACAACGATCCCGACATCGACTTCCCCGTCGCGATCGTCGTCATCAGCCAGCCGGGCGCCGCCCCGACCGAGCTGGAGAACCAGGTCACCCAGCGGGTCGAGGCCGCGGTGCGCACGTTGCAGGGGATCGAGGAGATCAGCTCCACGGTCAACGAGGGCAGCTCGGTCACCAACGTCCAGCTGACGATCGGCACCCCCATTGACCGCGCGGTCAACGACGTGCGCGACGCGATCGCGCAGATCCGCGGCGACCTGCCCGACGGCATACTGGAGCCGCAGGTCTATCGCGCGAACACCACCGATCGCGACCTTGCCAGCTATTCGGCGGTCGCCACCGACATGACGGTGGAACAGCTGAGCTGGTACATCGACAATACCGTCACCAAGGAGCTGCTGCAGGTCGAGGGACTGGCGGCGGTGGGCCGCAACGGCGGGGTCAGCCGCGAGATCCGCGTCATCCTCGATCCGCTCCGGCTCCAGTCGCAGGGGCTGACCGCGAGCCAGGTCAACCAGCAGCTGCGCCAGATCAACGTCAACGCCGCCGGCGGGCGGGCGGAGATCGCCGGGTCCGAACAGTCGGTCCGCGTGCTCGGCAACGCCCGCAACGCGTACCAGCTCGGCCAGACCCAGATCGCGGTCGGCAACGGGCGCACGGTGCGGCTCGCCGACATCGCCCAGGTCCGCGATCTCTATGCCGAGCAGCGGTCCGCGGCGGCGGTCAACGGGCGCCAGGTCATCTCCTTCGACTTCCAGCGGGCCAAGGGTGCCTCGGACGTCACCGTATTCCACAGCGCGGAAGACAAGCTCAAGGCGCTGGAAAAGCGCAATCCGCAGGTCCGCTTCGTGAAGCGCTTCGACACGGTCAAATATACCGAAATCCAGTATGAATCCGCGATCCACGCGATGATCGAGGGCGCGGTGCTGGCGGTGCTGGTCGTGTTCCTGTTCCTGCGCGACTGGCGCGCGACCTTCATCTCCGCGCTCGCGATCCCGCTGTCGGCGATCCCGGCCTTCTGGTTCATGGACCTGCTGGGCTTCACGCTCAACGGCATGACCCTGCTCGCGCTCAGCCTGGTGGCGGGCGTGCTGGTGGACGATGCGATCGTCGAGATCGAGAACATCGTCCGCCACATGCGGATGGGCAAATCCGCCTATCAGGCATCGATCGACGCGGCGGACGAGATCGGGTTGGCGGTGCTCGCCACCACCATGGCGATCGTCGCGGTGTTCCTGCCGGTCGGGCTGATGCCGGGGATCGCGGGGCAGTATTTCAAGAATTTCGGGCTGACGGTGGTCGCCTCCGTGCTGATGAGCCTTGCGGTGGCACGGCTCATCACGCCGCTGATCGCCGCCTATTTCCTCAAGTCCGCCGGTCCCGCCACCCATGGCGAGGGCAAGCTGATGGACTGGTACATGGCAACGCTGCGCTGGACGCTGCGCCACCGCTGGGCGATGGTGGTGGCGGGCGGCGTCGCGTTCGCGATGACGGTGGGCATGTTCATGATCCTGCCCAAGTCCTTCCAGCCGCAGCGCGACAACGACACCGCCACCGCCTCGATCGAGATGGTCCCGGGCACGACGCTGGCGCAGACCCGGCTGGTGGTCGCCCGCGTGGCCAAGCTGGTCGAGAGCCAGCCGGACGTCGAGTCGGTCTATGCCCGCACCGGCGTCGGCAACGGCCGGGTCACCGCGACGCTGCGCGACGGGCGCAAGATCTCCTCCACCCAGTTCGAGCGTGGGCTGGCGCCCGAACTGGCGGCGATCCCCGACGCGCGGGTCAGCTTCCAGTCGCAGAACGGCTGGGGCGGGCGCGACATGTCGGTGACGCTAGGCGGCGACGATCCGGCCCTGCTCCAGACGACGGCGGAGAAGATCGTCGCGGAGATGGCGAAGCTGCCGACGCTGGTCGCCCCCCGGATCATGGGCAACCTGCAACGGCCCGAGATCGTGATCCGCCCGCGGCACGATCTGGCGGCCAATGTCGGCGTCACCACCAGCGCGCTGTCGTCGGCGATCCGGATCGCAACGCTGGGCGATATCGATCAGAACTCCGCCCGCTTCTCGCTGTCGGACCGGCAGGTGCCGATCCGTGTCGCGCTGGACCAGAGCGCGCGCGCCAGCCTGTCGACGATCCAGAACCTGCCGGTGCAGACCCAGTCGGGCGGCTCGGTGCCGCTCAGCCTGGTCGCCGACATCGGCCTGGGTTCGGGCCCCACCAAGATCGAACGTGTCAACCAGCAGCGCCAGATCTCGATCGGGGCGGACCTCGCGCCCGGCATCGTCTCGGGCGTCGCGCAGAAGCAGATCGACGGGTTGCCGACGATGGCCAACCTGCCGATCGGGGTGAACCGCCTGGTGCTGGGCCAGCAGAAGTGGATGAGCGAGATGATCGCCAACTTCTTCATCGCGGTGATCGCGGGCACCCTGCTCGTGTTCGCGGTGCTGGTGCTACTCTACAAGCGGCTGCTGCCCCCGTTCGTCAACATGGGCTCGCTGCTGCTGGCGCCGCTGGGCGGGCTGATCGCGCTGTGGCTGGTCGGCCAGCCGCTGTCGATGCCGGTCTATATCGGCCTGCTGATGCTGCTGGGCATCGTCGCCAAGAACTCGATCCTGCTGATCGACTTCGCGCTGGACGAGATGGGCAAGGGCGTCGACCTCCAGACCGCGGTGATCGACGCCGGGCACAAGCGCGCGCAGCCGATCGTGATGACCACGGTGGCGATGGTCGCAGGCATGGTGCCGACCGCGCTGTCGCTGTCGGGCGATGCGTCATCGCGGATGCCGATGTCGGTGACGGTGATCGGCGGGCTGATCCTGTCCACCGTGCTGACGCTGCTGATCGTCCCTGCGACCTTCAGCCTGGCGGTCGGGGCGGAGCGCTGGGTCGGGCCGCGGCTCGGGCGGCGGCTGCTGTCCTACCGCGCCGGCGACGATGCGACGCCGGTGATCGAGCAGCACGGACCCGCGGGCGCGATCGGATATGGCAGTCACCCCGCGGAATGATCGCACGGGGCGATGGGTGAACCATCCGCGGCTTCGCGGATTGTTTCGGGGATGACCATCGCTGCAACGACCGCCCCGTGATCGAAGCCGTTCCGCCCGCGCTTACGCGGATGCGCGTCGTGGCGACCGTGCTGCTGGTGGCGATGGCGGGGCTGTTCCTGCTGTCGCGGGCGCTGGTGCCGCTCCACTCCGGCTGGGGCTATGTGCGCGCGTTCGCCGAGGCGGCGATGGTCGGCGGGCTGGCGGACTGGTTCGCGGTGACCGCGCTGTTCCGCCATCCGCTCGGACTGCCGATCCCGCACACCGCGATCGTGCCGCGCAACAAGGACCGGATCGGCGACGAGCTCGCCCGGTTCCTGCGCACCAACTTCCTGATCCCGCGCGTCGTCTCGCGCCGCATGAAGCGGCTCGACATCGCCGGCGCGATCGCCCGCTGGCTGACCGATCCGCCCGAGGGCGCCGGCGGCCGCTTCCGCCAGGGGGCGTCCAAGCTGGTGGCGCAGGTGCTCGAAGGGCTCGACCCGCAGCGGATGGGCGGCACAGTCAAGGCGGCGGTGGGCGCTCGTCTGCGCGAGGCGGATGCCGCGCCCGTGCTGGGCCAATTACTCGCCGCGACGATGCGCGAGGGACGTCATCAGCCGCTGCTCGACAAGGCGATCCGCTGGGCCGCAGGCGCGCTGTCCGCCAACGAGCATCTCATCCGCCAGATGGTGCACGAGCGCGCCGGATCGCTGCTGCGCTGGACCGGGCTGGACGAGACGGTCGCCAACAAGCTCATTACCGGGCTCGACAAGCTGCTCGCCGACATGGCCGAGAACCGCGAGCATCCGGTGCGGCTGCGTGCGGAGGAAGCGCTCGACCGGCTCGCCTGGGACCTGCGCCACGATCCCGAGACCCGCGCCCGGGTCGAGACGATCAAGGAGGAGCTGATCGACAATCCGGCGATGCAGCGCTGGCTGGACGGGATGTGGGAAGGCGCACGCGCCGCGCTGCTCCGGGTCGCGCGCGATCCGGAGGCGGCGATGGCGGGCCAGCTTGGCCAGTTGCTCCACCAGATCGGCGCCACCCTGCGCGACGACGCCCGGCTGGCGGGCGCGATCAACCGCTTCGTCCGGCGCGCGGCGGTGGGCACCGCCCACGCCTATGGCGACGGCATCGTCCGGCTGGTGTCCGAAACCGTGCGCGGGTGGGACACCCACACCATCACCCGCCGGCTGGAGAACGCGGTCGGGCGCGACCTGCAGTATATCCGGGTCAACGGGACGCTGGTCGGCGGGCTGGTCGGGCTGGCGATCCACTTCGTAGACATCGTGCTCTGACCGTCGTGACGGACATGGCCAACCGGAAACCGTGCGTTCATCGCGCCGCGAGCACCATCCGGCTTGCCCGCCCGGCGCATTTCGCGCAGGGATAGGCGGCATGAGCGCGAACGCCGATTTCCAAGAGGGCCAGGACGGCACGCTTCGGTTCACCGGCGACCTGTCGCTGGCGCGACTCGGCAATCTGCCCGAGCGGTTGAACGGGGTCGACCGCGCATCGCGGCTCGACCTGTCCGACATCGAGCGGATGGACACGATCGGCGCGCTGGTCGTCCGCCGCTTCGCGGTCCGCCACGACGCCGCGGTCGAGGGGCTGAGCGAAGACGAGCAGTATCTCTACGATCAGGTCGCCAAGTCCGACCAGCCGGTCGCCATGCGGCCCCGGAGCGGCAGTTCGTTCGCCCGCGTGGTGGGCGAGGTGGGCGCCGCCACCGTTCAGGCCGGACGGACGACGCTGGGGCTGCTCGGGTTCCTGGGCGCGACCGCGCTTGCCCTGCTGGCGGTGATCCGCCACCCGCGCCGCTTCCGCTTCAACGCGGTGATCCAGCAGTTCGAGGTGGTGGGCGTCGCGGCGCTGCCGATCGTCGGGCTGATGAGCTTCCTGATCGGCCTCGTCATCGCGCAACAGGGCGCGGTGCAGCTGCGCCAGTTCGGTGCGGAGGTGTTCACCATCAACCTCGTCGGCCGGCTCACCTTGCGCGAGATGGGCGTGCTGATGACCGCGATCATGGTCGCGGGGCGATCGGGCTCGGCCTTTGCGGCGCAGCTCGGCACCCAGAAGCTGACGGAGGAGATCGACGCGCTGCGCACGATCGGCGTGTCGCCGATGGAGGCGCTGGTGCTGCCGCGGACGCTGGCGGCGATCATGCTGATGCCGCTGCTCGGCTTCTACTCGTCGTTGATCGCGCTGATCGGCGGCGGCCTGCTGACCTGGCTCACGCTGGGCATCCCGCCGATCACCTTCATCGCGCGCATCCGCGAAGTGGTGCCGATCACCGACCTGTATGTCGGGCTGATCAAGGCGCCCGTGTTCGGGGCGATCATCGCGATCGCCGGTTGTTTTCAGGGGATGCAGGTGGAGGCGAATGCCGAACAGGTGGGCCTGCGCACCACCGCGGCGGTGGTGCAGGCGATCTTTCTGGTGATCGTGCTCGACGCCTTTTTCGCGGTGTTCTTCACCTGGCTGGGATGGGCCTGATGGCACGACGGCCCCAGTCGGACCACATCATCCAGGTCCGCAACCTCAAAAACGGGTTCGGCGACCAGATCGTCCATGACGGACTCGACCTCGACGTCCGCCGTGGCGAGATCCTGGGCGTGGTCGGCGGATCGGGCACCGGCAAGTCGGTGCTGATGCGCTCGATCATCGGGCTCCAGCCGCCGCTGGCGGGCGACATCACCGTCTTTGGCGAGCCGACCATCGGCCGCGAGGAGACCGAGGCGGTCGAAATCCGCAAGCGCTGGGGCGTGCTGTTCCAGGGCGGAGCGCTGTTCTCGACCCTCACCGTCGCCGAGAATGTCGAGGTGCCGCTGCGCGAGTTCTATCGCGACCTGCCCCAGGCGCTGATGGACGAGATCGCGTCGTACAAGGTGGTGATGAGCGGGCTGCCTGCGGATGCGGGGGCTAAGTTCCCCTCCGAGCTGTCGGGCGGCATGAAGAAGCGCGCGGGGCTGGCGCGCGCGCTGGCGCTCGACCCCGAGCTGCTGTTCCTCGACGAGCCGACCGCAGGGCTCGACCCGATCGGTGCGGGCGCGTTCGACGAGCTGACCCGCTCGCTCCAGAAGACGCTGGGGCTGACGGTGTTCCTCATCACCCACGACCTCGACTCGCTGTACGCGATCTGCGACCGGGTGGCGGTGCTTGCCGAAAAGAAGGTGATCGCGGTCGACACGATCCCCAACCTGCTCAAGCTCGATCACCCCTGGATCCAGGAATATTTCAACGGCCCGCGCGGCCGTGCCGCCGTCGCCACGCAGGAAGCGCAGGACGGCAAGGCCGGGGACGATCGGCAGGGCCAGGGTGCGGGCGAACGCGGCGATGCCGATACCCGCCCCGAGCATCACCCGACCGAGGTCGATGCCAACGCCGACGGCCAGCCGTCGCGCGGCGGGCTGGCCGAGAACCAGGCTCGCGACGCCGCGCCGACGACCCCCGCATCCCATGTCGAGGACCGGAACTCGACCCCGAACCCCGGCGCCGGACGCGCGGGCACCGAACACCCGACAGGGGCACGCTGATGGAAACCCGTTCGAACCACGTCCTCGTCGGCACGGTGGTGCTGATCCTGCTCGCCATGCTGGCGCTGTTCACCGTGTGGATCGCGCGGCTGGGCGGCACCACCGCGAAGGAATACGACATCTTCTTCAAGCAGGCGGTCGACGGCCTCGCCCGCGGCAGCCAAGTGACCTATTCGGGCGTGCCGTCGGGGCAGGTCAAGGAGATCCTGCTCTGGCCGCAGGACCCGCAATATGTCCGCGTCCGGATCAGCGTCAACGACGACACCCCCGTGCTCCAGGGTACCACCGCGACGGTGGTGGGCAGCTTCACCGGCACCTCCACCGTCTCGCTCGATGGCGCGCGCAAGGGCGCACCGTCGATCGGCTGTCCCGAACAGAATCCGGAGCAGCTCTGCCCCTACGGCGTTCCTGTCATCCCGACCAAGACGGGCGGGATCGGCGCGATCCTGAACTCCGCGCCACAGTTGCTCGAACGGCTCTCGACCCTGACCGAGCGGCTGACCGGGCTGCTCACCGATCGCAACCAGGCCTCGATCGCGGGTATTCTCGAGAATACCAATCGCCTGACCGACGCGCTTGCCGATCGCGGCCCGGAAATTGCGGCGACGCTGGCGCAGACCCGGATCGCGATCCAGCAGGCGGGCAACGCGGCGCAGTCGATCGGCGAACTCGCGACCACCACCAACGGCGTGCTCGCCCAGGACGTCAAGCCGGCGATGCAGAACCTGAACAAGGCGATCGCGTCGGCGCAGCAATCGACCGAGACGCTGAACGCCGCGATCGGCGATGCGCGGCCGGGGCTCCAGGCGTTCAGCAAGCAGACGGTGCCCGAGGTCGGCCAACTGGTGCGCGACCTGCGCGTGCTGTCATCCTCGCTCGCGTCGGTCGCCGAACGGGTCGATCAGGGCGGGGCAGGGGCGCTGATCGGCCAGCAGAAACTCCCCGACTACAAGGGCAAGTGACATGAGCAGCTTTCGTCTTGGCCTGCCGTTCGCCGCAGCGCTCGCGCTCGCCGGGTGCATCAGCTTCGGGGCCAAGCCGCCGCCCTCGCTACTGACGCTGTCGCCGCAGACGCCGGTGCCGGTCGGCCCGCTGCAAGGCGCGGGCGCGGGGGCCAGCACGGTCACGATCGCGGTGCCGGTCGTGCCGCAGACGCTTGCGCAGCCCCGGGTGCCGGTGCAGTCGACCCCGACCACGGTCGCCTATGTCAAGGACGCGATATGGGCCGAACCGCCGGCGCGGTTGTTCGCGCGGCTGCTGTCCGACACGCTGACCGCGCGCGTCGGCCGGGTGGTGCTGAGCCCGGCACAGTCCACGATCGATCCGGGCGCGCAACTCGGCGGCGAACTGCGCGGCTTTGGCCTCGACGCGACCACGCGCGAGGCGGTGGTGACCTATGACGCGACGCTGCTGCGCAACGGTCGCCCCGGCGTCGAGAAGCGGCGGTTCGAGGCGCGGGTGCCGGTCGCCGCGATCGATGCGCCGTCCGCCGCGACCGCGCTCAACCAGGCCGCCAACCAGGTTGCAGGCGAGGTTGCCGACTGGGTGGGCCGCTGACACCCGTCGTCCGGCGGGGCTGTCCTACATCGGGGTGATCGGGCAGACAGGGCGGGTGATGATCGCCCGCGCTTGTGCCGGCCCTGCCATGGCGTCCGACGCACCCCGACCCGTTCGCGTGTCGAACGGGCGCGAGATACTTTGCGATGACGGCGCTTTCGGTAACTTCGGGTGCCGGGTCAGGGCGCTCGGCGTGTCGCCAGCGGCACGTCGCACACCGATGCGCCTCCCACCGATACGGTCGGCGGCTTGGGATTCTCGCGCAAGCGCACGGCCATCGCGAACCGCGGATTGTCGGTGCCGCGATACTGGTAGCGGGGCCGCTCCGCCGCGGGCAGGTCGCTGGCCAGCCGGACGCTCGCGATACCCGTCCGTTCGCCGGGCGTCGCATACACCCCCATCGCCGCCTCGCTGCGCGGCAGGGCGGACAGATATTGCATCCCCTCGATCACCCGGCCGACCACCGTGTAGTTGCGATCGAGCCGCCGCGCCGACTGGCCGATCGGGGTGAACAGCTCCGCGCCGGAACCCGTGGAGGGCAGCGCGTCGCGCGCGACCCCGACGCTGCCGTAGCAGTGGGTCAGCCATCCGGCCTTGCCGTCGCTCGCCACCGGCCAGCCATCGGCGGTGATCCCCGACGTGGCCGAATAGCTGTCCGACCTGGCCATCCGCACCGCGGGCTGGAAGGCGGCGATCTCGAACTCGGCTGGCGGGCGATCGGTGATGCCGGCGGGCAGGGGCTTGTGCTCGGTCGCATCGCCCCATTGCGCGACCCAGTTCTCCTGGACCCGGTACACGCTTTCCCCGTCCCACCACCGCGCCCGTGCCAGCGCCCGGACGTTGGCGACGTGCGCGGGCGCCATGCGCGCCGCCAGCCGGATCACGATCCGCCGCCCGTCGCCCAGCGTCACCAGCATCAGCTCGTCGTCGGGGATCGCCCGCCAGTCCGCCTCGACGGGATCGGTGGGCAGGGGCGCGGCGGGTGCGGCCTGGAGCAGCAGGGCAAGGGCAAGGATCGGCATGGCCCCAGCCTGCCTCACGCCTGCGACACGCGCAACGGCTTGCGGCCCGCCCCATCACCCGCTAGGGCCGCGCCATCCCGCAAATGCGGAGCGGTGGCCGAGTGGTCGAAGGCGCTCGCCTGGAAAGTGAGTATACGTCAAAAGCGTATCGAGGGTTCGAATCCCTCCCGCTCCGCCACCCGTTTCGCTCACGTCGTGAGTGCGTGAAGCCATGGCGCTCTGGGTTTCTGCGGAACGTGCAGCACATGGCTCACCCAGGGCGGTATCGCTGACGGTGTGTGCAGCCAGGGCGTCGCAATGAGCGAATTGAACCTTCGGGAGAAGCAGGAGGTCAGGGGCTGGGCCGACGACGGGTAGAGAGCGGGCTGTGCCGTTCCGACGACGACAGCGGGTCAAGCCTGCGGCCGGCGACGATTGAGCTGCATCGTGCGCAGACCGGCTCGCATCAGGCTGGCAGCACCCTGCCGGAGCTTTGCAGGGCAACCATGCCGAGCGGGCGCTTAGGTGCTCCGTTTCGGTTTCCGTGGCTTGGGCATCGGCAGCTCTGCCGCCGTGAGGCGCAGCAGGTCACCCAGCCATTCGGCATCGTCCCAGCGATCGGCTTCGATCAGCAGGTGCGGCTTGGCCCCTGGATAGGGCGGCGCTTCCGGTACCGGTCCGGCATGGAGCCGACCGGATGCCGTCGGCTTCACATAGAGCCGATCGTCGCAGATCGAGCCGATCATCTTGCCGTCGACATAGACGCCGTACTCGCCGAACATCGGCTTGGTCGACACCGCACCGGCGCCCGTCGCCTGTTCGAGCAGGTGATCGACGGTGCGTTGCTGCGTTGCCATACCCCGAACCTACCAGACGAGCGTCGCTGCGGGCAACGGCCCGGTCATTCTCCATGCCCCAGCCGAGAGCCCGCTTGCGAGAAGCATCAAGGACAATCTCCGGTCCGCGACTGCTCGACGTAGCGTTTAGGTCAGAGTGCGTTCTTTCGCAGCATCTCGGCAACCTTGCCCGTCAGCGCATCCAGCGAGAACGGCTTCGTCAGCAGCTCCATGCCCGGTTCAAGGTGGCCGTTGCCGACGGCGGCGTTCTCTGCAAAACCGGTGATGAACAACACCTTCAACCCTGGCCTGATCGCGCGGGCGGCATCGGCGACTTGGCGCCCGTTCATGCCGTTCGGCAAACCCACATCGGTGATGAGAAGTTCGATCCGTGCATCTGACTGCAGGACCTTGATCCCGGCAGCGCCGTCAGCCGCCCCGATGACCGTGTAGCCGAGCTCGTCAAGCACCTCGTCGACGAGATGTCGAATTGTCGCTTCGTCGTCGATCACGAGCACGGTCTGGCCCGAGCCACCCGTTGCAGACGACCCCCCTGACTGTTCCGCAGCGACCTCGGCCGCGCCGTCATGGCGGGGGAGGTAGATGCTGACGGTCGTTCCCCGCTCCAGTTCGGATTGTATGCGGACCTGCCCGCCCGATTGCCGAGCGAAACCGTAGATCATCGACAGGCCAAGGCCCGTACCCTGCCCGATGGGCTTGGTCGTGAAGAACGGTTCGTAGGCGCGGCGGATCGTTTCCGGTGACATGCCGGTACCGGTATCGGTCACGCAGATGGAGACGTATTCGCCCGGATCCAGGTCCAGCTCGCGGCCGAGACGCTTGTCGACGCGCGCGTTGGCCGTCTCGACGCAAATCGTTCCGCCGTCCGGCATGGCATCGCGGGCGTTGATGCACAGGTTCAGCACGGCATTCTCAAGCTGGCCGGCGTCGATGTTCGCGGTCCAGAGATCGGGAGATGCGACAATGGCGATCTCGGCGGTCGCGCCCACCGTGCGTCGCAGCATGTCTTCCAGTCCGGCGATCAGCCGGTCGACGTCGGCCGGTTTGGGGTCGAGGGTCTGACGCCGCGAGAAGGCCAGCAGGCGCTGGGTCAGCGAGGCCGCTCGCCGTCCGGCGCCCTGCGCGGCGTTGATGAGTCGGTCAAGGTCGTCCAATCGACCGCGTGCGACGCGCAACTGGAGCAGTTCGAGATTGCCCATCATGCCGGTCAGCAGGTTGTTGAAATCATGTGCGAGGCCACCCGTCAGCTGGCCTACCGCCTCCATCTTCTGCGCCTGGCGCAGCTGTTCTTCGGCCTGTGCGAGGGCCTGGGAGCGCGCCCTCTCTTCGGTGGCATCCCGGCCGACTCCGATGATCTTGCCGTTACCAGGCCCAGCCGCCCAGGCGATGTCACGGTAGCTTCCGTCCTTGTGACGATAGCGGTTCTCGAACCGGGCATAGGACTGGCCCGCGGCGATCGCGGCCGCTCCGGCGATCGTACTGTCAAGATCGTCGGGATGAACAAACGGAAAGAGTGGGCTGCCGACCAGCTCTTGCTCGGTCCAGCCGAGCATCCGGGTCCAGGCGGGATTCACCGCTTCGATCATGCCTTCCATGTCGGCCACCAGCATGATGTCGGTGGACAATTGCCAAAGCCGGTTGCGGTCGGCTGTCCGCTCGATGACCTGCTGCTCGAGCGACCCGGCGAGGTCGCGCAGGCGAGCTTGGCTTTCGCGCTGTGCGGCTTCGGCGAGACGACGGTCGTGAATGTCGATGGACGCGCCGAACCAGCGGACGATTTCGCCCGTCTCGGGATCGCTATAGGGTTCGGCCCGCACCAGGAACCAGCGATAGCCGCCGTCTGCTGCCCGAATGCGGTGCTCGACGCTGAAGGTCGTGCCCGTTTGCCGCGCGACATCAAAGGCGTCCATGGTCGCGGCGCCATCATCCGGATGAAGAACGGCAGCGGCAACGTCGGCCGCAGTCGCCAAATCAAAGGTTATGCCGGTATAGTTCGCCCATTGCTTGTTGAAGAACTCCACCCTGCCATCGGCGTCGGTCAGCCATACGATCTGCGGCACCGCATCGGCCATCAGGCGGAAATGCTGCTCGCTTTCACGAAGATTCCGTACGGCCGTCTCACGTTCTAGCTCCGCAAGAACCTGTTCGGTCGTTTCGCTGGTAAGGATGAAAAGGCCGGCGATATCGCCATTGGCATCGAGAATGCGGGAGTAGGAGAATGAGAACCATGTGTCCGCCCGCCCGCGATCGGTATCGAGCTTCCAGGGCAGGTTGGTGAAGCGCTGGCTGCGGCCGGCGAACGCATCGTCGATGATCGGCTTGGCCTGGGCCCAGCCATCAGCCCATACCTCGCGGAAGGGCGACCCCATCGCCCAGGCCAGCCGCGGCCCCAGCAGTGGGAAATAGGCCTCGTTGAAGAAGAAGCTCAACTCGTCCCGGCCCCATGCCAGGATTATGGACTCCGGCGAGTTCAGCACCAGGCTCATGTTCGACTTCAGCGTGTCGGACCAACCTTCAGGCGGTCCAAGCGGATGATCCGACCATTCCCGTTCCAGGATCAACCGTGTCGCCGCGCCACCGCCAGCGAGGAAGCGGAGATGCCTGGGAAGCTCGGCAGCGTCGCGGTAAGTGGTTACGGTCATGGTCAGGCTGCACTAGCGCCTCCTGCTGGCCAAGGTAAGAAGCGAGCCTGCGAAGCGCAGCGACTTGGGTCACGCCCCATCAATGTAGTGGGCGCGATCCGAGTCAGCCTCTGCAAGGAGACTGGCATAAGCGACCTGTCGTGGCGGACGAACGAGCAGATAGAGCGCTGCGACCGTTATTTCCGTAAGAGCGACGGCAAGCCGCGCGTCGATGACTGCCGAGTGTCAGCGAGCAGGAGCAGCAAGCGTCGGCTTGAACTTTGGTCGAAGATCATAGATTGGCGCGCGCGTTTCAGTGATGGGCCGGAACGCCAATGCATGGACCACGGGTTGGCCGATGCACAACGCGGCCGCCTCGTTCCAGGAAGATGAGATCATGAAGCTCTGTCGTGTCGGCCCGTCAGGGGCTGAGAAGCCCGCAATCGTCGATGCGGGCGGCGTCGTACGCGACTTGTCCGGTCATCTCGACGATCTGACGCCGGCGATGCTTTCGCCCGAGCGGCTGGCATGGCTGGCGAGCATCGATGCGGCCACCTTGCCGGCCGTTGAGGCAGTGCCCCGGTTCGGGGTGCCGGTCGCGGGAACCCGGACTTTCGTGGCCATCGGGCTCAACTATGCCGACCATGCCGCCGAGTCGAACTTGCCCGTTCCGGCCGAGCCGGTGGTGTTCAACAAGTGGGTCAGCTGTCTGGGCGGTGCGAACGATCCCATCATCATTCCGCGTGACAGCACCAAAACAGACTGGGAGGTCGAACTGGGCGTCGTGATCGGCCGCCGCACTTCCAACGTGTCCGAAGCCGATGCGCTGTCCCATGTCGCCGGCTATTGCGTGGTAAACGACGTGTCCGAACGGCATTGGCAGATGGAACGCGGACCCACCTGGGACAAGGGAAAGGGCTTTCCCAGCTTCGGCCCCGTCGGGCCCTGGCTCGTGACCGCCGACGAAGCGGGCGACCCGCAGAACCTGGCCATGTGGCTGGACGTCAACGGTGAGCGGATGCAGGACGGGAGTACCCGGACCATGATCTTCACCGTGGCGCAGATCGTCAGCTACTGTTCGCGGTTCATGACGCTGGAAGCTGGCGATATCATCACCACAGGAACGCCTCCCGGGGTCGGACTCGGCCAGAAACCCGAGCCCCGTTACCTGAAGTCCGGGGATGTCGTGACACTCGGCATTGCTGGATTGGGCGAGCAGCGGCAGCGGGTATTGGCATGGGATGATGCGCCGAACGCCTGATCGTAAAGGCGTTCACAGGTGAAAGCATTCTCATGGCGGTTGCCGTGGGACGTCATTGTGATCTACACGGTTTCCGCACGGACCACGTCACGTGCGAACGCGAGGAGAGCATGATGACGCGCAACCGGATCGCGGCGTCACCACGGGGTACCGGAAGTGCCGGAACCGGTAGGGTAACCCCGCGGGCAAACGACGCGCACGCATGAGTGCCGTTACCGTGCGTCAGCGGGTGCCGGTCGTGCTGATCGTGGCGCTGTTTTTCCTTTGGGGCGTTGCCAATAACCTCAACGACGTCCTGATCGCCCACTTCAAGCTGCTGTTCACGCTCAGCGACATGGGCGCCGGACTGGTGCAGTCCGCCTTCTACCTGGGATATTTCTGCCTCGCGGTACCGGCCTCGTTGTTCATGCGGGCGCATGGCTATCGGGCGGCGGTCCTGCTGGGGCTGATGCTGTACGCAGCGGGTGCGTTGATGTTCCTGCCGGCAGCCGGGATGCAGAGTTACCCGGCGTTCCTGGTGGCGCTGTTCGTGATCGCCAGCGGGCTGGGCTTCCTTGAAACGTCCGCCAACCCGCTGGTCGCGAAGCTGGGCTCGCCGGCAACCGCCGCGCGTCGACTGAACCTCGCCCAGGCATTCAATCCGCTCGGCTCGATCGCAGGCGTCGTGATCGGGCGCAACCTGATCCTGTCGGCCGATCCCACGCCTGTGGCGACCGCAGGCGCGCGTGCGGCGCAGGCGGCGGCAGTGCAGTTGCCCTACCTGCTGATCGCACTGGTGGTGCTGATCTGGGCGGTGGCGATCCGTGCCACCCGGTTTCCGCCGGTCGCGACCGATACGGAGGTGGAGGACGGCGTCGGTGCGGCCGCTGATTTCGCGGCCGTGCTGCGCGATCGGCGCGTGCTGGGCGGCGTGGCGGCGCAATTCGTCTATGTGGGCGCGCAGGTCGGCATCGGGAGCTTCCTGATCCGCTATGCACAAGTCGCGGTGCCGGGCACGCCGGTGCGCACCGGTGCCGATTACCTCACGCTGTCGTTGGTGCTTTTCATGGTCGGGCGCTTCGCCGGCGCGGCATTGATGACCCGGGTAGCACCAACGCGGCTGCTGGCAGCCTTCGCGACGCTCGCGACCGCATGCTGCCTCGTCGCGGCCCTGATCGGAGGCACGGTGGGAACGTGGGGCTTGATCGCGTCCAGCCTGTTCATGTCGGTCATGTACCCCACCATCTTTGCCGAAACCGTGGCCGGACTGGGGCCGCGTGCCAAATCGGCGTCGGCACTGCTGGTCATGGCGATCGTCGGCGGGGCGGTATTCCCCGCGGTCATGGGGCTGGTTTCCGATTGGAGCGGCTCGATCGTGACCGCGATGCTGGTGCCGGCCGGGTGCTTTGCGCTGGTGCTGACCTTTGCGCTGGCTGTCGGGCGGACGCAGCGGTGATCGACGCGCATCTTCACGTCTGGCGGCCGGGCCGGCATGGCTGCGTCTGGCCGGGTCCTGATCTGCCGTCCCTCCATCGCGACTTCACGCTGGACGATTGGCGCGCCACGCCCGGCGCAGCGGCCATCGAGAGAGTTGTGCTCGTCCAGAGCCAGGAGGATCCGTCAGATACCGAATGGCTGCTCGATCTGGCCGGGCGCGACCCTGCGGTAGCGGCCGTGGTCGGCTGGGTCGATCTCGCCCAGCCCGACGCGGCAGATGCGGTAGTCCGTCTGGCGCGTGATCCTGCGCTGCGCGGGATCAGGCCGATGGTGCAGGACCGGCCGGCGATCTGGTTCGACGCGCCTGCAATCGATCCGGCGTTGGCCGCGATGGCGGAGGCGGGGCTGGTGCTCGATGCGCTGGTTCGCCCCGCGCACCTGCCCGCACTGGCGCGGCTTGCGGGCCGTCATCCGTCGCTGGCGATTGTGATCGACCACGCGGCCAAGCCGAACGTCCACGACCTGACCGGCTGGACGCACGACATGCGCGTCCTCGCCGGGCATGCACAAGTCCGGTGCAAGCTGTCCGGCCTCTTGACCGAGCTGGCCCCCGGCATCGCAGCCGTCGCGGCCGCACCGCTCGTGCGGATGCTGCTGGATCTGTTCGGCCCCGACCGGCTGATATGGGGCAGCGATTGGCCCGTGCTGACACTGGCGAGCGACTATCAGTCATGGCTCGACCTGGCGCGCGCATGGGTGCCGGAGGCGGATCACGCGGCCGTGTTCGCGAACACGGCGCGGCGGACCTACGGGTTGGTGGCATGATCGCCGTGCCGGATTTGGGGATGGGGTGCGCCGGGATCGGCAACCTGTATCGCGCAGTCGATGATGCTGCGGCCGAACGTACGGTCCATGCGGCGCTAGACGCGGGCATCAGCTATTTCGATGTCGCGCCGCATTACGGTTTCGGGCTGGCCGAGGCGCGGCTGGGTCGATCGCTCGCGTCGCATCCGCGCGGGGCGGCGGCGCTGGTGTCCACCAAGGTGGGTCGACTGCTGCGCCCGACCGACAGCCAAGCGGGTGAGCGGCACGGGTTCGTCGACGCACCCCCGCTGGAGCCGGTGTTCGACTACACGTATGACGGCGTCCTCCGCAGTGTCGAGGCGAGTTGCACACGATTGGGGCGCGATCGCCTAGACCTGCTGTTCGCGCACGATCTGGGGACGGACACGCACGGCGCACAGGCTGACACCTTTCTGCGCGACTTCCTGGATGGCGGCTGGCGCGCGATGGAGCGCCTGCGCGACGACGGCACGGTGGGTGCGATCGGACTGGGGGTCAACGAGACCGCGATATGCCACCGGGTGCTGGACCGGGTGCTGCTGGACGTGATCCTGCTGGCCGGGCGCTACACGCTGCTCGAGCCGGTCGAGGCGCTCCCGTTGCTCGACCGATGCGCCCAGGCGGGAACGCAGGTCGTGATCGGCGGCCCGTACAACAGCGGCATCCTGGTGGAAGGGAGCGCGCGTGCGGCGGCGAGCCATTACAACTATGCGATCCCGCCCGCGGCGGTGATCGACCGCGTGCGCAGGCTGGAGGCGGCATGCGCACGCTTCGGTGTGCCGCTGCCGGCGGCGGCGTTGCAGTTTCCGCTCCGGCACCCGGCCGTCACGTGCGTGATCCCAGGGATGGTCGGCCGCGATCAGGTCGAGGCCACGATGAGCTATGCCGGATGGCCTGTGCCCGAAGCGCTCTGGGCGGCTTGCCGGCTCGAAGACCATGAAGGAGGACACCCATGACGCAACTTTGGAATACCACCGCGTGACGGACCGGCTGCAGGGAAAGGCCGCGCTGATTACCGCGGCGGGGCAGGGGATCGGCCGAGCGATCGCCGAGCGCTTCATCGCGGAAGGCGCCCGCGTGATCGCGACCGACGTCGATCCGGCCAAGCTCGATGGGCTCTCGTGCGAGACGATGGCGCTTGACGTTCGCGACACGGCCGCCATCGCAGCTGCCCCCGAACGGACCGGACCGATCGACGTGCTGATCAACGGCGCGGGCTTTGTTCATGCCGGCACGATCCTCGATTGTGACGAGGCGGCATGGGCCTTGTCCTTCGACCTGAACGTGACTGCCATGTTCCGGACCATCCGCGCCTACCTGCCCGGCATGATCGCGCGCGGGGGCGGCAGCATCGTCAACCTCGCTTCAGTGGCCAGCTCGATAAAGGGCGTGCCGAACCGCTTCGCTTATGGTGCGAGCAAGGCGGCGGTGATCGGGCTGACCAAGGCGGTAGCGGCCGACTTCGTGAAACAGGGCGTGCGCTGCAACGCGATCTGCCCGGGCACGGTGGATTCGCCCTCGCTCCAGCAGCGCCTGCGCGACACCGGGGATTACGAGGTGGCACGACGTGATTTCACCGCGCGCCAGCCAATGGGTCGCTTGGGCCGGCCGGACGAGATCGCGGCGTTGGCGCTGTACTTCGCCAGCGACGATGCCAGCTTCACCACCGGGACGACGCAGATCGTCGACGGCGGCTGGATCGGTTAAGCCACGCGATGCGGCATCTGCTGTTCCTGGACCTGATCGACGACCCTGCGTCGATCGCCCGCTATGAGCAATGGCACCGGGCGGGAGCGGTGCCCTCGGCGGTGGTGCGCAGCATCCGCGGCGCCGGCATCCGCGTCATGCAGATTTTCCGCAGCGGGCCGCGTCTTGCCATGGTGATGGAGGTCGGACCCGAGTTTGATCCGGCCACCAAGGCCGAGGCCGATGCGGCCGATCCCGACATCGTCGCATGGGAGCGGTTGATGGACGGGTTCCAACAACCGTTGTCCTGGGCCGAGGCGGGTGCGAAGTGGGCGCCCGCCAGCCTGATCTTCGATCTGGCTGAGCAGCCCTAGCCAGCGCCCAGCGCCTGTTTAATCGCCGCCTCGACGATAGGTACCATCACGGCATAGCCTGCTGCGAGCGGATGAACACCGTCGGTGCTCAACTCGCGCCGCAACAGCCCCCGCCCGTCGATCAACGCGGCGTGATAGTCGGCATAGGCGTAGCCCCGCTGGCGACAGAACGCCCGCAGCCAGGCATTGAGCGCACGCAGTTCGTCAGGCTTGCGTTCGCGCACCACGTCGCGGGCCTGCTCCGTATAGTTGTGGACGGGTAGGATCGACCCGAACACGACCTTGATGCCATGGCGATCCGCAAGGTCGGCCATCGCTTCCCAGTTCGCTTCGATCTGTTCGGGCGATTCTTCCTGCAGGAATCCCTGGACGTCGTTGATCCCGGCCAGGATGACCACGGCCGCGGGCTGGAGCGCGACCACGTCCTGGTGGAAGCGCAGCAGCATCTGCGCGGTGACCTGGCTACCGATCCCGCGGTTGATGAAAGCGCGGTTCGGGAAAAAGCGGGCGAGATCCCAATTGTCCGTGATCGAGTCGCCCAGAAAGACCACCCGCCGTTCGCCACGTCGTGGCGGGCCAAGTGCGCGGTCGGCAGCCGCATAGATGTAGCGCTCGCCGAAATCGCGCATCAGGCTGGGCACGAGCCGCGCCCGGAATGGCCCCAGCCATGGGCCCCATTCGCGCTCCACAACCACGCGCCGCTCCGGTGAGCTCTGGTAGCCCGTCGCGTCGGGCGGTGAAGCCTGCGCCAGCACCGGCCCGGTCACGCACAATGTCGCCGCAGCGTGAACGGCAAGCATGAAACGACGCGATCTGGACTGCACGGCTCCACCTCCTGGCTGTCCGACGACACCCGCGCACAACTTGCCACGGTTTGCCGCTTTCTACACAGGCTCATACTTGCGATCAAAATTTATATATGAATAAAGCCGCCATCGGCGTAAGCAGGGTGGAATGACGGGCAAGCGCTTCGCCCCGGCACTGTCGGCACCGCAAAGGTGCGCAGTCCGGTGGCAGGCGCCGTGCCAAAGGAGAGGCAGAATCATGGGTGGGCGGAAGATGATTGCGGTTCGGGGCCGTTTGGCGGCCAGGGTTTCGGTAGCTGCGCTGCTGGCTGCGACGACCGTTGCGCCCGCCTGGGCGCAGACCGCGGAAACCCAGCAGGACGTGCCGGCGCCACAGGGGCAGGACTCCTCCGTCGTGAACGGCACCACCGCGCCCAGTGGCGACCAGGGCACGGCATCGGAAACCAACGGCAACAGCGATGCCGCCGGCGGCGACATCGTCGTCACGGGCGTGCGCGCCAGCCTCAGTTCCGCCCAGGCGATCAAGCGCAATTCCGATCAGATTGTCGACTCGATCGTGGCGGAGGATATCGGCAAGCTGCCTGACCGCAACGTCGCCGAAGCGTTGCAGCGGATCACCGGTATCCAGATCCAGCGCAGCTTTGGCGAGGGTAGTTCGGTTGCGATCCGTGGGCTGAGCCAGGTTCGCACCGAGATCAACGGCCGTGACGTGTTCACTGCCAATGGCGGACGCACGCTGAGCCTTGAGGACGTGCCGTCCGAACTGCTGGCTGGCGTCGACGTGTACAAGAATCCGTCCGCCAACCTGATCGAGGGCGGGCTGGGCGGGCTCATCAACCTTCGTACGCGCAAGCCGTTCGATTTTGACGGCTTCAAGTTGTCCGCCAGCGCCAGCACCAACTATTACGACCTGTACGACACCACCCGGCCGCAGGCCAACCTGCTGATCTCCGACCGATGGGACACCGGTATCGGCGAGATCGGCGTCATGGTCGATCTCGCCTATCAGAAGACGGCGTTTCGCCAGGACCAGATCTCCAGCCAGCCCTTCTACCTCCTCAACGACGGGTTGGCCACCGACGGCACGCCGCTGAACGCCGTCGACCGTGCGACTGCGATCGGGCTCGGTCGACTGGGCCAGCCCACCTATCTCAGCCATGGCGTCGGCATCGGCCAGTATCTGGGCGATCGCCGCCGCGTCGGCGTCGATGCCGCCGTGCAGTGGAAGCCGACGGACACGCTGCTGTTCACCGGCGAATATGTTCGGTCCGACTACACGTTCCGCTACGGTGACTACAGCTTCTTCGCCTATACCGGCGACGCCCCGATCACGCCGGACTTCACCCAGCCTTTCACGTTCGACGAGGACGGCAATTTCCGCAGCGGCACCTTCGTCAACGTATTCGAGAACGCGAACACCAGCCTTGAGCGGCGTCGGTCGATCACCAGCGACTATTCGCTCAACGCCAAGTGGACGCCCGGCGACCGGCTGACCGTGAACGGCGATTTCCAGTATATCCGCGGGACGACCGATGGGCAGCGCTCCATCTCCATCCTGTCGTCCAACGCGGAACGGCTGGTCGCCTCGGTCGGCAACGGCGTGCCGACCATGCTGATCCTGCCCGACAACGATCCGACCAACGGCAACGGGATCGTGACGGACCCCGCCAACTATGCCAGCGGCGCCGGCTATCTGGACCATATCGACCGGTCCGTGGGCACCCAATACACCGGGCGGCTGGATGCCGAGTACACGTTCGACGGCAGCATCCTCAAGTCGCTTGCGGCGGGCCTGCGCTACACCGACCGGTCGGCGGTGACGGACAGCAGCACCTATGCCTATTATGGCCTGACCCGCCCGCTCACCCCCGACCTGTACGAGCTGCGGCTGTTCCGCGGCGACCTGTACCGCGGCTTTCAGGGCGTTCCCGAAGGTGCGATCTTCATCAATCGCCAGCTGATCCTGGACTATGATGCGACCCGCGAGGCGCTGGCGCCGTTCGTCGACCCGTCGCAGCAGCAGGCGTTGCTCAACGGCGTCGGCTATGCGCCCAACGACCGCAACACGCAGGGCGAGAAGACCTACACCGCCTATGGCGTCGCAAAGTTCGGCAGCGAAGGGTTTGGCATCCCGTTCGACGGCAACCTGGGCGTGCGCGTGGTCAAGACGAAGGTGTCGACCAACGGCTTCCGCGGCTCATCGGCCGCTGTGCCGACAGGCGGCGTTGATCCGGTCACCGGCCTGCCGCAGTTCACCAACGGCCCGGTCACCTTTGAACCCGTGAACGTGGACTCGAACTACACCAAGGTACTGCCCAGCCTCAACCTGCGCTTCCGCTTCACCGACCAGCTCCAGCTCCGTCTGGCCGCTTCCAAGGCGCTGACCCGGCCCGACTTCACCCAGCTGAACCCCAACATCATCGTCAACGAGCTGCTGACCAACACCGCGGGCCTGCGGACGGCGTCGTCGGGTAATCCGAACCTGCGCCCGTTGACCGCGGACCAGCTCGACGCGTCGCTGGAATATTATTTCTCGCGCACCGGGTCGGTGTACGGGGCTGCCTTCTATAAGAAGGTCGACGGCTTCATCGCCAACGTGACCCTGCCCGAAACTTACACGTTCGGCCTGAATTCCTATGTCTATCAGGTGTCGCGGCCGCTCAACGGCGACAACGGCAAGATCCAAGGATTCGAGGTCGGCGGCAACACCTTCTTCGACTTCCTGCCCGGGTTCTTGTCAGGCTTCGGCGTCCAGGCAAACTTCACCTATGTTGACAGCGAGGCGCCGTCGCCGGACGCGCAGGATACGTCGGGCGCACAGCTCACCGTGCCGTTGGAGCAATTGTCCAAGTACAGTTACAACCTGATCGGAATCTACGACAAGGGTCCGCTATCCGCCCGTGTGGCGTATAACTGGCGTGCCAAGTACGTCGTGACGACCCGGGGCAACGGTTCGGGCAACCTGCCGATCTTCAACGACGAACGTGGGCAGCTCGATGCGTCGATCACCTACACCGTGGTGCCGCACTTCGCGCTGACCCTGGACGGCACCAACCTGACCAATACTGAAAATCGCACCTATTACGGCATTGCCAGCCGGCCGCAGTCGTCCGTGTTGAACGATCGCCGCATCAGCGTGACGGCACGATTGACTTACTGAGCGCCGGTTCGGGAGTTCTCCGGTCGCCCGGTCGCACCGGGGCATGGGTGACCGCCGAACAGGGTGACCGAGCAAGAAAATGCGCGCGTGACCTGGGCCGATCCCGACTGGGTGCGTGAAGGCTGGCCCGGACCGCTGGTCATCAAGGGAATGGAGGGATCCGGACGATGCCTGCGAGGCGGTCCGGATCGGCTTCGTCGTCGCCAATCATGGTGGCCGGCAACCTGTAAGGGTGCCGGCCACCGCCGCCGCGCTTCCAGTGATCGCCGATGCGGTGGGTGACCGGTTGACGGTGCCGGCTGATGGCGGGGTACGATCGGGCCTGGACGTGATGAAGCTGCTGGCGTCGGATGTGCGCCTGATCGAGGCTGAGATGCGGGCCGCCATCGCCTTGACCGGGGTCACCGACATCGCCTCGGTCACACCCTACACCCTGCTTGGACGCTCGTGTCCGTTGCCAGCGGGTCCACGCCCGGTAAGCTGGGGAGTGCGCACCACAGAAAGGCCAGCATCGATGATCGAACAGCCCGAGGAGGCCGAGGACGGCCGTCGCTACCGAGCGCCCGCCCTGGAAAAGGGCCTGGATATTCTTGAATTGCTCGCCGACGCGCCGCAGCCGCTGAACTTCACCGCCATCGCCAGCCAGCTGGAGCGCAGCAACGGCGAGCTGTTTCGGATGGTTCAGGTTCTGCAGTTCCGCGGTTACCTTGCCAAGGATCTCGAAAGCGACGGTTATCACCTGACCGATCGGCTGTTCGCGCTGGGGATGAAGCAGCCGCGCACCCAGAACCTGATCGAGGCCGCGCTACCCGTGATGCGCCACTTGTCGGTGGAGATCGGCCAGTCCTGCCACTTAGCCCTGCATACCCGAGGCGAGATGGTGGTGGTGGCTCGCATGGAGGCAAGCGAGCAGATCGGCTTTTCGGTTCGCGTCGGCTACCGCAAGCCTTTGGCAAAGGCAGCGTCGGGCGCCGTTCTGTACGCGTTCCAGCCCGAAGATGTCCGCCATCGCTGGGAGGGGCTGTTCCACCCGCCCTTGTCTGCGGCGGAACTGGAGGCGTTTCGCAAGCACGCCGACGCCGTGCGGGCGCGTCGGGTGGAGCTGACGCCCAGCCAGGTCGTCGCGGGCGTGGTGGACATTTCCGCGCCCGTGATGCGCGGTGAGGCGGCAGCCGCGGCGTTGACCGTCCCCTATCTCAAGAAGCTGACCGGCAGCATGTCCAAAACGATGGTGGCGACCAAGGTGTGCGAAGCGGCGGACCTGATCGCTTCCTACCTCACCGAAGGGGACAGCCGGGTCTGACGGACGCCGCCGCCGACCGCCTTCGGGTTGTGTCACATTACAGACATGCAATAGCTGCAAGCGCGCGCTTGCGTGCCGGTCCGGTCGTAAATATGAAAGTGGATGCCACGGGCGAACATCGGGAGCGGAACATTCGTGCCATCTGATCTGCAGTTCGTGCTTGGGCCTCGGCCGGTCTGCGGAGCCGGAATGTCATGACCCGCATCACCGGCCTCAGGACGTATGATCTGCGTTTCCCGACTTCCGCCGCGCTGGACGGGTCGGACGCGATGAACCCCGACCCCGACTATTCGGCCGCCTATTGCGTGCTGGAAACCGACACGCCGGGCCTGGAAGGGCATGGGCTGACCTTCACGATCGGGCGTGGAAACGAACTGTGTTGTGCCGCGATCGACGCGCTGGCCTCACTGGTGACCGGACTCGACCTGGACTGGGTGCGGGCCGACGGTGGTCGGTTCTGGCGGCACATGACCGGAGACAGCCAATTGCGCTGGGTCGGCCCGGAAAAAGGGGTCATCCACCTCGCCACGGCGGCGGTCGTCAACGCGGTGTGGGACCTGCTGGCCAAGGATGCGGGCAAGCCCTTGTGGCTTTACATCGCCGACATGGCGCCGGCGGAGCTGGTGCGGTTGATCGATTTCCGGTTCATCACCGACTGCATCACGCCGGATGAGGCGCTGGCCCTGCTGGAGGCCCGGGCCGTCGGCAAGGCGGATCGGGTCGCCGCGCTCGGGCGCGACGGCTACCCTTGCTATACCACGTCGGCCGGATGGCTGGGCTACCCCGACGAAAAGCTCGACCGGCTGTGTCGCCAGGCGGTGGCGCAGGGTTTCCGACACGTGAAGCTCAAGGTCGGCCGTGACCTGGCGGACGACGTGCGGCGGGTCCGTATTGCGCGCCACGCACTCGGCGATCAGGCCACGCTGATGATCGACGCCAATCAGGTGTGGGAGGTGGACGAGGCCATCGACCACGTTCGCCAACTGGCATTCGCCGAGCCCTGGTTCATCGAGGAGCCGACGAGTCCCGATGACGTCGCCGGTCACGCGCGCATCCGTGCCGGGATCCACCCGGTCAAGGTGGCCACCGGCGAAATGTGCCAGAACCGGGTGATGTTCAAGCAGTTCATCATGGGCGGCGCGATCGACGTGGTGCAGATCGACGCATGTCGGCTGGGCGGCGTGAACGAGGTACTGGCAGTGCTGCTGATGGCGGCCAAGTACGACCTGCCGGTGTGCCCACATGCGGGTGGGGTCGGGTTGTGCGAATATGTGCAGCACCTCGCGATGATCGATTTCCTCTGCTTCGCGGGAACGGCCGAAGGGCGTGTGGCCGAATATGTCGACCATCTCCACGAACACTTCCTCGACCCGTGCGTGGTGGCGGATGGGGCATACCGGCCACCCACCACGCCCGGTTACTCGATACAGATGCGGCCGGAAACGCTGGCGGGGTATGACTGGCGTCGGCGGGCGATCACGACGTCCTGACGCGACGACGATCAGGCAAGGCGAGCGGATCGGGGTTTGCCTCCCGGTCGCATGGCGAGGACAGGAAGATGCAGCCGACGCGACGAACCCTGATCGAAGCGGGGCTGGCCGGTATGAGTGCCCCGGCGCTGGGCCGGGTTGCCACGTCCGACGCACGCGCGCCGGCATTGCGCGCGGCGAGAGTGGCTCCGCCCCGTCGATTCACCGGCGACTGGGCGTCGCTGGTCACCGGCTACAGCGCGCCCGACTGGTTCCGCGACGCGAAGTTCGGCATCTGGGCGCACTGGAACGCGGCGTCCGTCCCGGCGGCAGGCGATGACTGGTATGCGCGCGACATGTACCTGCAGGGGCACCCGTCCTACGCGCACCACCTCCAGCACTTTGGCCATCCCGCCGACACGGGTTTCCTCGACATCCAGAACCGGTGGAAGGCGGAGCGCTGGGACCCCGCGGCATTGCTCGACCTGTATCAGCGGGCGGGTGCGCGATATTTCATGGCGCTGGCCAACCACCACGACAATCTCGATTGTTACGCCTCCTCGCATCACCCGTGGAACTCGACACGCGTCGGGCCGCGCAAGGACATTGTCGGTATTTGGGAGAAGCTGGCGCGCGAGCGCGGACTCCGCTTTGCCGTCTCGAACCATTCCGGCCATGCCTGGCACTGGAACCAGGCAGCCTATGGCTACGACCTGCAAGGGCCGCGGCGCGGGCAGCGCTACGATGCGGCGACGCTGACGCGGGCGGCAGGACGCGGTAAGTGGTGGGAGGGACTGGACCCGCAGGATCTCTACACGGGTCCGAGCATGGCGATGCCCGACGGCGTCGGCTCGCTGGCCGAGGCCAATGCGTGGCACGCCGCCACCGACGGGCTGTGGGACGAGGGGCCGTCGCCCGACCCCGCATTCGTACGCCGTTGGGTCCTGCGGTGTCGCGAACTGGTCGATCGGTATCGCCCGGACATGTTGTACTTCGACAACCATGACCTGCCGCTGGGACAGGCGGGGCTCGACATGGCGGCCTATTTCCTCAACGCCGACATGGCGCGCAACGGCGGTCGGTTGGAGGCCGTGGTCACCGCCAAGGAAACGCCGCCCCAGCGTCGCATGGGGCTGGTCGACGTGGTCGAACGGGGACAGAAGGGGTATATCGACCCATATCCTTGGCAGACCGAAACCTGCCTGGGCAACTGGTTCTACGGCGAGCAGTATCTGCGCGAGAACCGGTACAAGACCCCGGCCAAGGTGCTCCACACGCTTTGCGACGTGGTGTCCAAGAACGGCAACATGATGCTGAGCGTCCCGATCCGCGCCGACGGCACGATCGACGACCGCGAACGCGCGATCGTGGAGGAGATCGGGGCATGGATGACGCGCTATGGCAGCGCGATCTACGCCACTCGGCCGTGGCGCATCCATGGCGAGGGACCGACCGGCGTCGGCGGCGGCGCCTTTTCCGAAGGTGGGCCGGACTCCAGCTTCGGCGCCAAGGACATCCGCTATGTCACCAAGGGGGCGGCGCTGCACGCGCTGGTGCTGGGCTGGCCTGCGGACAGCATCGTCCGGCTGACGCTGTTGGGGGCGGCCAACCCGGTGGGTCGGGGAACGATCGCGCGGGTGACGCTGCCCGGCGACACGACCCCGCTGCGCTTCACACGCACCGCCGAGGCGTTGGAGGTGCGGGTGCCCGACGCCCTTCGCAACCGGATCGGGCTGGCATTGGTGATCGAGGGCGCCGGGCTGACGGGTTGAGCGCTGGACTTTGCAGACGTCGTCGGCCGGCGGAGTCGCCTGGACGCGCTTCCAGCCAGCCTGCACCATGATCGCTTTCCGGGTGCTCGCTGCGCAGGGGGTGATCACGGCTCCGGGGCGGCGCTGCTCGTCGGACGCGAAGCCTCGGCCTTGCCTTCCTGCCTGTGCCGAGGGCCGGCAAGACCGCTGACCGATAGCGTTGACGTACACCGACCTGGACCTCGAAGACTCGTGGGGGCGGGTGTCGCGCCTGCCGAGGTGATCCGACCGAACCCGCCATGCTCAAGATGAACAATTTGGAGAGATTTGCACCGTATCGGTTTCGAAGTGCGGGTTTCACAGGATAGCGAGCGGGGATCCCGGGGCGACTACAGGCGTCATTTCCTGTTCCCGATGCTGGCCGTGCTGACGACCGCCGGGGCCATCATGATAGGTCTGCTGGTGTGGCTGACCGTCGTCGCGGACAGTCAGGAGGCCGCGCAGGAAGCCGACATGGCGAGGCTGGTGGTGACGGCCCGCCTCGACTTTCTCCGTCAGAACCAGAGCGACTACGCCACCTGGGACGATGCGGTCGAGAGGCTGGTCCGCAAACTGGATCCCGAATGGGCCAGCGACAACATCGGCCCCTACCTGTTCCAGACCCAGGGCTACGAGCACAGCTTCGTGATCGACGGCCGCAACCGGACCATCTACGCCAGCGACGGAAACCGGCCGGCCGGCCTGGACGCTTTTGCGACGATGGGGCCGGCGCTCGGTGGGCTGCTGGCGGACCTGCGTCGGTCGCCACCGGGCCGCGACGTCCGCCGCACCGGCTTGGCGATCGTACGCGGTCGACTGGCGGCGTTCAGCATCGCCGCCATCATTCCCCATCCCGGCAAGGTACGGTTGCCTGCCGGGCCGGCGAGCTACCTGCTGTTCGTCGACATACTCTCGCCCGACCAGCTCGCCGAACTGGGGCGGGAGCGCGGCCTGGCGGGACTGACGTTCGCCGGCACTTCGTCGCCGGGGCGGAGCGGTCCGGGTACGGTGTACTTTCCTACCATCGATGCCGGCCGTGCGGGGGTGCTCAGCTGGAACAGTTCGCGTCCGGGCACCGTGATGCGCAGCCGGGCCCTGCCTGTTCTCATGGCGCTGATCCTGGCACTCGCCTATGTCGCCGCACGGGTGCTTCGCCGATGCCGCGTGTCGCTGCAGCACATCCGCATCGCCACCGATCAGTCCGCCGCCGACGCGCGCGATGCAAGGGAGGCGCTGGCGGCGCTGACCCAAGCCCGCGGCGCCGCCGCCGCCGCCGAGGCGGAGGCCAGGACGCTTCTGGAGGGTACGGTGGCGCAAGTCCGTCGCGAGAACGACGCGCTCGTCCAGCGTGCGGCGGCGACGCGGGCGGCGGCGCTTGCCGGTGCCAGAGAGGAACTGGACCGCGACCTTGCCCCGGTGCTCACCACGCTGAAGGATCAGGGCCGCATGCTGGCGACCGCGTCCGAGCGGATGCGCGAGCAGGCGCACCGTCTGGGCGCGCTGGTCACTGCGGCGACGGCGTCCGTCGGCGAGACGCAGCGCGGCTTGGGCATCCTGGTGCCCGAGGCCACATCCTGTGCCGACGCGGGCGTCGAGATCGACACGGACGCAGCGTCCGCGCTGGCGGACGTACGTACCGCCAGCGCGGATGCGCGGCGCGTCGGTGGCAGCGTGCAAGCGCTGGCCGCGTCGCTCGACGACGTCGACACGGTGGTCGACGCCATCGACGCGCTGGCCAAGCAGACCAACATGCTGGCGCTGAACGCTCGCATCGAGGCGGCGCGCGCCGGTGAGGCGGGAGCCGGCTTCGGGGTGGTCGCGCGAGAGATCAAGGTTCTGGCCGATGGTACGTCCGAACTGACCCGTCGCGTAACCGATCAGTTGGAAACGTTGCGGACGCGTTCCGCCGATACGCTGGGCGTGGTGGGCACGATCGGCACCGCCATGGATCGCACGGAGCGCGCGTCCGAGGCGATCACGGGAGCCGTGCGTCGGCAGGTGGACGGTGTGGCCCGCATACGAGGGGGGATCGGTCAGGTCGCCGACGCCAGCCGTGCCACGGCGTCGGCGGTATCGGATGCCCGCTCCGCGGTCGCGGCGGGGCACGAGGCGGCCGACCGGATGGACGAGGTCGCGATGCAGCTCTCGGAAACGCTGCGCTCGCTCGACGCGGGCGTGACCACTTTCGTGCAGCATCTGGAAAGCGCGTGATTCCGACGACGGACATCGTCCTCGCCCGGCCGGCCGAAGTGCGTAGCGTCGCCGGCCCGGTCGACCAGTCGGCGGGGCCGCGCCCCAACCGCGACCCGGAGGCGGTGCCCGACGGTCGCCGGCCTGACGGCAACCGCGTCACGCTGGAGGCCAGCGCATCGCTGGTCACCAGCTACCGCTTTCGCGGTCTGCCCCAGTCGGACGGGCACGCCGCGGTGCAGGGCTCGGTCGAGGCTGCGTCGCCTGCTGGCTTCTATGTCGGCGGCTGGGCGTCGACCGCGTCCGTCTATGCCGGGTCCGACGTCGAACTTGATCTGTATGGCGGCTATCGGGTCGAGATGGGGAGCCTGCGCCTGGACGCGGGCGTGATATCCTACTTCTACCCAGGCGCAGACGCCTCCACCAGCACGGAAATCTACGCCAGCGCAGCACGCGACCTGGGCGATGTCGAGGTCAGGGCGGGCGCCAGCTATGCGCCCCGGCAGGCGGTGCTCGGCGACACGGACGGATTGTACCTGTTCGCGGAGGCGGAGGTGCCCGTATCGACGACGCCCTTCACCGTGCGCACGCATCTCGGCCGCGAACGGGGGGTGAACGTCGGTGCCGGCGCCACCAAGATCGACTGGCTGCTCGGCGCGGATTACGCGGCGACGCCCGTCACGCTGTCCGTCGCCTGGGTGGGTGCACGGTACGATCGCGTGGGCCAAGGCTCCATGCCGCGGGGCATCGTCGGCTCGCTGTCGTTCGACTTCTGAGGGGCGCCGCCCCGCGGCGTTCTCCTATCGACGCGGGATGCGCGATACGAAAACCGGTCCCTTCGCGATCCCCGCACGGGTCTCGCCCGAAAGGCGGCAACGGGGCAGGGGACTCAGCGCCAGAAGCGCCACTTGCGGCGGGGGGCCGTGTCGACGTGGCTCGCTCGCCATTCGGCAGCGACCCGCGCCTCATCTGCCCAGTCGATCCCTTCGCCCTGATAGCGTTCCGCGATCACCCGTCGCCATTCGGGCGACGCGTTCCAGCGGTCGAGATACGCCGCTCTTTCGTCGGTCGACAGCGCCTCCCAGAACGGGAGCCAGTTGAGCGAGACATAGGCTTCCGCCAGCCCATGGGTCGCGGGCTCCTGCGGGTCGAGGTCCGGCAGGGCGATCCAGGGTGGAGGCAGGTCTTCCATCAGTTCTCGTCGATGTGGTCGGCAACCCAGTCGGCGCCGTAATAACCGGCAACCCCGCCGACCGCGCCGCCGATCAGGCCGGTAAGCAGGGCACCCGGCCCGGTCTCGACCCCGACGGCGGCTCCGCCCAGCAGGCCGAGCTTGGCCCCCGCCCAGGCGGCGCCCCATCCGCCCGCCTGGCGCAACGTCTCGGCGGCAACCGGCCGCATCGAGTGGGTTCTGCGCGATTTCTGCGCCGCGGTGTTCATGTCATACGCCGTCATCGCGAAGCCGATGATCTGCACGCCCTGCAACCCTCGGGTCGCCCCCATCCGCCACGGGCCCTTGATCGCCGAGGCGGGCACGGACCCGCGCAGCAGCACTTCCCGGTCGCTCGGCACCTTGCGGATCAGCTCCTCCAGCTTGGCGCGGCTGGCAGGGTCCTTGGTACGGCGCAGGATGTCGCGCAGGCCCGCCAGGATCTCGTCCGACTCGTGGAACGTCGCACCGGCCGCACGTGCCTGCGCCTCGTCGATCCAGAACGGTGTTCCAGTGAACCGCCGGGCCCCGGTGGGCCAGGCCCGCGACGCGGAAAGGAAGGGGCTGTTGCCATGGCCCTGGACGTGGCGGCCCACGGTCACCGGGGACGTCGGCGGCCCGCTCGGATGCAGTCCCCAAACGCTTGGGTTGGGAAACACCTTCACCGGCCGCCCGATCCGTGCCGCCACCGCCGCGGCCATGCGGTCGTTGACGATCACGCGTCGCACCACCTTGCGGCGCAGCGGGTTGACCTCGTCGGCAAGGATGAACAGCCGGAAGCGCGCGGGGACCAGGCTGGTTTCGGTTCCCGGATGCCGCTGCGGCAGCCGCTGCTCGCGCGGCCGGGCGAGCCCATGTGCCTGTGCCACGAGTGACGGAATGCGAAGGGTCTGGCCGACGAGAATGGTGTCGGGGCGGGTCAGCCCGTTCAGCCGCGCGATCTCCGGCCAGCGACCGGCATCGCCCATCAATCGCAGCGCGATGGCGGCAAGCGAGTCGCCCGGACGGATGGTGTAGTGCATGCGGTAGCCTCGGCGGAAGACCGACCTTGCACTCCCCTTTTCCCGAAGGGAACCCCTGCCGATCGCCCGGCCCGATCCGGTCGTCGAAGGTGCCCCGGAAATCACGCGCATGATCGTTGAGGGTTGGGCAGAGCGGTCGCAACGTCCCGATGGAACATCGACACGGTTCGCGGGTCGGTGTTCGATGCCGACCGGTCGCGTGCGGCTTGCCTCGCGCAGTCGTTCGTCGGATTTCCGGCCGGTGACCATGATCGCCCCCGCATGATCCCCGGCACCGGCTCGCAGCCGCCGCCGTCGCCCGTCCCGGCGTTCGCCCCTCCCGGCGTTCGGCCGACCGTGACGCTTGCGGCCGTTCTGCGTGTCCGCATCGCCTATCTCTGGCGGCACCGCCGCGGGCTGCGCCTGCGCGAGCCGCGGCGGTTCACCGAATGGATACAGCATCGCAAGCTCCACGACCGCGATCGGCGGTTGCCCGTGCTGATCGACAAGGTCGCGGTCAAGGCGCTGGTCGCCGCGGCGCTGGGGCCGGAGTGGGTGATCCCGACGCTGTGGCAGGGCCGGGTGTTGCCGGACCGGCCACCGGCGCCGCTGCCGCTGGTGGTCAAGGCGCGGCACGGCTGCGGGCAGGTGGCATTCGTGCGTACCCCGGCCGAATGGGTCGCGGCCCGTTCGCGCGCGGCAAGCTGGAGCGACGGGCGCTACGGCCGCTGGCTGGACGAATGGGCCTATGCGCAGGTGCCCCGCGGGCTGCTGATCGAGCCCTATGTCGGCCGGGCGGACACGCTGCCGATCGACTACAAGCTGTTCGTGTTCGGCGGTCGCGTCGCCTTTGTGCAGGTCCATCTCGACCGGGCCACCGCGCACCGCTGGATCGTCATGGACCGCGACTGGTGCCGCGCCTCGCCGCCGACCCGCGATCCCGACCCGGCCCGCCCCGCCACCCTCGACCGGCTGATCGCCGGGGCCGAGCGGCTGGGCCGCGGTTACGAGTTCCTGCGCATCGACTGCTACGAGGTGGCGGGGCAACCGCTGTTTGGCGAGGTGACCGTCTATCCGGGGTCCGGGCTGCTGCCGGTCGTGCCGGGATCGCTCGACCGGCACATGGGCACGCTGTGGCGACAGGCGCGGGACCGACCGGACCCACCCCGTTCGCCCTGAGGATGGTCGAAGCGCACGCAACGAACGACCGCGCGTCGCCCCTGCTTCGACGTCGCCCAGCACCAACGAACCGCTCTCTACCCATCCGGCTCTAGCCGCTCGACCCCCATGGCGGGCACGCGACCTCGAACGTCGTCGGCTCCACATCCAGCAGGCGAACCTCCCCACCATGCGCGCGGACGATCCGCCGCGCGAGGCTGAGGCCGATGCCCGACCCTTGCGGCCTGGTGGTGAAGAACGGGCGAAAGATGCGGGCGCGATCGGCCGCGGCGACGCCCGCACCGCTGTCGGCGACGCGGATCGCCAGCCCCCGTCCGGCCACGACCGTAACGTCCACCCGGCGCGGTTCGGCGCCCGCCAACGCCGCTTCGGCGCCGTTCTGGAGCAGCGCCCACAGCGCCTGGGTGAACTGGTCGCGATCGACCTGCGCGACATGACCGCGCACCCCGCCGATGCCGAGCGCGACCGTAGCGCCGAAGCGGCTCGCGAACAGGCGTGCGAGATCGTCGCCCAGCTCGTCCAGCGGCACGGGCCGCATCACGGGGTCGGGCAGGCGCGACAGCGTGCGATAGGCGCGGGTGAAGCCTTCCAGCCCCTCGACGCGCCGGGCGAGCGTGGCGAGGATGCCGGGCAGGGCCGCGTCGTTCCGCTGGGCGGCGGTGACCGCGCTGTCGGCGAGCGAGACGATCGGGGACAGGCCGTTGAGCAGTTCATGGCCGAGGATGTCGATCATCTCGTCGCCCGCGCGGCCCTCGGCGGCGCGCTCCTCCGCGGCCACGTCGATCAACGCGGCCAGGCGCTGGCCGGGGGCGGTGTCGACGCCGTCGATGCGCCAACTGCGTCCCGCGTGCCGCAGCCGCGCGCCCGCACCGCCGAGCAGCGCCGGCGGCGGCGGCAGGATGCGGTCGTCGGTCGCGAACAGCGTGCGGGCGGCGCGATTGATCGCATGCACCCCCGCCTCGTCGGTGCGGACCAGCGGCACTGGCACCTGGTCTACCAGCGACCCGATTGGCAGCGGGCCGGCCCCGGCGCTGGCGGTCGCGTCTGCGACGCGCGCGCCGCCCTCCCGTAACGCCGACCGGCCGCCGGTCGCGACGATCCATGCCGCACCGGTCGCCGCCCCGAACGCCGTCGCCCACCAGCCCTGCTGCCAGGCGAGCACCAGCACGGCCCCGGCGGTCACCAGCGCGACCCCCGACGCCGATCGCCCGGCGGCCCGCCGCCAGCGCAGGGGCGGGGTCGGGGGCGGGTCAGAGGCCATGGCGTTCCATGCGGCGGTACAGCGCCCCGCGGCTGATCCCCAGCGCGGTTGCGGCATGGGTGACGCTGTGGCGGTGTTCGCGCAGCGCCGCCTCGATCACGGCGCGCTCGTTCTCCTCCAGGTCGAAGCGCGACGGCCCGGCCGCGCCCATCGCTGCGGGTGACGGTGGCGCGGATATCGGTGGCGGGGGCAGCAGGGACGCGGCGTCGATCGTGTCGCCTTCGCCGAGCAGCACCGCACGCTCGATCGCGACGGCGAGCCCGCGCACCTGATCGGGCCAATTGCTTCGCAGCACCGCCGCCGCCGCCGCGGGGGTGAGGCGCGGCACGGGTCGGCCGTGTCGCTCCGCCGCGGTCCGCGCGAAATGGCGGGCGAGCAGCAGCGCGTCGTCACCGCGTGCGGACAGCGGCGGCAGCGCGATCTCCACCGCCGCCACCCGGCGCCCCAGCGCGGGGCCGATCGCCGCAGCCTGGTCGGCGATCGCGACGATCCGCACGTCGTCCGGCAGTCGGTCGAGCAGCCGCGCCTGTTCGACCTCGTCCAGCCGGTCGGGATGGCGCAGCAGCAAGGTGCCCGCGCCGTCCCCGATACGGTGCCAGCTCGCGGGATCGCGCAGGTCGACGCGGATCATCGGCCGCGCGGCGCGGGCCGAGGCGGCGTGGATGGCGCTCGCCACCGTTGCGCGGCCGCTGCCGGACGGTCCGGTGACGACCACTCCCGCCAGTGTCGGACCGACGCGTCGGACGAGGTCGCGGACCCGTGCCATCGCCGCGCTGTCGCCGATCAGATGGAACGGCGCCGCCCGCGACGGATTGGCCGCGGTCGGCGTGGATGACGCCTCGGCTGCCACGGCCCTGTCCAGCTTCGCCAGCAGGTCGGCGTTGCGCCACGGCTTCATCACGAAGTCGCACGCCCCGGTCCGCATCGCCTCCACCGCGATCCGGATGCCGCTGTGCGCGGTGACGACCACCACGCGTGCGTGCGGATCGTCGGCGAGGATGCGGCCCAGCAGCGTCAGCCCCTCCTCGCCATCGCTGCGACCGGGCGCGTAGTTCATGTCGAGCAGGACCACGTCGTAGCGGCGCGTGGCAAGGCGGGACAACGCCTCCTCCGGCCCGTCCGCCCGGTCGAGCGCGTGGCCGGCGAGCCGAAAGGCGACGTCGAGCGATTCGGCGACGTGGCGATTGTCGTCGACGAGAAGGATCGTCAGCGCGCTTGACGCCCCTTCCGGCTGTCCGATCGTGGACGGTGCGTCCGGCAACGGACGATGGGGATCGTCCGTCATCGCCGGAAATCCAGCGTGTGGAGCATCTTAGGTCTTTCGGGCCGGTTGAGCGACATTGCGCCCATGATGACCGAACAGCGCCGGGGCGCAACCGTCTCGCCCGGCCCCGGCATGGACCGGCACCTCGACCGGCCGGCGCGACCATGGTGGCGCCGCGGCACCGTGCTGGTCGCCGCGGCAGTCCTCCTGGGTGCGCTGGCGCTGTGGCGGTGGCTGCCGGCCAGCGGATCGACCGACGTCGCCGCGGCCGACCTCGAAACGGCCGTGGTGACGCCCAGCGCCTTTGCGGACTATCTGCCGGTTCGCGCCACCGTCGCGCCGCGCGTGACCACGCTGGTCGGCGTGCTGGCGGGCGGGCAGGTCGAGCGGCTGCTGGTGCAGGACGGTGCGATGGTGACGACCGGACAGCCGCTCGCGACGCTCGCCAATCCCGAACTGCGCCTCGACGTGCTGACCCGCGAGGCGCAGATCGCCAGCCAGCTGGGCGGCGTGGCTGGCGAGGGGCTGGGGATCGAGCGGAGCAGCCTCGATCGGGCGGCACAGGTGTCCCAGGCCGAATACGACCTCATCAAGGCCCGCCGCGACCTCGCCATCCGCCGGCAGCTCCACCAGGGGGGCTTCCTCTCCGATGCCGGGGTGCAGAGCTATCAGGAGGAAGCCGACTTCCGGCAACGGCGCCTCGCGCAACTGCGCGCCGGTCGGGCGGCGGAGGCGCGGATCACCGCGACGCAGAGCGCGCGGCTCGCCGACACGCAAGCGCGGCTGTCCGGCAATCTTGCGGCGGTGCGCAGCGGCCTGGAGGCGCTGGTCGTCCGCGCGCCGGCCGGGGGGCGGCTCACCAACTTCGCGCTCCAGCCCGGACAGACGCTGAAGCCCGGCGATCCGGCCGGCCAGGTCGACAGCGAGGGATCGTGGAAACTGGAGGCGGACGTGGACGAATATCATCTCGGCCGCGTCGCGGTCGGCCAGCCTGCGCGCACCGGCACCGGCACCGGCGCTGGCACCGGGGCAGTCGTGTCCAAGGTCCTGCCCGCGGTCAAGGACGGACGCTTCCGGGTCGAGCTCGTGTTCGACGGCCGGGGCGACCGCGCGGTGCCGGCGGGGCTGAACCGTGGCCAGACGCTCGACATCCGGATCACGCTCGGCCGTACCGCGCCCGCGCTGGTCGCACCGGTCGGCGGCTGGCTGCAATCGGGCGGGGGATCGTCCGTCTTTGTCGTCGACGCCGATGGCGACCATGCCCGGCGTCGCCGCATCCGGACGGGGCGCCGCAATCCCGAACAGGTCGAGCTATTGTCGGGTCTGGCTGCGGGTGATCGCATCGTCACCTCCGACACCGCGTCCGTGAAGGGCGACGTCATCAACATTCGCTGAAGGGCCAGACGCATGATCCGCCTCCAGAACATCCAGCGCCGCTACCTCTCCGACGAGGTGGAAACGACCGCGCTCGCCGACATTGACCTGGACGTCGCCTCCGGCGAGTTCGTGGCGATCATGGGACCGTCGGGGTGCGGCAAGTCGACGCTGCTCAATACGCTGGGCACCGTCGACCGGCCGACCGCGGGCCGCTACCTGTTCGACGACCGCGACCTGGCGGGGCTGGACGAACGGGCGCTGGCCGCCTTCCGGGGCGCCACGCTGGGCTTCGTGTTCCAGAGCTTCAACCTGATCGACGAACTGACGATCGAGGAGAATGTCGCGCTGGGCCTCGCCTATCGCAGGGACCCCGGCGACCGCCGTTCGCGGGTGGCGGCGGCGATGGATCGGGTCGGCATCGCCCATCGCGCGCGCCACTTCCCCCACCAGCTGTCGGGCGGGCAGCAGCAGCGCGCCGCGATCGCCCGCGCCATCGTCGGCGCGCCCAGGCTGATCCTCGCGGACGAGCCGACCGGCAATCTCGACACCGCCAATGGCGAACAGGTGATGAACATCCTGACCGGCCTGAACGACGAGGGCGCGACGGTCGTGATGGTCACCCACTCGCCCAGCCACGCCGACATGGCCAGGCGCCGCATCGACATGCTCGACGGCCGCATCGTCGCCAGCGCCACGCGCTCGACCTGACCCACCCCGACCCCACTGAAAGCCCCGCCCATGCCCCGTCCTTCCCCGTCGGCACCCCTGCCGCGCCCCGCCTTTCGATGAACCGCACCATCGTCCTGTCGCTCTATCGCTCGCTCACCCGGCACAAGCTCCACGCCGCGCTCAACATCGGCGGACTGGCGGTCGGGATCGCCGTGTTCCTGGTGCTGGGGCTGTACGTCCGTTTCGAAACGAGCTTCGAAAAATGGCTGCCGAATCATGATGATATTTACCTCGTCCAGACCGAACTGCACCTCCCCGGCAGCCCCTTCAATGGCGCCTATCCGGGCACCATGGCCGGGATGCTGGAACAGATGCGGCAGGACTTTCCCGCCCTGGTCGGCACCCGCATCCGCGGCGGCAAGGACGGCGGCAGCGTGCTGATCGGCGGCGAAGCGGTCAGGACCGACGTCGCGCAGGTCGACCCCTCCTTCTTCGATGTGCTGGGGCTGCCCATGGTGCGGGGCGAGGGCCGCGGCGCGCTGCTCGACCCGTCCGCCGCGCTGGTCAGCCGCGCGGCCGCACGGCGCTTCTTCGGCAGCGCCGATCCTGTCGGGCAGACCATCACCGTCGCGGTGGATGCGCCCGAGACCTATCGCATTGCCGGCGTGTTTGAAGACCTTCCCGCCAACACGGACCTGAAGCTGTCCGTGCTGATCCCGATCCCGCGCAAGCCGCCCCCGGGGGCCTGGACCTGGTACCAATGGGGCACCGCGGACGTGGTTACGGTGCTGCGCTTTCCCGCTGCCCAGGCGGCGCAGCGCTTTCAACAGGCGATGCCGGCGTTCATCAGGCGTCACGCGGGGCAGGATCTCGGCCCGGCGCCCGACACGGTGATCTCGCTACCGCTGCTGCCCATCGTGCGCAGCCACCTGCAAACCCCGGGCGCCCAGAGTGCCGGCCTGAGGCTGGCGGTGACGACGCTGGGCATCGTGGGCGTGCTGACGCTGCTGATCGCGGTCGCCAATTACGTGAACCTCGCCACGGCGCGCGCGGGCCTGCGCGCCCGTGAGGTTGCGATGCGCAAGGTGTTGGGCGCGGACAAGGCCACCCTGGTCCGCCAGTTCCTGGGCGAGGCAATCCTGACCGTCGCGCTTGCGGGGCTGGCCGGGCTGATCCTGGCCGAGGTCGGCCTGCCGCTCGTTAACGCGGCCGGCGGACTCTCGCTCGCCATACCCTACGCACAGGTGGTGCCGCTGCTCGCGGCGCTGGCGCTCGTCCTAGGCGTCGTTGCGGGCCTGTATCCTGCACTGCTGCTGTCCCGCTTCCCGGCTGCGGCCGTGCTCGCCTCGGCACGCGCGCCCGGTGGCGGGCGGGCGGGGACGCGCCTTCGAGAGGCGCTGGTGGTGGCGCAGTTCGGCCTGGCGATCGCGTTCATCATCGGCACGCTGGTCCTGGTCGCGCAGACAACGCATGTCCGCCGGTCCGACCTCGGTTTCCGGCGCGAGGGCCTGATCGTGGTGCCGTCGCTGGCGGACAAGCGGATCTTCCCCGACCAGTCGCGCCCGATCCTGGCGGCCTTTCGCCGCCTGCCCGGCGTCGTGTCGGCGGGGGCCGGCAGCGCGGGTGCGGGCGGCGATGGCGGCGGCAATGTCGACGTCATTGAAACGCCCGGCCGGCCGGGTCCGGGGTTGTCCGTACTCGCGATCGATGTCGGGACGGACTTCTTCCGCACCTATGCTCCGCGCCTGCTGGCAGGGCGGCTGTTCGACCACGCCCACCGTGCCGACGACGCCAGCGACTGGACCAAGTGGAAGCAGGGGCGCAACATCGTCGTCAACCGCGCGGCAGTAACGGCGCTGGGCTTCCGCTCGCCGGCGGCGGCCGTGGGCAGGACGGTGGGGGGCCAGTACCCCCGCACGATCATCGGCGTGATCGACGGGTTGCGCTTCTTCTCGCCGCGTACGCCCGACCAGGCGATCTACTACCAGTATAACCGCGCCACGCCGGGAACGCCGGTCGCCGCGATCCGCTTCACCGGCGATCCCCGCGCGATGCTGGAGCGGGTGCGCCGCGTGTGGCACCGCCTCGCGCCGCAGGTGCCGCTGGTTGCCGACACCGCGGATCGGCGACTGGCCCAGTTCTACCGGGCCGACGATCGGGCGGCGCGGCTGTTCGGTATCGGCGCGGCATTGGCCGTGCTGATCGCCTGCTTGGGTTTGTGGGGACTGGCCTCGTTCAACATCGCCCGGCGAACAAGGGAGATCGGCATCCGCAAGACGTTGGGCGCATCCTCGACCGATATCGTCAAGCTGCTCGTGACCGACTTCCTGCGCCCGGTGCTGTTGGCCAACCTTGTCGCCTGGCCGCTCGCCTATGCCGCCATGCGGATGTGGCTTGCCGGCTTCGGCGACCGCATCGCGCTGTCGCCGCTCTACTTCGTCGGGGCGAGCCTTGTCGCGACCGCCATCGCGCTACTTACCGTCATCGGTCAGTCGCTGCGGGCGAGCGCCGCCGCGCCGGCCTGGGCGCTGCGTCACGACTAGCCGGGTGGCGGTCCTCCCCGTGTGACGCTGCCGTTCGACGAGTGGCCATCGTCGAATTTCATCAGGGCTCCGACCCCGCCGTTCGTGCCGCTTCTCCTATGATGGGTGGAACTCAAGGCAACGGATGCACGGGACAGATGTTGATCGCGAACATGGTGCGCGCCGGAACGGCGGCCCTGGTGGCCTTGTTGCTGATCGCCGCCGGGGTGGCGGCGACCCGCGTGAACGCGATCCGCATGGGGGGTGAGATGCAGGTCAAGTCGCGCCAGGCGGCCGATCTGATCGCCGACATCCTGCCGCCACCGGAATATGTGATCGAGTCCTACCTGGAAGCCACGCTGCTGCGCGAACGGCCGCAACGGCTGGCGGAAGCACGTGCCCACCTGCGCAAGCTTCATGCCGAGTACGAGACACGTCATGATTATTGGATGCGATCGGACCTTGCGCCCGCGCTCAAGCAGGGTGTCACTAAGGCCACCCACGCGCCTGCCGCCGCGTTCTGGCAAGAGCTGGAGGGCAACTACCTGCCCGCGATCCAGCGCCGCAACCAGGCGGCAGCAGACCGCAGCTATACGGCGCTGGCCCGCCACTATGCCGCCCACCGTCGGCAAGTGGATGCGTTGGTGACGGACGCCACCGCCTATCAGTCGGCGCTGGAAACCGAGGCCGCGGTGCTGCTGCGCACGGCGCTGGCCTGGTTGGGTGCGCTGGCAGCGCTGCTGCTCGGGCTCATCGTCGCCGCGTCGGTTATCCTGCTGCGCAAGGTGGTCCGTCCGCTGGTCGAAGTGTCGGACGTGACAACGCGGCTCGCGATCGGGGAACAGGCGATCGTGCCGCACCGCGATCGGCGCGACGAACTCGGCCGTATCGCTGATGCCGTGGAGCAGTTCCGCTCGGCATCGGCCACCCGTGCCGCACAGGACGCGCAGTCGGCCGCCGAACAGCAGCAGGTGACGGCGGTGCTCAGCAGGAGCCTGTCGGCGCTGACCCGCGGTGACCTCACCACCGACATCCGCGGCGACTTCCCGCACGCCTATGTCGCGCTCAAGACCAACTTCAACGCCGCGCTGGCGGGCATGCGCACCCTAATTGCGGCCGTGGGCGAAAGCGCGGCCAGGATCCGCACCGGTTCGGGCGAAATCGCGCACGCTTCCGAAGATCTCGCGCGGCGCACCGAAGCGAGCGCAGCCAGCCTTGAACAGACTTCCGCCGCCGTGACGCAGATGGACACCCGACTAAAGGCGACCGCTGCATCGGCGGTCCGCACCGTGGAACGCGCCGACGGCGCCATCGCGAGCGTCGCCGACGGTCGCGCCGTCGCCAACGAAGCGGTGCAGGCGATGACCCGCGTGTCGGACAGCGCAAAGGGGATCGACGGCGTGATCGAAGGGCTCGACAAGATCGCCTTTCAAACGCGAGTCCTCGCCATGAACGCTGCGGTCGAAGCCGGTCGGGCGGGCGAAGCGGGGCGTGGCTTTGCCGTCGTCGCCGACCTCGTATCGGCGCTGGCGATGCGCGCGGAGGAGGAGGCCGGCCGTGCCCGCGAACAGCTGACCGCGACGCAGGCCGACGTCGTCGCTGCGGTCGGCATGGTGCAGCGGGTCGACAGCGCGCTCAACGACATCGCGACAAGCGTGACCGACGTCCATACCCTGCTCGAGCGCATCGCCGACGACAATCAGGCCCAGTCCACCGCCGTGTCGCAGATCAGCGCCGCCATCGGCACCATGGACCGCTCGACCCAGCAGAACGCCGCCATGGTGGAACAGACCTCCGCGGCGGCCCGCAATCTGTCGGGCGAGGTCGCGGCGCTGGCCGAACAGGCGGGACGGTTCAACACCAACGTCGACACGCCTGCGCGCGCGAATGCTGTGCGGGTATCGCAGCTTGAAATGGCGGGATGACGCGCAGAACCGGAGCCGGCGCGAACGCCGGGCCGCGCTGCAACGGCATGGATGATTCCGCAGGGTGATCGCCCGGACGATGCACCCCCGAAAGTCGCCTACCGAGAAGGGACCTGCTGCTTGGACACGCGCCAGAGCGTTCCGCCTGCGTCATCGACTACCAACAGGCTACCATCCTTGGCCACCGCGATGCCGCGGGGACGACCGTGGACAACGTCCTCGCTGCCGATGAACCCCGTCAGGAAAGGCTGCAAGGGGCCGGACGGTCGGCCACCCTCGAACGGCACGAACGCGATGTCATAGCCCGCGAGCTTCGATCGGTTCCAGGATCCGTGCCGCGCCACGAAGGCACCGGCGCGATAGCGTTCGGGAAAATTGGTCGCCGTGCCGAAGCCGATGCCGAGTGCCGCGACATGGGCGCCGACGGCATAGTCGGGCACCACAGCCTTGGCGACCAGATCGGGGCGCTGACCCTGAAGGCGGGGATCCTGGTTCTGACCGTAATAGCTGTATGGCCAGCCGTAGAAGCCGCCGGCCCGCACCGAGGTGATGTAATCGGGCACGAGGTCATCGCCCAGCTCGTCGCGCTCGTTGACCGCCGTCCACAGCGCACCGGTGGTGGGCTCGACCGCCATCCCCACGGGGTTGCGTAACCCCGCCGCGAAGACGGTTTCGCGACCCGTGGGCAAGTCCAGGTGCAGGATGTTGGCACGCCGGCGCTCCTGCGCCATGCCATGTTCGCCGACGTTGCTGGCGGACCCCACGGCGACGAACAGCGCCTTGCCGTCCGCGCTGGGCAGGATGTTGCGCGTCCAATGGTTGTTGTACCCGCCCGGCTTGAACGAGGTGATCCGCGTCCTGGGCGTGTTCGCCGGAAGCCGGGTGGTCCCGAGTCGATAGGCGACCCAGTACACCCCGTCGGTATCCGCGATGTACAGCCGTTGCCCGATCAGGGCCATGCCATAAGGCTGGCGAAGCCCGCCGATCAGGACCGAGCGGGTCTCGGCGATGCCATCTCCATCGGCATCACGCAGCAGCGTGATGCGGTTGGCACCCTTGTCGCGATATTGCGGATCGTCATATTTCCGCTCGGTCTTCGCCTCGGCGGCAAGCACGTCGCCATTGGGCAGGACCAGCACGTTGCGGGGCGAGTCGAGACCGGTGGCGAAGCGGTTGACGACGAAGCCCTCCGGAACGCGGGGCAGGCCGCCTGCGGGAAAGGGCTTCACCTCGGGACTGTGGGAGGCGGACCCTGTCGCATAGGGTTTCGCCAGCGCGGGGACGGGGCCGGACGTTTGGGGCGCTGGTGTCTTTGCGAGAGCGGGAGAGGTGGCGGCGATTGCCGCTACGGTCAGGTATCGACGCTTCATGTAGTGGAACCCCGTCGTGCCAGCGTCGAAAAGCTCGAGATGTCTGGCGGTTGCGCGAACAACCGATGGCGGCATGGTTGGGTCCCGTGGGGCAGGCCTTCGCCGGAAGGTGGTGGTGCCGGCGGGGCCTTGTCGGGGAAAAGGGGAGCCTTTCCGTCGGTAAAAGGCGGCCTTGGTGTTGGAGCGGAGGTGGTTTTCGGGAGTTGAGGTGTCGCGGTGTTCGCAAAACGGGGTGGACGACAGGTCGTCCACCCCGTTTTGCGTCGTCCGGCGCGCTGCGTCAGAAGCGGAGCGCGACCCCTGCCACGATCTGGCGGCCGAGCAGATCGTAGCGGAACAGGGTGTTGCTGCGCAGCAGGCCGAGGACGTTGCGCGAGTTCGGGATCAGCGGCGGGTCCTTGTCGAACAGGTTGTTGACCGAGATGCGCAGCGTGTAGGTCTTGGCGATCTCGAACGCGGTCGACAGGTCGAAGTAATTGTAGCGCCCGATGCCGGTATAGGTCGTGCGGGCGTCGGTCGGGGAAACCGGGATGCCGGTTTCCTCGGGATCGGCGTTGTAGGTGATCGTCGACGATCCGATGTGGCGCCAGTTCAGCGACACGTTGAAGATGCGGTCGGGCGCGATGTAGGTGGTGCGCAGCGCATGCGTCCACCTGGGCAGGCTTTCGCCGCAGTTCGGCCCGAAATATCCGACGCAGTTGCGCGGTGTCGCATCGGGTGAATCCTGGCTGCCGACGAGGTTGGTCAGCGAGCCGTTGAACGACATGTCCAGTGCGCCCGCCGAACCCAGGCCCAGATTGTACTGACCCTGGAAGTCCCAGCCGTGCGACTTCGACCTGTAGGCGTTGCTGGTGCCCTGGGCGATGTAGCCGGTGGTCGGATTGGCCGCAGGCGGGCTGGACAGGGTAAAGGTGCCCGGATTGCGGACCACGCCGCGACAGTAATAGTCCAGCCCGGTGCCCAGGCACCCGTTGAGGAAATCGGCGGCGGCGAAATAGTTGATCGAGTCGTCCAGGTCGATCAGGAAGCGGTCGACCGAGACGGTGAGGCCGCGCAGGAAGCGGGGGCGCAACACCACCCCGAAGGTCTTGGTATAGGCGGTTTCCGGGGTCAGGCCGAAGCCGCCATTGCGGATGGTGCAGGCGTCGTCCGGGCAGTTCAGCGTCGCGCTGCCGTAGAGATTGTCGGGCAGCCCCGTGTTGCGGCACTGCTCGATCGTCGCGGAGGGCGGCAGCGCCTGGTTCGGATTGGCGGGATTGGGCTGCGGCCCGCACGGGTCGTTGCGCGAGCCGATATTGACGAAGGTGAGATTGCTGGCCTGCACCGCCTCGATCACGGTCGGCGCGCGCTGCGCCTTGTTGTAGGAGCCACGGAAGGTGATGTCGGCGACCGGTGCCCACAGCCCTTCGATCTTCCAGGTGTCGAAGCTGCCCTGAAGCCGGTTGTACTTGGACACGCGATAGCCGCCATTGACCTGCAGCAGGTTGGTCCAGCGCTTTTCCTGAACGAGCGGCGCCTGGATCTCCGTGTTCACTTCCCAGACATTCTGGGTGTAGCGGGCGTCCGTGCCGCCGTTGGTCGCGCGGAACTGTTCGTCGGCGGTGCTGACGAACTTCTCGGCGCGGAACTCCGCGCCGAATGCGATCGCCACGCCGTCTCCGGCAAGCGGCGAGGTAACGCCATACTTGCCAAGGTCGCCGCTGAGCGTCGCGACGCCCTGCCAGAGGCGCGAGATGCTCGACTGGGTGCCGTCGACGCTGGTGAACAGATAGTTGTTAAGCGTGGCGTCGTTGTTGTTGGCGATGAACGCGTTGAAGGGCACGCAGGCGGGATCGGTGCCGTTGACCACCGAAACGCAAGTGGGCGTGCCGCCGACGTTGACGACGTTGAGCGACCGGTTGATGCGCACGGGGTCCGGGGTGCCCGGATTGATGGTCGTGCCCCGGTTGCGCGAATAGACGCCGGCAACGTCATAGTTCCACACGTCGTCGAGCACGCGCCCGCGCAGCCCGCCGGTGACGCGCAGACCCTTGTTCTCGAACCTGTTCTCCACCAGCGGCAGCCCGTCGAAGCGGTAACGGACGTCGATCGGCACGGACGCGGTGCTGCCGGCGGCGCAGCCCAGCGCGGTCGCCTGCGACCCCGACAGGAAAGGGTTGTTGCAGTTGACCTGGTACGCGGGGACACCGAGGGCCGAGAAGGCGAAGACGCGGTTGGGGAGCGTGTTGAACGAGCGGTCGCGATACCACAGTGTCGAGGAATAGAGCTCGATGTCGCTCGACAGCTTGGCGGTGAGGAAGCCGCCCGCGTTCAGGCGGTTGAAATCGCGCTGAAAGGGGATGTTGTCGAACGGGTTCGCGGTAGTGCCGGGGCCGCTGTTGTACCCGACAAAGGTCGGTGTTCCGTTGGGATTGTTGACATAAAGAGTGTTGGCGTTCGGACCCGATTGGGGAACTACCGTGCCGTTGGGAGTATAGGTGCTGACGGTGCAGGCCAGCGGCCCGTCGCGCACCGCCTGCGTCACCTCGCAGGCCGAATAGGACCGGGCACCCAGCGAAACCTGATCCGACGCGCGGTAATTGACGAAGCCGGTGATGTTCACCGCGTCGCCGAACAGCGTCTTGCCGGCCGCGAGCGACAGGTCGACGCGGCTGCCGTCGTTGACCAGCCCCAGCCGCGACGGGAAGTTGGCGCGACCGGCGGCGTCGGTGACGGCGTTGCGATCGTTCTGGTGGTTGAAGAAGCTGTAGCTGCCGTTCAGCGCGATGCCGTCGAAGTTCTTCTTGAGGATGAAGTTGACCACCCCGGCGACCGCATCGGACCCGTAGACCGACGACGCGCCGCCGCTGAGCACGTCGACGCGTTCGACCAGCTGGTTGGGGATGATGCTGACGTCCAGCCCGTTCTGAAGACCCAGGCGCAGGCCGTCGACCAGGGTCAACGTCCGTTCAAAGCCGAGCGAACGCAGCTTGATGCGCTGGCGCCCGTCCGAGTCGGCGAAGTTCTGTTCGGAATTGGGCTGTACCTGGGGAAGGCGGTTCAGAACCTCCTCGATTGTGGTCGCGCCCTGTGCGGCGATGTCGGCATAGGTGGTGGAGGTGATCGGCGCGGCCGAACGGTTGTTGGGCCGGACGATGCGGGTGCCGGTGACGACGATGTCGCTGCTGGAGCGGGTGGCCGCCCCCGTCTCGCCGGCGATCGTGTCCGCGCGAAGCTGCCCGCCCTGCTGCACCTCGTCGGCGTCGCCGAGCTGCTGGCCCGACTGGGCCTGCGAGGCCGCGGCGGGAGCGGCGGGCGCCGCATCCTGGGCCGGCGCGTCCTGGGCCAGGACGGAGGGCACACACAGCATGCTGCTGCACAATGCGAGGATCGACGCACTTGTCCTGAAAGCCATCACTGCCCCTTTTCTCTCCGGGCAGGAAACCGGCCTTCGGTTCCACCGCCGTCCGACCATTGATGATGCCTATCGGGTGATTACGTCAATACCAGAGTAGGACCACTCGCGGCACATGCGTCATTTATGTGTCGTCGGCGCAACGACGCGGCCGTCCCAGCCAGCGCTCCCCCGAGTGTCGTCTGCGCCGCGGGACGGGGCGGGGATCATCGCGGCGCGGCGGTGAACGCGCCGATACCCGCCAGCGCCAGCCGGTCCGCCGCCACGGCGAGTTCGGCGAACTGGAAGCGGAGGTAGCGGGCGGTGCGCGGCCGGTCGAAGGCGAAGCGCTGGGTGGAGCGGGCATAGGCGATGTTGGGCAGCTCGCCGCCGGCCGCCGGCTGCCAGATGCGGCCGTCGATGCTGGTTTCGGCGACAAAGCCGCGGGGCGGGGCGGCGTTGGTCATCACCGCGCGCGAGGGGGTGATGCTGACCCCGCCCAGAGCCTGTGCGGTGCCCAGGTCGATCACCACCTGGACCGGGGCCTGCGGCGTGGGGGCGGGGGCGGTCCAGCTGGTCTGGCCGTCATCGTCGAGCAGCCGTTCGGCGCGGGGCGCGCTGGCCTCCACGATCCGCCAGCCGGCGGGGGAGAGCACGCCGGGGTCGCTGGACCGTACCGGCGCGACCGGCCGGGGGGCCACCGAACGGAACAGCGCCACCCGGCTGATCGCCGGCGGGACGGGCGCGTCCAGGATGCGCAGACGCAGGCGGCGAGCGGTGACGGGCCGGGTCAGGCGGACGATCCGCGACTGGGAAATGCACTCGTGTTCGGCAAGCCGGGTCCACGCGCCGTCCACCTCGGCATCGATCGCGAAGCGGGTGACGCGGACGCCGAGCGGCAGATATTCCTCCAGCCGGACGAGGTCGAAGGTCCGGCCGGGAGGCAGGTCGAGGACCAGTTCGGGGGTGGTGACGCCATCGGGCGCAGACCAATAGGTCCGCCAGTCGCCGTCGAGCACCTTGTCGGGGCCGAAGGCGGGGCCGCGATCGTGGCTGGCATGGGCGACCGCCCCTTGCGCGAGATCGGTCGCGAAGCTCTGGCGGACGGCGTCGCCGAACGAGGCGAGTACCTCGACGTCGTGCGGGTGGATCTGCCCGCGCCGGTCGGGGGGCAGGTTGAGGTGCACGTTGGTGCCGCGCCCGACCGATTCGTCGAAGAAGCGCAGGAGCCGCTCGGGACTCTTGACCCGCGCATCCTCGTCGGCGTGGTAGAACCAGCCGGGACGGATCGAGGTGTTGGTTTCCGCGGGCCACCACAGGGCACCGCCGCGGACCCCCGAATTGCCGTTCTTTTCCGTGTAGGGCGCGTCGGGCATGGTCGGCCAGCAGGGATCGCCCGCCACCCCGTCCTCGTTGCCGATCCAGCGGATTTCCGCGCCCTTGGGGTCGAAGGTGCATGCCATCGGCTGATGCCGGTGGACGAGGTCGATCATCGCGGGCCAGTTGTAATAGGCGGGCGCGTCGATCCGCCGGGTCTCGCGCGCGCCGCCGTAGAAGCCGTCGCCGCCATTGGCGCCGTCGAACCAGAACTCGAACAGCTCGCCATAGCCGGTGCACAGTTCCACGATCTGTGCGCGGAAATAGTCGAGATAGGCGGGGCGGCCATAGTCGGGATGGTTGCGGTCCCAGGGGGACAGATAGAGGCCGAAGGCGAGGCCGGCGCGGCGGCACGCCTGCTCGATCTCGCGCACCACGTCGCCCTTGCCGTTGCGGAACGGGCTGTTGCGGACGCAATGTTCGGTCAGCTTCGTCGGCCACAGGCAGAAGCCGTCGTGATGCTTGGCGGTGAGGACGATGCCGGTCATCGCCCCCGCCCTGGCCGCGGCGACGATTTGATCGGCGTCAAAGGCGGTGGGATCGAACAGCGACGGGCTCTCGTCGCCATAGCCCCATTCCTTGTCGGTGAAGGTGTTGATCGAGAAATGGACGAAGGCGTAGCGCTCGCGCCGGTGCCAGGCGACCTGCCGCGGCGAGGGCAGCGCGCCATGGGGGGCGGGCGCCCCGGCCGGCGCCCCGGCCGGTCCGGCGCGCCGGCCGGGGCCGCCGGTCGCGCAGCCGGCGAGCGGCGCGGCAAGGCCGGACGCGACAAGGGTGCGGCGGGTCAGCGCGGTCATGCGGGCTCCTTGGCGCGGCCATCGGCCATCCGGCCGAACGAGGGTGGGCGATCGGCGGACGCGCGCCCGAAGGCGGGATCGGGCGTGGCCGACATGGTGAAACGGAGCGTGCCGCCGCGGGCAAGCTCGGCATGGCCGATCCAGCTTCTGCTCCACGGTCGGCCGTTCCAGCTGACCGCGCGGACATAGGGCGTGGTCGGGCCGTTGCCGGGCGCCTCCACCACAAGCCGCCGGCCGCCGCCGAGCCGCAGCTCCGCCCGCTCGAACAGCGGCGAGCCGAAGACATAGGCGGTCTCGACCGGGTCGACCGGGTAGAAGCCGAGCGCGGAGAACACGAACCAGGCGCTCATCTGTCCGCAATCGTCGTTGCCGATGATCCCGTCCGGATCGTTCCGGTACATCTCGGTCAGCAGGCGCCGGACCATCGCCTGCGTCTTCCACGGCGCGCCGACATAGGCGTAGAGATAGGCGGCGTGCTGGTCGGGCTCGTTGCCGTGCGCATATTGGCCGACGAGGCCCGAGATGTCGGGCGGGGCGTTGGCGGGCAACACCGAGGGCGCGGTGAAGAACCCGTCGAGCTTCGCCTCGAACGCCCGGTCGCCGCCCATGTGCGCGATCAGGCCGTAGATGTCGTGCTGGTTGAGGAAGGTCGCCTGCCAGCCGTTCGCCTCGGTATAGTCGCGCCACCAGGGTTTGGGCATGTGGCCGAGCTGGACCGGGTCATAGGGTTGCCACCAGCGGCCGTCGGCGAAGCGGGGTCGCGCAAAGCCGATGCCGCCGTCGATCGTGTTGCGCCAGTTGCCCGATCGCCCGAGCAGGCGGTCGGCCTCCGCGATGGCCCCCGCCCGCCGCGCGATCCGCGCCGACGCCCAGTCGTCATAGGCGTATTCCTGCGTCCGGCTGATGCTTTCGAACACCTTGTCGGCGGGGACGTAGCCGAGCCGGTCGTAGAGGTCGCGCCCGCGGCTGTTGTCCTTGTCGGGCGCGGCGAAGTCGAACGACCGCCTGGCGATGCCCGGCCAGGCGGCGGCATAGTCGGCGGCGATCCCCTTGGCCTCCGCCTCGGCGAGAACGGGGACGGCGTGCCAGCCGATCATGGTGCCGGTCTCATGGCCTTGCAGCGGCCAGACGGGCGGGCCGTATTCGCTCTGCCCGGTCTGGCGGATCAGGTCGGCGACCAGCCGCTGCGCCTGGTCGGGCGCGACAAGCGTCAGCAGCGGGTGAACCGCGCGATAGGTGTCCCACAGCGAATAGGTGGAATAGGCGGGCGCCTCGCCGGGGCCGGCGCGGTGCACCTGCCGGTCGAGCCCGACATAGCGGCCGTCGCTGTCCGAGAACAGCGTCGGCGCGAGCAGCGCGTGGTAGAGCGACGAGGCCATCACCACCCGCTGGTCGTCGGTCCCCCCGCTCACCCGCACCCCGTCGAGCCGCTCGGCCCAGCGGCGGCGGGCGTCCCGGCGGACCCGGTCGAAGTTCCAGCCCCGTGCCTCGGCGGCGAGGTTGGCGCGGGCGCCGGCGACATCCACCGCGGAGATGCCGCAGCGGACCACCAGCGGTGCGGCGCCCGCGTCGTCGTAATGGAGCACCGCCTTCAGCCGGTTGCCCGCGACCGCCCGCGCGCCGGCGGGCCGTTCGGCATCGCCGTCGCCGTAGAAGGTGACGCGGCTCGGCGCGCGCGACAGCTGCATCGCGAAATGGATGCGGCGCCCCTTGGCCCAGCGGTGGACCCGGCGGCTGCCGGTCAGGGTGCCGTCCGCATGCCATTCGAGCGACGCCTGGTCGACCAGCGGCCGGCGGTCGCTGGTGTCGAGCTTCATGTGGGCAAGGTCGATCAGGAGGTGGCCGGGGCCGGCGGGGAAGCGATAGCGGTGCCAGCCGGTGCGTTGGGTGACGGTCAGCTCCGCCTCGACACCGTTGGCCAGCGCGACGCGGTAGTAGCCGGGCTCGGCCCGCTCGCCGCCGAAGCGCTGGCGGTAGCCGGCATCGGGGTCCTCGGGCGGGCCGGGCTGGAGCCGGACGGGGCCGCGCGCGGGCACCACCAGCACGTCGAGCATGTCGCCGATGCCGGTGCCCGACAGGTGGGTGTGGCTGAACCCCATGATCGAGCCGTCGCCCTGGTGATAGCCCGAACATGTTTCCCACCGTTCGACCCCGGTGTCGGGGGACAGCTGCACCATGCCCCAGGGCAGGGTCGCTCCCGGATAGGTATGGCCGGTGCCGCCGGTGCCGACGAACAGGTTGGGCGCGGTCGGCGCGGGCGCGGCGGCGGGGAGGGTCCGGGGGAGGCCGATCGCCGCGGCCGACGCCATCAGGGTGCGGCGGGTGATGCTCACAGCGCTTCCTTGAGGATTGCCGGGCGGGTGCGGTGAAGCTCGACGATCAGCTGGCCGAACAGCCCGTTGGCCCAGGCGAACCAGCTGCGGGTGAAGCGGGCGGGATCGTCGGCGTCGTGCGCCTCGTGGATCAGCCCGGTTCCTGCATCGCCGTCGCGGATCTGGCGCAGCATCGTGCGGATCACGGCGGGATCGTCGGCGGACATCGCGCGGACGATCATCGACATCGGCCAGGGCTGGCGCGCGCCGACGTGCGGACCGCCGATCCCCTCGCCGGCGCGGCCGCGTGCGAACCAGGGATTGCGCTCGCTCCACGCCGCCGCCGCGGTACGCCGCCACAGCGGATCGTCGGCGCCAACGCAGCCGAGCATCGCGAGCCCGAGCAGCGAGGGGACGTTGGCGTCGTCCATGAAGATCGCGTTGCCGAAGCCGTCGACCTCGTACGCCCACACCTCCTGCCCGTCGGCGAGCCGCATCCGGCCGTGTTCGGCGGTGGCGCGGGCGACCGTGTCGGCGAGCGCGGCGGCATCGGCGGCGAGCGCGGCGTCGTTCCGCGCCTCGGTCGCCACGCTGGCCAGTTCGCGCAGGGCGGTGACCGCGAACAGGTTGGCGGGGACGAACAGCGGGTAAAGGCAGGCGTCGTCCGACGGGCGGAACATCGAGTGGATCATGCCCACCTTGCGCGTCGGCGGGCCGAAGCCGTCCTCCATCAGCGTCTCGAACGGGCGGGTCGCGGCACGCAGGAAGCGGTAGGGGCCGGGGCCGTCAAGGCGCTGTTGTTCGCGCAAGGTGGCCACCGCGAGCCGCGCGGCGGCGGCCCATTCGGCGGTGAACGGGCGCGGGTCGCGCGTCGCCCGCCAGTAATCGTGGCCGAGCCGCAGGAAGTAGCAGAGCGAATCGATCTCCCATTTGCGCTCCGCCACGCCGGGCTTCATCGCGGTCTGGTCCTTGAGCGCCCAGCTGAGGTTGGTGCGGGTGTTCGGGTCCTCCATGAAGGCGTTGGCATAGGGATCGATGAGGACGCACCGCGACTGGCGCGCGATCAGCCCGCGGAACAGCGTGGCGAGCCGGGCGTCGCCGCGCACCAGATGGCGATAGGGCCGCAGCTGCGCCGCCGAATCGCGCAGCCACAGGCAGGGAATGTCGCCGGTGATGACGAACGCGTCGGGGGCGCCGCCCACGTCGCGCATGGTGACGGTGGTGTCGAGCGTGTTGGGATAGCAGTTGCCGAACATCCAGCGCAGCTTGGCGTCGCCGATCCCGGCCGAGACGCGCGCGATCTCGCGTTCCACCGCCGGGCTGACGAAGCGGCGGTCGGCGGGGGCGGGGCGCAGGCTGGGCATCTGTCCGGCGGGCGGCACCGGCGGGTGATAGGGGATGGTGGCGGGCGCGCCGAGCTGTGCCAGCGCGGGGCTGCCGGCGAGCGCGGCGGCACCCGCGACCAGGGTGCGCCTGCCGATGTTCGTCGAGTCGATCATTTGGGCAGCTCCACCGCGTCGCCGGTGACGGTGAAGCGCGTCCAGCCGCCGGGCGCGGTGCCGGGCTGGCCACCGCCGATCCACAGCCGGTACTCGCCCGGCGCCACCCGGCGGGTCCCGGCGCGGTCGACGCTGCTCATGGTGCGCGGATCGATCCGGAAGCGCACGGTCCCCTCCCGGCCGGGACGCAGCGTCACGCGGTCGAACGCGGCCAGCTGGTGACGAAGGACTGGGCTGGTCGAGCCGGGCCGTTCGCGTGGCGGCGGCGGCACCAGATAGGCCTGCACCACCTCCTCGCCCGCGCGCGCGCCGACGTTGCGGACCCTGGCGGTCAGTGTCAGCCCGGCCTCCGCCGCGATCTCGCCGGCCGCGTCGGGCACGGTGTAGGCGAAGCGGGTATAGGCGAGGCCGTGGCCGAAGCCCCACAGCTGCTTGCCCGAGAAATAGCGATAGGTCCGCTCCTTCATGCCATAGTCGACGAACGGCCTGAGGTCGGCGGTCGAGCGGTAGAAGGTGACGGGCAACCGCCCCGAAGGGTTGTTGCGGCCGGTCAGCGTCTCGGCCAGCGCGGTGCCCCCAGCCTCGCCCGGATACCAGAGCGCGAGGATCGCATCGGCGGCATCGGGCGCGACCGCCACCGCGCTGCCGGATGCCAGCACCAGCACCACCGGCTTGCCGGTGTCCTTGAGCGCCTGAAGCAGGCGGCGCTGCGGCGGGGGCAGCGCGATGTCGTCGCGGTCGCCGCCGGTGAAGCCGGGAACGAACACCGACAGCGCCTCCCCCTCAAGGTCCGGCGACAGGCCGAGCACCGCGACCGCGACGTCGGCGTCTCGCGCGGCGGCGACCGCTTCGGCCAGCAGCGGTTCGGCCGGGGGCAGCCACAGCAGGCGGATACCGTCGTCGCCCGAGCGCTTGTCGAGTTCGAGCCGGATCGGCAACGGCCGGTCGCCGCTGACCGTCAGCTCGACGCGGCCGTCGGCCAGCTCGCCGTCGTGGCGCTGCTGCCCGTCGACCCACAGCCGGACGGCATCGTGGGTGGTGCAGTTGGTCCAGCAGCGCGGCACCTCCACCACCAGTCGGTATGCGCCGGGGCCGGGGGGAACGAGCTCGCCCGTCCAGCGCACCGCGAAACCGCCGGGGGCGAGCGCGGGCAGGGGCGCGGCACGGTTGAAGTCGAAGTCGATCCGGCGATCCTGGCGCACCGCGACCGGGGTGCCCTGCACCTGCGCGCCCGCGAAATACTCGGCGCGCAGCCCGGGACGGTCGCCGTGGCGCAGCGCGGTTTCGGGGACGACGATGGGCGATCCCTCGGCGAGCACCGATCCTTGCGCGTAGCGTACCCGGTCCGTGCCGAAGACCGCGCGGATGCCGGCGAGCGGGGTCACCGGCGCCGCGGCGGTGCCGTGATAGTTGCCCTGAAGCACGCCCAGGTCGTCGGCGTTCGCCCCGATCACCGCGACCCGCGTGGTCGGCGCGAGCGGCAGCAGGTCGCGCGGGTTTTCCAGCAGCACGATCGACTTGCGCGCGGCCTCCAGCGCGAGCGCGTGGTGCGCGGGGGTGCCGAGCTGGTCGGGCCGGATGCGCGACCAGGGGCTGGTGCCCCCGAAGCCGATCCCCAGCGTGCGGCGCGCCTCGAACAACCGGGTCAGCGAGCGGTCGATCTCCGCCTCGGTGACCAGCCCGCGCGACACGGCGGCGGGGAGCGCGCGATAGGTCGAGCCGCAGTTGAGGTCGGTGCCGCCCTGCACCGCCGCCGCCGCGGCGGACGGGCCGTCGGGGCGGTAATGGAGATACTGGTCGATGTTGCCGACCGCGCCGCAGTCCGACACCACGAAGCCGTCGAACTTCCAGTCGTTGCGCAGCCGGTCGATCAGCAGCGGCGCGTTGGCGCAGGCGGGCACCCCGCCGATCGCGTTGTACGCGCACATCAGCGACCGGGCGCGCCCTTCGGTGATCGTCGCGCGAAAGGCGGGCAGGTAGGTCGCCTCGAGGTCATGCTCGGAGGGCTGGGCGGAGAAGCCGTCACGGCCCGCCTCCGGCCCGCTGTGCGCGGCGAAGTGCTTCGGGGTCGCGATCACGCGAGGGTGCGCGGGGTCCGGCCCCTGCAACCCCTGCACGAAGGCGACGCCGAGCCGTGCGGTAAGGAACGGATCCTCGCCATAGGTCTCCTGCCCGCGGCCCCAGCGCGGGTCGCGGAAGATGTTGATGTTGGGCGACCAGATCGTCAGCCCTTCGTAGATGCGCCGGTCGGCGTTCACGGCATGCGCGTTGAAGCGGGCGCGCGCCTCGGTCGACACCACCTCGCCGATCCGGCCGACCAGCGCGGGATCCCAGGTCGCGGCCATGCCGATCGCCTGGGGGAAGACGGTGGCGTGGCCGGCGCGGGCGAGGCCGTGAAGCCCCTCGCTCCACCAGTCATAGGCGGGCAGGCCGGCGGCGGGGCTGGCGGGCGCCTCGTTCTCCATCTGCCGCGCCTTGTCGGGAAGGGGCAGGCGGGCGACCGCGGCCGGGACGGGATCGGCGGCGGCTTGCAGGAGCAGGAGGGAGAGGATCATCGCGGCCCCAATGTACGCAAGGTGAGCGCGCGGGCGAGCGCGTCGGCCGGCTGGTCGGAGGCGACGGTCACCGTCACGCTCTCGCCGGGCAGGAGGTCGAAGCCGTCGTCCGAGGGTTGGGCGTCGAGCGTGCCGAAGTCGAGCATCACCGCCCGTGCGAGACGGGCGGCAGTGACCGTCACGCGCTTGCCCTGCCACCGCACCGCGAAGCCGGGCGCGGGATAGGCCATCGCGCGCGGGACCAGCCGCTCGACGAGGTCGCGGCTGACGGTGCGGCCGTCGACCAGCAGCTCGGCGACCGCATAGCTGGCAGTGGCGGGGGCGGCGCCGAACAGCGCGGCGTCGTCCAGTTCGGCGACACGGCCGGTGCCGTCGGCGGGCAGGGTCACCGCCTCCTCGCGCGTCGACAGCACCGTGCCGGCCATGTCGCGCACCGTGAGCCGCCAGCGCGCCGCGATCGGTGTCGGTGCGTCGGATACGACGGTGATCCGCGTCCGGTCGGTGCGTTCGGCGACGATCGCCTGGGGCGCGAAGAAGCGGCGGGCGGCGTGGTGAAGCAGCTTGGGCCGGCCGAACCAGTCGATGCTCGACCAGCTGATCGCGGGCCAGACGTCGTTGAGCTGCCAGTAGAGCGAGCCCAGCGTCACCGGCCGGCAGGCGCGATGGTGACGTGCGGCGAGCTCGATCGCCTCGGCCTGGTTGACCTGGGTGAGGTAGGCGAAGTCGGCGGTGTCGGCGGGATCGCGCAGCCGCTGGTCGGTGTAGAGCCTGAGCCGTCCATTGCCGTCGCCCGCCAGGAACTTCTGGTGCGCGCGCATGGTGGGCGATTCGGGATCGGCGGTATCGGCCCCGAAGGCGGCGATCGTCGCACCGCCGGGCATCGCCTGGAACCCGTATTCGGACATGAAGCGGGGGCAGGCATCGAGATAGCGTTCGACCGGCTTGCTGCCCGACCACACGTCCCAGAAATGGCGATCGCCGTCCGCATCGGTATCGGTCGGCCCTTCGTAATCGGTCGAGGGCGAGCCCGGCCAATAGGGGATGTCGCGATCGCGCGCCGCCGCCGCGCGCAGCACCCGGTCGAACAGCACCGCCATGCCGACGCCGGTGCGCTCCTGCTCGTCGGCACCGACCCGGCGTTTCCACGCCTTGCGGTCGGACCAGTTCTCCCAGCCGGACAGCACCTCGTTGTTGCCCGCCCACAGCACCACCGACGGATGCGCGGCGAGGCGGTCGACCTGCTCCTCCGCCTCGATGCGGACATTGTCGCGGAAGGCGGCGTCGGGCGGGGTCACCGAACCGCCGAACATGAAGTCCTGCCATACCATCAGCCCCATTTCGTCGGCGATGTCGTAAAAGGCGTCGGGCAGATAGTAGCCGCCGCCCCAGACGCGGACCATGTTCATGTTGGCATCGCGCGCGGCCTGCAATACCGCCCGCATCTGCCCGGTGGTGACGCGGGTCGGGAAGCTGTCGAACGGGATCAGGTTTGCGCCCTTGGCAAACACCTCCGCGCCGTTGATCCGGAAGCCGAAGCTGCCTTGGTCGCGGACCAGCTCGACCGTGCGCAGGCCGGTGCGCTTTTCGGCGCGATCGAGGATGCCGCTGCCGTCGCGCAACTCCGCCTCGACGCGGTAGAGCGGCTGGCCGCCGCGCCCGACCGGCTGCCAGCGCCGGGGGTTGGGGATGGCGATCGGCAGCTGCACCGTGTTGCGGCCGGGCGCCACCGCGAAACGGCGCTCCGCCCGGATCGTGCGGCCGTCGGGGCCGGTCAACCGGATGCGCGCCAGCCGGCTGCCGGCGCGGGTCGCCTCCACCTCCAGCCGCGCGACGATCCGCGCCTCGGCATCGGTGACCGCTTCCTGATCGATCGCGAGCAGGTCGATACGGGCCTGGTCCCACGCCTCCAGCCGGATCGGCTGCCATGGCCCCGTGTTGACGATCCGCGGCCCCCAGTCCCAGCCATAATGGTATTTGGGCTTGCGGATGTAGGGCGAGGTCTGGCGGCGTTTTGGCTCGTCGCCGAACGCGCTGTCATACTCGCCGGGCAACGGGTTCTCGAGCTTGAGCACGGCGGGCTGAAGTTCGCGGATCGGCGAGCGGAAGCGGATCAGAATCTCGTTGTCGCCCGCCTTCAGCGCCGCCCTGGCGTCCACCCGCCAGCGGCGGTGGGCGTTGTTCGCCTCCAGCACGACCCGGCCGTTGACCGACACGGTGGCAAAGGTGTCGAGCCCGTCGAACACCAGATCGACCCGATCGCGCGCGAGCATCGCGGGGGTGACGGCGAGCGTGCGGCGGTACTGCCAGTCGGTCAGCCCGGCCCACTGGATCGCGGCCTCGTTCGTGGCGACGAACGGATCGGGCACCCGCCCTGAACGGACGAGGTCGAGCTGGACATGGCCGGGAACGGCCGCGGGCTGCCATCCCGCGGCATCCGGATGCTCGGCGGCGGCGGTCGCCGCGGCGGGGTCGATCCGCGCCTGCCAGCCGTCGTGGAGCCACACCACCTGCCGTTCGGCCGCGGGCGCGGCGGTGGCGAGGAGCAGCGCCACGCCCGCGAGCCGCGTCGCCCTCACCGGCGGCGCTCGGTCAGCTGCACCGATCCCACGGTGTAGAACGGCTCGGACAGGGGCGAGGTGAACTGGAAGCAGAGGTCGCGCTCGCCCTGCATGTCGGGCATCGGCGCCGACAGCGTGAAGCGGTTGGGGGTCGCGGCGGGATCGGGCAGGACAAAGGTGGCGACCACTGGCGGGCGTGCCTGTTCGGGCGGCACCTGCGGCTGCGCCTGGCTGGGGCGGACGGGACAGCCGGCGGTGACCACCAGCTCGCCGTGCGCCGTGACGTTGAAGTGACGGCGTAGCGCCCCCGCCTCGTTGGCGAGGCCGTAGTTGCGGGGCAGGCGGGCGACCTCCACCGCCAGGCCGCCGACCTGATCCAGCCGCACGCCCGGATAGGCGGTGCAGGTGTCGAACAGGTTGATGTTGTAGGCGGGGGCGTTCTCCTCCTGCTCCGAATTGAGCGGCACGCGCAGGCCGAGCGCGCCGCGCGGGCAGGCGATCATGTCGGCGCTGTTCCGCCGCAGCAGCCCCGCACGGGTCGCGTCAAAGGTCCGCGCCGCGCTTGCCGCGCGACCGTCCGGCGCGAAGGCGGCGGCGCGGACCGTGGTGCCGACGGGGATGCCGATCGTGGCACGATAGGCGCGCGACCGGCGGGTCGGCTCCGAACCGTCGGTGGTGTAGCGGATCGTGCCGTACCCGGTCTGGGTCGCCATCGACAGCGTCGCGCGGCCCGTGCGCAGCGTTTCGGCCCGGCTGTCGCCCAGCGTGTAGTCGACGGCAAAGGCGCTGTCCGCGACCTCGACCCCGGCGCGCCGCCAGCGGCCGATCTGCGGATCGAGGCGGGCGAGGAAGCCGTCGAAGCCGCGCCGGGCCTGCGGGGTCCAGGTCATCTCCGCGATCGCGGCGGCGCGGGGGAACAGCATGTGCTGCACCTGATAGGGAGTGGCGAGATACTCGGCCCAGTTGTTGCCCTGCGCGCCTAGCACGTGGCGCTGGCGCTCCGCCGCGATCTCCTTGGGCATGGGATCATAGGCGTAGACGTTGGCGAGCCGCCCGGCGACCTCGGCCGGGGTCTTGCCCGGCTCGTCGCGACCGGCGATCCGGCCCGGCGGTTCGGCGCCGCTCGCGCTCTGGAGCGAGTCGAGATAAAGGGTGGGGGCGGGCGAGAGCACCACGTCGTGCCCCGACGCCGCCGCCTCGATCGCGCCTTTCTCGCCGCGCCACGACATGATCGACGCGGATGGCGGGATGCCGCCTTCCAGGATCTCGTCCCAGCCGATCAGGCGCCGGCCCTTTGCGGCAAGGTGGCGCCCGAACTGCTCGGTGAACCAGGACTGTAGCGCGGCCTCGTCCTTCAGGCCCAGCGCCCTGATCTGCGCCTGCACCTGCGGAGAGCGCTGCCACTGTTCCTTGACCGCCTCGTCCCCGCCCATGTGGACGAAGGTGCCGGGGAAGATCGTCACCAGTTCGTCGAGCACGTTCTTGATGAACGCGACGCTCTCGGGGCCGGGACTGAGGATATAGGGGCTGATCCCCCATTCGTTCGACACCGCCGGCCGGTCGCCGAACACCCCCAACTCCGGATAGGCGGCGAGCACCGCCTGGACGTGGCCGGGGAAGTTGACCTCGGGCACGATCGTGATGCCCCGTTCCGCGGCATAGGCGACCAGCGCGCGCAATTCCTCCTGAGTGTAGAACCCGCCCACCCGCTGCCGGGGCGGCTCGCCCGCGCTGGGGCCGGTGCGCCACGCGCCGACCTCGGTCAGCCTGGGATAGCGCTTCACCTCGAACCGCCAGCCCTGGTCGTCGGTGAGATGGATGTGGAGCGTGTTGAGCTTCACCGCGACCATCTGGTCGATGATCGTGCGCAGCTCGCCGATCGGCTGGAAATGGCGGACGATGTCGATCATCAGCCCGCGCCAGCCGAAGCGTGGCCGGTCCTCGATCGTCATTGCCGCCAGCGTCACCGGGAGTCCGAGCGCGCGATCGGGGCTGAGCAGTTGCGCCAGCGTCATCGCGCCGTACAGCAGCCCGCGGTCGCCCGAGGCGGCGATCCGCACGCCGCCGCGGTCCACGGTGAGGCGATACGCCTCCTCGCCCGCGACGGACGGGTCGCGTTCCAGCCGGATGCGGCCGTCGCCGCCCGTGGTTAGCGCGAGACCGCGGTCGCGGCGCACGTTTTCGGTCAGCAGCCGTGCGGCAGCACCGGCGGCGGCGTCGCCGGGCGGGGTCGCCACCCCCGCCCCGTCGGCGATCACCAGCCGTCCGGACGCGGGGCGGACCGAGGCGGGCAGCGGCACCAGAGCCGGATCGGGTGCGGCCACCGCGGCGTCCGCCACAACCGCGGCCGCGAGCAGCGCCATTCCCGTCATGCGCCAGTCTGATCGCATCGCCCTGCCTCCGCCTTCTGCCCGGCGCACGGCCGGAGTTGGTTATAGACAATATAAGACCACCGGTGCGCAACCCGCGATCGTCGATGCGAACGCGGGCGGTTGCACCAAAGGGGCCGGGGACGATAGGCAGCGACCATGGTTGCGCTGGAAATCTGCGTCGAGGACCCGGCCGGGGCGGAGGCGGCGGTCGCCGGCGGTGCCGACCGGATCGAGTTGTGCGCCGCGCTCGCACTGGGCGGGCTGACGCCCTCCGTGCCGTTGCTCGACGCGGTGCTGCGGGTCGCGCACCCTGCCGGCGTTGCGGTGCACGCGATGGTACGGCCGCGGGCCGGAAGCTTCGACTACGATTCGGCCACGATCGATCTGGCGCTGGCCGAAGGCGAGGCGCTGCTCGCCGCGGGCTGTGACGGGCTCGTGTTCGGCGCCTGTGCCGATGGCGTGCTCGACCAACGGGCGCTGGTCCGGTGGGTTGGGCGGTTCAGGGGACGGACGGGAGGGCGCGGGCCGGTCGAGCTGACGCTTCACCGGGCAATCGACCTTGTCCGCGATCTGCCTGCGGCGGTGGAGCAGGCGATCGGCCTGGGCTTCGACCGTATCCTCAGTTCCGGGGGTGCGCCGTCCGCGCCGGAGGGAGCGGGGACCCTGCGCGCGATGGTGGATCGAGCCGCCGGCCGCTGCCGGATCGCGGCGGGTGCGGGCGTGCGCGCCGGCAATGTCGGGGCGCTGCTGCACGCCAGCGGGGTGGACGAGGTGCACGCCTCCGCGTCGGTGACCGAGCCCGTCGACCCCGCGCTGCTGGCGTTCGGCTTCGCGGCCGGACCCGGCCGGCGCACGGCGCGCACGGAGGTGGCCGCGCTGCGGGCTGCCGCCAAACCATGATAGGTCCTGATAAGACCAGTTGTCGGCTTTCACCGGCTTCCTTATTGTCGGCGTGACAAGGGAGGAGTGACAGGGCGGCCGTGGCACGCAACGGGACAGACATAGGCGCGGAAGCGACCGGCGGCTTTTCGGCGCGCACCGGGGCGCTGCGCGCCGACAATCCCCTGCCGCTCTATCTCCAGCTCCAGGGATTGATCCGCGACGCGATCAAGGACGGGGTGGCCCCGCGCGGCAGCGGCATTCCCGCCGAACGCGACCTCGCGATCGAGTACAACGTGTCGCGCATCACTGTCCGCAAGGCGATCGAGGGGCTGGTGGAGGAAGGGCTGCTGACCCGCCGTCGCGGCGCCGGCACCTTTGTCGCCGGCCGTGTCGACAAGAGCTTTTCCAAGCTGTCCTCCTTTTCCGAGGACATGGTCGCGCGCGGCCGGGTGCCGAGCAGCCTTTGGGTGTCGCGCTCGGTGGGCGCGGTGACGCCGGACGAATCGATGGCGCTGGGTCTGTCGCCCGGCTCGCCCGTGCTGCGCTTCAACCGCATCCGCCTGGCCGACGACGAGCCCATGGCGCTCGAATTCTCGACGCTGGCCGCCGGCGCGCTCGCCAGCATCGATGATGTCGGTGATTCGCTCTACGCCGCGCTGGAACGCGCCGATCACCGGCCGGTGCGCGCGCTTCAGCGGCTGCGCGCAGTGCCGTTGGGATCGCAGCACGCCAGGATGCTGGGGGTCGACACCGGTGATCCCGTGCTGCTGATCGAGCGGCGCGGCTTCCTGCCCGATGGCCGCGTGGTGGAGTTCACCCGCTCCTACTATCGCGGAGACGCCTATGACTTCGTCGCGGAACTCTGAGGACATGGTTATCGACACACAGGATCGCGGCGTCGCCGACGGACGGACGCTGATGGCGGCGGAGGTGGGGCAGGCGCCGGCGGCGGTCGCGCGGATGCTGGCGGCCAATGCCGGGACCGCTGCAACGCTGGGCGCCGAACTGCGCCGGTCGCCGCCCGATGTGGTGGTGACCTGCGCACGCGGCTCCTCCGACCATGCCGCGACCTATGGCAAATATCTGATCGAGACGCTGGTCGGCGTGCCGGTGGCGTCCGCGGCCCCGTCGGTCGCATCGATCTTCGCCGCGCCCGTCGCCACCCGGCGTGCGCTGGCGATCGCGATCTCGCAATCGGGTCGCAGCCCCGATCTTCTCGCGTCGGCCGAAGCGCAGCGGGCCGGCGGCGCGCAACTGGTCGCGCTGGTCAACGACGAGGATTCGGCGCTGGCGGCCGCGGCCGACACGCTGCTGCCGCTCCATGCCGGGCCGGAGCTGTCGGTGGCGGCGACCAAGTCGTGCATCGCGGCGATGGCGGGGTTGGCGCAGGTGGTCGCGCACTGGTCGGGCGATGCGGCGCTCGCCGCCGCGCTCGACACGTTGCCCGACCGGCTGGCCGAGGCGGTGACGCTCGACTGGGATGCCGCGTTGGAACCGCTGGCGGGAATCGAGCGGATGTTCGTGATCGGGCGCGGCTATGGCTTCGGCATCGCCGGCGAGGCCGCGCTGAAGCTGAAGGAGACGTGCGCGATCCAGGCGGAGGCGTTCAGCGCCGCCGAGGTGCGGCACGGTCCGATGGCGATCGTCGGTCCGGGTTTCCCGGTGATCGCCTTTGCCGGCAGCGACGCGACCGGCGACGATGTGCGCGAGGTTGCGGACCTGTTCGCGGAACGCGGCGCGGCGGTGCTGCTGTCGAAGGCGGGCGACCTCGCGTCGCCGCTGCCGGCGATCGCAGCGCATCCGGCGATCGAACCGATCCTGATGCTGGCGAGCTTCTACCGCCTCGCGGAGGGGCTGGCGCGGCGGCGGGGGCTCGACCCCGACCGGCCGCCGCATCTGTCGAAGGTGACGCGCACGCGATGAACTGGCTTCGTTTCACGGGAGGATCGGTGGTCGTTGGCGACCAGGTCTGGCCCGGCATCGCGATGGGGGTCGAGCGCGGTCGGATCGCATCGGTCGTGCCGCTCGATATGGCGGCGGCGGACGGGATCGACCTGGCCGGCGGATGGCTGATGCCCGGGTTTGTCGACACGCAGGTGAACGGCGGCGGCGGGGTTCTGTTCAACGACGAAACCAGCGTGGAGGGCATCCGCGCGATCGGTGCGGCGCACGCGCGCTATGGCACCACCGCCTTTCTGCCGACGCTCATCAGCGACGGGCCGGACCGAATCGCCGCCGCGATGGAGGCGAGCGACCGTGCGATCGCCGCCGGCGTACCGGGGGTGGCGGGGGTCCATATCGAGGGGCCGGCGCTCAATCCGGAGCGCAAGGGCATCCACGATCCCACCGTGTTCCGCGCGCTCGACGCCACGCTGGTAGACCTTCTCACCCGACCGCATCGCGGCACGGTGATGGTCACGCTGGCGCCCGAGCGCGCTGCGCGCGACGACATCGCGCGGCTGGTGGCGGCCGGGGTGCGGGTCAGCGCGGGACACAGCGAGGCGAGCTACGACCAGGCGGTGGCGGCGTTCGACGCGGGGCTGAGCGGCGTCACCCACCTGTTCAATGCGATGCCCGCGATGCGGCAGCGCGATCCGGGGCTGGCGGGGGCGGCGCTGGACGACCCGCGGCCGTGGTGCGGGCTGATCGTCGACGGCGTCCACGTCGCGCCGGCGGTGCTGCGCGTGGCGTTGCGGGCGCGGCCCGCGGACCGGATGATGCTGGTCACCGACGCGATGTCCTCGGTGGGTGCGGTGAGCAAGAATTTCGTGCTCCAGGGCCGGCCGATCGAGGTTCGCGACGGCATCTGCTTCGACGCCGACGGGACCCTCGCCGGATCGGACCTCGACATGGCGGGCGCGGTGGCGCGGACGATCCGGGAGTTGGGTGTCTTGCCGGGGCGGGCGGCGGCGATGGCGTCCACTTATCCTGCTGCTTTCCTTGGACAATCGGCGGAGCGGGGGGCGCTGCGGGCCGGTTTGCGGGCGGACATGGTGCAGCTTGGTGCGGACCTGTTGCCGGTTGCGACCTGGATCGGTGGTGAAAGGGTAGTGGAACGGTCATGAGCATCGACCGGCGCGCGCTGCTGGCGGGATCGGCGGGAGTGGGGGTGGCGCTGTCGTCGACGCGCCTGACCGGCGCCGGAGCGGATGCGGCAGGCGCGGGCGCGCTGCCGATGCCGCAACCGGGCGACGCGCTGCCCGAGCCGCTGCCCGTGGTCGATCCCAACGGCATCCGGTTCGAGCGCGGCTGGCTGTTCCACGAGGGCGACATCCCGGTGGCGCCGCCGCAGGGGCACCACGAAACCTATCTGAGCGTCAAGGCGGGCAACGCCCGGGGCGCGGCGGCGGTGGACTTCGACGACGGCGACTGGGCGGCGGTCGACCTGCCGCATGACTGGGCCTCGTTCCAGCCCTTCGTCGAGACCGCCAACGTGTCGCAGGGATTCCGGCCGCGCGGCATCGGCTGGTACCGGCGGCGCTTCAGGCTCGACCCGGCCGACCGCGGCCGGCGGCTGGAGGTCCACTTCGACGGCATCGCCACCCATGCCCAGATCTGGGTCAACGGCAACCTCGTCGCGCGCAGCTGGAGCGGGTACAGCGCGATCACGGTCGACCTGACCCCCTTTGCCGTGTTCGGCGACGAGGCGAACGTGATCGCGATCCGCGTCGATGCCGAGGCGATGGAAGGCTGGTGGTACGAAGGCGCCGGCATCTATCGCCACGTCTGGCTGGTGCGCCGCGCGCCGGTCGCGATCGCCACCGACGGCGTCCATTGCGATCCGCGCAAGCGCGCGGGCGGCTGGCACGTGCCGGTGACGGTGACGGTCGACAATATCGAACGCGCGGCCGTGCCGGTGACGGTGCAGGCCACCCTGATCGCCCCGGACGGCCGCACCCTCGCCGATGCGCGCGGGGAGGGCAGCGCGCCGTCGCTCGGCATGGGGGAGGTGACGCTCGACCTCCAGGTCGGCGTCCCGGCGCTGTGGTCGGTCGAAAGCCCGCACCTCCACCGTGTCGAGGTGCGCCTGTTCCGCGACGGGCAGCCGGTGGACGGCCGTTCCGTGCCGATCGGCTTTCGCCTGGTCCGCTTCGATCCCCATCGCGGGCTCCACGTCAACGACCGGCCGGTCAAGCTGAAGGGCGTGTGCCTGCACCAGGATCATGCCGGCGTCGGTGTCGCGGTGCCCGACGCGCTGCTGCAATGGCGGCTGGAGCGGCTGAAGGCGATGGGGTGCAACGCCATCCGCTGTTCGCACAACGCGCCCACCCCCGAGTTCCTGCACCTGTGCGACCGGATGGGGTTCCTCGTGATGAACGAGAACCGCATCTTCAATCCCAGCCCGGACTATCTGGCGCAGCTCGAATGGCTGGTGCGGCGCGACCGCAACCATCCCTGCGTGATCCTGTGGTCGGTGTTCAACGAGGAGCCGATGCAGGGCACCGCGGCCGGCGTGGAGATGGTCCGCCGGATGGCCGCGGCGGTGAAGCGGCTGGACGACGCGCGGCCGGTGACCGCGGCAATGAACGGTTCGTTCTACGACCCCGTCAACGTCAGCCAGGTCGTCGACGTGATGGGGTTCAACTACTACCAGAACGACTACGACCGCTTTCACGCCGCCAACCCGCGCCTGCCGGTGACCAGTTCGGAGGACACCAGCGCGTTCCAGACCCGCGGCGCGTTCCGCACCGACGCCGCCGCCCATGTCCACACGTCGTATGACGAGGAGGCGGCGGACTGGGGCGGCACCCACCGCGCGACGTGGCAGCGGATCGCCGAGCGGCCGTTCGTCGCCGGAGGCTTCGTGTGGACCGGCTTCGACTATCATGGCGAGCCGACACCGCATGCCTGGCCCACCGTGTCGAGCTTCTTCGGCATCATGGACCTGTGCGGGTTCCCCAAGACCGCGTTCGACATCCACCGGGCGCATTGGGTCGACGAGCGGCCGGTGGTCTCGATCGCGCCGCACTGGACCTGGCCGGGGCGCGAGGGCGAGCCGGTCAAGGTCGTGGTGATGAGCAACGCCGAACGGGTGACGCTGCGCCTCGACGGCCGGATGGTCGGCGAGGGGGCGATCGACCGCATCGCCGGGCGCGAATGGACGGTCCCCTACCGACCCGGCCGGATCGAGGTGGAGGCATGGCGCGGCGGCCGGATCGTCGCGAGGGCCGCGCACGAGACCGCAGGCCCGCCGGTGGCGCTGCGGCTGACGCCCGCGCGCACCCGGATGCGGGGCGACGGCGAGGACGCGCAGCCGGTCACGATCGATGCGGTGGACGCGCACGGGCGGCACGTGCCGACCGCCAACCTGCCCACCCGCTTCACCGTCGCCGGCGCCACGATCCTGGGCGTCGGCAATGGCGACCCCAACAGCCACGAGGCGGAGAAGGGCGGCGCGCGGTCGCTGTTCAACGGGCTTGCGCAGGTGATCGTCCAGGCCGCACCCGGTACCGGCCCGATCCGCATCCGGGCGGAGGCGGACGGCCTGCGTCCCGCGACGCTGGCGCTCGCCCGCGTCGCCGCGCGCGTCCCGGCGCAGGTGGCGACGGTCGCGGACGAGACGCTGGTGCGCGGCTGGCGTCGTTCGCCCCCGCTCGCCGCCGCGCCCGCCCCGACGCTCGCCCCCGCCGATGGCGACAACAACAGTTGGGAACTGGTGCGCAGCGGCACCGCCACCCCCGCCGCCGCCGCCCGCGGCTGGCGGGTCTATCGCAGCACGCTGCGGCCACGTCGGCGGCTTGCGGCGCGTGGCGGGACGATCGAGATGGAGGGCGTCGCCGGCGCCGCGACCCTGTGGGTCGACGGACGCCAGGTCGCGACCAAGAGCGACGCCGCGCCCGCCCCGATGCGCGCGGCGCTGGCGCCGGGTTCCGAGCCGCGTACGCTGGTGCTGATCGTCGACGCGCCCGCGGGCCGGCCGTCCGGCATCGTCGGTGCGGTACGGGTGCGGTGAGGCGATTGGTCCTAGATCGGTATTGCGTCGCCGGGATCGCCCGCTAGGCTGGGCGACAAGGAGGTACGCGCTTGGACCTTGAACTGCTATCGCCTCTGGCGGGCTGGTGTGTTCCGCTGGGCAGCGTTCCCGATGCGGTGTTCGCCGGCGGGATGATGGGCGGGGGCGTCGCGATCGATCCGGTCGGCGACACGCTCCACGCCCCCTGCGCCGCCACCGTGCAGACGGTCCATGCCGCGCGCCATGCCGTGGTGCTGCGCACCGCCGCGGGCGTCGAGCTGTTGATGCATCTCGGCATCGACACGGTGGCGCTGGCGGGCGAAGGGTTCGAGGTGCTGGTGCGCGGGGGGCAGGCGGTGGCCGCGGGCGATCCGCTGATCCGTTTCGACCTCGACCGGCTGGTGCTGGCCGGATGCCCGGTGGTGACCCCGATCGTCGCGACCGGCGACGGGCTGACGACCGTGCCGCTGGCGATGGATCGGGCGGTGGCGGTCGGCGATCCGTTGCTGCGGATCGCCGGGGCCGCGACCGCTACCCCAATGGCGATTGAGGCCGGGGGCCGGCGTCGCGAACTGCGCGTCGGCCTGGCGCACGGGCTCCATGCCCGCCCGGCGGCGCGGATCGCGGCGGCGATGCGCCCGCTCGACGCGCGGGTGACCGTAACCGCGGGCGATCGGTCCGCGGCCGTGACCAGCAGCGTCGGCCTGCTCGGGCTCGCACTGGAGCATGACGCCTCGCTGACCGCCCATGCCGAAGGTCCCGAAGCGGACGCGGCGCTCGACCGGCTCGCGGCGCTGCTCGCGACCGAACCCGCGGACGACGCGCCCGCCCCGCCGCCGCGCGCGCAAGCATCGCCCTTGCCAGCCGGTGCGCGGGTCGGGGTAGGGGCGGTGCCGGGGCTGGCGATCGGGCCTGCGCGGTGGCTCGACGGCGGAACGCTGTCCCTGCCGCAGGCGGGGGAGGGCGTTTCGGCCGAACGCGCACGGCTGGAAACGGCGCTGGCGAGCGTGTGGGCGGCGCTGGACGGCGAGGCGGCGGCCGGCACCGGCCCGGCCGCCGCCATCGCCGCCGCGCACCGCGCGCTGGTCGACGACCCCGTGCTCCACGCGGCGGCCGATGCGGGGATCGCGCGCGGGCTGCACGCCGCCACGGCGTTCGCGGATGCGACCGCGGCCGAAGCCGCACGGCTGCGCGCATCGGGCAGCGCCCGCATCCGCGAGCGGGGCGACGACCTCGACGACCTCGGCCGGCGCGTCGCGCGCGCCGCGATCGGAGCCGGGGACGACGCGACCTCGTTCGTCGCGGGCAGCATCCTGCTGGCGGACGACCTGCTGCCATCGCACCTATTGTCGCCGGGCGCGGGCGCGCTCGCCGGGATCGCGCTGCGCGGCGGGGGTGCGACCTCGCACGTCGCGATCCTGGCGGCGGGGCTGGGGGTGCCGCTGGTGGTGGCGCTGGGCGGCGAACTGGACGGGATCGCGGACGGCGACGCGCTGCTTCTCGACGCGGATGCGGGCGCGGTCGTGGTCGCCCCCGACCCGGAGCTGGTCGCAGCCACGCGCGCCCGGATCGCACGCCAGGCGGAAGCCGAGCGCGTCGCCCGTGCCGCCGGCGACGGACCCACGCATACCGGCGACGGAACCGCGGTCGCCGTCCTCGCCAACATCGCGTCGGTGGCGGACGCGCAGGCGGCGGTGCGCGAAGGCGCGCAAGGGTCGGGGCTGCTGCGGACCGAGTTCCTGTTCCTCGACCGCACGGCGGCGCCCGGCGTGGACGAACAGGCCGACAGCTATCGCGCGATCGCGGCGGCGCTGGCGGGGCGGCCGCTGACCCTGAGGCTGCTCGACATCGGCGGCGACAAGCCCGCCACCTATCTGTCGATCCCGGCCGAGGAGAACCCGGCGCTGGGCGAGCGCGGCATCCGCGTGCTGCTGGCGCGGCCGGCGCTGCTCGACGCGCAGCTTCGTGCGGCGGTGCGGGCGGGGCCGACGGTGCGGATCATGGTGCCGATGATCGCCGGGGTGGACGAACTGGCGGCCGTCCGCGCGGCGCTGGAACGGGTCGCGGCGGCGGAGGGTGTGGACGTGCCGCCGCTGGGGGTGATGGTGGAAACCCCGGCCGCGGCGCTGATCGCGGATCGGCTGGCGGCTGCCGCGGACTTCCTGTCGATCGGCAGCAACGACCTGACCCAATATGCGCTGGCGATGGACCGCGGCAATCCGGCGGTGACCGCGGCGGCGGACGGGCTGCATCCGGCGGTGCTGCGGCTGATCGCGCTGACGTGCGAGGGCGCGGGCACCACGCCGGTCGGCGTGTGCGGCGGGCTGGCGGCGGACCCGCTGGCAGTGCCGATCCTGGTCGGGCTGGGGGTCCGATCGCTGTCGGTGCCGCCCGCGCGGGTCGCGGCGACCCGCGCGGCGGTGTCGCGGCTGCGGCTCGGCGCGGCGCGGGACCTCGCGCGGGCGGCGCTCGGCTGCGGCAGCGGTGCGGCGGTGCGCGCACTGGCCCGCGGGCTGGTGGAGAACGACGCATGAAGAACGCCATGACCTTTCTCCAGCCGCTCGGCCGGGCGCTGATGCTGCCGATCGCGGTGCTGCCGGTGGCGGGGATGTTGCTGCGGCTGGGGCAGCCCGACCTGCTCGACATCGCGTTCCTGTCGGCGGCGGGGGAGGCGATCTTCAGCAACCTGGGCCTGCTGTTCGCGATCGGGGTGGCGACCGGGTTCGCGCGCGACGGCAACGGTGCGGCGTGCCTTGCCGGGCTGGTCTGTTTCCTGACCGCGACGCGCGGGGCCGCGCCGTTCCTGACGGTGCCCGCCGATGCGCTCGCGACCCTGCCTGAAGCGGCGCGGGCGGCGGCCGAGTTGGCATGGCGGCAGGCGGCGATCGCCCGGCTGGACGTGCCGATCGGCATCGTCTCCGGCCTGATCGGCGGCACCTTCTACAACCGGTTCGCCGCGCTGGCATTGCCCGACGCGTTGGCCTTTTTCGGCGGGCGGCGGTTCGTGCCGATCGCCAGCGGCCTTGCCGGGATCGGCGTCGCGCTCGTGCTGGGGCCAAGCTATGGCGCGGTCAGTGCGGGCGTGGACGCGATAAGCCGCGCGGTGGTGGCGGCGGGCGGCTGGGGACTGTTCGCGTTTGGCGTGCTCAACCGGCTGTTGCTGGTCACGGGGTTGCACCACATCCTCAACAACGTCGCCTACTTCGTGGTGGGCGACTACAACGGCGTCACCGGCGACCTTCGCCGCTTCTTCGCCGGCGATCCCGCGGCGGGTGGGTTCATGAGCGGGTTCTTCCCCGTGATGATGTTCGGCCTGCCCGCCGCCTGCCTCGCCATGTACCAGGAAGCGCGGCCCGACCGGCGCAAGGCGACCGGCGGCCTGCTGTTCAGCCTCGCGCTCACCTCGTTCCTGACGGGCGTGACCGAGCCGATCGAATTCTCCTTCATGTTCTTGGCGCCCGCCCTGTACGTGCTCCACGCGCTGCTGACGGGGGTGGCGGAGGCGGTGATGCACGGGCTGGGCGTCCGGCTCGGCTATGGGTTCTCGGCCGGATTGTTCGACTATGTCCTCAACTATGGCAAGGCGACGCGGCCGCTGCTGCTGCTGCCGGTGGGGGCGGTCTATGCGCTGGTCTATTACGCGCTGTTCCGCTTCGTGATCCGCCGCTTCGACCTGCCGACGCCCGGTCGCGAGCCGGGCGAGCCCGTGCCGGCGGCGAGGAGGGACGTTACCGATCGCGGGGCGGGCTTCGTCGCGGCGCTGGGCGGGGCGGCGAACCTTGGCGAGGTGAGCGCGTGCACCACCCGCCTGCGCCTTCGGGTCGCCGACGACGATGCGGTCGACGGCGCGGCGCTGAAGGCGCTGGGCGCGCGCGGCGTGCTGAAGCCGTCCGCCGGCGTGGTGCAGGTGGTGCTCGGCCCGGTGGCGGACGCGGTGGCGATGGAGATGCGCGCGGCGCTGGACCGCGGCGTCCCGGCCCCGCCGCCGGTCACCGTGCCACCCGCTTCGCCGGTCGCGCTGCCGGACGCGATCGTCGCGGCGGTGGGTGGGGCCGGCAACATCGCGGAGGCGAGCCGCCATCCGGGCCGGCTCCGGTTGCGCCTAAACGATCCGTCGTTGCTCGCCGGCGAGGTGCCGGGCGTGCGGGCGACCGCGCGACCGCGGGCGGACGTGGTACACCTGTTGATCAAAGGGGAAGGCTGATGGGGGCGATGACGCGTCGCGCGGTGGTCGGCGGGATGGGCGCAGCGCTGCCCGCGGCGGCCCTGGCGGGGCAGGGGGCCGCCGCTGGGGCGCCGGTGATTCTTTCCACCTGGGACTTCGGTGCCGCTGCCAACGACGCGGCGATCGCCCGCCTGCGTACCGGCGGATCGCTGCTCGACGCGATCGAGACGGGCGCGCGGGTGCCCGAGGCGGATCTCTCCAACCATTCGGTCGGCAAGGGCGGGTATCCCGATCGTGACGGCCATGTCACGCTGGATGCGGTGATCATGGACGACGCCGGCCGGGTCGGCGCGGTGGCGGCGCTGGAGGATGTGACCCATGCCGTCTCCGTCGCACGCGCGGTGATGGAGCGGACGCCGCACACCTTTCTGGTCGGCGAGGGCGCCCGCCGCTTCGCGCTCGATAACGGCTTCCGTGCCGAGCCCCTGCTCACCCCGCCCGCGGCGGCGGAGTGGCGCAAGTGGCTCGGGACCGCCAAGTACCGGCCGGTCGCGAATATCGAGAACCGCCGCCCCGCGCCCGGCTCCGCGCTCGACCATGACACGATCGGCATCGTCGGCCGCGGGGTCGACGGGCGCTTCGCCGGCGCGTGCACGACGTCGGGCATGGCGTTCAAGATGCGCGGCCGGGTGGGCGACAGCCCCCAGGTCGGGGCCGGCCTGTTCGTGGAGGCAGGCGTCGGCGCCGCCACCGCGACCGGAGTGGGCGAGGAGGTGACCCGCATCGCGGGCAGCGCGCGCGTGGTATCCTCCATGCGCGCGGGCATGGCCCCGGCCGCGGCCTGTCGCGAGGCGGTGGAGCACATCCTCCGCCTCCGGGGCAGGGCGATCGACGGCATGCAGGTCGGCTTTATCGCGATCGGCCGGTCCGGCGACATCGGTGCATTCGCGTTGATGCCGGGCTTCAGCTATGCGGTGACGGGCAGCGACGGGCGCAGCACCGTCCACCCGGCGCCGAGCCTGAGGAGCTGACGGCATGTCGGACCTGCCCGTCCGCCCCGAGCGCGATCGGGAGCCAGGCCGGGGTGCCCCGACGCCGCGCAGGACCGGCGGCGGGATCGGGACGCGAGCACGCCGGGCGGTAGTCGCCCTCGCCGCCGCGCTGCTCACCCCCGCGGCACCGGCGCAGGAGTCGGACCGCGCCGCCACCTACACGCCGTCCGCCGAGAACCTCGCCGCCCGCCGCTGGTTCACCGACGCCCGGTTCGGGGTGTTCCTCCATTGGGGGCTATACAGCGAGCTTGGCGGCGGCGGCGATCGCGGGGTCGCCGAGTGGATCATGGAGAACCGCAAGATCCCCGCCGCCAGGTACGAGCGGCTGGCGGAGTTCTTCAACCCGGTCCGTTTCGATGCCGATGCCTGGGTCTCGGCGGTCAAGGCCGCGGGCGCCCGCTACATCGTCATCACCGCCAAGCACCATGACGGCTTTGCGATGTTCGGCAGCCGCACGAGCCCCTACAACGTCGTCGCGGCGACCCCCTTTCGCCGCGATCCGATGGCGGAACTCGCGGTCGCCTGCCGCAAGGCCGGGGTGAAGCTGTTCTTCTACTATTCGCAGCTCGACTGGCACCATCCCGGCTATTTCCCGCTGGGGCGCACCGGCCATGCCGCGGGGCGAGCGCCGGGGGGCGACTGGGAGTCCTACCTGCAATTCCAGGACGCGCAGCTGACCGAGCTCCTCACCCGCTACGGCCCGATCGGCGGCATCTGGTTCGACGGCTGGTGGGACCAGGCCAAGACGCCGATGCGCGACCGCTGGCAGCTCGCGCGGACCTATCGGCTGATCCACCGGCTCCAGCCGGCCGCGATGATCGTCAACAACCACCACGTCGCGCCCTTCGCCGGGGAGGATTACCAGGCGTTCGAACAGGACCTGCCGGGCGAGAACCGGTCGGGCTACAACGACGCCGCGGTGAGCGCGCTGCCGCTGGAGATGGCCGAGACCATGAACGGCAGCTGGGGGTTCAACCTCGTCGACGACGATTTCAAGTCGCCCGCCACCCTGATCCGCACGCTGGCCGGCGCGGCGGGGCGTGGTGCCAACCTCCTGTTGAACACGGGCCCGATGCCCGATGGCCGGCTCCAGCCGGAAAACGTCGCGACGCTTGCCGCGATCGGCCGATGGCTCAAGGTCAACGGACAAAGCATCCACGGCACCACCGCGGGGCCGATCCCGCCGCAACCCTGGGGCGTCACCACCCGGGCCGGTCGCCGCGTGTTCGTGCACCTGTTGCGCGACCCCGGTTCGTCGCTCGCCCTGCGCATCCGCGGCGTACGATCGGCACGGCTGCTGGACGGGGATGCGCCCGTACGGGTGCGCGCGACCGGGGAGGGAACCCTGCTGACCGGCCTGGAGCGCCCGGCGGATGCGGCGGATCAGGTCGTGGTGTTGCAGCTCGCCGACGACGCTTGACGCGGCCAGGCCCAGGCCAAGTTCAAGGCAAGGCCATGTCCGCGCACGCAGGTCCGCCTGCCGGAGTACATCGTGCGGAACGGTTCACGTCGACCGATGCACCGCGTTGGGAACCCGCAGCTTCATCAAGCGCTCGCACCCGATCGGAGCATCATGCTCCGGCGAGACCAGGAGCACGCCCATGTCGACCCCCGAGGACCTGAAGGACATCTATGTCGACGAGATGAAGGACCTGTGGTCCGCCAACGACCAGATGCTCAAGGTGCTGAAGAAGATCACCGCCAAGGCGAGCGATCCCAAGCTGAAGGAAATGCTCGCCACCTCGCACGAGGGCATTACCAAGCATACGGGCGTGCTCAAGGAACTGATCGCCGGTCAGGACGAGAAGGTGTCCAAGGAACATTGCAAGGGCATGGAAGGGCTCGTCGCCGAGGCGACCAAGCATGTCCTCGAGGAAGGACCGAAAAAGGGTCCGCTGCTCGACGTCCTCATCATCGCGCAATACCAGCGGATGACCCATTACGGTATCGCAGGGTTCGGCACGGCCGCTGCCTATGCCGAGGCGCTGGGCCTCAAGGACGATGCCGAGAAGCTGAACGACGCCACCAAGGAGATCTATGGCGGCGACGAGTATATGACCAGGCTGGCCGAGACCTCGGTCAACATGCAGGCCGAAGACGCCTGACGTGGTCCGCCCGTCCGGTCGAGGCCGGGCGGGCGCCGACGCATCCCGGGGGACCCGCCCCGTCATGGCCGCGCCCGATCGTCCCTGCCTCGCCGACATGACGGAACGGACGGGTCGTCGATCGGGTTGAGGATCGCACCCGCCGCCGACCGGCTTGCTCTATTTCGAAAGTGCCGGCCCATGCATACGTTCGAGCTGCTGCTCGTCCTGGTCGCGGCATCCGTGGCGCTGGCCTATGCCGCACAACGCCTGCGCATTCCGCTGGCGGTGACTCTGGTGCTCGGTGGCATCGCACTGGCGTTCGTTCCGGGCGTCGGGGCGGTCGAGCTCGATCCGGAACTCGTGCTGGCGCTGTTCCTGCCGCCGCTGCTCCAGGCCAGTGCCTATCGCACCGACTGGCCGGCGTTCCGCTTCAACCTGCGACCCATATTGTCGCTGGCGCTCGGCGCGGTGTTCTTCACCGCCGCGGCGGTCGCGATCGTCGCCAAGCTCCTGGTCCCCAGCCTGCCCTGGTGGGCGGCGATCACGCTGGGCGCGATCGTCGCCCCGCCGGACGCGGTCGCCGCGGCGGCGGTGCTGAAGCAGGTGAAGCTGCCCAAGCGCATCGTCACCGTGCTGGAGGGCGAAAGCCTCATCAACGACGCCTCCTCGCTGGTGCTCTACCGTTGCGCGGTGGCGGCGACGCTGGCGGGTACGTTCAGCCTTGGCGAGGGCGTGTTCCAGTTCTTCGCCGCCGCGATCGGCGGAACGCTGGCCGGCTGGCTGGTTGGCCGCGCCGCCATGTGGATCTTCGTCCATCTCGAAGACACGCTGCTCGACATCACCGTCAGCCTGCTGGCCGGGTTCTTCGCCTACTTCGTTGCCGAGCAGGTCCATGTCTCGGGGGTTCTGGCCGCGGTCGCCTGCGGGCTGGTGCTCGGCCGCCGCCAGCACGCGGCGTTCACCGGCGAAACCCGGCTCGGGATGGCGACGGTATGGGGGTTCGTCGAATTCCTGCTCACGGCGCTCGTGTTCATGCTCATCGGCCTGCAACTGCGCGGCATCGTCGAGCGGCTGGAGGGCTATGACGCGACAAGCCTCGGGCTGATCGCGCTGGCCGTCTCGGCGACGCTGATCGTCAGTCGCTTCATCTGGATATTCCCGGCCACCTGGCTGCCGCGCGTCCTGTCCCGCCGGACCCGAGAGGCCGATCCGATGCCGCCATGGAGCTACCCGGCGGTCCTGTCCTGGGCCGGCATGCGCGGCGTGGTCAGCCTGGCCACCGCGCTGGCCTTGCCCGTCCGGTTCCCCGGTCGGGACATCATCGTCTTTCTGGCGTTCTGCGCGATCTTCGCGACGCTGGTCCTGCAGGGCACGACGTTGGGCTGGGTGATCCGCCGCCTCGGGCTCGAGCAGGAGGAGACGGCACTGCCCGAGCCCGACACCGCCCAGGCCCGGGCCGAACTCGCCACCGCGTCGCTGGACGCGGTGCAGGAGCATCTCGACAGCGATACATCCGAACATGGCGAGGCTGCCGCCGAGCTGGTGGAGGAGTACAAGGTGCGCGCCGAGCGGGCGAGTATCGAGGGGCAGGACGTCGAGACCAAGACCGGCCAGTTGGTGGCCCAGCAGCGTCTGCGCCTGGTCGCGATCCACGCGGCGCGCGAACGGCTGGCGGAGCAGACCGACCAGATCGACGCCGAGGCACACCGGGCACTCGGCAAGGAACTCGATCTGGAAGAGCAGCAGATCCATCGTGCCATCGGTGACGCGTAGCCGGGAGGTTCGGCCTGTATCCAAACGGAAGAACGGCGTGTTCTAACCAAGCGGGGTCCCACCTCGCATCGTCGTTTCGACTCCCGATCTGGAAGCTCATGATGACGCGCTTGGCAGCGTAGCCTGTCGCCGGCCCCTTCGGGCCATCCGGTCCTGAAACGCGTCGGCACCGTGCGGCGGATCGACATCGCGGAATTTGGCAAGCCCGTGTCGATGGGCGACGACCTCGGTCTTTTCCGGGTAGTGAAGGACAAAGGCAGGACGTTGATCGCGATCAGGATCGGCGTCCGGGCGCCAAATCGCACCGGCGCTCGGCCTTACAGGATCGAAGGGTATCCCGCTACGAAGCCATCGGCCGTGAACGGAGTTCGACCACCGCACGGCTAGGCGCCGGGCGCGTACGGGAAGGCAGTGCGGGTATGGGTCGTCGTTGAGAGGGCCTTACGGCCCGACGCGCCAATCGGGCCGAGGCCCTGAGGGATGCCGCCTTGTTTCCGGCCCGCTTAAGGGGGTGGGCCTCACGCGCCGTGTCGATGCGCGCGAGGCCCGATCCATCCTTAACGGTCGGTGTTGGTGCCGAAGGTCGAGGTGCGGGTGGTATCGACGATACCTTCGTCACGGTCGACCTCGACGTCGGTGCGACGCACGGTGTCGTCGATCTGCTCGACACGCTCGTCGGCGGTCCTGGACACGACCACCTCCTCCACGACGTGCGACGTCTTGCCGACCACCGCTTCCTCGCCGGTCGCGGTCATGTCGATCGTCCGTTCGCGGAACGCGTCGTCGCCGACACCGACTTCGCGGTCGACAGGGCGGCGCTCGACGTTGACGCGCTCGTTGCGCAGGCGGACCTGCTCATGGACCGGTGTCTCGGTGACGTAGGAGCGGACCCGCACCCCGCCGCGATCGACTTCGCGCTTGCCGACGACCAGCTGCTCCTCGACGATGGGGATCACCTGTTCGTCGCGGTCGGCCGCGATGCCCGGCTTCGCCTCATAGCCGGTATCGGCCCGGCCGGCATCGGCACCGTAGCTGCCGCTCATGGCAGCGGCTGCCGGCGATCCCGCCCAGCCGGACGAGCGCCACTGTTGCGACCGGTCGTCCAGGTCGACCGTGTCGGCCTCCTCCAGGACGCGAACCGCGTCGTCGACATGATCCTCGTCGACATCCACCGTCAGCAGGAAACCGCCGCGACGCAGGCCCTCTTCGTAGGTGTGGCGATCCTCGTCGGGGAGGAAGGCGTTCTTGATCGAACCCCACAGGCCGGGCTCGCCCGACGTGGAATGGTTGGTCTCGTCATAGCCGGCGCTGGACTTGTCGTGGATGCGGATGTGATCGGCATCGATGTCGGCCACCTTGAGGCGGGCCTGCGCGGCCTCCGCATCGTGACGATGGTCGAACAGGGCGGTGATGGTACGGGTCATGGTCTTCTCTCCTGGTAATGCGATCGGGATCAGCGCGACGTGACGACGAGTTCCGTGCGACGGTTCTCGGCCTGGCCGGACGCGGTGGCGTTGGTGTCGACGGGATCGCTCTCGCCGCCGGACACGGTCTCGATGCGATCGGCGGCGATACCTTGCGCGACCAGACCGGCCTTGACCGCATCGGCGCGCGCCTTGCCCAGCGCCACGTTGGCGGCATCGGAACCGCGCGCATCGGCATAGCCGGCGATGCGGACGCGGGTGGCGTCATGCTGCTTCAGGACGGCGGCGATGGCGCCGACTTCCTGGTCATCGTCGGGACGCAGCGTGCTCTTGGCGGTGTCGAAGGTCAGCTTCTCGAACTGGAAGGTCCGCGGCGCCGCGTCGGTACCGGCAAGGTAGCCGCCGAGACCCGACGTTCCCGCCAGTGCGGTCGCCTCGCCGGCGTTCGGCGTGGTCGCGACGACCTGTTCCCCCGGCGTGGCGGAGGGCGCCGGCGCGACCCTTGCCGTATCGTCGCGGCCGCAGCGGGACAGCGCGAACAGCAGCGCGAGCACTCCCGCGGCAAGCGCGATCCACGCCAGCCAGTTCACGCGCTTCTTCTCTATGTGCACTTCGCGCGGCGGTGCGCCGCGGGTGTCGTTCGGATCGGCCATCATTCTCTCCCTGTTGATTGTTGATCTGCGCCGTCCTGTTCGACGACGGCGCGCATGCGGCGGAGCGAGACGGCGGTTTCCAGCGTCTCGGCGTGCGACGACCGCGTGACCCGAACCTCCTCGACGAGGAACAGGCGCTTCACGAGGCGCTCCTCCACCAACGAGACGACCAGCGTGTCGCCTTCGTGCCGCGGTGGCGGCGCGTCCGTCACTTCCTGGTCGAGCGGGAGGCGGACGACGTCGAGCCGCCCCGTCTGCACCACATGCCGGACCGTTTCGGTGCGCTCGTCCGTGACCGTGCGCAGTCGGACCTGATCGGTCTGCACCTCGATCGTCTCGACGTGAAGGCGCTCCTCCACGAGTTGAACGCGGGCCATGTCGGCATCGTCGGCGATCATCGGCCGTACCTTCCAGCGCTTTGGGTGGCACGATCGGGTCGGCAGAAACATGCTGCCACACGCCCGATCGATAACCCCCAAGTGCTTGACCGATCGCCGTGTTCCGGTGCGCCTCGCTTTAGGGTTGAATGTGGTTCCAGATGCGACGAAGCGAGTTAGCTCCGTTCGGGCGCCTTGCCGCTGGCGGGTGTGCCTGGCGGCGAACAGGCGACGAACTTGCCGCCGGCGTCCTTGCAGCGCGGTGACGCCTTGCGGACCTTGGGACACTGGACGATCCTGCCCGACTTATCGCGACAGGGCTTGGTCCCGGCGGGGGCCGGACCCGCGCACACCAGCGACATGCCGGCCGCGAGCGAGAGTGCCATGCGGCCGTTCATCTGCGGCCACCCAGGATCGATCCGAGCATGCCGCCGAGCCCACCGCCCGTACTACCCCCCAAACCACCCCCGGCCGGACCCCCGACCTGCCCCAGCACGGTCCCGAGCATGCCCCCAAGCCCGCCCTGTTGCCCACCCGAACGGCCCGCCAGATGCCCCGCGACCAGCATCGCCAGGATCGGCAGCATCCGCTGCAACAGCGCCGGATCGAGCCCACTGGCCTGCCCTGCATGCCCGGCAACCTGACGGCTGACATCCTTGGTCCCGAAGATGCCGCCAAGTAGCTGATTGCCCTGCTCGATCGGCGTCGGATCGTCACTCATTACGCTGTGCGCTAGCGAGGCGCCACCAAGCGCACCGACATGCGCGTCCAGCTCCGCCGATCGGTCGCCCATTCCGCCCAGCACCGAGGGCAACAGCGCCTCCGCCCCGCGTCGGGCCTGTTCGGGTGCTATGCCCAATTGCCCGGCAAGCGCGTTGATGCCGCCATTCGGCAGGAGATCGTTGAGGTTCATCACGGCATCCTTGTTGCAAGCAAGGTCAACGGCCCGCGGACCTGATTGGGCCCGGACCGTAAAGGCGGGCCATGAATCCGCCTTCGTGGGTCAAGAAGGTCGCAACTGACGTGCAGGCCACCCTGGCAATACCGAGCACCTCTTGGGCAGGTACGGGTCGTGGTCCAGCTTGGCTGCAAGTCATCCGACGGAGGCGCGAACGAGGCCCATGATGACCTTGCGTTGGCGGATGTGTCCCGCCTCAGCGAGCCGACTTTGCCCGGTGCTCCGCCAGCAGCTTGTCGAGTTCGTCGATCCGAAGCCGTTCCGGCGTACCCTTGGCGAGCCCTTTCAGGCGACAGGCGGCCCATAATTTCCTGCGCTCGGACTCCAGCGCTCGAAGGTAGAGGTCAGCCAATCGTCATCTCCTGTTGCCACTCCGTCCGACGCGATAGCGGCGGACCGCGGCGGCGCCGCTGTTCACGGCATCCTCCCGGGCCAGCTTGCGCCAGCGTTCGAGGCGATCGGGGTCTAGATCGCCTTGCGCGATCGCCGCGCGGATGGCGCATCCGGGCTCGTCGCCATGGGTGCAATTCGCGAACCGGCACTCGAGCGTCACGGCCGTGATGTCGTCGAAGACCTCGTTCACGCCGGCGGCCACTTCGGCCATCTGGAGTTCGCGCATGCCGGGAGTGTCCACCAACCAGCCGCCCCCGTCCGCACCCCCGGCGAGGCGGTGCATCTCGCGGACGGTCGTGGTGTGCCGGCCCTTGCCGTCGTCCTCGCGGACAGGCTGCGTCGCGATGCTGTTCGAGCCCTTGAGCGCGTTCACGAGGGTCGACTTGCCGACACCGGACGATCCCACCAGCGCGACGGTCTCGCCATAGCTGCAATACCCGGCGAGGCGCGCGGCGCTCGTCGGGTCGCGCCCGTCGACCAGTTCGACGCGCAACCCCGACTGGAGCGCGCGCGCCGCATCAACGAACCGCTCAGGCATGGACGACAGGTCGGCTTTGGTGAGGACGATGACCGGCCGGACGTTCACCTCGCGTGCGAGCACGAGATAGCGCTCGAGACGCGCGACGTTGAAGTCCTGGTTGCAGGACGTGACGATGAACAGCGTGTCCACGTTCGCGGCAATGAGCTGGACCCGGCGATCGTCGCCCGGCGCGGGCCGCTTGAACAGGCTCGTCCGGTCGAGGATGCGCACCAGGCTTCGGGTCGTCCGGTCGATCAGCAACCAGTCGCCGACCGTGGGCCGGTCGTCCGCTCCGCCTTGCACGGGCAAGCTGGACGCAATCGAGTCCTCCACGCCTTTGCCCGAAACCGTCACCCTTCCGCGATGAACCGACATGACGCGGACAGGCTGGCAATCGCGGCTCTGCTCGACCGAGACCTGGTCGCTGAAGAAGGACGTCCAGCCGAGCTGAACAAGCGTGGGATCGGGCGTTTCGCTCATCGTGTCAGCGGACCTCAGGCTCCTCCGGCTGATCCGGGTCCGGCGCTCGCTGATCTGCTGCCCGCTTCTCCGCCTTGGCCTGCGCCTTCTTGGCGGCCTCGGCGGCCTTGGTCTTCTCGCGCTCGCGACGTTCGAAGTCGTAATTGGGTTTGCGTGCTATGTCGGTCGCTCCAGGATGGGGCTTGCGACATCGAGCAGGACGCTCGGCTCCGAAGCCCTGCCTTTCCGGCTACACTGTCATCCACGGCGAGACCAGATGCGTTCGTGCCCGACGACCTGCTCTGCCACGTGATTAGCCGGCAGGAGCGCCGTCGGTGGAAGGCGGCGGCACGATCCTGCCGCGCGCGGACTTGCAGACGTAGCAGCGGTCCCGCGGCCCAGCCATGTCGTTCATTATTGCGCGGACGGGGTGCCCGACTTCGGCGAGCCGGCGCGCAACGGCCCGCTGCCGGCTTGATCCTGCGGGCCTTGGAGGGCGGCTTGGCTCGCCCCCGGCTCGTCGGTCAACGCGACCAGTGCGGCTTCGGTGTCGAGCTGGGCCTGCTGGATCAGTTCGGCCGTCGCCTGCCGGGCGGCGGCGGCGTCCGCTTCCGCGATCGCATCGAACAGCGCGCGGTGGGGCGGCATGGGATCGCGCGGCGTGCGGCTGGCGCGATATTTGAACAACGTCGTCCAGCGCACCGCCGACGAGATCGTGCCGGCGAGGCTCATCAGCAGCTCGTTGGCGGTCGCTTCGAGGATGATGGTGTGGAACTGCTGGTCGGCGGCCTGCCCCTCGGGCGTGTTCAGCCCTGCGGCGCCCATCCGTTCGAGCGCATGGCCCAGGCGCGACAGCTGGTGGCCGCTGCGCCGTGTCGCCGCCAGTTCGGCCGCGGCCGGCTCGACGATCAGGCGCAACTGGAACAGGCTGCGGACGAAGTCGAGCGGAGGCGCCCCTTCGAACATCCAAGCAAGCAGTTCGGGGTCGAGCAGGTTCCAGTGCTGACGATCGCGGACGCGGGTACCCGCCTTGGGCCGGCTTTCCAGCAAGCCCTTCGCGGACAGCATCCGCAACGCCTCGCGAACGACGCTGCGCGATACGCCGCGCTGTTCGGCAAGGTCGATCTCGCTCGACAGCAGCGTGCCCGGTGGATGCACCCCCGTGACGATCGCCACGCCCAGGCTATTGGACAGCGACACATGCGCAGGGGTCCGCCCTCTGCCACTGGCCAACCCACGCCCCTCTCGTCGTCTGCGATCGGTTCAAAGGATAGGTCGAGTACCGCGAAGCGGCAATAGGGGTTGCGGCCGGGCGGTGCGGCAGGTTGCCGCGCACGGCGGTTCGCCCCCGCATCGGGCCATCTGCAGCGAGCCTGCGCCGGTGCGTGGGAAAGGGCAGGCGGGATCGGACCAACCAGTCCCGGCGTCGGTGCAAACGAGAATGACTTGCATTAGTGACGAGCGAGGCTATGGCCCGCCGCAAGGTTCAGGAGAAGCACGATGTCCCCCTTGTTCGCGCTGTTGGCAGCAGCGGCGCCGGCGTCCGTGACGCCCGCGGCAGTTCCCGCCGTTACTTCCACAGCCGCGCCCGATCCCGTTCTCGACCAGCAGCGCGAGGAGATCGTCGTCACCGGCCTGCGCAGCGAGGGCACCGACGATTACGCGGTCAAGGACCAGCGGACCGCCACCCGCCTGCCGCTGAGCCAGCGCGAGACCCCGCAATCGGTAAGCGTCGTCACCCGCGCGCAGATCGACGATTTCCGGCTCAACGACGTCAACGCGCTGCTGACCACGGTGCCGGGGGTCAGCGTGCTCGCCGCCGAGACCGACCGCGTCTATTTCTCGGCGCGCGGGTTCGACATCCAGACCTTCCAGATCGACGGGGTCGGCCTGCCCTTCGCATTCGGGATCCAGACGGGATCGCTCGACACCGCGATCTACGACCGGGTCGAGGTGGTGCGGGGTGCGCCCGGGCTGCTGTCCCCGACCGGCAATCCGTCGGCGCTCATCAACTTCGTCCGCAAGCGGCCCTATCGCGACCTGCGGGCGTCGGCGGGGGTGCAATATGGCTCGTTCGACAACCTGCGCCTCGATGCCGATCTGAGCGTGCCGGTCACCGCCGACGGTTCGATCCGGGCGCGGGCGGTGGGCGTGTACAACGACACGGGCAGCTATCTAGACCGTTACAACCTGACCCGCTGGACCGGATACGGCATCGTCGAGGCCGATCTGGGCCCCGCCACGGTGATCAGCGCGGGCTATGGCCATCAGGATCACCAGAGCCGCGGCGCGCAATGGGGCGCGATCCCGCTCTACTATACCGACGGCACCCGCATCGACTTCGACCGGAGCAGCAGCTACGCGCCCGACTGGTCGGGCTGGGGCGTGATCGACCGGCAGATCTTCGGCGACATCACCCACGAGTTCGGCGGCGGCTGGACCGCCAAGCTGTCGGTGCTGCGCCGCGCGATCAGCGAGAATGACGAGCTTCTATACATCACCGGCAATCCCGACCGGGCGACGGGGCTGGGCATCGCGAGCTACCCCGGCGCGTTCCGCGGGCAGACCCGCAACCTGACGATCGACGGCTATGTCAGCGGCAAGGTCGCGGTCGGCGGGCGCGAGCACGACGTGATGGTCGGGCTCCAGCGCGGCGCGGAACGGTACCGGCAAAGCGCGAGCTACGCCAACGACGCGATCGGCGTGTCGATCCCGCTTGCGACGCTGTTCGACGGGACGTTCCCGCGGCCCGACTTCCCGGCCTTTGGCGACCCCAGCCTCGACACCCACACGGTGCGCGAGACCGCCTATGGGCTGGTCAGGCTCAACCTCGCCGATCCGTTCAAGCTGATGCTGGGGGGCAACTACACCCATGCGACCAGCGAGGGGACGTCCTATGGCGCCGACCAGAACTTCCGCCGGTCGCGCTTCTCGCCGTTCGTGGGTGCGACCTACGACCTGTCGGCGGCGATCAGCGCTTATGCGAGCTATGCCAAGATCTTTCGCCCGCAGGTGGAGCTGAACGCCGCCAACGAGATCCTGCCGCCGGTGGTGGGCGACAATTGGGAGGCGGGGCTGAAGGGGGAATGGCTGGGCGGCCGGCTGTATGCCAGCGCGGCCGTGTTCCAGGCGCGGCAGGACAACACCGCGTTCGGCCGGTTCGACGCGACCCTGGGCCGCACGGTGTTCACCCCCGTCGATGCGAAATCGCAGGGCGTCGAGCTGGAGTTCGGCGGCCAGCTCGTGCCCGGGCTGCAGGCGACCGGCGGCTTCACCGTCATGCGCATCCGCAACGCGGAAGGCCGGCCCGAACGCACCTTCGTTCCGCGCAATCTGGGGCGCCTCAACCTCACCTACTCGCCGCCGTCGCTGCCCGCGGTCAAGGTCGGTACCTCGATCCAGTATCAGAGCCGCTTCTTCTTCGAGCCGCCCGGGATCGTGTCGACCACCACGGGGCAGCAGGTCCGGCTGGAACAGGGGCAATACGCGCTGGTCGACCTGCTCGGCCGCTACGACCTGACCGAGCATGTCGCGCTCAGCGTCAACCTGCGCAATGTGACGGGCACCAGATACCTGTCGGCGCTGACCTTCGACCAGAGCTATTACGGGGCGCCGCGCTCGGTTCTGGGCACGATCAGCGTGCGGTACTGAGGGGTCCGCACGTGTCGGCGCCGCTGATCGGGATGATCGTCGGGATCGCGCTGCTCCGGTTCGGCTGGGGCGGGGCGAAGGGTGCGGGTGTGGCGGGGTGGACGCTGGTCGCGGCGACGCTGGTCGGCGGCGGCCGGCACGACGGCGCCTGGGGTGTCGCGCTGGTGGCGCTTGCCGGCATGGCGACGGCGCTGGCGATCTTGCTGTGGGCGGGCTGGACCTCGCCCGCGAGGAAGCGGCGGCCGGTGCGCGAGGCGACCTCCGGTAGCGGCGGCAGCTTGGCAAGGGGCTGGCCGGACCTGGGCCGCAGGATCGCGGTATTCGTGCTGGCGGTGCCGGTGGCCTTCGGCGCGGCGCTGTGGCTCGCCTTTGCCTGCCAGGCCGGCGCACGGCGGCTGGGTGCGGGCGAGGCGGACGCGACCGCGCTTACCTTGATGCTCCAGCCGGTGCTATGGTGCGCCATCATGTGCTGGCAGATGACCCGCGCCGGACCCGGGCGAATGATCGCACCCCCGGCGGCGGCGGCGCTGGTCGGCGCGGCGATCTGGTCGGTGTCGTGAGCACGGGCAGCACGGCCCCGGCGACGCTGGTGCAGCGCGCGCTGGCCGGCCACGCGGCGATCGGGCTGCTCGCCAGCGCGCTCATCTACCTGCTGGCGCTGACCGGCACGGTGATCG